>Ga0197143_1000133_pt1 | contig 85268 bp, 85 predicted proteins | sample GBS70_MetaG_FD_148603 | JGI IMG/M metagenome (GOLD analysis project Ga0197143, IMG submission 148603) | Sediment microbial communities from Great Boiling Springs, Gerlach, Nevada, United States - GBS 70_MetaG | ecosystem: Environmental > Aquatic > Thermal springs > Hot (42-90C) > Sediment...
ATTATGCCCTTTTGCCCTACAAACAATTCCAATAACTGCACTTGTCTTTCCTTTCCCATCTCCTATATAAACTTCAATCAACCCTCTTTCCATCTTTTTATTTTACCATTTTATTAGTTATTTGGTGAATTTTCTTTTTAGTAATTTACAGATTATTTCATATGCTGTATAATTTAAGTTGAGGAAAAAATAAAATTTCTAAAATGTAAAATTAAATCAAAAGGAGGTATTTGATTATGAAAACATATGAAGATAAAATAACTGTCAATCCTGAAATAATGCTTGGGAAACCAGTTATAAAAGGAACAAGAATTACAGTTGAATTAATCTTAAGAAAACTTTCAGAAGGAATGACAATAGAAGAACTTCTTAAAGCATATCCTCATCTGACTAAAGAAGATATACTTGCAGTTTTAGAGTATGCAGCAGATGTTATATCTATGGAGGAAATAATTGTCTCTGAAAACTTCTGATAGATGAAAATGTAGATTTTAGAATAAATTATTTTTTTCCATCCTACAGGTCTTAAATTTATAGGATAAAAGTAATTTTTCTTTATTTTCAAAATTTCCATCAATTTTTTTCACCAGTAGATAAAATTCTTTCCTATGATTTTTAACTATTAAATGACACATCTCATGCAAAACAACATATTTTATTAAACTTTCTGGTAAAAATTTTAATTTTTTATTAAAAATCAATTTCTTTTCTTTATAATGACAACTCGCCCACCTATTTTTCATCTTTCTGAATAAAATTTTTTCAGGTTTCTTATTTAAAATCTTTCCATACTCTTCTATATAATTTTCAATAATTTCTTTCAAGTTTTCATGATTATATAAAGGCAAGGTATTTGAAATTTCCTCAATCTCTTTAAGTTTTTCAATTTTTTCTTTTATCCATTTTTCATATTTTTCAATTACATTTTCAATTTTTCCAGAATAATTCAAAGGGACTATAACTTTTACATCATTACATTTAACTTCTATTCTTAAATTCTTTACTTTCTTATAAAAAACTGAGTAATTACTTATTTGGCTCATATTCTTTCACAAACTCAAATATTTCTTTATGTAAATTTTCATACTCATCATAAGGAATATCAAATTTAACCTTTATTTCTGACAAAAATTCTCTTATCTTTCTTTCAACAAGTTTTAAAATACCTGGATTTTGATTCCAATTTGTATAAAGGTTTTCTTTAATTTTTTCGTAAATTTTCTTTGCAATTTCAATTATTACTTTTTCTTCTGTGTTAATTTTATTTTCCAAAACAACTTTTATTCCAAATTCAATATCTGATAGTTTTGTTTCTTCTTTTTCTTTCTCCTTTTTTTCTATATATTCAAGAATTTCATTTAAAGAAACTGAAAGTTCCAAAATATCTATTTGTTCTCTTTTCCATTTTTCAATAAGTGCCCTAACTTTTTCTGCTATACTTTTATAAATTGGATTTCTTTCCTTTAATGTGCAAATATGAACAAGTGCATTTAGTATTCCAATAGTTTTTTGTGTCTCTGTTAAATCTGAATTTTTTAAGTTTTTTATATAGTTTAAATCTATTACCCTTGGTTCTAATTTTTTCAAGCCAGTTGGCTCTATCAATTCATGAATTAATTCTATTGTCTTTTTAAAATATTTTTCTATCTCTGCTTCATCAATATCTGGTATCATAAGTTTTTTGTAATATTCATATAAAGAAGTAAGCCATTTATATTTTGCCAGATATTGCAAAATTTCTTTCCAATCAGATTTTAAAAATTCAAACCACATCCTCAATTCTTTATAAAGTTGCACAAATTCATCTTCTTTTGTTTTTAGAATTTTTAATCCTTCGTCAAAAGAATTTCTTTCAAAATTACCTAATAGATTCCCAAATATACTTTCAAGATTTTCCATAATTTCTTTAAATCTTTCTTCTGCTTTCTTTCTATCTGTAATTCTCTTTTCTATTGTCTCCAAATCTTTTTCAGAATATGCCTTAAATGCACTCTTTATATATTTAAAGACACCAACATAATCAACTAAAAGTCCTGCTGGTTTTTCAAAATAAGGTCTATTCACTCTTGCAATTGTTTGAAGCAATCTATGATTTTTTAATATTTTATAAAGGTAAAGGACACCAAGTTTTGGCTCGTCAAATCCAGTAATCAACATATCTACAACAATTAAAAGTTTAGGATATTCCTCTTTTTGAAATTTCTCTATTATCCTTTTAACAATTTCATTTGTGTCATTTATTTTAAACCTTTCAACTAACTTTTTCTTATACTCACTTACTTCCTCTTCTTCTTTATCAAAAGTCATAACAATTTCACTATATTGAAAAGGTAGGTATTTATCAAGAATATTTTTAAACCTTACGCATGCTTTTCTACTACCTGTTACAATCAATCCTTTAAACCTTCCATCAAAATTTTCCTTATAATGTTTAGAAATATCCTGACAAATAAATTCTATATTTTTTGGATTTTCTAAAATTGCAGTAATCTCATTTATTCTCTTTTTAACATATTCTTGAACATGTTCCTCTGTCTCAATATCAGAAATATCATCTACTTCTACTTGTTGGAAATACCATTCTAAGTCAACATCTTTCAAATTAACTTCTTCTTTTCTCAATTCATATATAATAGGGACTACAAAACCATCCTTTTCTGCTTCATCTATAAAATACTTATCTAAATAAAACTCTTTTTCATCAATATAACCAAACTTTTTATAAGTGTCCCTATCTTTATAAGAAATTGGAGTTCCAGTAAAACCAAAAAAGAAAGCATTTGACAGGATATTTTTCATTTTCAAAGCAAGAATACCATATTGAGTTCTATGAACTTCATCAAGAAAACAAATAATATCTTTCCTTTTTGTTATTTCTTTGTATTTTTTTATTTCATCCAGAATAAACTCCTCTTTTAAATTAAATTTATGTATTAAAGTTAAAAAAACACCTCTTTTGCCTTTATAATTATCATGGGTTAAAATATCTTTTAAATTTTCTATACTCTCAATTTTTTCAAAAGTAAAATTCAAATCAAGAGAAGAGAGTTCATCAAAAAATTGTCTTTCAAGGTCTTTTCTATCAACAATAAACATAATTGTGGGCTTATTAAGTTCAAAATATAATTTATGTGCAGAGAAAATCATAGTTAATGTCTTTCCTGAACCCTGCCAGTGCCAAATTAGTCCTTTATTTCGGTCTGTTTTGCCATTTAAATTATCAATTACTCTTTGATAAATTTTATTTGTTGCTCTAAATTGCATATATCTCCCAATAACTTTTGTCATCTCTCCTCTAAATTCTCTTACAAAAATAAAATTCTTAATAATATCAAGTAAAATTTGGGGTCTTAACATTTCAAAAATTGCTTCTTCTTCATTTTTATCTTCCCATCTCCATATTTCTTGTTTTACATTTTCTAACCAAGGAACTATAGGGAAATACTTAATTTTTTCAGCACAACCAATTCCTATTTGAATATATTTATAAAGTTCAGGAGCAATTTTCTCATATCTTTTTATCTGTTTATATGCATCATAATAATTGGTTTTATTTGTATATGGATTTTTACATTCAATATTTATAAGTGGAACACCATTAACAAAAAGCAATATATCAAGCCGTATTTTTTCTTTTCCCAAAAATTCATATTGATTTGTAAAGAAGAACTCATTTTTATCAATATTTTTATAATCAAAAATTTGAATATATCTAACCACTTTCTCTTTTTCTGTCTTAATTGGAATTCCATATTTAAAATATTTCAAAATCTCTTTGTGTCCATTCTGGTCAACAAATGCACTCTTAAGTTTATTTATTACAAGATTAATGTCTTCCTCAACAAGTTCAACATCTTTATTTATATCAACAATTTTTCTTTTCAATATATCAGTTAATAATGGCTCATCAGAACTAATTCTTTCTAATTTCCTTACCTCAACATATTTCCATCCAATTTCTTTTAGTTTCTCAATCACCCAATCCTCAACCAATTTCTTTTCCAGTCCCATAGTTATATTTTACCATTTTTAAAAAGTTAGGATATTTTTAATTCTTAACAAAAACTTTTGAAATAATTTTTGATATGATAAAATTTTTTAAAATCCTTACTCAATCCCCTCTCCTTTGCTGAAATTTCTTCTTTGCGACAATATCCCCTAATCCCACCTCAGAGGTGGGCTCGGGAAATGATTGAAGGAGAATGGTTTTTAAATCTCAAACTTCCCACCCCTTTTTCTTAAAACACAGAAGTTTTCAACTTTTAGTTTTTTTATTCTCAACTTATCTATACTTATCTATAAAAATTAAATACAAATAATCCTTATTTTTGGTTCTGTTTTTTAATTGATGTAATTACTCTTCCTTGCGTTGGAGGATTTTTACCCCCTTTTGCTGAAGAACCCTTAACCCCTTTTGTTATAGGAATCCCTGAAGTCGGAGGTTTTTTCGAAACACCTTTTTTTGTAGTCATTTTGTATCTCCTTTTTTAAAAGATTTTCCTGTTTCTGCAAAGGTTTTGAGACGTCCACTTGATGGTATAGGTTTATTTTTCAATTTTTGTTCTCCCTTTTTCTTTATATTTTTCCTATTTTTCATCACAATACCCCTTTTCTCAATTCATTAAAATTAACGCTGATGTATATTATTAAAGAAATTATTATTAAAAAAATACAACCTAAAGAAATAAGAAACATGGTATATGCCTTTTGTAAAAATTTTCCCTTTTTTTGATTTATTTCAAAATTGTTTTCGTACACTTTACAAAAATGCCAGGTAAGAAAAAATTTATATTCCTTTTCGTCTTTCATCCTTTCTTCATTAGTAATATCTTCTATATTTATCGTGCGATAAGCACTTATCGGCTTTAAAACTTTTTTAATAGTAAACCCTATTATAAATAAAAGAGTTGTAAAAGTAACGAATGCAAAAAAAGTGACAGAAAATAAAAGTATGCGGAGTTTATTAGATATAAAAAATCCTTCAAGAAATTTGTTTAACCCCAAACTTCCAAGCGCAAAAAGTATTGTAAAGCATAGTCCTGATGTGTTAATTAATTGAACTGCTTTACTTTCCAAAACTTGTTTATGTTTTTCAGAATCTTCTAAAAGTGTGAATAAAGTTTTGTACATTTCATCAATAACCGTAGTTTTTATTTTCACCAGATCTTTTTCTATTTCTTTAAAAATTTCGTCTATTTTATCTTCTGTCATTTTCTTTAAATCTCCTTTTTCTGTCTATATTACTATTATACCATCTCAGTAAAAAAATATTGAAAAATTATGTTATTATTTTATTACAAGTTAATAAGTTATTTATTATAACCTGCAAACTCGCTAATAATTTAACAAACTAATATCAATTTCTTGATTTATAATTTTATTGAGAATTGTTTTAAATAGTTCCTGATATAGTTCTTTTTTCTTTTTTTCAATTTCAATCTTCTGGTCAATCGTCTGTAAAATCTCTGCAATCTCTTTTTGTTCAGTAATAGGAGGGAGAGGAATAACTTCATTTTTTATATCATCATCAGTAATAGCAGGATATCCAGAACCTGTTTGGTAACCACTTACTTTAAAAACAAATTTATCTGTTGAAACATAATAGAAAAGATAATATGGTAAAACTTTTTCAATATTACATCTTAAAACACAAAAAGCGGTAGAACCATAAAAACCATCATATTCTTGTGATACGAAAGCAATTCTTTTCAAATATGGCCTAACAGTTGCAAATATAATATCTCCTTCTTTTAGTATTTTCTTTGCTCTACTTGGAGCGTCTTTACCCAGATATGTTTTATGTTCAATGATTTTAAAATATTCATTAGAAATACTTGAAACATCAATATATTTTATTTTTTCCAAAGGATTTTTAGAGGGGTCATTTTGTTCTATTTTAATTGTTATATCTTTTATTTTTACTACTTGCCAATGCTCTGGTATTTCTCCTATTTCAGTTTTCTTTAATTTTAAGCCCAGTTTTTCAATATCTGATTTATTTAACTCGCCAACCCTACAACTCATTAATTCTTTAATCCGCAAACCCGCTAACCCGTAATGAAATAATAAATTCATCAATGATTTTTTAAGTTCTTTCATCTTCTCAATAATCTTTTCCTGAATATCATTCGCTTCTTGAACTGTATCCAGTATTTTAACTATTTTTTGCTGTATATTAAGAGGGGGGATAGGGATTTGTAGATTTTCTAAATCTTTATTATTTAATGATTTTTGTATTGCCTTATCACTTGCTAAACTATCTTTTAGATTATTAAACCACTTTGATAAGAACACTTTTTCTAAATATTTTGGTTCAACTTTTTCTGGATTACACAATATTCCACAAAATCCAGTAGAGAGAATATATTTATAGATTTCGTTTTCATTATTTTTTGTAAATGAATAAACTTTCACAGAATTAATCATCTTTGCAAACCAAACAGAATTCAATCGTGGTTGCATATTTGCTCGTGAGGGGCGTTTTAAATATGTGATTTTTCCTTCTGATGAAATAATTTTATTACCTTCTATTGAGGAAGTAGATAAATATTCTTTTTCCCCTTCAAATTTTTCAATACCACTCCCTAAAATTTCAAAATAATCCTTATCTCCTAATTTTTTTGTTGGCCAGATTATTTTTTTCATAATTTATCATGCCAAGGATTAAAATTTGGATTTTTAATTAAAAATGTTCTAAGATAGTTTAAACATTCATCATTATATTTTCTCAAAATAATTTTTCCCGAGGAATTTTTATAATTGAAATTGTATTTAGGATCGTCTTTTAATTTTAAAACTTTAAGTAGTTGAATAACGTAAGCATTATTTCTTTCTAAAATTCTTGCTAGATCTTTCGCTTGATATGGATATGCAGTATTTGGATCTATTTTTTCTTTTTCAATGTAAATTGGTACGCCTTTCTTTTTATCTCTAATGGGTTTTATCCTTAAAGGGATACCACTTTCTGATGGTTCAAATATACTGGAAGGATATTGTGCCGCTATAATGTTTATTCTTTCCATAATTTTTTTAATTTGTTCTTGTAATATAAAATCAAAATCACTTTTATCAAATAATTCATTTTTTGAGGAATGTCTTATCCAGATTTGACCCTCATAAAATTCAATAACTTCATTTCCTTTTTCATTTTTATAAATTCCTCTTTTAATAAAAATGTGGGGTTTTAATTCAGAATTGGGGATAATAATCTCAATTCCTTTTTTTCGCTTTTTAGAAATTATTCCTCTCAATTTTGGAGAAATATAAGAATTCACTCTATCATCAATTTTCGCAGAATCTAATTCAGAAATATCAACATTAATTTTTTCATAGACAATCTTACCACCTTTTTTATTTGCCATTGCCACAATAGTTTTTATTAATTTAAGCCATTCTCTATCACTACCATTGAAATCTGATTTAGATTCTAAATCTTCTCTCTCTCCTAATTTTTTTCTCAGCCAGCTCATTGTTCTTTTAAAAATTTTACCATGTTTCTGGTTTATATATTTTCTCTCCTGTTTTTAATTCATAAGGGTTAGGAAGTAAATGGTTAATATATTTTTTAGCAGGAATTGAATAATGTAAGTCAGAGACAGATCTTAATTCTTTGCTTCTATTGTTATATGGTATAACAACTCCAATTAATTTATCAGGAAAAAGATTTTTTACAGTTTTTATAGCAGGTGCAAGGTCTGTGTCTCCCGATATTATTACAATTATATCTGACAATTTTTTATGAAAAATTTCAAAAATTTTCGCCGCAATTTTAACATCGGTTTGTTTTTCTATAGGTTTATAATAGTTTAAATTACATTTAGGACATTTTAAATTTAATTCTTTAAAATCACTTATCTCTATTTGAAGTCCCAAATCTTTTAATACTCTAAGGTAGTTCATTTGATTGTTTTTGTGAAATAAGTATTCATCTTCTGGCATATTGTAAATTTTAACAATTATAGAGGTAAAATAGAAAATCCCATTAATCTCTATATCTATGTTTAGTTTCTTTGATAAGTCTTTTTTATAAAATTCACACAGTGAAAGATAATTAAACCATTTGGCTTTTATCCTTGTATATTTTTTAACAGAAACAACTGAGTAATAAAAATTAAGACCATCTATTAAAAAACTAATTTTTCCCATATAAATAAAAAACCCCTGGCGGTCCAGGGGGGGCTGGAGTATATACTCCAGGGAAGTCCTATTTAAATTATACCTTCTTAAAAATATAATGTCAATATACTGAAATAAAACCTTTAAACCTTGTAAATATTTAGTATATAAACTTGCTTTTTTATTCATCTTTTTATTTTCTTTATTATTGCTTTTTAACCTCTCATTAAATTTTAAATTATTTCACCCTCACCTTTATCCTCTCCCGTCAAGGGAGAGGATGATTATGCTTTTAAAATTTGGTTAATATCTCCCATACCTTTTTTTCTATATCTTTTCTTTCTTCTTCTAATTTTTCAAGGTCTTTTTTTATTTCTTCAATTGGTCTATATTTTTCTTCTTCAACAACACTTATAAACCTTGATGGGCTTAAATTGTAATCTGCTTCCTTTGTTTCTTCTATTGTTATCACTTTAGCAAATTTTTCAATATCTTTAAACTCACAATAGGCATTTACAATTTTCTCTATATTTTCCTTTGATAATGTGTTTTGTTTTTTCCCTTCCTGATATTCTTTACTTGCATTAATTAATAAAATTTTACCTTTCTTTTCCGGCGGCTTTTGTTTATTAAAAATAATTATCACAGCAGGCGCACCGGTATTATAAAATAGTTTTTCAGGTAATAAAATAACACTTTCAATTAAATCATTTTCAACAATTTTTTCTCTTATTATTTTTTCCCTCCCTCCTCTTGAAACAGCACCAGTATCAATAACAACTGCAACTTTTTCTTTTGCTGAAGCAATCATATGTTGAATCCAAACCCAATCAGCAGATTGTTTTGTAGCAAATCCATATTCAAATCTTTCCTTCCAGTATTCTCCTTTTTTCAAAGTATTCTCATCATAACCATCCTGATTCCATGGAGGATTTGCAATTACATAATCAAATTTTTTAATTGTGTCTTTTTCTTTAAATTTTGGGAAAAGCAAAGTATCTCCAAGGGAAAATAGAAAATTTTTTATGTCATGTAAAAGCATATTCATTTTTGCAAGTGCTAAAGTTTTTGAATTGACCTCCTGACCAAATAAAAAAAGTGTATCTGCTTTCTCTTTTCCATATTTTTCTTCTACATATTTATAAGTTATTATTAACATTCCAGCAGAACCTAATGCAGGGTCATAAACACTTTTGTATGGTTCTGGATTTAAAATTTCTATCATCAATCTAATTACTTCTCTTGGTGTATAAACTTCTCCTTCTTTCGCTTTTGTAGGTGCAAAATATTTTAAAATCCATTCATATGCATCTCCAAGAATATCAGTAGAAATTTCTTTAAATGAAAATTTGCTAAATAGTTCCACAAGTTGATTTAAAATTACTGTATTTTCAGGATTGCTTGTAAATTGATGAAAATCAAATTGTGTGAAAATGTCCTGATAATTCGGATTTAATTCTGCCAGTTTTTTAACTCCTATTGAAAATTTTTCAGAAATCCTTTGAGGGTCTTTCCTTATATTGTCCCATAAATATTCTTCTGGAAAATTAAAAATATGATAGGAAGGAGAACTTGCTTCCTTTATAACATCTTTTACTGGCCATCCTTTTCCTATAAGTTCTTCTTTAATATTCTCAAATTCTTTCTCCCATATATCTGAATATGCTTTATAAAAAAGTAAAAACAAAATAAAAGAATAATCAACTCTTGTTCTTATAAGGTCTGCTGCTTGTTTTAATAAATTGATTAATTGCTCTTTAGTAGAAATAGAATTGTTTTTGCTTGCAGAAATTTCAAATATACTTTTTAATCTATAAATTTTTTCTCTTCTATCTTCTGTTTTTCTTTCAACATCTAAATAATCTTCTTTCTTTAATTCAGACAATATATTTTTTACCTGTTCTTCAGAGTCCTGAAATGTATTGAAGAGCAAATTTGAAACATCTTCAAAAGAAAAAATTTTTTCTTTAAATTCTCCGAGAATTTTTAAATATCTTTTCTTAATCCAATCTTGCATTTTATCCTCTTGAAAAAGGTAATGTAATTTAATTTTACATTATATATTATACCACATTTTAAAAAATTTGTCAAGAAAAATTTTAAAATTCCGACATAAGAAACTTTTAAAATTTCCACTTTTTACATAATTTTCAACTTTTCATTTATAACCAAGGATTTGTCAAAACTAAAAATTGCCTTTAAAAACCCTTCTCCCACAATCATTTTCCAAGCCCACCTCAGAGGTGGGATTATGGGGTGCTATTTATTGAAAAGAGGCAGGATAAATTGCAAAATCAATGGAAAATATTATAAAATTCTTTGACTACTTCTAAAAATGTTGGTGGAGTGGGACTACATAATTTATCACTATCAAATACAAAAATTTTATTATTTTTTACTGCATCTATCATTTTATATTTCTGCCATACCTTTTTTTCCTGTTCTGTGTCTATTCCCATTGATGTTATTATAATTATTTCTGGATTTTTCTTTATGATTTCCTCAATACTATATATTCCACCCTCTCCTTTAATTACATTCTCTCCACCAGAAAACTTGACAAAATCACCTATAAATGAATCTTCTCCTGCAACCCATAAAGGTCTTGTTCCAATTTGAATTAAAACTTTTATTTTTTTCTTTCCTTCTGTTTTCTTTTTAATTTTTTCAATTTCATTTTTAATTTTTTTTATTATACTTTCTGCTTTTTGTTTTTCTCCAATAATTTCTCCAAGTTTTATAAATTGCTCACATAACTCACTAAAATTTTTAGGATAAGAAAAAATTTCAACCCTTATTCCCAGTTCTTTTAATTTCTTCACATCTTTGGGATTTGTTAAATTTGTTGCAAATACAATATCTGACTTTAAAGAATAAATTTTTTCAACATTAACATCTATAACATGCCCTACTTTTTCTTTATATTTTGCTTGTTCTGGTCTTGTGCAATAAATAGTATTCCCAATGATACTGTCTCCTTTCCCAAGCAAATAAATATTCTCTGTAATTTGTGGTGAAAGGGAAACAATCCTTAAATTTTCTGGAAATAAAATTCTAAAAATAATAAAACATAAAAATAAAATTTTTTTCATTTTGAGAACATTTTTGTGGTTATTCCTGCAATAAGTCCACCTATTATATCATCAATAAATGGAGGTAATTTTTTCAATATTCCTGGTTTTTTTCTATCTATTCTTTCAAACTCAAAAATTGCCAAAGTTCCACCAATATATTGAGAAATTTGCATTCCAAGAATTTCATCAGAAATAAGATAAACAGGGTCATTTTTATAATTTTTTAAATTTGGAATATTTCCTTTTTGTGCCTCTTCTTCTAATTTTAATCCTGCAATAATTAAAGAACAAACATTAACATCATTCAAAATTTTATCAAGTTCTTTTTCAAAAATCTCTTCAAATTTTTTCTTGTCTCCAAATTTTTCATCATATATATACATTTCTCCCGCTGTTTTAACTATATCTTGCTTTGAAATACCTCTTTCTATCAATCTTTCAATAATATCTCTACCTTCATAGATATTGTTTTGTTTTTTTATTCCCTCTTTTATTGCATTATATACTGCTTTCCCAACAATTTCTCCAAATTTTGAATGTCCTCCTATGTATGTAATTTTCCATTTCTTCCCATTAACAATAATTATATTATCAGTTCCTGTTCCAGTTGCTTGATTTTTAAGTGGATTATAACTTGAACGAATGTCTAAATCTTGTAAAATTGATGTTTTTGCCTCAGTAATTGGAATAATAGAACTTATAAGTGCCTCTTCAGTTAAAAATAAATTTGTTAAAAGTATAATATTAATTGTGCCTATTTCAAAAAAATTCCCCTCTTTCTCATAAAATTTCCCTTCATCAAAACCAATTCTTAAAGCATTAGATTTTACTCCTGCTGTTGCATAACAAGTAATTTTATAATCATTAAATTTTTCTTCACAAAACCCAAAATTTTCAATATCTACTCCTGTATAAAGTAAACAAACTTCTTTTTCTTTGTATCCTAAACTTTTTATTGTCTCTTTTTTATAACTTTGCCAATCAGAATATTTCATTTCCCAAAAATCTTTATTAACACAATTGTTTCCAATAATATTTACTTCTTTTAATCCATCAAGTGTTGAAAGTATTTTTCTTTTTTCTTTAAAAGAGATAATAAATGTTTTTGTTGGTTTTTTAAATACTTTATGGTTAATAATTTTTACCTCTTTTTCTTCATCTTCAAATAATTTTATTTCTTCCATAAAATCCCTCCTACAATCAAAGTAATTACAAAAAGAAAAGATGTTATATAAGTTATATGTAATGATCTTATGAGAATATTTAGTTCTAACTCATTTATTTTTTCTCCAATAAATGGTTTGAAAATTGGGACTCCATTATAATAATTTAATCCTCCTAATTGAATACCAAATCCACCTGCAAAACAACTTTCAGGATAACCACTATTAGGACTTGGATTTTTTCTTCCATCCCTTATTCCAATTTTTAATGCCTTTAATCCATTTCTGTTATAAATAAAAAAAGCAAAAGAAATAAAAATAATTGAAATACGGGAAGGTATGAAATTTAATATATCATCAAATCTTGCAGAAGACATACCAAAATATTTATATTTTTCATTTTTATAACCAACCATTGAATCAAGTGTATTTACAATTTTATAAAGAAGACATAATGGAACTCCACCAATAAATGAATAAAAAATTGGAGATATAATTCCATCAACCGTATTTTCTGAAATTGTTTCAACTGTTGCTCTTATAATCTCTTTTTCATCAAGATTTTCAGTATCTCTTCCAACAATATTTGATAGAAAATTTTTTGCTTTTTCAATATCTTTATTTTTTAATGAGTTATAAATTGGTATCACATGGTCTTTTAAGTCCTTTAATGAGATTGAAGTGTAAATTAAAAAAGAAGAGAGAAAAAAGTATAGGAATTTATTAAATGAGTATAAAAATTCAAATAAGAAGTAGAAAAGTATAAAAAATGAAAAAGGAATGAAAATTGAAAATAAAAAGCCACTTAAAATTTCATCTTTTATAATTTTTCTAAAAACCCTTTCAAAAAATTTTGAACAAAAACCAAAAAATTTAACAGGATGAGGAAAGTTTTTAGGGTCTCCAAATATTAAATCAAGTATAAAACCAAAAATTATTGGCAAAGTATACATTTTAATTCCTTTAACAATTTCTTATTTTCTTCTCTCTTTCTTACTGATATTCTTATAAAATTTCCATAAAGACCTTTGATATTTGAACAATCTCTTACAAGAATTTTCTTTACCTTTAGTTTTTCAATAACTTTTTTTAAATCTCTTTCTTTCTCAATTTTAATTAACAAAAAATTGCCTTCTCCTTTAAAAACCTTTATTCCACCAATATTTTTTAAATTTTCATAGAGATATTCTTTTTCTTTTTTGATTTTTTCCTTTATCTTTCTTAAATCTTGGTATATTAAATACTCAATTAAATTTTTTGCAAAAGTATTAACATTCCATGGATATTGAAATTCTTCTATTTTCTTTATTAAATCTTCATTCCCACATAAATATCCAATTCTTACACCTGGAATAGGGAAAATTTTTGTTAAAGTTCTTAAAACTAAAATATTTTTTATTTTATTTACTTCAGTTGCCATTGTTTCTTTATCAGTGAAATCAATAAATGCCTCATCAATTATGATAAATTTGTCATTTATTTTTTTTGAAATATTTAAAATTTCTTCTTTCTCAATGAAAGTACCAGTGGGATTATTTGGATTACAAATAAAAATTGAATCAAAATCATTTATAAACTTTAAAATTTCATTTAGATTTATCTTAAAGTTATTCTTTTCTTTCATTTCAAAAAATAAAATATTTCCACCATTTAACCTGACTGCTCTTTCATATTCTGAAAATGTTGGTATTAAAATAAGTGTTTTTTTGAAATTTAATGATTTTGGCAAAATATAAACCAATTCAATTGAACCATTTCCAAGTAAAATATTTTTATAATTAAGCCCGAATTTTTCTGCAATTTTTTCTCTTGTTTTTCTATATTCAATTTCAGGATAAAAACAAATTTCATCTAAGGAAGAGTAAATTATTTTTTTAATTTTTGAGAAATCAAAAAATGGATTTATATTTGAACTGAAATCAATAATTTCATTCAAATTAAATTTATATTTTTCAACTAATTCCCAAATATTACCTCCATGAGTTATTTTTTTCATTTTAATAAATTGATTAAAAGAAGTTCAATTACCTCATTAAATTCATTTATTGCACCAAGTGTATCTCCAGTCAGTCCATCTATTTTCTTTATAAAAAATTTACACAAAAGGAAAGTAAAAACAATAGAGAATAAAAATAGGGAAATAAAATTATAATCTATGAAAAAAATAAGACCAAAAGTTAAAATTGTGGAAAGGGAAAAAATTTTTAAGTTAATATTTTTAAAGAAAATTTCACCTTTACCCGACTCCCTTCCGTAAGGGAAAAAATAAATAGAAAAAACAATAGCCCATCTTGAAATTAGAGGGAAAAGTAGAAACGATTTAAATTTTAAGGTTTTATCAAGTGAATTCAAAAGAAAAATTTTTAAGAGAATAACAAAAATAACTGATATCACTCCAAAAGTTCCTATATTTTTATCTCGCATTATTTTAAGTATCTCTTCCTTATTTTTACCACCAAATATTCCATCAAATGTATCTGCAACTCCATCTATATGAATTCCACCTGTAAAAAATATGATAAAAAAAATTGTTAAGGTATCAGAAAATAAAGAAGTAAAAAGATAAGATAAAGATAAATTTAAAATTGATGCTAAAAAACCTATGATTAAACCAACTAATGGAAAAAAAATCAAAGAAGAGGGTAGATACTTTTCTTCAATATTATTTTTTATCTTCAAAATAGTTAAAAATTGCAATGCTGAAATAAAATAATTCATTTTATCTCTCTTGATACACCTGCTTGTTCAAAACTTGCCATTTCTTTTAAAATTTTTATAGATGCCTCCACTAAACTTATTCCTAATGCTGCTCCTGTTCCTTCTCCAAGTCGTAAATCTAAATTTAAAAGTGGTTTTAATCCAATATAATCAAGCAAAATTTTATGACCTTTCTCAACTGATAGATGTGATGCAATCATGTAATTTTTTGTTAATGGATTTAATTTATAAGCGATTAAAGCACCTGCACCAGAAATAAATCCGTCAATTACAACTGGGATTCTGTTTTTTGCACATCCTAAAATTATTCCTGCAATACCTCCTATTTCAAATCCACCAACTTTTGATAAAACATCTATTGGATCATTAGGGTCTGGTCTATTTATATCTATTCCTTTTTTAATAACCTCTATTTTTCTTTTATAAATTTCATCATTTATTCCAGTTCCCCTTCCTGTTACTTTTTCAACTTCACAACCTATTATTGCTGCTACAATTGCAGAACTTGGTGTTGTATTTCCTATTCCCATATCACCTGTTCCAACTATATCAATTTCATCTTTCATTTCTTCAACAAGTTCAATACCAGAAATAATTGATTTAATCGCTTGTTGTCTTGTCATTGCAGGTTCTTTTAAAAAATTTTTTGTTCCATAATCTATCTTTTTGGAAATAACCTTATCACTTATAATATCTTCTTTAACACCAATATCAACAACAATAACCTTTGCACCGATATGTCTTGCCAAAACATTTATTCCTGCACCCCCACTAATAAAATTATAAACCATCTGTTTTGTAACTTCTTGTGGATATGCACTTACTTTTTCTTCTACAATACCATGGTCAGCAGCAAGTGTAAATATAACTTTTTTCTCAATTTTAGGATTTAATTCTCTTTTTATACCACAAATTAAAACTGCTAATTCCTCAAGGCGTCCTAAACTTCCTTTTGGTTTTGTTAAATTATCTATTTTATCCTGTGCTTTTTTCATTATATTTTGGTCAAGTTCCCCAATTTCTTTAATATATTCTTCAAGCATTTTTTTCTCCTTTTAAAATTAATGGAATACCTGAAACCAAAAGATAAACATAATCACTATTTTTTGAAATAATCTGGTGAACTTTACCAATTATATCTCTAAAAACTCTTGCTAATTTATTTTCAGGAACAATTCCCCAACCAACTTCATTTGAAACGATTATTGCGGATAGATTATTTTTTTTAATATTTTTCATTAAATTTTCTACCTTTTTTATTATTTCTTCCTCGGAGAAATTATTTATTAGCATATTAGACACCCATATAGTTATACAATCTACAATCAAATTTTTCTTTTTATATTTTTCAACAACTTTATCAATATTTATATCCTCTTCAATTGTAAGCCATTCTTTTGGTCTATTTTTTTTATGTTTTTCCACCCTTTTTCTCATCTCATCATCAATTGGTTTTGCAGTAGCAATAAAAATTACATCCTTAAAGTTTTCAATTGCATATTTAACTGCAAAATCACTCTTACCACTTTTAACAGGTCCTGTAATAAAGATTATTTTACCCATTTTAAAATTTGATCCATTGTGTAATATTTTACATTCCAACTTTCAATAACTGTCTTTGACTTTCTATCAATCTCTTTAAACATCTCAATTAAGTTATCATCCCTTATTTCTACATAATTATATTCAGGCCTTGTTGGAAGATATGTAGAAACAATAACATTTTCAAGATACTTTCTTGCAACATTATAAGCCATAAGCATTTCATCAAAACTTGGTCTTCTTGAGATATTTTTCCCATGAACAGGTGAGAATTGTTGAATTCTGAAACACACATTTTTTGCTTCTTTATTCAAAAATTTTGCTATTTTCTCAATTTCATCAAGTCCAAATATATCTGGCATATAAACTGTTCTTACCATAAATGGGAAACCGGGATTGTACAATTTAGGACCATATTTTGATAATAAAGATATCGCATTCAAAATATTTGTATTATCAACACCTGTATATTCTTTATGGATCTTGTTTGTATATGCCTTTAAATCTAATTTAATAAGTAAATCAATTTTTAATGAACATAATTCCTTTAGTAATTCCTCATCAATAAAATAACCATTTGTAGAAAGTTCAATTTTTTTTACAGAAATAGATTTTAATCTATTTAACAAGTGTAAAAGATAATCTTTTGAAAGTAAGGGTTCTCCTCCAGTTATGCATATTCTTTTTATCTTTTCTTCTCTATACAGAAATTTACAACTTTTTATAATTAAATCTATAAGTTCTTCCACTGAAAATAATCTGCCAGTACCTTCTTTTGAAATAGAAATACAACCTTTACAATTGAAATTACAACCAGAAAGAGGTATCCAAGATTTTTTTCCTTGGTCAGGATGTTCAGCAAAAGTTAATTGTGCAACTTTTCTCTTCTCCATTTTTTCTTTTATTCATTACTTGTTCCACAAATTCTACAAAACTGATTTTTATATTCTATCTTTGCTCCACATCCCTTACAACTTAATTCATTTTCTTTTGCTTTTGGAACAACTCCAAAAATTTCCTTATAAATCTGATAATAATACAAATGTTCTTTATCTCTTATAATTACACCATCTTCTTTTTTAATTTTTTCTTTTTGCCTTATAAATTCTTCATCTCCAATTTTTTCTTCAAATATTTCTTTAAGTTTAGTTGTTCCACTTCCATATTCAATTGCTACTTTTTCTCTCCATATAAATTCATCAGGAACCAAACCTTCAAACGATTTTCTTAATATCCATTTCCCAATATTTCCATTAATTTTTTTATCTTCTTCAAGATTAATTGCATAATTTTTTACTGCATCAGAAAGATAAGGGGTAAAAATTTTAATTTCAAGAAATTCCCCTAATTCAAGTGAAGAAAATCGCATTTTTCCCCACATTTTTTCTGCATAAATTTTTCTTTCATTTTTTCCCATTTTTATTAAAAAATCATAGCCAAAAAATAATTCATCTGCTCCATCACCTGTCATTACACTATTTACATAATTTTTTGCAAAATTTAAAACTGAATATATTGCAACACTATTTCTTATTTCAATAGGTTCAAAAACTTTAAGTATTTCTATTGTTTTTCTCAAATTTTCTATCAGAGCATCATAACTTATATCTAAAACATAATGTTTTATCTTAAGAATTTCACATAACTTTCTTGCATAAATCTCATCAGAAGATTGAAGAAATTTTAATGTAAATGCCTTAATATTTTTTGTTTTTTTTGATGCAATATATGCTAATATTGAAGTATCAAGTCCTCCTGAAAGTAAAATCCCTTCACATCCATTGTTTATACATTTTTCAACTTCATTTTCCAGTAGTTTTTTTAATTTTTTCTTTTCAATTTCCATTTTTTAATATCAAGAATAAATTTTCTGCCATATTTGACATCATTTATTTCTTTTTTCTCACTTTCAATTATTTCTATTTTTTTATTAAATATTGGTCCATCTATAACCAAAGTATGAAATTCTCCATTCTCTCCACAAAAATCAATCTCTTTTTCTTTTGTATATTTGATAAATTCTTCTAATGTAAACTTATTTATAAATTTTCCAATTAAAAATTTTGCTTTTTCAATACAATATACAACAATACTTTCAAAACCTACTGATACAAATTCATTTAAAATTTCTTCTCTTTTTCTTTTCCACAAAGGTTCATAATAATCAATACCCAATTCAATACTTTTTCTTTTTATCCATTTTAAATGTTCTTCTAAATCTATATCTCCTGCAATTATTCCTATGGCTCCTTTTTTCTTTAGTTTTTTCACCTCTTTGTTAAAATCTTTTTCATAATTTTCCCATGTTGTAATCTTTTGAATAAGTTTTATTCCAATCGCATCTGCCTGAGTTTTTATTATTTCTCTATTTATTCCATGTGCTTTTCCGTCAACTGCAAAATTTAATAGAAAATTTACCTTTTTCCCTTCTTTTAATGCTTTATATAATGCTAAACAACTATCTTTTCCCCCACTCCATGAAACAAACCAAACTTTATCTTTCATTTTTTAACTTGTAATTAAAATCCATCACAAATAAAATTTTTTCATAATTGAGTGTATCAGGGAATTCTGGAAATGGAGAAGCACTTTTTATTATATCAATTGAGTTTTTATCCAGTATTTCATATTTAGAACTCTTTATAATTTTTATTTCTTCAACTTCTCCATTTCTTAAAACTAAAAATCCAATTTTCACATTCCCTTCAATATTTCTTCTTTTCGCAATTTCAGGGTATATAATTTTTTTAATTATTCTATCTTTAACAATTTTGTAATAAAAGAAATCGTTACTATTTTTATTCAAGTCAATTTCATTTATCTTTTCATCAGATCCTTTTTCAGGTATTTTTTGTAAGTTTATTTCTAAATCTAAAGTATTCTCTTTCCCTGAAATATAAATTGTCTCTTTTCCAGTTGGTTTTGATAATAACATATCTTGAATTTCTTTTTCATTTTCTGAAACTTCTAAGTTGGACTCCAATTTTTCTTCTTTTATTTCACTGGCTTTTAAACCTTGTTTTCTTTCATTTTCTATTATTTCATTGTTTTTTAAATTCTCTAATTTATATGATACATTTAATTCTTTATTTTCAAAGTTTTTCTCTAATTTATCTTTTTCTTTATCAATGTTTTTTTTAGATTCCCTTTTTTTATCTATATTTCTAATTTCGCTTTTTTCTTTAACTTTTTTGAATTTATCTATCTCAGAATTTTCTTTAATTTTGACTAAATTGACAAAAAAGATATCTTCGTTTATTTTACTTTTAATTTCTAAATTTAATATAAAAATTCCAAACAAAAGATGAATACTTAATGAACCAATAACACTAATCTTCCTATAACTCATAAATTAAATTTTACCTTTTAATCCTGCCATAATTGTTCTTCCTGGCATTGGATAATCTCTTATTATCTGATATTCTTCATTAAGTAAATTTCTAACCTGAATGAAAAATTCTAAATTTTTGGAAAATTCCTTAGAAATTGTTGTATTTAATAGAGTATAACTATCAAGTTTTTGAGTATTTTCTCTATCTGTATAAACATCATCAACAAAATTTAAATCAATATTCCACTTTATACCCTTTTCATTTTTAAAGTTTAATCCTAAAGAGAATTTATTTTCAGGTCTATATGGAAGTTTTTTATCATAATACTGAGTTCCTTTATCTCTTGCATCCATATATGTGTAATTTAAAGAAACAGAAAAATTTTTGTTTAAATTATGTAAAAATTCTGTTTCAATACCTTTTATTTCTGCTTTATCTATATTTTGTGCTTCCCATCTCCAAGGGTCTGTTTCAACCCAAGAGATGAGATCTTTCGTTTTTGTTAAAAAAAGATTTATTCTTGAAAGTAATTTTTCTCCAAATATATGTTCAATTCCTAAATCAAAAGAATTTGCTTTTTCGGGTTTTAAATCTGGATTTCCAAAAAGACCCATTTCCCCGCCCCAATCTTCAAACCAATATAAATCACTAATTGATGGTGGTGTAAAACTTCTTCCATAGGATAATCTTAAATTTGTATTTTCTCTAACTTTAATTAAACTTGATATCTTTGGACTTATAAATGAACCATAATCTGAATTATTATCCCATCTTATCCCTGGAAGAATTCTTAATTTTCCTAATATTATTTCATCTTGAAGGTAAATACCTATATTGCTTCTTTTTCTTTCTTCTCCAATTCTTGAAATATTATTTATTCTATCTACTACATTTACCTTTTCTGTTTTATATTCAATTCCTGTTGTTATTATATTTAATTCATTAGGATAGAAATTTGCCTGTATATTTAGCCCAGGATAGATGTTTTCTGTTTTATCGTCTTGTGGCCATGAAGGATCCTCGTTTTTATATATTGTTGTATTATAGTTAAAGTAAAATTTTGTATTTAAATCAAATTTTTCTCCTTTAAAATCATAATTTAAATCAATCCATCTATATTCTAATTTTTGAGATGCATAAGGGGTAGGATATGTTAAAGAGCCGGGAAGATTTGTGTCTGAGTTATAATATCCAGTTGAAATACTCACTTGCGAATTATTTGGTAAATTAAAAAATAATTTTCCACTTAAACCTAAATAATCACTTTCAGAGTTTTCTCTAAAACCATTTGTATAATTTTTATTAATTTCAAATAAATATCCAAAATTTTTCTTCTTTTCTCCAAAATTTAATCCCAAAATAGATGTGTCAAATCTTCCATATGAGAGGTAATAATCTAAACAAAACTTTTCTTCTGGCTTTTTAGTTATTATATTTATTACACCTCCTAATGCATTCCCTCCATATAATGAAGAAAAAGGTCCTTTACCAATTTCAATTCTTTCAATATTCAAAAGGGGTAATATTGATAAATCAAAACTTCCTAAAGAAGGAGTATTTAATGGTCTTCCATCTACCAAAATTAAAACTTGTTTAGCAGTTGAGCCTCTTAAAGAAAGATTACAGAGAGAACCAAGCCAACCATAATTATTCACTTTTATTCCACTAATTTCTTCAAATAAATCTTCAAAATTAACAATTTTTTTTGCTTCAATTTCTTCTTTTGTAATAACAGTTACAATTCCAGGAGTTTCTTCTAATAAGTGTGGTGTTCTTGTAGCAGTTATTTCTATTTCTCCTAAATCAAATGCTTTTTCTTCTTCAGAAAAACCTATTTGAAGAAAAGTAATTAAAGTTACTAAAACTATCCATAAAATTTTTATAATTTTTTTCATTTTCTGCCTCCTTTTCTATTTAACTTTTTCATAATTTCTTCTTTGTTATAGAAAAGTATTATGTAAAATTTATAATTTGCTCATTTTTATCACCTCCTTTTCAAATAAAAAAGCCCGCCATCCATTTGGCGGGCTGCACCCGTTTTTCTTCGCCATTTCTTTCTGCCCTCGCAGAAAGAAATTTTCGCCAAATTTGGGGGCAGGTCTTCTGACTCGGGCTTCATCCTACTCGGCAGCCTTCCCAGCCATTTTAGGCCAGTGGCTTTTTTGCCTTTCGTCTGCCCTCACAGCTCCGGGGGAGTGGCTGATCATCCGCCTTTGGCGGACTACAGCACTTCCCTATTAAGCCATTTCTGGCACCCCCAAATTTTTAAAAATTATATAATGAAAAAATTTTTTGTCAAATTTTTTGAATAATGGTATAATATATTTTAAAAAGGAGGGAAAAATGATAAAGGTTGGAATTAATGGTTTTGGAAGGATTGGAAGATTGGTTTTAAGAAGTGCAATTGAATTAAATTATGATGGTTTTGAATTTGTTGCTGTAAATGATATAACTGATGCAAAAACACTTGCTCATCTTTTTAAATATGATTCAAATTATGGAATTTTTAATGGAGAAGTAGTTGCAAAAGAAAAAAGTATAGTCATAAATGGGAAAGAAATAACTGTTTTATGTGAAAAAGACCCAAGTAAATTACCTTGGAAAGATTTAGGAGTTGATATAGTTGTTGAATCTACCGGTCTTTTCACTGAAGCGGAAAAAGCAAAAGCACATATTTCTTCAGGAGCAAAAAAAGTTATAATTACAGCACCTGCAAAAGGAGAAGATGTTACTATAGTTATGGGAGTTAATGAAAATATGTATGACCCAGAAAAACATATAATTATTTCAAATGCTTCTTGCACAACAAACTGTCTTGCTCCAATGGCAAAAGTTTTGAATGATAATTTTGGAATAGTTAAAGGCCTTATGACAACAATACATGCTTATACAAATGACCAGAGAATTTTAGACCTTCCTCATAAGGATTTAAGAAGAGCAAGAGCAGCAGCACTTTCAATTATTCCAACAACAACAGGAGCAGCAAAAGCGATTGGAAAAGTCATACCATCTTTAAATGGAAAGATGCATGGAATTGCATTAAGAGTGCCCACTCCAACTGTATCAATTGTTGATTTAACTGTTTTACTTGAAAAAAATACTACTGTTGAAGAAATAAACTCTGCATTTAAAAAAGCATCTGAAACAAATTTGAAAGGAATATTACAATACTGTGAAGAAGAACTTGTTTCAAAGGACTTTACAAAGAATCCTCATTCATGTATTTTTGATGCACCTTCAACTTATATTGTTGATAATAATTTTGTTAAGGTATTTGGATGGTATGATAATGAATGGGCTTACAGTTGCAGAGTTGTTGATTTAATAAATTATATAGTTAAAAAGGGAATTTAAACCATATTAAGAATTTTCTTTTTTCTGCTGGATAATTAGGGAGAAAGAAATATTTTTTGTTTAAAATATTATAAATTCCAAAACCTGTTTCAAATTTATTTTTATAAGTTATTTCAAGGTTTAATGTATTATAACTATCCATTTTTTCTTCTGGAAATTTTCTTTCTCCTGAATATAGATTAAAAATTCTAATCAAAAAATTTTCATTATTATATTCAAAGCCGAGTTTAAAATTATCTTTTGGAAGATAAAAAATCGCTTTGTCAAAAATATCCTTTTCAAGTTTTAAAAATAATTTAGATTGCCCATTTATTGGAATTTTTGAATTTAAAATAAAAGATGTTTTCCAAAATTTTTCTAAATATGGTTCAAATAAAAAATTACTATTATAATCAAGCCATAAATATTCTCTGTTATAAGAATGAGAAATCTCAAACTCTGTTTCCTTCACATTTATTTTCATACCTACCTTATAAAATAAAATAGGTTTCAATCTCTCTTTTTTTAACTCTTTCCAGTTATCTGTAATTAATTCTTTCCAGAAATCTGGATTTTTATATTCTGAATCAAAGAAAATTAAAAAATTATCATTGAATTTATAAGAAAAATCAGCAAGAAATTTGATACCATCTTTTTGAATGAATTTTAATCCTGGTTGAATTAAAAATTTATTATTTCCAAAAGAGATATAATTGGAAAAAGAAAAAACATTATTTTTAAAAATTTGCTCCTCAATTTCACTTATGAATTTAAAATTGTCAAAATTTTTTTCTATTAAAATTTCCAAAAAATTTGTATTATCTTCTATGTCATAATATCTATGAGAAAGATTTAAAATCAAATTTTTAAAAGGTGTATAATTAAAATTCCAGTTAAAAGAAAGAAAATTTCTTTCAAGATTAAAGGGATTTTTAATAGGTCCCGGTAGTTCAATTTTTCCTATTATGAGGTTAAGATTAAAATTGTTTTTTTCATTTAAAATTGAAAAGTTAAAATTTGAATTTTCTATTTCGCTATTTTCCCTGTAATTTTTTGTATAAAAATTTGAAAAATTAAGGTTAAAATTTTCATCATTGTAATTTAAACTTATTTCTTCAGTTGAAAAACTTCCAAATTTAAAAGAAAAACAAAATTTTCCACCTTTTTCTTCTTTTGAAATTTCTAATTCTTTTTTTTCACTTTCTAATTTTTCTTCTATTTTAAATTCAGGTAATTCAGGTATAATAATCAATTCTGAAATAGAAGGAGAAATAGGGAATATTGGTGTTTTCTTCTCACTTAAGTTTTTACCTTCAATCTCTTCTATAAGTTCAATTTGTTGGGAGAAACAATTATTTACCAAAAAGGAAAAAAACAATATTAGTATAATTTTTTTTAAAACTATTTTCATTTTAATTTCTATGTAAAATTTTTACTTTTTTAAAATTTCTTTAATTTTTTTATATTTTTGAGAGATAACAGCAAAAAATGAACTTTCTGGAAACTTATTTTTTAATTTATCCCACCAGTTAAATGCTTCATTAAAGTCCTTTTTAATATAATAAATATACCCTAAAAAAAATAAACTTTTTTCTTTAATTAAATTTTCTCCTATTAACTCTGCCTTTTTTAAAAAAAATACTGCATTATCAAAATTTTTTTCATTAAAGTTTAAAATCCCCAATTTGAAATAAATTTCAGATATTTTATTATTCTCTGGAAATTCAATTAAAATATCATTTAAATTTTTTTCTGCTTCATCCCATTTTTCAAGAAAAATATAATTGTTTGCTTTTTCATATAAAACATTAAATTTCAATTCATAATCTTGTTTACAATCAATGCTATTTAAAATTTCTATAGATTTTTCTATATTACCTCTGCTCTTTTCAATTTTTGCAATTTGAAATTTTGCCCACTGAAAAAATTTCTCATTTTCTTTTAGTTGATTATAGTAATTTTCAGCAGTTTCATATTCTCCTAAATTAAAATAACAATCTCCAATCTTAAGTATTGAATCAAAATAAATTTCGCCATCACCCTCTTCAATAACTTTCTCAAAATATTCTTTTGCCTTTTTAAAATTATTTTTTTCAAACTCAATAATTCCAAGATAATAATTTGACCATAAAAGTAAAAATTTATCTTCAAATTCACTTAAAATCAAGTTAAACTTATTTTCTGCCTCTTCATAATTTCTATTTTTAAAATAAGAAATCCCATCTTCAAGAAATTTCATTCCTATTTGTTTTTTAATCTCTAAGTTTTCTCCAAATTTATCTTTAAATTCTTTATAATATTTTAAAGCACAATCAGTGTGGTTTATTTTTAGATTGGTAATTATTAAAAAAAGATAAGATTCTTTCAAATATTGCGATAGGGGAAACCTTTTGATAATTATTTCAAATTTCTCTATTGCAGAATTGTAATTACCAAGATTTAAAAGATTATATCCATAAGTTAAATAGGCATAATCTAAAAATTCCTTCTTCCTTGCAATATAATCTTCTAAATATTTATTTGATAATTTAAACTCTCCTTTTTTAGAAGATTCAATTGCAAGTTTAAGAAGGTTTTTACTGGTTTCCCCTATCGCAGATATTGTTAGGAGAAGATACAAAATTACTTTTTTCTTCAACATTACTTATCCGTCAATTTTATAATTTTACCACATTAACTGCCTGAAGACCTTTTTCTCTTTTAACAACTTCAAATTCAACCACGTCACCTTCATTTAGCGTCTTATAACCTTGTCCAACAATTGAAGTGTAATGAACAAATACATCTTCTCCATTTTCTCTTTCTATGAAGCCGAATCCTTTCTTGTTGTTAAACCATTTAACTTTACCTTTTTCTTTTGCCATTATTTCACCTCCTTTCCTCATCCCAGAAAATTTAAAAGATTATACTTTTAAAATTCTGGGGTATTTTAAAAATTTAATTGGTAGGGATTAAACCTAATTCTTTTTAAACTTCAAACTTCTTCTATAAAATCCTCCTATTCTTCAATTTTTAAAAATATTAAATTATTTTTATAATTCTGTCAAATCTAAATGTTCTTTCTTCATTTCTCAAATAACAAAATGCTTTTACATATTTTACACCATTTTCTTCAATTACTCCAAGAGGCAAAATTTCTCTTTTAATGATTTCTTTCTTCATTTCATTTTCACTTTGTTTATTGCTTACATATATTATAATAACTTTTTCTCTTTTTTCAATTGCTTCTAAAATTTTATCATATATTTCTAAATCGTAATATATTTTATTGATTATCTGGTCTGTGTCAAATATCATCTTTTGAATTAAATCAATTTGGTATTCATCTTCTATTATCTCACAAAATAATTTAAAAATTTCAAGTGTTACTCTGGCATCATCTTCTGCTCTGTGTTTTACAAATCTTTCAATGTTAAAATTTTTTGAAATATTATCCAAAGAATTACTCTCAAAATTAAAAAATCTTTTTGCAATTAAAAGAGTGTCAATAATTTTAATTTTGGGAAATGGGAAATTAGTTCTTTTAAATTCTTCTTTTAAAAAAGAAATATCAAATTTTGCATTATGACTTAATATTATTTTACCTTCCATAAAATTATAAACATTTTCAACTACATCCTTAAATTTAGGAGCATATTTAACATCCTTGCTTTTAATACCACTTATAGAATAAAATTCTTCAATTTCAGGATTTATAAGTTGAACAAATTTTTCTACAATTTCAAAATTCTTATATTTTAACAAAGCAATCTCAATAATTCTATCTACCTCAGGATTAAGTCCTGTGGTTTCAATATCCAATGCTACAATTTCTGAAATATTTATTTTCATTATCCAACAAGTTTTATATATTTTTCTGGATCCTTTTCAAATTTTTCTTTACATCTTGGACTACAGAAATAATAAATTTTGCCATCCTTTTCAACAAAATTTTTTGTTTCTTTCTCAAGCCATTTTCTACAAACCACATCTTTATATTTTTTCTTTACCATTTTTTTCTCCTCTTATATAAATATTATTTGAAAAAATCCAGTTCTTATTTTCTAAATAAACTTCAACTCTATAATTCCCTTCATTTTCAATTTTATATTCTTCCTCAAAAATTTCTTTTTCCATTATAACTTCTCCATTTCTTATCAGTTTTGTTTTTGCTAAAATTGGATTTTTTATTAATATTATATCACCAATCTTACCTTCTTCTCCACAAAAATACTTTCCTTCTCTTTCTCCAAAATAAAAACCCTTACTATCTTTTAAAAAATCATTTGAAAAAAATAAATTTCCGTTTCTAATTGCATTTAATATCTTCATTTTGTCAATTTTAAAATTTCCAGTCAATTTCTCTCTTAAATATATATGGTTCCTTAATGTTTTAAAAGTTTTTTTATAAGAAAAAACATTTCTAAAATCAAAAATTTTTAAATAAAATGGTAAAGAATGAATATCAAGACCTGCAAAACCAACAATTTTTCTTTTTAAATTTAAAATATCCCATTTTCTCAAAATTTTTTCATCGGGAACACTCACATTATAAGGGAAAAATAGATATCTCACAGGCATATTATAAACTTTTGTTTTATCAGCCCAATTAAAAAGCAAAGACCATATCTCAATTCCATCAAATTTTTCATTCCATTTCTGCCATATATATTTTTTTTCCACAAAGAAAAGGCGATGTTTCCCGTAAGGATGAGCAACTAATTTTATAATATTTTCGTTATTTTCAAAAATATTTTCTTCTATCCAATCATTCTTTCCAATTAAAATTAAATGGTTCTTTTTCCTTTCATCAAATTCTTCTGCATGAATAACACAAACATTTTTATAATATCCTTCTAAATCAAATAAAAATTTATATTTTGCTTTCTTTTTCTTTGGGGTATGCGATGTCAAAATAATAAAATCAATTTTTGCTTTTTCACTATCTTTTAATATCTTTTCAAAACATTTTTTCCAGTTTTTTATTGAAAAATGAACATGAATAACTCCACAAATTTCATTATATATTGACAAATTGCCCATTTAAATTGTATTATAACATATATTATTAATTAAGGCCCCATCGTCTAATGGTTAGGACAGATGGTTCTCAGCCATCAGGCACGGGTTCGAATCCCGTTGGGGCTACTTACAACTGGATATTGCTCAAAAATATTCGGAAAAAGGAGGGAATATGAAAGAGATATTAAAAATTAATGCAGAAAGAGTTAGAGATTTTCTTGTAGAATTTTTAAGAGATGAATTTAAAAAAGCAAATTTTCAAAATGCTATTTTTGGTATGTCTGGAGGACTTGATTCAACAGTTGTTGGTTATCTCTGTAAACTTGCTTTTGGGAGAACAAATACTTATGGAATAATTCTTCCTTACAAAACCACACCAAAAATATCTGTTGACCATGCATATCTTGTAGGAAGAACGCTTGGAATAAGATATTTAAGATTTAATGTAACTCCTCAAATAGATTATTATTTTAAAAATTTCCCCCAAGCAGATAAAATAAGAATTGGTAATAAAATAGCAAGAGAAAGAATGAGTATCCTTTACGACCTTTCAAATCATTTTAATGGGTTAGTTGTTGGTTCAAGTAATAAAAGTGAAATATATCTTGGTTATGGAACAATTTTTGGAGACCTTGCATGGCTTATAAATCCACTTGGAGACCTTTTTAAAACAGAAGTATATCAACTTGCAGAATTTCTTGGTGTTCCAAAAGAGATAATAGAAAAAAAGCCAAGTGCTGAATTATGGGAAGGCCAAACAGATGAAAATGAACTTGGTTTTACATATAAAGAAGCAGATATTGTCCTTTATTATTATGTTGAAAAAAATATGAACCCAGATGAAATTGCAAATCAAACTAAAGAAGTTAGCAAAGAAAAAATTTACAAGATAATTGAAAGGGTTAGAAATACTGATTTTAAGAGAAAACCTCCAAAGATTGCAAAAATTCCAGAAGAAGTTAAATATTCCTAAATATTACAATATTTTATTTTGACCTGGTTTAAGTTTAACCTTTAAAATTCTATGTTCTTTCCCAAAAGATTGATTTAAAAGATTAATTGTTATTTGCCTTTCAAAATCTCTACAATTGACAATTATAAGTTGCTTTACCCTTCCTTTTTTAAGCATAAGTGAAACGCCATATCCAGAAATTGTAAAAATATTTCTAAAACTTACATCTTGCCATTCTTTCGGAAATCCTACACCAATAAATAATTCTTTTCCATTATCATTGCACAATAAAGAATTTAAAGCATATACAAATGAACTATGAGATGTAAGGTATCCAAAAAGTATCCAAAATCCATCAGGTCTAACTTTTTCAGGGAATATACCATGAGTGCTTGTAAAATTAATAACATGCTTTAATCTCTCATATGTAATTTTTGGTTCTACACAGGAAAATGCTATTGCACATCTATTTTCTGTCCATGGCCAAATTAAATTTCTATATGTTCCTGAATTTGTAAGCCCCCATTCTCCCATATTATCCTTTAATGCCTCTTTTATACATTTTACAGGTATTCCTTCTGGCTGACAAAATATATGAAATGTAAATTCTGCAGTGATAAAATTTTGTCAAGAGTTTTTTAAATTTTAATTATTATGTTGAAATTCTTTTAAAAATTTAATATGGGAGTCCCACAAAGGTTTTCCTTTTTCGCTTTCTCCATAAAAAATTGCCCCATAATCACTTATTGAAACCAATTTTTTATATTCTTGGTATGCTCTTTTAGGTGTAAATTCTCCTTTAAATTTGCAACTTGTAACATAAAGAATACTTGGAAACCACCAACTCTCATATCCAAGATAACTTTTTAAAAATTTTTTGACTCTATTAGAATAATATGGGTCTGAGGTATATCCAGACCAGTAATAATAATCATCCCAAGCAAGAACAGGTTTTTCTGATTTCCCAAGTCCTTTTAATATTGCAAGAGAAACCCATCCAGATTTTCTATAAAAATGCCACCACAAAGGTGGAGGAAATTTTTCTGGGATTAAAAGTGTAAATAAAGTTTTTGGAAAAAATGGTTTTTTCCAAAAAAGTGGATAATATGCAATTATTAAATCAGGATTTATTTTATGTATTTTTTCTTCTATCTCTTTTAAAATTTCAACCAATCTTTCTCTTTCAAATTCAATATATTTACTAAATAAATTTTTCTCAATAAGGAATCTCTTTCTATTAAAATGCTTAATTTTTTCTTTTATACTTTTTGATTTGAGAAAAGAATGAAAGCATTCATCACAATAACAAATATCAGAATCAACAAATTTTTCTACATCAAAATATATTCCAGCAATATTTTTTAGAAAATCTTCTCCTTTAAAATTATCAAAAAACTTTTCAGTATATAAATACAAAAACTGCCAAACTTCTTTCTGAACTGGGCAATTCAATTCTTCCTCTTTGCCTTTACTATTTATTGCTTTTCTTAAATTTTTATTAAAAGGAACACCGCCAAGTTTAAGAAAAATTTTAAATCCTTTCTCAGAGGAGTATCTATAAATTTTTAATGTTTTATCACTAAATCCATAGGGTAAAAAAATAGAGTTAAATCCAGATCTTTTTACCAAATCTATAAATTCAAAAATTTCTGTCTCTTTAAATCCACTTATAGGACCAACATAAATTTCAAATTTATTTTGACCATAAAAATTAATTGGAAGCAAAAGAAAAGTAACGAAAATTTTTAATGATTTTAAATCCATATTTAATTTAATTTTATTTTAGATAAAATTTTAAGCAATTCCCTTTCTTTACTTTCTTCTATTCTATAGTCATAATTTTTTATTATCTCTTTCGCCATTTCCCATGCTTTGTCAAGAAAATCAATTTTATTTTTTATAAATATTTTCGTGGGTTGTCGTGTAAAAAGTGATGGTATAAAATAAAACTCTTTAAATTTTTTTATTGTTGTTTCTGCCATTAAAAAACCATTCAATTCTATTCCCTCATTTATAATTTTTTCAATATCATTATTTTCTGCCTCTACTCCTTTTAAAATCCTCTTAACATTTTCTATAATTTCAAAATCAATAAATATTTGCTGCGGACTAAAAATTTCATCAACACCAAGTATTCCTGCACCTCCTATTCTTTTATATCCAGAAGATAGTTATACCAATTAAATAAAATTTTTGTCAAGTCAAATTAAATATTTTTAAAGTTTTTCTTATTGCTTCTAATTTCTTACCTCTTTATCTTGTCTTTCAATTACACTTAAAAATTTAAATTTTACTTTTAAAAAGTTCCTAACATAGTGTTTTGTTTTTTTAATTTATAGAGGATTGACATAACAAATAAGGTTTTTTATAATATAATAATAGAAGCCACCTTAGCTCAGCGGTAGAGCAGGGCACTTGTAATGCTCAGGTCCGGGGTTCAAATCCCCGAGGTGGCTCAAAGTTTATTGAACACAGGACCCAGAAAGGTGTAAGTGTTCAAAGTGGGTAGGTAAAAGTTTTAATTTTTCTTATAGTATGAAAAATAAAATCTTTCTTTTTTTTCTGTTTCTTTCCCTCCTTTCTCAAGGAGAACAAAAAAATTATGTTAAGTTGGGGATAGAAGTCCTTGCTGAAAAAGAATATAAAATTTTGAAAGGAAAAAAAGTCGGTATAATAACAAATATTACAGGTGTTGATAAAAGTCTTCGTTCTTCAGTTGATATAATATCTTCTTTACCAGATGTAAAAATCATTTCTATTTTTGCTCCTGAACATGGATTTAAAGGTGGAAAAATTGGAATTATTGAAGATACAAAGTTAAATAACAACATAAAAATTTTTAGTTTATATGGAAGAACAAGAAGACCAAAAGAAGAAATGCTTAAAGGAATAGATGTTTTAATATTTGATGTCCAGGATATTGGGTCTCGTTCATATACATATATTTCTACAATGAGATATTGTATGGAAGAAGCATCAAAAAATAATATTACATTTATTATTCTTGATAGACCAAATCCTTTAGGAGGAATTCTTATTGATGGTCCTATACTTGATATGAATTTTGAATCATTTGTTGGATGTGCTCCAATTCCATATGTTCATGGTATGACAGTGGGTGAAATCGGTTTATTTTTAAATGAAGAATTGAAAATAAATTGTAATTTGAAGGTTATAAAAATGGAAGGGTGGAAAAGAGAAATGTTATGGGAAGATACATCTTTATTATGGACTCCAACATCTCCTCATATTCCTGAACCTGATACACCTTTTTATTATCCACTAACAGGAATTATTGGAGAACTTGAAATTGTTAGTGTTGGTGTTGGTTATACCCTACCATTTAAAATTATTGGTGCTCCTTGGATTGATGGTGTAAAACTTGCAGAAGAATTAAATAAAAGAAAAATTGAAGGAGTATATTTTCAGCCATTTTATTTTACTCCTTTTTATGGATTATTTAAGAATGAAGAATGCAGTGGTGTCAGAATTATTATTAAGGATAAGAAAAATTATAAACCAGTTGAAACATGTTATTTCATTATTGATACACTTTTAAAATTATATCCTGAAAAATTTGATTTCAATAAAATCCCTTCTCCAAATATAGAAATGTTTGACAAAGTTAATGGAACAGATTTAATAAGGATGCAATTTCAAAATGGTGTAAGAGTTGAGGATATTATAAATTCTTATAAAAAATCATTGAATGAATTTATTGAAAAAAGGAAAAAATATCTTCTTTATGAATAAAAATCTGCAATGTATGAGGTTCTATAAAAAACACCAGCAAAAACTTTTTTAAAGCCAATTTTCATTCCATATTCTTCTATTTTTTTGAAAGATTCTTCATTGTAAAATTTTCTTACTTCATATCCATTTTTTGATGATTTTAAATATTGCCCCACAACAAGAATATCACAACCTGTTTTTAAAATTTCATCCATTAATTGATATATTTCTTTTTCTTCCTCTCCAAGACCAACCATAAAACCAGATTTTGTAATAAAACCATTTTTTTTAATTTCAGATAATATTTTAAGTGATGTTTCATAATCAGCAAACGGTCTAATAATGGGATATAAAGATTTAACTGTTTCTATATTGTGTGAAATTATATCTGGCTTTGAATTAAATACTATATTTAAACTTTTAATATTACCAGAAAAATCAGGTATTAAAACTTCAATCTTTGTTTCTGGCGATTTTTCCCTTATTCTTTTAACAACTTCTGCAAATTGGCTTGCTCCACCATCCTTTAAATCATCTCTTGTAACAGAAGTTATAACAACATATCTCATATTCAGTTCTTTTACAATACTTGCAATTTTTTCAGGTTCTTCTTTATCAAGTTTATCTGGTATTCCTTTTTCTACACTACAAAATTTACAATTTCTTGTGCATATATTTCCAAGTATTACAAAAGAAGCATATTTTTTACTAAAACAATCATAAATATTTGGACAATTTGCACTTTTACATATGGTATTAACTTTATATTCTCTAATTAACTTTTCTGTGTATAAATAATTTTCATTAAAAGAAATTCTTTTTTTAACAAAATTTGGTATCTTTTCCATTTTATAAGTATTTTTCAACTGATTTTAAAAAACTTCTTCCAGACTCTTTTTCTATATTAATTATGCCACAAGAAATTAAAAGATTGGTTGAAGGAAAATTTTTTATAAGTGTCATAAATTCTTCTTTATTTGATGCATAAACAATAACATTTTTCTCTTTTTTTAATATTTTTTCTATTACAGGCAACCATAAAGAAGAGGCACAAGGTGGTTTTCCTGCTCCTGGAACTATCTGAATTGCCTTAATATATGGAAGTGAAAGTAATATATCAATATGTTTTATTTCATCAGGTCCATCAAGATGCCATACAATATACTCAAGATAATCTTTTATTTTTTCAAGTTCATAGACAACAAATTTTTCAAAAAGTTTTGGAGATATCATTGTAGAAAAATCACACTGGCAAGCATATGTTTTTCCAGGAGCCCATAAAAGCCATGAAGCATCTCCTGGAATTTTTTCTTTATAAATATTAAAAAAGTAATTATGAGTTTCAATCCAAGCATTTACAAATTCATCTATTTTTTCAATTATTATTTCAGGTATCTCAATAATATCAATAAGTAAATTTTCAACCCCTCTAATTAAAGAAAAACAAGTTAATGCATCTCCAAGATCAGAATTCCAAATTAAAAATTCACCATTATATTTCTCTATTTGTTTTTCAATAAGTTTTTTACTCATATTTATCCAGAAATTTTCTTTATTAAAATTTATTTTCATATCTTTCCAGTTTTTAACAAATGGTTCAATCCAACAAGTTTCTTCTCTAAAAATTACCTTTCCTCCAATATATGCAGCCATTGTCATAGGAGTTCCTCTACCACCCCATAAATGAGGAAGCGCTGGATATGAAACACCAAGATATTCAAATTTTTTTGTATTATCTATCTGTGCATTGACAATTTTATCAAAATCTGGTTCTTCATTTTCTTTTTTCCAAAACTCATTTAAATTTATAAAATTTTTATCCTTCAAAATAGAAATCTGTATTAATGGTTTTTCATTCTCTTTTTTCCACCAACTTTTAATTTTTTCAATTTTTTCTTTTATAAGTTCTTTATTCATAACTAATATTTTGTATGGTGTTATGTGAAGTTTAGGTTCTATTTTATCACAATTTTTAATACCCATCTACTAAAAATTTGTCTTTCAAATCCCTTGTCCCTCAACATTCTCCCAATCCCACCTCTAAGGTGTCCGTTGGGGCTCACTTCTTCTCCCAATCCCACCTCTAAGGTGTCCGTTGGGGCTCACTTCTACTTTTTAATGCTTCAAATAATAATTGACTTTGATTAACTGGAACAACAGGGTCTTTTTCACCATGGAGAATTAAAAAAGGAGGGCCATCTGGACTCACATAAGTTATAGGACTTGCAAGTTTTGCTTTTTTCTGAAAATTCTAAAACACTACCACCTAAAAGTTTACTTTCAGGAGAATCTTCTCTTGCATGCCTTTCATAACCAAAAGTTTTAACAAATACAGTAAAATCTGTTGGACCATAAAAATCACATACTGCTTATACTCTACTTGACTGGTCAAGATTTTCACCTCCATCAAATTCTTTTACATCTCCAGTTGTGCCAATAAGTGCAGCCAAATGCCCACCTGCTGAACTTCTCCAAATACCGAAACGGCTAACATCTAATCCATATTCTTTTGCATGTGCACGCAACCATCTAATTGCAGATTTACAATCTTCAATTTGTGCAGGGAAAGTTGCATGTGAACTTAAACGATAATTAATACTTGCAATAGCATATCCTCGGTTAACAAAACCTTTTCTTAATGGTAAACAATTTTCTTTACTTCCACTTTGCCATCCACCACCATGAATCCAGATAATAACTGGTAATGGTTCATTAGAATTTTCAGGCAAATATAGGTCAAGTTTTTGTCTTTCATGTCCATTAGAAACATAAGGAATGTCTCTGAAAACTTTTACGCCGTAAGGTATAATAGGTTGTGCTGAACTCGGGGTTAAGGAAGATAACATTGCGGAGATACTTGCTACATTTTTAGCAGCAACATGTCTTTGCATTACAATATCAATTTTTTCTAAAATTTCCTTTTTTAAACCTGCCTTTATACATTCATCTCCATGAAATCTTGGTTTAAAATTTTCCGCTAGTGGTAATGGTACACCTTTTGAAATTCCAATATTTTTCCAATCCCGAAATTGTGGATAGGATAAAGAAAAGAATAAAAGTATAAATACAAAAAATAATTTTCTCATTTTTCTCCTTTTTATTATTTTGACTATTTTTGCAATTTATAAGTTTAGTTTTTAATATGACCTTTCAAATTCTTTGCACCCCAACAATTTCCCCGGTCCACCTCTGAGGTGGGATAAGGGGGGCAAGAAATTTATACTGAATCTCTGCTCCAAAAAGTTTTTTCATTTTAACTCTTTTTTGGTGGAAGATGTATGCTTTTTTTATTTAAATCACTTATTGCTTCCATTATTCCTTCTGAAAAAGTTGGATGACAATAGAATATTTTTTCAATTTCTTTAATTTTTAATTTGTTTGAAATTGCAAGTGAACCAAAAGAAATTAGTTCAGTTGCTCCTTTACCTATTATATGTATTCCAATTATTTCCTCTGTATTTTTATCTGCAATTACTTTTACAAAACCATCTGTCTTTTTATCACAATATGCTCTACCCAAAGCAGTATATGGGAATTTTCCTATTATTATATCAATTCCTTTTTCTTTTGCCTTTTCTTCAGTAATTCCACAAACTCCTATTTCAGGGTCAGTAAAAATAACTTCAGGTATAAAATCATAATTTATTTTTTCTTCTTTCCCACATATATTTTCTGCTGCTATTTCACCTTCTTTTGTTGCAATATAGGCAAGTTGATATTTATCATTAACATCTCCAATTGCATAAATACCTTCTATATTTGTTCTTAATCTTTCATCTGTTTTAATTCCTTTTTTGTCAAATTCAATACCATCAATTTCTGGAATATTTGGAATTCTTCCAACTGAAACAAAAATTTTCTCTTCATTTATCATATCACAACTATCAAGTTTCTGATTTAAAATTACCTCTATCCCTCTTTTTTCAAATGACTTTTTTAAAGATTCTGTTATTTCCTTATCCTTACCAGGCAAAAGAGTATCCATCATCTCATAAATTTTAACCTTAACTCCAAATTTATTTAAAATTGAAGCAAACTCACATCCAATAAATCCACCACCAATTATAGCAACACTTTTAGGCAACTCGTGAAACTCCCAAATATGGTCAGAAGTAATAACCCTTTTGTTATTTTTAAAACAATCAGGAACAAAAGAAATTGACCCTGTTGCAATTACAATATTTTTTGCTTTATAGATCTTTCCTTCAACTTCTATTGCATCTTTATCAACAAATTTTGCCTTACCTTTTAAAAAATCAACTCCATACGCCTTTAATAACATACTTATACCAGTTCTTAATCTCAAAACAACATCATTTAAAATTTCATTCAAAATATCTTTCCAATTATATTTAACCATCTTCTCAATTGATTTATATTTGGAGGATGATATTTCTTCAGAGATGTTATAAAGGGCTTTGGTTGGAATACATCCTCTATTTAAACAAACTCCTCCAAGGGCAAGTTCCTCAATAAGTAAAACTTTTTTCCCATTTTGTGAACATCTTATAGCACAAGGGTATCCTGCAGGACCTCCTCCAATAACAATTACATCATAATTTTCCATTATACTTTTGCAATTTTGTATTTTATTTTTTTACCAAAAAGTAAATTTACAGTTTTTCTTAAATTTGGTCCAATATCACTAAAAAATAGAAAAATTTTACCATTTCTTTTTTCCCTTTTCAACCCATTTTTTTCAAAAAATTCTTTTTACTTAACTGCAACTTCATAAGATGCATCAATTATTTTAATATCTTTTCCTGTAAGTTTTTGAATTATTTTTTTTAAATATGGATAATGTGTGCAACCAAGAATTAATGTGTCAATATTTTTTTTTATCAATTCTGAAAGATAAATTTTGGCAATTTCATAACTTATTTCACTTTCAAACCATCCCTCTTCAACAATAGGAACAAAAAGAGGACACTCTTTTGTATAAACAGAAATTCCATTTTTTGATAATAAGGATTGATATTTACTACTTGAAATTGTTGCAGGAGTCCCAATTACTCCAATCTTTTTATTTTTAGTTATTTCTATTGCTTTTTTTACAGTTGGTTCAATTACATCTATAAAATTAACATTTTTAAATTTTTTTTTTAGAAATTTGGAAGCATAAGAAGAAACAGTATGACAGGCAATTACTATAATTTTAGGTTTATATTTTAAAAGAAAATTGACATCATCAATTGCAAATTTTTTAATTATTTCTTTGGATTTTATACCATAAGGAACCCTTGCTGTGTCGCCAAAATAAACAATATCTTCATTTGGTAAAATTTTAACAATTTCTTTAACAACACTTAAACCTCCAATTCCTGAATCAAATATACCTACTGGATTTTCTCTCATTTAATTATTTCTCTTTTATTAATATATTCAATAATTGCCTTACCAAGTGTTTCTGCTATTGCTTGTCTTACCTCAACATCTTTTAAATTAAATTCAATTATAGGATTACATATAAAACCAATCTCAACAAGGACAGAAATCATTGGAGTATATTTTAAAACATAGAAATTACCTCTTTTTGCACCTCTATCCGGAGTTATAAGTCGCTCTGCAAGTTTCTCTTGAACAATTTCAGCAAGTATTCTGCTTTCATCAATCACATCAGTTTCATTTAAATTGTTTAATATTTGCGAAAGAACCTCATCATTATTTATCTCTTCAATTATACCTTCCCCATTTGTTGACTTTGGTAATGTATTTACTTCTACTTTATTATAGGAGTAATATGTTTCAAAGCCAGTTGCATTTTCTCTATTAAATCTTGAAGAATTTGTATGAATTGAGAAAAAAATATCAGCATTTATTGCCTTTGCCATCTTAACTCTATCTTCAAGAGAAATAAAAACGTCATCCTTTCTTGTTAAAAAAATTTCAATATTTGGATAATTTGAGAGTTGTTTGTTTAAATACTTTTCAAGGCGAAGGGCAACATCAAGGTTTACATCTTTTTCTTTCAGTCCATAATTTCCTATTGCACCTGCATCATGTCCACCATGTCCTGGGTCTATTAATATTATAAATTTTTTACTTCCACTTTTTATTTCTTTAATTTCTTTTTCTTCTTTAGTCCCCTTTTTTGAAACTATCTTAAATCCTGAAAAAATTTGGGAAAAATCTTCAATGGGTAAAAGTATTTCACCTTCAATTTCTTTTGGAGGATTTTTTATTTCAAATTTTTTACCACCAAAGATTACATTTGTGTCATCAATTCTAAATTTTATACTTGTGTCATCTGCGAAAATGAAAATTCTATCTTCAATTTTAGCCCAATTATCTGTATTTATAATTTTAAGTAGGGATTTAAGGGAAATATATTGAGCATTCTTTATTGTATAGATTGGAATTTTTCTTGATTGGATTTCCTCTTTTAAGTTTATTGAAAATAGAGAAGAAACAAAAAAAATTATTATAAGAAATATTTTTTTCATTCATCCACCCTTTCAACTAAATTACTTTTATATCTTTCCTTTAGTTTTTTCCCTCACCTCGCCAAAAGATAAGAAAAATATAAATAAAGTAAAATTTAGTGGAGGCGGCGGGTACTGCCCCCGCGTCCAGAGAGAATCAGGATAGTGTATCTACCTGCGTAGAGAGATGTTTTTTTCTTTGGATAAAATGGCACATCTCTCAAGCCATTTTATCCGCATCCTTTTTATACTTCTTTTGCAGGGAAAAGGATAACCTGCAAAAGAAGGCCTCTTTAACCGACCCATTTTACAGAGTCAGAGGCAGACTCTGTAAATGGGTGGCTGCATTTTTATGCAGCCAAAACATTTGCTGTTTCGGCAGTTATTTTTTGTCAGGTTTTTACAAGACCCTGACAAACTTGGCAGGCCACACTATCCCTCTTTCTCTCTGTCGAACCCTATTTCGCCCCCATTTCTTTAATTTTCCTCTGTATCTGCCTTTCTATCTCTCTTTCTTTTATCTCTCTCCTTTTGTCAAAGAGCTTTTTACCCTTTACAAGGGCAAGTTCAATTTTTGCTAATCCTCTATTATTAAAATAAACTGAAAGGGGTACCATTGTCAAGCCCTTTTCAGAAACTTTCCTTTCAAGTTTTCTTATTTCGCTCTTTTTCAATAGTAATTTTCTTTTTCTTAATGGATCTAATTTTACACAAGAATTTGGATATGGTGCAATATAGAAATTATGTAGAAATATTTCTCCATTTTCAACTTTTGCATAAGAATCTTTAAAAGAAACCTTTCCCTCTCTTATTGATTTAACTTCACTTCCTTTCAAAACAATCCCACTTTCAATTCTTTCTAAAATTTCATAATCATGGTATGCTTTCTTATTTTCAATTTTCATTTTTTTAATCCCCCATCAATAAATTAAAACAAAAACTAAAGTGAATAAAGAAACAAAAATTCCATAATAAAAATATTTAAAAACAAAAAGTATCACAGAGGAAATAAAAAGCGAAGATATAATCAATGAAAGTGATATTTTTGTCCCTGCTTTTTTTATATTTAAATTTAGAATATTAATTCTTTCCTCAAAAATTTTTTCTCTATTTTTCTGATTTTTTACTAATTCAATAATAGTTTCAAAAATTTCAGGCATTTCTTTGAGAAAATAATGAGACCTTTCAAAAACATTCTTAAATTCTTTTAAAAAATGCGAAATTTTTATTCTTTTTTCCATAAAATTAATGTAAAATGGCTCAATCGCTTCCATAAGTTTAAAATAAGGGTCTATAAAATAACAAAGCCCTTCAAGAGTTATAAGGGATTTTCCCATTAAAGTAAAACTTACTGGTATTTTTATTTTATTTTTCCTCATAATTTCAAAAGAATTTTCAAGAACTTCACCAATTTTTAAATTTTTTATAGGAATATTTTTGTATGTCTCAACAAGTTCATATATTTCTTCTTCCAATTCTTCAATATTTACACTTTTGTCAATTGCTCCCATATATTTCAAAGTTAAAATTATTTTATTAGGATCTCCATTTATTATACCTGTGATTAAACTCATAAGATAATATCTTTTTTCATCATCAATATAACCAACTTGTCCAAAATCAATTAATCCAATCCTTCCATCTTTTAAAACAAAAATATTTCCTGGATGGGGGTCTGCTTGAAAAAAACCAATATCAAAAATCTGCTTTAATATTATTTCTGTTCCTGTTTTTATTATTTTTTCTTTCTCAACATATTTTGACCATTCTTCAACTTTACTTATTTTTATTCCATCTATAAATTCAGTTACAAGTATTCTTTCAGTTGTTAGTTCTTTAAAAACCTCAGGAATTAAAACTCTATCATCTTTCAATTTTTCTCTCATCATTTCAATATTTCGGCCTTCCATTAAAAAATTTAATTCCTTTCTTATACTTTTCTCAAATTCTTTAACTATTTTTACCGGCTGATAAATTTCACTTTCTTTTATAAATCTTTCTATTAATTCAGCAATATCATAAAGGATTTGAATATCAGTAATAATTCGTTCTTTAATACCAGGCCTTTGAACTTTTACAGCAACTTCTCTTCCTTTATATTTTGCCTTATAAACACAAGATAAAGATGCAGAAGCAACAGGTTTTTGATTAAATTCTTCAAAGACATTTTCAATTTTTTCGCCAATTTCTTTTTCAATAAAATCTCTCATAATTTCAAAATTCTCTTCTTTAACATCATCCTGAAGTTTTTCTAATTCCTTTATATATTCAATTGGTATTAAATCAGGTCTTGTGCTTAAAATCTGTCCTAGTTTTATAAATGTGGGGCCAAGGTCTTCAAGTAATTTTCTTATTCTTACAGGGACTGGTTCTTTTATTTTCTTTCTTTTTTTAAATGGGGATTTTAATATATGTGCTTGTTCTATAATTATTCCAAATCCATATTTAAAAAGAATATTTATAATTTGACGATATCTTTTTAATTTTCTTACGACAGGATAATTTCTCATTACTCTTTTAAATATTCATTCTGCCAAAGAGGGTCAACAATTTCTCTGTATTTTCTATTATATTCTGGCATCTTCCCCTCTTCTATAAATTTTAAATACTCCCTTGCTCCATCATCAATAGGTTCTGCATCTGTTTCTTTTACTATTTTATAAAAATCAAGTGAATTGTCTCTTATGATACATGGAGTTAAAAGGTTTCCACATTCATGTTTTTGTCTTTTTATCCAATAATTATTTTGCCATTCTCTTATTTTTACAAATAATGGTGATTTTATTGCATCTGTTATAGTTTTGCCTTCTTCATAAAGTTTATATAAATTTCCTAAATTTTTATCTTTAAATGGAATAAACACGCATGGTGTTATTGTTCCATCCCACATAATATAAAAATAACCACCACCTCTTGCACCAGCCATACAACCATCTGAAGCAGTTCCTGAATTCCAGAAATCAGCGATGAATATCTTCTTTTCTATTACAAGTTGCCATATCCTTTTAAGCATTTTATATCTTTGTTCAGGAGTTACCATCAATTCAACACTTGGATTTCTTCCTATTGGCATATACTGGAAATACCATCCATAAAAAGCACCTTTCTTTTCAAAATAAAAATCAATAAATTCATCAGAAAGTAATAAATCAGCATTATATCTTGTTGGAGTGACTGAAATACCAAATGGAACACCCAAATCCCTCAAATCATCCATAACTTCCATAATTCTTTTAAATACACCAGTTCCTCTTCTTTCATCTGTTTCCTTTTCAAATCCTTCAATTGAAATTGCAGGTGTAAAATTCCCAAGTTCTGATAATCTTTTTGCAACATCCCTTTTTATCATTGTTCCATTTGTATAACCCATAAAATAAGCATCATTATGTTTTTCAAGAATATCAAATAATGTTTTACCATTATCTTCATACATAAATGGTTCTCCACCAGAAATTACAAAAAAATAAGAGCCAAATTCCTGTTTTATTTCACTTATAACTCTATCAAAAACATCATATTTTAAAGTATGTTTTTGGTAAATTTCACCTGCATAACATCCCTTACATCTTAAATTACATATATTTGTAGGAGAAATTGTCACAAAACAGGGAGGTCTAAAACCATGCTTTTCTTCAAAACTTTTTCTTATATAAATTCCCTGAATGAATACTTTACCGAGAAAAATATTTGAGAGTGCTCTTACACAATTTGGAGAAATACTATCTGTATCAAATAATCTTTCAATTGATTGCAGAAGTGCTCTACCCATATAATATCTTTCTTCAAGAACTTTTTTTGGTCTTTCATATGTTTTTAATGACATTTTATATGTTGCTCTTTCAATTGCATTTATTAGTACTCTTCTTGTCAAAGAATTCCTTAAGGATGCATTTAATAAACCAGTAATTACTCTCTGTGAAGCACCCTTTTCCATAATATCTAATATTTTATCTTCAAGATTGATTACCATTTTAACCTCCTGTAGGACAATTTTATTTTAACACAGTATTAGTTACTGTCAAAATTTTTATTTACTTTTCAAAATTAAGGAATTAAAAAGCGGGAAAAATCAATCAATAATTTTAATCCTGTATCTGTAATAATTTGCTTTCATCCAGTTTTCATAACCATTTTCAGCAAGACGGCTTAAAAAAAGAATAATATCTCCATTTTCTCTATCCTGATAAAATCTGAAATTTGATAGTTGTAATTGTGGTGGTTCTCCTTTTTGTCTTGTATCAATAATTCTTATAGTATCTCTTTTCAAACAGAATGGTTCTTCATTAACTTCACATATTACAAGAGGAGTTCTTGGCCAGTTCCCATTTGGTCTTACACCTTCAATACATAAATTTCCTATCCAGTAAACTTTGTCATTTTTTATTGATCTGAATATTCCAGAACCGGTTGAACTTGATTCAATTATTTCTCCATTATCACAGGATAAAGGAACAGGTTCTGTCCAGGTCTCACAATTATCTTCTGAAAAACTTACCCATTTATATCCTGGTCTATCTGGAAACATACTATTATCTCCTCTTAATATCATTGCGAATTTACCATTTTTTAGTTCTATAATTGCTGGTTCATAAAATCCTCTTGATGTTTTTTCAAGGTCTGGATATACAGGTTTACTTAATTTCCAATCAATTTCTCCATTTTCTTTATAATCACCAAGAATATTTACAATTATACCAGCAGGAGACCAGCATCCTTTATAATGGACTGGTTTTCCTTCTTCATCAAGAAGATGGCTTTGGGCAGGGAATACAATCCTTCCTTTTGATGTTTTTATGGGCTTGCAAAAACTTACAGCAATTCCACCATTATAGGCAAGTATAAATTCTTTTGCTGGTATCATTTTTTCCTCAATTTCTGTTCACATCTTCCCTTTTTATCATAATGAATTTCTGAATTATAGCCGGTCTTCTCTCCTATAAATTCATTTATAACCTTACACTGAATACAGAAATCACTATAAACTGGATAACCCTTTTCTTTCATATGAGATATTGCAGGACATTTTTTTACCTTTAATACTATTTCTTCATTGTCTTTTCTTTTAATTTCAAACTCACCTTCTTCCTCACTAAAAATTTCACTCCAGTATCTTTCAAGTTCAGAAAGACCATTTTTTTTAATTTTTTTAATCAACCATCCATATACATTTTCTGCAACCTGTTTTAAATATTCCTCAACTGCCTTTTTACCATAATTTTTATCAAGAAATTCAAACCCAACACTTAATGCACCATGAAAGTCCTTATGTATTTTTTCTTTCATATTTAAATCCCTTCTGAAAATTCAGGAAATTCTCTTTCCCATTCTTTTTTAAATCTTTCTTTTATATCTTCTTTCAAATCCTTTAAAAATGGTTCTCTTGCATACCCAACATCTATTCCTCTAAATTTTAAAGCAATTTTCCAACTTGTTATACCTCCATATTTTTTTAATAAACTTACTGCTATTGTTATCCTTTTCTGTAATTCAATCGCTTTTTTAATATCTCCTTCTTTAAAATTCTTATAAATTCCAACAAATATTTCAGGCAAAACATTTTGAGTAGAACCAATACATCCACTAACTCCCATACTTAAAGCAGGTAGAAAAAGTTCATCAGGTCCACTGAATGCAATCCATTTTCCTTTCATTTTTAAAAGTAAATCCTGTAATAAATATAAATCTGTATATGTATATTTCAATCCAACTATATTTTTAATTTCACCAAATTTCAAAATCTCTTCATTTTTTAAAATAATTCCTGTTGTTGCTGGTATATAATAAATAAAAAATGGCAAGTTTGTTGAATTAGCAATTTGATAATAGTAATTGTATATCTCATCAAAACTGAATTTATAATATATTGGTGGAATTGAAGATATTGCATCAACTTTTATTTTTTCTGCATGTTTTCCAAGTTCAATACTATTTTTTGTATTCAAAGCACCTCCTACATGGATAATAATTTTAATTTTATTTTCTACCTCTTCTTTAACAATTTCTGCAACTCTTTTTCTCTCTTCAATATTCATCAATAATCCTTCTCCTGTCCCACCGCAAACATATAAACCATCAATACCCTTTGAAATTAAAAATTTTACAAGATTTTTTAGCCTTTTTTCATCTACATTTCCATTTTCATCAAAAGGAGTAATTAATGCTGCATAGACACCATAAAATCTATTCACATCCATTTTCTCCCTCCAAAATTAATTTTAGATTTTTCTCTTTCCACCTATTTCATTTTTAATTTTATAAATTTTTTTAGAATTTTCAATGTAATTTTTGTTAAAGATTAGTTTTTAAGAATTTTATTGTTTTTCTTAAAATTATATTTTTGAAAAGGATTGATGTTATATGAGTTGAAGGAAGGAATAACTTTTCAGGTTTACCTAAAAATTTCCATAATTGAATAACTGCACCAAATGGAATTATAAGATCAAAATATCCATTTATTAAAAGGACTTTTCTTGGCTGATTTAAATGCGCATAAGTTAATGGGTCTATTAAAAACCATTTCCATTTACATTCAACATTTTCTAACCCTTTTTCTCTAACTTTTTCTAAAAATTTTACATAATCCTTTGACACTTTCCTATAATCCCTTATTCTTAATCCATGAAAAAAACCATAAATTACCCAGGGCATTGTAATTAAACTCCTCATAAAAATATAATGAATATTTCCACCTCCTAAAATTGAGACACCTGCCTTTATACGATTTTCAACACCCATAACTGTATTTAAAATAATTGCACCCAAACTTATACCAACAATCCCTATATTTTTTACTTCTTTTCTTTCAGATAGATAATCACATAAAGCCATTATATCTATTACTGCTTGTCTATATGCATTTATTGACCTTTCAACATTGCCTGTAAGAAAAAGTTGACCACTTTTATATCTTTTAGGAGTCCTTTTCATATGATATGGAAGGTGAATTAAATATACACCAAATCCTTCTTTTGATAATAAAATACCAAATGATTTTGTTTGGCGATTTTCTCTTTCATATAAACTATGTAAAAGAATTATTGCATTAAATTTTTCTTTTTTGGGCTCAATAAAATCAACATATACAGTATCATTTTCTAAATAAGTAGAATAAAAAGGTGAAAAAAAAGTAATTAAACCAGTCCTATAAAAATTATCTTCACTTTCAATTTTATATTTAAATTCCTTTACCTTCTCATATTTAAAAAAATCCATTTTGAAAAATATTATAAAACATGGGAAAATTATGGTAAAATTTAAAAAAAGGGCAAATATGGTAAGAGTTAGATTTGCACCAAGTCCAACAGGATACTTACATATAGGAAATGCAAGAACAGCACTTTTCAATTATTTATTTGCAAGAAAAAATAATGGAAAATTTATTTTAAGGATTGAGGATACAGATAAAGAGAGAAGTAAAAAAGAATATGAGAATGCAATTATTGAGGACTTAAAATGGCTTGGTATTGAATGGGATGAAGGACCAGATATAGGAGGTTCATATGGGCCTTATAGGCAGAGTGAAAGAATTCATATATATAGAGAATTTGCTGAAAAACTTTTAAAAGAAGGATATGTTTATAAATGTTATTGCACAAAAGAAGAACTTGAACAGATGAGAAATAATGCATTAGAAAAAGGACTTCCTCCTGGCTATGATGGTAGATGTAGAAATTTAACAAGAGAAAAAATAAGTGAATATGAAAGAGAAGGAAGAAGTTATGTATTGAGATTAAAGGTGCCACAGGAAACAATAGAAATAAATGATTTAATTAGAGGGAAAGTCCTATTTGAAGGTGAAAATATAACTGACTTTGTTATTATGAAATCAGATGGAACGCCCACATTTAATTTTGCAGTTGTAATAGATGATTATTTAATGAAAATCACACATGTTATAAGGGGGGAGGACCACCTTTCAAATACTCCAAAACATATATTGATTTTTAGAGCAATTAAAGCAGAAATACCACAATTTGCCCATATGTCAATGACTCTTGGCCCTGATAGAACAAGATTGAGTAAAAGGCATGGAGCAACAAGTGTAAGAGCATATAGAGAAAATGGTTATTTACCCGAAGCATTTTTTAACTATATAGCACTTTTAGGATGGGGAACAACAGAAAGTAAAGAAATTTTTACAAAAGACCAATTAATAAACGAGTTTTCAATTGAGAGATGTCATAAAGCAAGTGCAATTTTTGACCCTGAAAAATTATTGTGGATGAATAGTTTATATATAAGGAATGCTAATTTAGAAAGAATATATAAACTTTCAATTCCATTTTTAAAAGAAGCAAATTTAATAAATTCAATTGACATTGAAAAAGAAGAATATATTAAAAAGGCAATCTTACTTGAAAAGGAAAAGATAAAGACATTGAAAGACATTCCTTATTTAATTGAATTTTTCCTTAAAGAACCAGAATATGAAAAAGAAGGATATGAAAAACTTATAAATAATGAAACAAAAAAATTTCTTTCTGAAATTGTCAATATTTTTGAGAATATGAATGATTTTAAAAGAGATGAGATTGAAAATAAGGTAAGAGAATACTGTAAGGAAAAAAATATTAAAACACCTATGGTATTCCATCCATTAAGATTTGCAGTAAGTGGAAGAACAAAGGGACCTGATCTTTTTGGAATGATTGAATTACTTGGAAAGGATAAAGTTATTGAAAGAATAAAGAAAATAATAGGAGGTTGAAAATGATTAAGAAAAGTAAGGCAGAAGAATTAAAAATGAAAGCACTTGAATTGTTGAAAAAAGCAGGTATCGTTATTACAGAAAAAGAGTATAAAAATATGGAAGTTGTTGATTGTGGTCTTGGGATTCCAGAAGAAATAGGAGTTCAAATAATTGTTTATGTAAATAATGAAAGATATTGTGCAAAGGAATTGATTTTATTACCAAGACAAACATGCCCCGAACACAGACATCCACCAATATCTCCATCAAATCCAGGAAAGCAGGAAACATTTAGATGCAGATATGGAGAAGTATATTTATATGTTCCTGGGACTTCTACCAAAAATCCAAAGGCAATTTTAAAAAATAGAAAAGAATATTTTACTGTCTGGCATGAAATTATTTTAAAACCAGGAGATCAATATACAATTCCACCTAATACGCTTCACTGGTTTCAAGCAGGAGATGAAGGTGCAATAGTAAGTGAATTTTCCTCTCAAAGTATTGATGAGAAAGATATTTTTACTGATCCTGATATAAAAAGAATAACGGAGATTATAGATGATTAAGTTCTTTAATACATTTACAAGAAAAAAGGAAGAATTTATACCAATTGAAGATAAAATTGTGAAAATGTATACTTGTGGTCCAACTGTTTATGACCTTGCCCATATTGGAAATTTCCGTGCCTATGTTTTTGAAGACCTTTTACATAGATACCTTGAATTTAGGGGTTATAAAGTTATAAGAGTTATGAATATTACAGATGTTGATGATAAGACAATAAGGGGAGCAAAGGAAAATGGAGTAAGTTTAAGAGAATATACAGATAAATATATTAAAATTTTTATTGAGGATATGGAGACATTAAGATTAAAAAAGCCTGATTTTATGCCAAGAGCAACAGAACATATAAAAGAGATGGTTGAATTAATTAAAAAATTACTTGAAAAAGGATATGCCTATTATAAAGAGGGTTCAATTTATTTTAGTATATCAAAATTTCCTTCCTATGGTAAATTATCAGGTATAGATAAAAGTAAAATAAAGATAGGAGCAAGGGTTGATGTTGATGAATATGAAAAGGAAGATTTAAGAGATTTTGTTTTATGGAAAAAATGGAAGGAAGAAGAGGGAGTATACTGGGAAACAGAGATTGGTAAAGGTAGACCTGGTTGGCATATAGAATGTTCTGCGATGAGTATGAAATATCTTGGAGAAACATTTGACATACACACAGGAGGAGTTGACAATATTTTCCCACATCATGAAAATGAAATTGCTCAGAGTGAAGCAGCAACAGGGAAAAAATTTGTAAATTACTGGCTTCATTGTGCACATTTACTTGTAAATGGAGAAAAGATGTCAAAATCAAAAGGAAATTTTTATACATTGAGAGACCTCTTAAAAAAAGGATACAATCCAATTGGGATAAGATACTTACTTTTATCTACACATTATAGAGACCCATTAAATTTTACAGAAAATTCATTAAAACAGGCAGAAAATACAGTTAAAAATTATAATGATTTTTATAAAGGGCTTAATATATGTGCTGCTGAAATTTATAACGAAAAAATAAAAAGTGAGATAGAAAAAGCAAGAAATAGTTTTATTGAATCACTTGATGATGATTTAAATATATCTGGTGCATTATCAGGTGTTTTCAATTTAATCAAGAAAGTCAATATTTTCTTTTCAAAAGGAGAAATGGGAAGAAAAAATGTGTTTGAAGTTAAAGAATTCCTTGAAGATATAGATAATGTTTTATGCATACTTGAAAAAAAAGAAGAAAATTTGCCAGAAGAAATTTTAAATCTAATAAAAGAAAGAGAAAAAGCGAGAAAGGAAAAGGATTTTAAAAAGGCAGATTTAATAAGGGAAAAATTGAAGGAAAAAGGTATTATTCTTGAAGATACTCCTTATGGAACAAGATGGAAAAGAATTTAAAAGGAGGAGAATATGACATTAAAATCTATAATAATAGGAGCATTTTTATGTATTTTAATTGGACTTGGAGAGCCATTTACAGTTTTACACATTCATGGTTCTCCTATGGCTGCTGATTTTTCAACAGGTGCTGCTATATTTTTATTTTTTATACTGGTAGGTTTGATAAATAAATTTAATAGAATTGTTTTTAAAAGATTATATTTAACTCAATCAGAACTTATAACTTGTTATATAATGATGATTGTTGCGTGTGCAATACCATCCTGGGGCTTTACAATGAATTTGATAGGACTTCTTGGAGGAATTTTTTATTATTCAACAGAAACAAACGAATGGGCAAATTTAATACATCCTTATTTACCAAAACATCTTTTCCCTAAAAACTATAATACAATATGGTATCTATTTGAGGGTATTCCTAAAAATATGAAAATTCCATGGTATGATTGGATAAAGCCACTTTCAAACTGGTTCTTTTTTATTATTTCTTTTTATACTTTAAGCATATGTCTTATGATATTTTTAAGAAAACAATGGGTTGAAAGAGAAAAAATTTCATATCCTTTGACAGAATTACCAAGGACAATGGTAAATGAAAAATATAATTTATTAAAAAGTAAAATTTTCTGGGCTGGTTTTTTAATTCCATTTTTTATTTATGGACTTAAAGGACTGAATAAACTGAATCCTGTATTTCCTGCAATTACTACATCAAAATCCGTTCCAATTTTTAGAGGGACTTTTTCTATACGGCTTAATCTATGGTTTGAAGTTATTGGGTTTGCTTATTTTATGGCAAAAGATGTTCTTTTAAGTATTTGGTTATTTGCTCTTTTGTTCACAATTGAATCTGGTTTTTTAAATAGTATTGGTTTTTCTATAGGCCCTGTTTTACCTTTTTCTGATCCTGCACCACAAGTTGTTGCTTTTCAATCACTTGGTGCTTTACTTGTTCTTTCAATTTTCTGTTTATTTTTAGCAAGAAATGATTTGAAAAATATATTTTTATGTGCTATTGGAAAAAAGAAGGAAAAAGAAGAAGAAATATTACCTTATTCTGTATCTTTCTGGCTATTCTTGTTATGTTTTATAATCTGTGTATTATGGATTAATAAGACAGGGTTGAAATTACTACCTTCTTTAACATTTATTATTTTTGCAATATTAATATTCATTGGAATAACAAGAATTATTGCACAGGCAGGACTTGCTTATTATAGAGCCCCTGTAATTCCAGCAGTTCCAGTTGTTTATATGTTTGGTTCAGATTATCTTGGTTCAAGAGGTCTTGTTTCTTTTGGAATGACTTTTTCATGGGCTACTGATATAAGAACGCTTGTAATGACTTCAACTGCAAATGGTCTTAAACTTTCTACTGAATTTAAACTCAATACAATAAAATTATTTTTTGCAATTATTTTAAGTATTATCCTTACATTAATTTCTTCCTCTTGGTGCACTTTATATCTTGCTTATAAATATGGAGGAATAAATTTATATTCATGGCAATTCAGTGGTCTTGCCTCTTTTTCAATGAATTGGGTTAAAAATTTTATTAAATTTCCTGTTGGATTTGGTAAAGCCCAATTCGGCTTTACTCTTCTTGGAGCATTTTTAATGTTTTTATTAATTATTGCAAGGAACTATTTTTTATGGTGGCCTATTTCTCCTGTTGGTATGGCTTTGGGGCTCTCACATCCTGTTTTTCATACATGGTTTTCAGTTTTTATTGCATGGGTGATAAAAGTATTTATAATGAAATATGGAGGAGCCACAGTTTATAACAAATCAAAGGACTTTTTCCTTGGACTTATCTGTGGTTCTTTTTTCACTGCTGGTTTATGGAATATTATAGGATTTTTAACAGGTGTACAAGGTATTACTTTTACACTTGGATAAATTTTTTAAATCTATAAATTGCAAAATGGTAAAGTCAGATAAATGGATAAAAAAGATGGCAAAAAAGGGGATGATAGAACCATTTTACCCTGAAAAAATTAAAAAGGGCATTTCCTTTGGTCTTTCTTCCTATGGATATGATTTTACCCTTTCAGATGAATTTATGATATTTAAAGGCAAAATTGCCTCACCTAAAAAAATAACTGAAAATGACTTTGAAAAATTTAAAGGTAAAATATGTAAAATCCCACCGAATAGTTTTGTTCTTGGTAGAAGTTTAGAATATTTTAGAATACCAAGAGAAGTTATAGGAATTGTATTTGGAAAATCAACATATGCAAGAAGTGGAATAGTTATAAATGTTACACCTTTAGAACCAGAATGGGAAGGATATATTACAGTTCAAATAGCAAATTTAAGTCCTGTTGAAGCAGAAATTTATTCAGGTGAAGGGATAGGTCAAATTATATTTATTTCTTCTGATGAAATTTGTGAAAGGTCATATAAGGATTTAAAAGGAAAATATGATAAAGCAAAAGGTATACAAATTTCAAAATAAATTATTTACCTATACAGAAATTAGAAAATATCTCATCAAGAACTTTATCAGAAAATTTATTTCCTGTAAGTTCATCAATCTCATTCAATGAATTTTTTAAGCATTCAGCAATAATCTCAGGCATATCTTCATTTTGTGCCTGTTCAATATAAAATTTCACCATATTTATTTTTTTCTCCTGTCTTAAATTCAAATATATCGCATCCGTTTTAATTTCTCCATAACCGCTATAAATAATCTCCCACAATTTATTTTCAATTTTGTCAATACCTATCTCATTTTTTATTGATGCCATAACAATTTTATCCTCATCAATCATATTTTTTACTTTCTCAATTTCAATTTTCAGAGGAAGGTCAATTTTATTTATTACCACAATATATGGCTTTTCTTTAATATTTTCTATTAACCTATAATCATATTCATTCAATCTTCTACTCCCATCAAGAATTAATATATTTATTTCTGATTTTTTCATCCAACTAATTGCTTTTTCAACACCAATTTTTTCAATCTTACTCTTTGCTTCTCTTATGCCTGCGGTATCTATAATATTTACAGGAACACCTTTAACATTTACCACCTCAACAATTGCATCTCTTGTTGTACCAGGAATCTCTGTAACTATTGCTCTTTCTTCCTTTAAAAATGCATTCAATAGACTTGATTTACCAACATTTGGACTTCCAACAATTGCAACATTTATACCTAACTGAATTATTTTCCCTTTATTTGCCCTTGAAAGAAATTCTTGTAGTTCTTCAACAATTTTTTTTAACTGACTTTTTATATCAAATTGATATTTTTCAACATCTTCTTCTTCAGGAAAATTAATTTTTGCTTCAATATTTACAAGAATATCAAATATTTTTTCTCTTATTTCAGAAATAAAATTACTCAAAGAACCTTTTAATTTTTTTATTCCAATTTCAAGAGATGTCTCTGTTTTACTATTTACAATTTCAAGGACACTTTCTGCTTGTGTTAAATCAATTCTCCCATTTAAAAATGCTCTTTTTGTAAATTCTCCTGGATAGGCAAGTCTTGCACCTTTTTTAATACATAAATTTAATACTTCCTTTAATGGAATAATCCCTCCATGACAATTAATTTCAGCCATATCTTCTCTTGTATATGTTTTTGGCTTTTTCATTATAGTTAATAGAACTTCATCAATTACTTTTCCATTGTCAACAATATGTCCATAATGAATTGTGTGAGAAGGTATTTTTTCAATATCAAGTTTTTTCTTTTTAAATGGGTCTTTACCAGGAACAAAAATTTCTTCTATAATTCTAAAAGTATTTTCACCACTTAATCTTACAATTCCAATCCCACTTATTCCAAAAGGTGTAGAAATAGCACAAATTGTATCTTTTTCCATATAATTTATTTTACCTTTAAAAATTGGTAAGCAGAAATATGCATCTTAAAAGTTGATTTGGTAAGATTGGAAAAACAAGGTATGAATCAATTGAAAAATCTATAATAAAATTTTCAACTTCCTCATTCATCTCAGTTATAAGAAGCAAAATTTTTGAATTGTTAAATTTTTCTTTCAATATTTTTACAATCTTTTTTATAAGATAATCACATTTATCAAGTTCAACAACAAATACATCAGGAGATTCAACTTTTTCAATCTCATTAAATATTTTTTCATCAATTAAAAATCCATCTGCTACATATCCATAATTTCTCAATATCAATAAATATTTTTCAAGCAATAACTTTTCTTTCATTAATAGAAAAACTTTTTTTTCTTTCTCCATATAAACTTAAATTCAAATTTCTAAAAAATCCTCTTACTAAAATTTTAAATTAAAACAAACTAATAGTCAATAAATTTTTTAGAAACTATTAGTATATTATAACAAAGGTGAGAATAAATTATAATTAAAAAATGGAAAAATTCTACAAAGATATTGGAGAAAGGATAAAAAGAATAAGAAAAACGAAAAATTTTACACAGGAAGAACTTGCATGGAAAACAAACTTAAGTCCAAATTATATAGGGCTTATTGAGAGAGGTAAAAAGAGACCAAGTATTGAAACATTAAGAAAAATATCTGAAGTGCTTGAAGTTCCCATTTCTTACTTTTTTGAAGAAGTAAATTATAAAATACCCGAAGAAGACATACTCATAAAAAAGATAAGTTCAATACTTAAAGATACTTCAGAAAAAGAAAAAAAGCAAATATATAAATTTTTAAAATCAATCATTAAAAGAAAAACCTAAACTTCCTTCCTGTTGTAAAAAGTTATTTATTTATATTACAATTTAAAGTATGGGAGAAATAAAAAGTATCTATCCTGTTAAAATTTTCTGTGGACTTATTTATAAGGAAGAAGATATAGTTGAAAAAACAAAATTAAAATTAAAAGAGATATGGGGAGAAATTGACATAGAGGAAGGCCCTTTTATATTTGATTTCACTAATTATTACCAAGAGGAAATGGGGAAAAACTTAAAAAGAAAATTTATATCATTTGAAAAACTTTATATTCCTGAAAATGTTTATGAATGGAAAATAATTACAAATGGGATTGAAAAAAATTTCAGTGAAAATGGCAAAAGGAAAATAAATATTGACCCTGGATATATTGATAGTTGCAAGGTTATTCTTCTTTCTACAAAGGATTATTACCACAGAATTTATATTGGAAAGGGGATTTATGCGGAATTAACACTATATTATTCAAAAGGAAAATATAACTTTTTAAATTGGACATATCCTGATTATAGAACCGAAAACTATATCAATTTTTTTGTAAAAATGAGGGAAAAATATAGAAAGCAAATTTTAAATTTGAAAAATGAGTAAAATGTGGATAAGAATATTGATTGACTTTTTTATAATTATTTTTGTTTTAACTTTAATAGTTGGTGCAAGAGCTATTATGCCCCCAAGATTAGGAATTTACTTAACTCCAAAAGATATAGGTCTTCCTTATGAAAACATAATTTTAAAAACAATTGATGGAAAAAAACTGAAAGGTTGGTTAATTTATTCTGAAAAAAGTAAAGGAATAATTATATGTCTTCATGGTTATCCAGCAAATAAATCAGATATATTATCAGTTGTTGAATTCCTTTACCCTGATTTTTCCTTACTTTTATTTGATTTTAGAGCCCATGGAGAAAGTGAAGGAAAAGTTTGTTATTTTGGTCTAAAAGAATATATGGATGTTAAAAGTGCAATTGATTATATTAAAAGTGATAAAAAAACAAAAAATTTAAAAATAGGTATATGGGGATACTCTTTTGGAGGCGCTGTTGGAATTATATCTGCCTCAAAATATAGTGATATAAAATGTGTTGTAAGTGATTCTTCCTTTGCAAATTTTCCTGATATGGTAAAAAATTATTATAAAAATTTAGGACCTTTAAAATATATCTTTTCTTCTTTTTCAATCTTTCTTGGTAAATATATTTTTAGAAGTGATTTTAAATTAAATAGTCCTGAAAACTTTATAAGTAATGTAAAATGTCCTATATTGATAATACATTCAAAAAATGATGAATTTGTTCCATTTTCCCATGCTCAGAAATTATATGAAAGAGCAAATCAACCAAAAGAAATTTATGTTGTGGAAGGTTCACATACAGGACTTGATAGAGCATATACAGACCAATATAGAGAAAAAGTAAAAAATTTCTTTAAAAAATATTTAATATATGAAAAAGGGGGTAATAATGGATGAAATTTTTGAAAGATATGCAAAAAATCCAATACTTACACCAGAAAAATGGAGTTATCCATGTAATGCTGTTTTTAATCCAGGGGTTATAGAATTTGATGGTTATATATATCTTTTATGCAGAGTTGAAACATTTGATGGTTATTCACATTTAACTTTAATTAAAAGTAAAAATGGACTTGATGGATGGGAAATACCTGAAAAACCAACATTAACTCCTGACCCAAATTATGATGAGGAGAAATGGGGAATAGAAGATCCAAGGATTGTTTATATGGAAGAATTAAAAAAATATGCAATTTGTTATGTTTCTTTTTCTCCTGGTGGACCATTAATTTCTTTAATATTAACAGAGGATTTCAAAAATTTTGAAAGAATGGGTGCACTTGTTCCTCCTGAAGATAAAGATGGTTCACTTTTTCCTAAAAAATTCAAAGGCAAATATGCTCTTATCCATAGACCTATAATAAGAGGAGAAGGACATATATGGATCTCATATTCACCCGATTTAATACACTGGGGCAATCACAAAATTTTAATACCTGTAAGACCTGGAATGTGGGATTGTCATAGAGTTGGCCTTGGTTGCCCACCACTTGAAACAGAAGAGGGATGGCTCATTATTTATCATGGGATAAGATATACCGCATCTATTCCAATTTATAGAGTTGGTCTTGTATTACTTGATAAAGAAAATCCTGAAAAAATTATTGCCAGAACAAAAGAATGGGTATTTTCTCCAGAAAAGGATTATGAAAGAATAGGAAATGCAATGAATGTTGTATTTCCTACTGGATTTATTTATAGAAAAAGTGAAGATAAAATTTTAATTTATTATGGATGTGCTGATAAATGTATCTCTGTTGCATTTGCCTCCCTTTCTGATATAATAAATATCTTAAAGAAAAACAAAATATAAAATGGAAAAAATAGTATATGCAATCTCTTTTTTGCTTTCATCAGCAAATTATGTTGTGAATTTATCAATACCACTTTATTTAATTTACAAATTTTCTGCTCCACCATTAATTCTTGGGATTGCTGGTTTTTTTGGTAATTTCGCTTATACATCATTTACCTATTTTTTTTATAAATTTAAATATAAAATCCATTTTCCCCACTTTATAATTTCCTCTATTTTAATTTCATTTGCTTATTTTTTGCTTCCATTTATCCCTTCATATTTTTTATTTTTCTTTATTCTCTTTTTAAATGGGATTTTTTATAGTAGATTCTGGCCCTCAATACAATATTTTTTCAGTAGTAATCCAATAAATACAGACAAATATAATCTTTCATGGTCTTCTGGTGTAATTTTAGGTATTTTCATCTCAGGGTATCTTTTCAAATTAAATGTAATTTTCCCTTTTTTTGCAGGTAGTTTTTTTGCCTTTTTAGGTTTTCTTCTTGGTAAAATAAATTTTAAAAATTTCAAAAAATATTATGAAAAATTACCTGAAAAGATTTACATTGGAAAAAAACTTGACTTAGAAATAAAAAGGATTATGTTTTTAAACTTTATAAATTTTTTCTGTATTGGCGGTGTTTTTTTTCTTTTTCCTAAACTTGCAAAGTCAATTTCCTATTCACCAAGTTTAATAAGCAATATTATGACATCACTATTTTTAATAAGGTTTTTTATGTTTTATATTTTTAGCAAAATAAGATTTGAAATAAAAGACAACTTTTTTTTAATTTATCTTTTTAATTTTATTACTCTTTTATTCACAGGGATTTTTAAAAAACCATTTTTACATTTAATATTTATATCAATTTTGGGGATTACTTCTGCTTTTTCTTTTAGAATTACACTTATAAAAGTTATAGAAAAGGGATATTCTACTGAATTGAATGAATCAATTATAGGGATTGGGCTTTTTACAGGACCTTTAATAGTTGGTATTTTGAGTCAGATTTTTGGCATATTTAAAGGTTTCATTATTTCTGGTTTTCTGGTTTTATTTATTTCTGGTTTTATGGAATTATTCTTTGAAAATGATAATAATTAAAGTTTTCACTGTTTTTTTAATAATTATTCTGGGAATAGTTATAAGGAAAAAAAATTTAATATCATCAATTACAATAAATGAAGTTTCAATTATAATTACAAAAGTTTTTTACCCAGCACTGATATTTTCTTCATTCCTTAAAAATTTTAATTCAAATGAAATTATAAAAAATTATCTTTTGCCACTTGGAACTATTTTAATTATGACAGTTGGTTATATTTATGGAATTTTTATTTCAAAATTTTTAAAATTTAAAAATGAAAAAGAAAAAAATACTTTTAGATTTCAATGCACAATAAATAATTACTCTTTTTTGCCTTTGCCAATAATTCTTCTTCTTTATGGAGAAAAATACGGAAGTTTTCTAATACTTTCAACTTTTGGTTCAGAAATTTCTGTATGGACAATTGGAATTTTATCACTTACAGGGAATAGATTAAAAAAAGAAAGTTTTAAAGATATTTTAAGTGTCCCAATGATTTCAATTATTCTTTCTGTTATTTTTATATTTTTGAGAGATTTTATTAATATTCAAAACACAAAAATTATAGAGATTGGAAACTCCATATTAAATACAATTAGTTTAGTTGGAAATGCCACAATACCAATTGCTTTATTTATTGCAGGAGCGAAAATGGGAGAAATTAAATTCAAAAATATTCTAAATTTTAACTCATTAATACTTTCACTTTTCAGATTGGTTATAATACCATTGACTTCAATTTATCTTTTTTACATATTTTCATTCCCTGAGGAGATAAGAAGAGTTTTAAATATTGTAGCGATTATGCCAACTGCAATTGCAAGTATTGTTTTAAGTGAAGCATTTGGTTCTGATAGTGAATTTGCAGCCCAAACAGTTCTTTTAACCCATCTTCTTTCTCTTATAACAATACCTTTCTTCTTATATATTTTTAGATGATAAAATTTTTTTTATAAAATTTAAGAGATTATCAACTGAAATTTCTTCTGTTTTTTTATCTTTTCTTATTTTAACTTCAACTTTTCCCTCTTTTATTTTTTTGCCAACTATAATTTGTAATGGAAAACCACAAAGATCGGCATCTTTAAATTTAAAACCAGCAGTTTCTTCTCTATCATCAATTATTGTATCAATACCATTTTCACTCAAATCATTATAAATCCTTTCTCCTATTTTAACTATTTCATTATCAGAAATATTTGTTAATATAATATCAACTAAAAATGGAGCAACAGAAAATGGCCATATAATACCATCTTTATCATAACTACCTTCAATAATTGCTGCAACTATCCTACTTACACCAATTCCATAACATCCCATATAAATTAATTTTTCTTTCCCATCTTTATCAACAAAATATGCTTTCATTGAACTACTATATTCTGTTCCAAGTTTAAATATATGTCCTACCTCAAGTTCACTACATTCTCCTTCCGCAACAAATTCTTCTGAAAATTTACCCCCTATTACACCACTTTCTGCTTCTCTAATTGTGAATTTCAATCCACATCTTTCAAATATTTTTTTATATGTTTCTCTCATTAAATTATATGATTTGTCAAGCCCTTTTTCATCAACATCAAAACTATAAGCATCCTTCATTAAAAATTCTCTTGCTCTTATTATTGAAAATCTTGGTCTTATCTCATCCCTAAATTTTGTTTGTATTTGATATAAAATTATAGGGAGTTGCTTCCATGACTTTATATATCTCCTAACAATATCAGTTATCACCTCTTCATGAGTTGGACCAAAAATCATTTCTCTATTATGTCTATCTATAAATTTAATCATATCCTTTCCCATTTTATTAAAGCGACCCGTTTCCTTCCATAAAGAGGCGGGTTGAAGAGATGGCATAAGTAACTCAATACAACCAACTTTATTCAATTCTTCTCTAACTATATTTTCAATCTTTCTTAAAACTCTTAATCCGAGAGGTAAATAAGTATAGACACCTGATGAAAGTTTATCAATTAGACCTGCTCTAATAAGTAATTTATGACTTATTGTTTCTGCTTCTTTTGGTGCCTCTTTTTGTGTCGGTATAAAATATTTACTCCACCTCATTTTTCTCCTTTTATTACTTTTTTCTATATATTTTCCCCGGCAATTCTTCTATTATACCATTTAATTGTAGTTTTGTAAGGGTTTGCAATAATATTTCTGGTTTTATTTTTGTTTTTAAAATTATTTCTTCAAGTTGTAATGGCTCAATTAAAACATCTATAATTTTTCTCTCTTCCTCTGTTTCAAATTTTTCTAATTTCTCTTTCTCTTCAATCTTTTTAACTTCAATATTTAAAGTTGAAATTATATCATCTACATCTTCAACAAGAATTGCTCCCTCTTTTAATAATTTATTTGTTCCTTTTGAATATAATGTATCAACCCTTCCTGGTAAAGCGAAAACATCTCTCCCCTGTTCCAAAGCATAATATGCTGTTATTAATGCACCACTTTTAGGCCCTGCCTCAATAACAACAACTCCTTTTGAAAGTCCTGAAATAATTCTATTCCTTCTTGGGAAATTATACTTTTCAGGTTTTATATAGGATGGAAATTCAGTTATTATTGCACCATTTACTATTATATCTTTTTCAATCTTCTTATTTTCAGGTGGATAGAAATTTTTAAAGCCACAACCAAGAACTCCTATTGTTTTCCCTTTCACTCTTAATGCACCTATATGGGATGCTGTATCAATTCCTCTTGCCAATCCACTTACAATAACAAAACCATAAGATGCAAGTTGGCTTGCAAATTTTTCAGCCATTTTCAAACCATAAAAAGACGGATTTCTTGTGCCAACAATACCTATCATTAATTGATTAAAATCTATTTTCCCTTTAACATAAAGTAAAAATGGTGGGTCATAAATTTCTTTAAGTAAAGATGGATAATCAGGATCATCAATTGTTAAAATATTTATTCCTTCATTTTTTATAAATTCAATTTCCTCTTTTAATGGCAATTTTTCCCAGTTTATAATTTTTTCTGCAATTTCTTTTGATAATCCAAGCAAAATTAATTCATCAATCTTCATATAAAAAATTTCTTTTATATTTTTAACTTTTGAATAAATTTTTTTAAACTTAATAGGAGAAAGCCCAATAATATTTAAAGCAATATAGTAAATTTTCTCTTCCATATTAAAAAGTATCTGGTAAAAATAATTTCTGATATTCCCTTATTGCAAATCTATCTGTCATTCCTGCAACATAATCACATATAACTATTTCCTTTGGCTCTTTCTCAATCTTTTTCTGTATATGTAATGGTAATTGTCTTGGTTCATTATAATATGCAAAAAATAATTCTTTCAAAATTCTTCCTGCCTTTTCTGTCATCCTTATAACTTTTGTGTGTGTATACATCTTCTCTTCAAGAAATCTCCTTAATTGTGCATGTTTTATCATTACCTCTTCTGAATTTTTAACAATTATTTCTGAATTTCTTACATCCTCAACAGATAAAATTTTCAATTTTTCAATATTTTTCTTTGTTTCCTCAATAATATCATTTACAAGATAATTTATTAAATTCCTTATCATTATATGTCTTTTATGCCTTTCAGGCTTTTTATTAATTTCACTTATCTCTTCAATTTCACTCCATAATTCAATCTCCTTTAAGTCCTCATATTTAATAATTTCAGATTTAATTCCATCATCAAGGTCATGACATGTATAAGCAATTTCATCAGCAATATTTACTATTTGTGCTTCAATAGTTGGTGATTTATACTTTATAAATTCTGAATATTCTTCTTCTATTAAAGGCATATCATAACTTGTTGTATGTCTTATAATTCCTTCCCTTACTTCAAAAGTCAAATTCAATCCAGGAAAATCTGGGTATCTTTCTTCAAGATAATCAACTATTCTTAATCCTTGTCTATTATGTTCAAATCCAGTATATCCAAGTGATTTCATTATTTCATTTAAAACCATTTCTCCTTTGTGTCCAAATGGAGTATGTCCAAGGTCATGTGCAAGTGCTATCGCTTCAACAAGGTCTTCATTAACTTTTAATTCTCTTGCTATTGTTCTTGCTATTTGCTGGACTTCAAGAGTATGTGTTAATCTATTTCTATAATAATCACCTTCATGATATATAAAAACCTGAGTTTTATATTCAAGTCGTCTAAAAGCAGTTGAATGAATTATTCTGTCTCTGTCTCTCTGAAATGGAGTTCTAAATGGGTGTTCTTGTTCTTTATATTTTCTTCCAAGTGTTTTAAAACTAAAAACAGCATATTTTTCAAGTATTAAATTTTCTCTTTTTTCAAATTCTTCTTTTCCCATATTATTTTTGTGGTAGGTAATTTAAAGGATCAACATTTATTCCATCTATAATTATTTCAAAATGTATATACCTTTTTTTCTGTGTTCCTGATTTAACTCTTGCGATTGTTTCTCCTTTTTTAATCTTCTGACCATTTTTAACCTTGATTTCAATATCATGTGCATATACTGTATAAATATTTGTAGGATGTTTTATAATTATTGCTTCATCATATTTTTTTGTATTTCCAACAAATACAATCTCACCATCAGTAGAAGCAACAATCTCAACTCCAGGTTCAACCATAATATCAATGCCTTTATTTCCAAGTTCTCCAAATTTACATATTATTTTACCATCTACAGGCCATATAAAAAGTGAATCTTTAACAATTTTTACTTCTGTTTCTGTTTGTGTTTTTATTTGTGTTTGATATGTCTGACTTATATCTTGAGGTGGTAAAAGTGCATATGATGGTTGTTTTTTATTTGTATCTGGTATTTTCAATTTTTGCCCAACAAATATAATTTCATTTTTTAAATCATTTGCTTTCATTATCTTTTCAACCCCTTTTTTTATTTCCTCAGTTGTTTTTCCTTCATAATAATATTCTGAAATTCTAAATAAATTTTCTCCTTTCCTTACCTCATGATATGTATAAGTTTCCTTTTTTTCTTTCTCTGGCTTTGTTGCAATTGTTACAGCACATCCTGAAATTAAAAATAGGAAAAATCCAATTTCAAATTTTTCTATAATCCTCATTTTTTTAAAAATTATTTATAGATTTATTTCCTTTAGTTGGACAGATTTTATATAATGGACAGTTTTTACAATCTGGATTTTTTGCCTTACATATATTTCTTCCAAAAAGAATTAATCTAAAAGGAAAATCAATCCATTTTTCTTTTGGAATAATATTCATAAGGTCTTTTTCTATTTTTTCTGGGTCTGTATTTTTTGTAAGTCCAAGGCGATTTGAAACTCTTTTTACATGTGTATCAACAACAATACCTTCTGCTTTATTATATGCTTGAGATAAAACAACATTTGCTGTCTTCCTTGCTACTCCTGGTAGTTTAATCAATTGCTCCATTTTATCAGGAACTTTACCATTATATTCTTTAACAATTATTTCGCACAATTTTTTAATATTTTTTGCCTTATTTCTATAAAAATTTATTGATTTTATTTCTTTCATTATTTCATCCAAACTTGCATTAACAAAATCTTCTGGTTTTTTAAATTTTTTAAAGAGTTCTGGAGTTACTTTATTTACTCTCTCATCAGTTGTTTGGGCAGAAAGTATTGTTGCAATTAAAAGTTGGAATGGATTTTCAAATTTTAATGCAGTTTTTGCTTCTGGATAAATTTTTTCAAGAATATCAATTATTTCATTTATTTTCTCCATCAATTTTAATTTTATAAAAAATTTCAAAATGTGTCAAAATAAAAAAGCCGGGAGTTATAAAACTCCCGGCTTTTTGTTTTTTCTGTATTACCTTAGAATGCAACTTTCATAGAAGCAACTGCTTGCCATGCATCATCTCCACCATTATTTTCAATCAAATCATCTGCAAGAATTTTACCAAGAGAAAGTCCAAATGTTAGGTCCTCTGTATGCTTATATTCAATCCCAAGAGAAATCTCTGTTCCTATATCATCATATCCACTGACTTTTTCATCTGTTTTAAGTAAATATCCATGAAGACAAATTGAAAGTTTTTCAACTGGCTTTAATGATAATCCAAGATTCAAAATCTGTAAGTTGGTTTCTCCAATTCCAATATTCCAAGCATCATAAGCATAGAAGAGAGGACCTATTCTTGAACCAATATTTGATGGATATACCATTTGCCATTCCTCATTATCTCCAACTCCTGGAGTATCATCACCTGAGAGTAAAAGATAATTTAATTTAATTGCTGGTTCCATATTTGCTGCAAATTTATATTCTGCACCAAGAAGTAAAGCAAAACCATCATAATCATTTGTTCCATCATCACCAAATTGTTTTGCATATTCTGCTTTTAAGTTGAAGTTTTCAACTGCTGGTATTCTGGAAACAACTCTTATTCCTGCTGTATCAAGTGTAATATCATTACCTGACTGATCTTTATCACTTCTTACATAATAAACTTCTAAATCAGCAATATCAGCAATTTTATATCCAATGTTAATTCCATAAAGGGTTTGTTCTCCCGCATCATCATAAAGTGCCTCATTTATCTTGCTTAAAAATGCAGTTAAACTTAATGGAATAGCAGTTGCTGTATAATCAACTTTTACAGCATCAAATGCTTTCTGTAATCCAAGGTCTGCTGCTACAAGAGAAACTGGGTAATTATAAGCATTGTAAGCACTTCCTACAACAAGACCTTCTCCAAATTGAATTTCCTGTCTACCAACAGTAAGATTTAATCCAGGAGTAAGAAGGTCTTTTACTTGAATATAAGCAAGGTCAAGGTCAATATCTGTTGTTGTATTTGCATAGCCCCAATCTCTTTCATTAATCAATCTAATCATTGTTGAAACATTATCAGATAAATCAGCAGAAACATAAACTCTTGCAGTTGTCTGGAAGAAGTGAATGTCTTCATTGGTATAAGTAATATCAAAATCACCTCTTAAAACACCATAGATAGATATATCTCCACCAACTTTTACATTCTCAACAGCGGAAAATGCAGGTGCTACCAAACACACTGCAAAAACCGCTATGAGAATTTTTAATAACTTACTTTTCATTTTTTACTCCTCCTTTTTTTTACTTTTTTACTCTATATATAATTAAGGTTATTTACTCCTTCTTTTAACTTATGCTTTTCTCTCCTTCTGACTTTCGCCTTTTTTATTTATTCACCTCCTTTCCGGCATTATTAAAGTCAGAAAGAAAAGCATAAGTTATATTTATTATACCTACAAATTTCCCATTTGTCAAGTTTTTATTTTTAATTTACACAATATTTTTTATTTTGTCAAGTTTATTTTTACATATATTTTTAATTTTGTCAAGTTCCTCTAAAATTCATAAGAAAAGAAAACTAAAAAACCAGAATCAAGAGAATGTTTTACAATTTTAGGAGAAGCAGTGTGAACAACAAATATGGGAAAAATTTCTTCTTTTATAATTCTTTGCAATCTCTCTATTCTTTTCTTAAACTTTTTAATATCATTCATTGACAAATGTGTTTTGGCTTCTCCAATTATAAATATTGTTTTGCCATTTTTTCTTGCTTCTCCATAAATATTAATTTCTTCTTCACTGCCATCAGGATATTCTATATATTTTCTCAGTAATCTCTCTTTTATTTCAATACCAAACCTTTCCTTTAAAATTTTAGGTAATGCTTTATATGCCTGATTTTCTAACTCAAAACCTATTGAATGAGATAAACCACCAAACTCCTTTTGCATTCTTTTAAATGAAATTGTTAAACTCTTTATTTCTTTTTCAGTTTTTTCCTGAGCAATAGCCAATGCATTCAATCTTTCTTCTGTTTTTTGTTGGGCTATGGCAAGTTCATTTAATCTCTGTTCAGTTTTCTGTTGGGCTATACTCAATTGTTCAATCGCTTCTTCTAATCTTGTCAATCTCTCTTCTGATGCTTGTATTGCTTCTTCTAATCTTGTTAATCTCTCCTCCGATGCCTGCTGAGCAATAGTTAATTTCTCTACCGCTTCTTCTAATCTTGTTAACCTCTCTTCCGATGCCTGTTGAGCAATAGTTAATTTCTCTACCGCTTCTTCTAATCTTGTTAATCTCTCTTCCGATGCCTGTTGAGCAATAGTTAATTTCTCTACCGCTTCTTCTAATCTTGTTAATCTCTCTTCCGATGCCTGTTGAGCAATAGTTAATTTCTCTACCGCTTCTTCTAATCTTGTTAACCTCTCCTCCGATGCCTGCTGAGCAATAGTTAATTTCTCTACCGCTTCTTCTAATCTTGTTAACCTCTCTTCCGATGCCTGCTGAGCAATAGTTAATTTCTCTACCGCTTCTTCTAATCTTGTTAATCTCTCTTCCGATGCCTGTTGAGCAATAGTTAATTTTTCTATTGCAATGACAAGTTGATTGACAGTTTTTTTTAAACTTTCAAATTCTTCTCTTTTTATAATATACTCTTCTTTTAAAAAATCATGAAATTCAATAATTGCATCTTTTAATTCATTAGGGAATTTATCCAATACTTCTTTTAATCCTGGCATTTTTACTCCCTTTGTTTTATTATTTTACCTTAAATTTTTTATTTGTAAAAGTTGCAAAATATCATAATAAGAGGGCTGGCCAGATGCAGTTTTTTCATTTAAGGAAACATAAGAAATATAGGAGCCAAAAGATAAAGGAATCAACCTTTCAATAAAACCACAAGACATAGGAGTAATAATAAGTTTTATTTTTTTTGAATATTCATATGTCAATTTTATAAGTGTAAATAAGTGTTTTTGTGAATTTATTTTTGTTGCAATTTTAACAAAATCAGCAGATTTATTTTTTCCTTTTTTAACAATTTTTTTTAGAATTTTATAATCAGGTGTTTTTTTGAAGTTATGATATGAGGCAATAATTTTTTTCTTTTTAATTTTAACTATCTCATTTACATTTTCAAAAATTTTGCTTTTTATTTCAACATCAATTATATCAACATAATCAGAAATTTCTCTATAAATTTCAAGTCGCTTTTTATCTGGTATATAAAAGGGCCTTTCTCCTGCTTCTTTATACCATCTTACTGTTCCTATTATTTCATTTTCTCCAATCCTTCTTATTTTCTTTATCCATTCAATTATATCCTTCTTTTCAAAATTCTTTAAAAATTCATCTATTCTCAATTCAACATATTTAACATTTCTTAAAACATCTATTAACTCATCCTCATTTTCATTACCAACAAGAACAACCGCAATTTTCTCTTTCATATTTTTCTATTTTTTCCCTCTCCCCTTAGCGGGAGAGGGTTAGGGTGAGGGGATAAAATTTCTTCTCTTATCTTTTCTAAAAATCCCTCTACATTGAACAAAACATCATTATCCCAGAACCTTATCACCTTAAATCCAAGTTCTTTTAATCTCTTATCTCGCTCGGTATCTCTACTTTTATAAATATTGTGTTGTCCTCCATCAATTTCTATTATTATCTTTTTTTCAAAATTAACAAAATCTACTATATAATCTCCTATAACTTGTTGCCTCCTGAATTTATATCCTTCTAATTGTCTATTCCTTATATATTTCCATAAACATCTTTCTGGATCTGTCATATTTCTTCTTAATTTTTTGAAAAACTCAAAAGTTTTCTATCCCCTCTCATATTTAATATTATAATTCAAAAAATTTTTCTTTTCACCCTAACCTTTATCCTCTCCCATCAAGGGAGAGGAAATTAGCAAAAAAATTGGTCAAGGAAAAATTAAATAAAATTTCATATTTCAAATCCTATGTCTAGTTTTGATTTAGCAAGTGTATAACTATTATGGAAAATTGTATTTACATCCTCAACTTTTACACCTGCTGAAATAATTATTTTTTTTGCAAATTCATTAGTTATTAAATCTTCTGGAGAATGAGTATCTGTATTTAAAATTAAAGGGAAACCATATTGATACCAAAGACGGACAATATGACCATTTGATAAAGAATGACCTTTTCTTGCAGATATTTCAATATAAATATTTTTCTCAGATGCAATCTTTGCTTCATCCTCACTTAAAATTCCTGGATGAGCAAGAATATCAATATCACTTTCAAGCGCCTTTCTATTTGTTCCTTTAAAGACCGGTTCAACAATTGTTTCTCCATGAACTACTATTATTTTTGCTCCGAGATTTTTTGCTATCTTTGCAATAATAGGTATATCTATTGGATTTACATGTGTAATTTCTACTCCTGGAATTGCCTTAATTCTGAAATTCATATTTATTTTTTCACAAACTCTTATAAGTGCAGGCACTATATCATCAACATTAGAAAAATCAACATGGTCTGTAAATGCAATAACCTTATATCCAATTTCATCAGCCCTTCTTGCAAGTTCACTTGGAAGTAATTGGCCATCACTTAAAATTGTATGTGTATGAAGGTCTATCATTATTTCTCCTTTTTAGGTGGTCTTACCTCTTTAACAATAACATCTACATTTGAAACTATAAGACCTGACATTTTCTCAACTTCTTCTTTTATTTTTTTCTGAACCTCATATGTAATTTCTGGAATATTTACTCCATACTCAACACTAATCGCAAGTTCAAAACTTACCTCTCCTTCACCAAGTATAACTTTTATTCCAATATCAGGTTTTTTCCTTATAAATTTTGCAATACCACCAACTAAACTTGTAACAACTTTATTTACTCCCGGAACTGAAGTTGCTGCAATCCCTGCTATTGAAGCGAGAACATCATTATCTATTTTAACCTTTCCAAGTTCTTTTTTCCCCTCTATCATACAAATTCCTTTTTCAAAATTTCTTCTGAAACAATTTTATCAACAAATCCAACATAATATCTGCCAGACAAAAATAATGGATTTGAAAATATCTTTTTATATAATGGAATTGTTGTTTTAATACCATCTATTACAATTTCATCAAGTGCCCTTTTCATTCTATTTATTGCCTCTTCTCTTGTCCTACCATATGATATCAGTTTCATAATTAAACTATCATAATATGGTGGAACAAAATAACCTTCATAAATATGTGTATCTATTCTTATTCCAGGACCAGATGGCAAAATCAGTTTTTTTATTCTTCCTGGAGATGGCAAGAAATTATTTTCTGGGTCTTCTGCATTAATTCTACATTCAATTGAGTGATAATTTATTTTTATATCTTTTTGTTTAAAATCAAGTTTTAAATTTTGAGCAATTTTTATCTGACTTTTTACAAGGTCTATCCCTGTTACACATTCAGTAATAGGATGTTCAACTTGAATTCTTGTATTCATTTCAATGAAATATGGGTTTTTATTACTATCAACAAGAAATTCAATTGTTCCCGCATTTCTATATTTAATAATTTTTGCAAGTTTTTTTGCATACTTCTGTAACTTTTTTCTTAAATTTTTATCAACAAAAGGTGATGGACTTTCTTCAATGAGTTTTTGATGTCTTCTTTGAATTGAACAATCTCTTTCAGGAAAAACATATATATTTCCAAAATTATCACACAAAATTTGGATTTCTATATGTCTTGGCCTTTCTATAAATTTTTCTATGTATAAAGAACCTTCTCCAAATGAAACTTTTGCTTCTTGTTGGCATGTATTCCATGCTTTCTCAAATTCTTCTATTGTATAAACTTTCCTCATTCCTCTACCACCACCACCCAAAGATGCTTTTATCATTATTGGAAAGCCAATTTTTTTAGCATGATAAAGTGCTTGTTTAAAATTGCTCTCCTCATATCCAGGTATAACAGGAACTTTTGCTTTTTTTGCAATTTTTTTTGCAAGGGATTTGTCTCCCATTAATCTTATATTTTCTGAAGTTGGTCCTATAAAAATAATTCTTGAAGCATTACATATTTCAACAAATTGTATATTCTCAGAAAGAAAACCATATCCAGGATGGACTGCATCAGCACCTACTATTTCTATTGCACTTATAATTGATGGAATATTTAAATAACTCTCTTTTGGATTTGATGGCCCTATACATATTCTTTCATCAGCAAGAAAAACTGGAAGAGAAAATTTATCTGCTTCTGAATATCCAATAACAACAGGAATACCAAGTTCTTTACATGCTCTTATAATTCTTAATGCAATTTCACCTCTATTTGGAACAAAAATTTTTCTTGTCATTTAATTTGAAAGTTCCTTACTTCTTTTTTCTGCTCTATTTATAACTTCTCTTAAAATATCTCCAAATTTTTTTTCTTCAAATACACTTAATCCAGCAAGAGTTGTTCCACCAGGAGAACAAACCATCTCTTTTAATTTTTCTAACTTTTGTTTTGTCTCAAAAATCATTTTTCCTGTTCCATAAAATAAGTATCTTACAATCTTATCAGAAATATTTTCTTTTATCCCTTTTTCAATACATATTTTTCTAAATTCTTCTGCTATATAAAATAAAAATCCAGGCCCACTACCACTTATTGCTGTTATTGTATCAAATTTATCTTGGGGCATTTTAAAAAGAAAACCAATTGGAGAAAATATTTTTTTTATAACTTCCTCATATTTTTTCCCATTTTTGTTTGTGCAATAAGCTATTATACCCGTTTTAACTTTAACATTTAAATTTGGCATCATTCTAATTACAGGTTTATCCTTCCCAACAATATCTTCTATTTTTTCAATTTTAACTCCTGCCATAATAGAAACAAGAATTTTTTTAGGAGTAAGAGAATTTTTAATTTCTTCTAAAACATATTTAGAATCTTTTGGTTTTACCGCAAGAATAACAATATCAGAATTTTCAACTACATCTTTATTATCTTTTCCTTTATTCACTTTCAAATTTTTAAGTTTCTTTTTATCAATATCAAAAACAAAAATATCTTTTTCTTTTAAAATTCTTTTTTCAATTATTCCACTTAAAATAGATGAGCCCATATTGCCAAGGCCAATTATTCCTATTTTATATTTTTTTTGCATTAACCCGCTTCTTCTCCTTCTACATGTCCTACTCTAATATCAAGATTTTCTCTATCCTCAATTCTTTCTATCATTCCATCTCTTATCCATATAACTCTGTCTGATACATCAAGCATCTTTAAATCATGAGTTGCTGTAATTATACTTACTTGTTTTTCTTTATTCATCTGTCTTAAAAGATTGATTATTTCTTTACCTGTTTTTAAATCAAGGTTTCCTGTGGGCTCATCTGCAAGAATAATTGCAGGGTCATTTGCAAGTGCTCTTGCTATTGCTACTCTTTGCTGTTGTCCTCCTGAAAGTTCAAATGGTTTATGGTGAAGTCTGTCTCCAAGGCCAACTGTTTCAAGTAATAATTTTGCTTTTTCCCTTGCATCATCTGTGCTCATTCCAGCAAAAATCATTGGAAGCATAACATTTTCAAGAGCAGTCATAACTGGAATTAAATTAAATGTTTGAAATATATAACCTATCTTTCTACATCTAAGCCATGCAAGTTCATAAGCATCAAGTTGTGCAATATCAACCTCATCAATATATACTTTCCCTTCTGTTGGTTTATCAAGCCCTCCAATCATATTAAATAAAGTTGTTTTTCCACTTCCTGATGGTCCCATTATTGAAATATATTCACCTTTTTCTATTTCAAGGTCTATGCCTTTTAAAACAGGGAGGGGAATTTTCCCAAGCATATAAGTTTTCTTTAAATTTATTGTTCTTACTATTACTTCTCTTGGCATTTTCTCACCTCCTTTTTATACCTCCCTTCTAATTGCTTCAGCAGGTTCCATTCTCGCTGAAACAATTGCAGGGTAAAGTGCTCCTATTATTGCAAGGCCTGTTCCAAGTATAATTGAAAGACCAAAATATTTTAAAATTTGCAAAAGAGGGAAAATTGAAAGAATAATTTTTTTATACTGAATTAAATAAACAATTGTCATTATCAAAACTCCAATAATACTACCAACAATTGAACCACCTATTCCATGAATCATTGCTTCAAGTAAAAAGAGTTCCATAACAAATCTATCAAGTGCTCCAAGACATTTCATTGTTCCTATTTCCCTTGACCTTTCAGTAACAGCCATAAGCATTGAATTTATTATACCAACAGTGCATACAAGAAGCGAAAGTGTTAAAAGCCAGGTCTGTCTTGCTTTTAATTCTGAAATATTTTCAATAAGTAATGTTTTTATATTTTCGGGCCCTTTTTCTATTAAAGCATAAGTGAATGCATTAGAAGTCATAATAGACATAAAAAAAGCAATTCCAAGCAAAATTGACATAGTGACAATTATTGCTCTTCCAAACCTTATTTTAAAATTTCTCAAACTCATCTGTAAAGCATTCTTTAAAGGCAAACTAAGTTGTTTTTCAATCTTTTTTTCCATCTTGACCCCTTTTTAAAAATTATATCATTAAAGAAAACAAAAATAAAATTTTAAAAAATTAGCGAGATAAAAACCAGATTGACATTTTTGATTTTCCTCTGTTTGCCCACAAAAAATAAGGGATTGCTTTAAATTTTTTCTTTTCATAATTTATTTTTAAATCTTTATTTTTCTCATAAAGTGGTAATTCCTGCCAAGATGTTAAAATTTCTCCACTTAAAGTTATAATCCCATTAAAAATTTCTTCATAATTTTCTTTGAGTTTTTGCTCCAATAATATTGAATTGAAAAGATTTATATCTGGATTATCTATACTTTCAAGACAATAAACAAACACTCCTCTTTTTATAGCAAGACAATCTCTTGAACTTTCAATATTTGGATTTGCTTTATAAAATTCCCCTTTAACATCAAAATTTAATTCTATATCTGTTTTTCCCATATCTACCTTAACTTTAAAATATTTCCCTTTTTCTGCCTTATAAACTTCCTTCCCTTTTTTAATTTCTGAATTCTCACTCCAATAAGGTATTCTTAAATATAAATTAAAATCTTCTTCTGCTTCAACAGAAATAAAAACTTTCCCTTTCCATGGATATTCTGTTTGTTGCTTTATTTTTACATTTTTTCCCGAAATCAACTCTAATTTTGCCACAGAACTATCATATAAATTAACATAAATTCCATCTTCACTTATTGAATAAAAATATCCAGGAAGAGAAGAAATAAATCTCTGAATATTTGGAGGACAACAGGTGCAATCATACCATTTTTTTCTTTCATAGGTTCCTGTTGAAGCAAGTGGATTTGTATAAAAATATTTTTTACCATCAAATGAAATAGAAGAAAGAAATGAATTGTAAAGAGTTGTTTCAAAAATATCAAAATACTGGCTTTCTCCCTTAATTAAAAACATTCTATAAGCCCACATCATTAAAGCAATTGATGCACAACTTTCACAATATGCTCTTAAATTAGGTAGTTCATAAGGAAAGCCAATTGCCTCACCATCATATCTTGAACCAATCCCTCCTGTTATATAAATTTTTCTATTTTTAAGGTCATACCATAAATTTTCAAGAACTTTCAAATACCTTTTATCACCTACCTCAATATAATAATCAGTTGCTCCAGAACATAAATACATCATTCTTACAGCATGCCCAATTAATTCTTTAAATTTCAAAATTGGTATGTTAGGTAATCCCCAGTATTCTGGATTTTTTATTTCAAGGAAAAATTTTGCAAGTTTTAAATATTTTTTATCTTTTGTAGTTCTATAAAGTTCAATTAATGCCATTTCTACTTCTGGATGACCATCTACCTTTTCAATCTTTCCATAACCGAATTTTTTGTAAATATAATCAGCCCATTTAATTGCAATATCTAAAAGATTTTCTTTCCCAGTTGACCTAAAATGACTTATCCCTGCCTGAATTAAATGACCTCCACAATAAAGTTCATGTGAGTATTTTAAATTTCCAAATTCTTTTTTTATAGAAGGAGATGTATTTAAATATCCTGATTTTTTCTGTGCTTTTCCAATAAGATTAATTAGTTTATCAAGAAGTTTTAAATTTTTCTCATTCCAATAGTTTTGTAAATCCCAACTAACAGCCTCAATCCATTTATATAAATCAGAATCAGTTGCAAGCCGAGTTGTTTTTTCACCTTTTTTAATTCCTGCAGTTATCTCAAAATTTTCAATTGTTTTATACTTAACAAAAAGTTTATAAAGTAATGGTATACTTATCTTTCTATTTCTTTCAATAACATACTTCCAGAAACCTTCAATTTTAACATCTTCTATATTACAAGGAATACATTTCACATTTTTCTTTTCAATTATCTCAATAATGCTCTTTTTCATCTTTTTCTCCTTTTAATAGAATTTTTCTAAAAAATTTTTTGTATTTTTGATAGGATTTTTATTCTTGTTCCATCTGGAATTGAAGAAAGTAAAATTGGCCAAGAGTAAAACCAAAATGTAAATCAGAAACCCAGCAAATTCTATTATAACTTATTTCATTTACCATTTTCTCATAGTTCCAAATTCAAGATAATTACAAGTACAGATATAAACATTCTCATAATTATTAACTATATCCCTTCCAGATGAAACTGAAATCCCCACATATATAATCAATAGAAGAATATTTTTTAAACATCTTTTTTTCAAGAAATTGGAGTATTCCCAGGAACGATTTAAAATTGGTATTCTATAATGATTTGCATATTCGCAAACAAATTCAGTTTTTTTATCTACATACTGACAATTCTGATATTTAGCAATCAATTTAATCCCTTTTATTTATACTTTCTACATCTTGTTATTTACTTTTCTATTTCTTTTTTGAATAATTGAGATTAACAAGGCAAAAACCAACAAATCTATCAGAATATTTTTTACAATCATTTATAAGTTTACCATTTTGATAAAAACCATTCACTTCCCATAAATACCCAAAAGCATAACAACTACTTTTTTTATATTTAATCTATTTATTCATACCAGTTTCCAAAATGTCCTGCACAATAAATTTCTTTTACATTGAATTCCATATCTTTATAATTATAATATTTGAAATCCTAAAATAGCAAATTTATTGATAGGCCAAGGACTGTCTTCGGATTAATTTTTTTCATAAACTATTTCAATTAAAATTTAAATTTTACATTTTCTATACCAGTAGATAAAATCATTTTTAGTAAGAAAGGAGTTAAAATGGAAAAGTTCTATTTAAATGGAATTTGGGAATTTAAAAATACAGAAAATGGGAAAAATCTAATAGGATATGTTCCAGGAGAAGTTCATATTGACTTATTGAAAAATGGAATTATAAAAGACCCATTTTTTGGAAGGAATATTGAGGAATTAAGAAAATATGAAGGTAAAAGGTGGGTTTATTGGAAAGAATTTTTTCTTGATAAAAATTCAATTGAAAGATATAAGAAAATTGAACTTGTTTTTGACCTCGGGAAAAATTATCAATCAACAATCTTCCTTGCCCACCTCTGAGGTGGGAAAAAGGGGTGAGTGAGGGGATTTGAACCCCCGACACCTGGAGCCACAGTCCAGTGCTCTGCCGCTGAGCTACACTTACCATACTTAAATTTATTTTATCCTTCTTAAAGAATTTTGTAAAGGAGTCGGCCAAAATTGCTTGAATTTGCCAAAAAACAAAAAATTATTCAAGTAAAAACCAATATGTTTTTTGAGGCAAAATTTCAAGTTCAATATAATCTGTGTTGCGAGCAATAATCTCTTCAGAAAAAGCATCTTTTATCACTTTGTAGTATTTCGGCAGTTTGATCCTATATTTTCCTCCGACTGTTCCATGAATAGAAAGAAAATTTTGGTTTACCCATACAGACAAGCCCGGGGCACTACACACATATGCATTTCCCAATTTAGATATATTGTTGATAATTTCTGGTGTAAGTCCACAAGGTGCAGCGATATATATAGATTTCCAGTCCTGAAAACTCTTTAAAGCACCTGCAATTTCTCCTCCTTCAACATACCTTAAAAATGGAACTGCCATAGAATCTACAATCCAGAATTTTTGACCGTGAAAACTGTTTATGAGAGGAGGGGCTCCTTTACTAATTCCTTCTTGAGAATCAATAGGTCTGGTGTTAAGGTTCAATTTTTTAGTTTCATCTGTTTTAATCCTTATACCTGTCAATTCAGAAATATAATCTGTGGATTTTCCAGTTTCTTCAAGAAATCCTGATGCATAAACCCATACAAGAATTTTCCCCTTCTTTTTAAGGTTTTCCTTAATAAAGATTCTCTCTTGACGAGATATGTAGTAGGTATTGAGGAATATATAAATTTTATAATTAAGTAAATCTGGAAATTTTATCAGTTCTTTCATCTGAAAAACATCAAATGGGACACCAGATACAAGCAGGGCATCGTGCGTGGAAGTAATGCTTGAACTTATCAAACTTAAAGCATCTGCGTTTTCAGAGACCCAGTGACAACTTCTTTCATCCAGAATAACCGCCACATCCGGTCTAAACGAATCAGGCCTATTGAGAAGTAAGTTATATATCTGATAGCACTTTGCAATACTCTCCATGATTTTTCTATCGTTAAACCATCCACCACCCATATCATAGTAATAAGCACCCTGTCCTTTTGCTATTATTATACCTATGTCCCTCTGGTTTACAGCATTAAAATCATCTATATTTTCTATATAAGCGAGGTCAAATTTCAATTTTATCTTTGGTCTGGAATTTTTCCATGTGCGGTAATCTAACTCATTTACAAAAATTTTATTATGGAGTGAAATACTACCTATACAATTGTGGATACTTCCAGGACCTCCAGGCTGACGCCATGGGTTATACTCGGAAACACTGGTCAAAATATCAATATATGGAGATTCTCTCAATCTATCAGCAGCATTTAAATTTCTCATAATCCCTTTTATCTGTTCACAATAATAGGTATGAACAATAACAGGTTTACCCGCATTTTCCTTTATTGTTTTTCCAAAACTGTTAAGCATCTCTGCTACCTCATCTGAAAGAAATGCAGAATAATCTGCTAAATAGACATCTTTTGAAGGGTCACGGAAGAAAACAGGTTTGGTTCTTTCTTTTGCAGAGGGAGGCATAAGAGTTTCAAATTTTGCATCTTTTAATCCTGTTGCCTTGCGAAGAGCATCTTCTGTAACATACTTGCGACGCATATAATCTCTGAATAAGGAAATCGCTGCTGGACTATAATCAACAAGATTTTTACCAAATATTCCGCTGGTACGCCACTGTCCATCATGTCCACCAGTAAGTGAAAAACCTATAATGCTTTTATAATAAGGTTGTTTTTTTAAAAAATTCATAACTGCAATTATTGTTTCGTTTATTTCTTTGCGAAGACGGGCAGAATAGTATGAATAAACAGGCTGGTCTTTTTCATCTCTTTTTTCTCCAAAATAAAATCTTTCATATCCAAACGGCCCCATTGCAGGAAGTCCATTCTGATCCAGACATACATCTTCTGGATGTTCTTTTGTCCAACCATCATACGGACCCAAACCTAAGGATACTATAATTTTTCCATCTGGATTCCCTTGTAGAGCAAATTTAATCCTTGAATCAATGGGTTCAAAATCATAAACTCCAGAACCTTTCCAAACTTCTGCATTTATTCCACCAATAGGTACCCCGACTATCTGTATTTTCAAACTCGCTTCATTAAAATCTTTACAATAGCCAAGACCCCTCTTATATGATATCCTATAGAAAATAGGAGGTGTAGGAATATCATTTACAAGAAGATATGGTTTATTATTTACTCGCTTAATCTGAGCCCAACTTTCTGGTTGTGTAGAAAGAAATTTTAGAGTTTCTTCCCATGATAATTTTAACTTGGGAGGTTCAGGGTGTTCAAAATTATAAAGTGAAGGTTCCTGTTTAGGATTAAAGAGAGCAAGACTGCAATCATCAATAAAAAATTCCATAGGATTGCCAGTAATAACTAGATTTGGCTCTACTTTAACAATATTAGAAGCTGGTGTAAACCATACTACAATTGGTTTCCATTGGCCAGGTTTTGAAAGAACTGGAACAGACTGTCTTGAACTGGTTCTTGCAAGAAGAGAAATATTTCCTTTTTCATCATAACCATATATTTCCAGAGTTACTCTATGCCCAATAATGCTGAAAAGTGGAAGTTTTCTGAAATGACAGAATACCTGAAACCTGTATTCTTTCCCTTTTTCTACAGGGATTGGTTTTAAAGGTAGAAGATTTATAGAACCTTCAGGAGTTGTCTTGGATAGGAACAAGGACTGCTTTCCAGAGTGAGCCATTTCTTCATTAATTCTCCATTCACCTTTAGCACCATCTTTTAGAAGAATATTCCAACCTTTAAGTCCTTCCTCAAATCCTGGATTTTCCAACAATTCTCTCTGTTCTATCATCTGACAATAAGAAACAGAAAAATAAAAAAGAATAATAGTTAACATATATCTAATTATCCTTTCCATTATTTTCCTCCTCCTCTCTTAATAAATCTATCAGAATTTCATTCGTTTTAATCATTTATTAAGAACCACCTGCAGGGTCTAACATTTTCAACTGAATCTCTCCTTTCCTTAAGGTGCTGACATGTCCATCAGCCCAAAGAACATTTACTCTTTCAGAATGTGGATAACCTATATTAGAAATATAAGTGGTGCTAAAGAAAGAGTTTCCATTAACGGTGTTCAAATTTTCGGCTATAAGAATCATGTGCGCTGGCTTTTTGATAATTGAATATTTTACAGTATATCCCAGAGTTGCTGTAGTTCTTGGATTCCACAAAAGATAACTCCAGTGTCTTGTAGTATATCCTTGTGCTGGCCAAGCATACGGAACACTAATATGAGAAGGACACCCATTGAATGATTTACCTGCTCCCCAACGAGACATCCTTATATTCGGAAAATAAAGATATCTTAATGGTGCGTAATAACAATGCCAATATCCTCCATATGAATTCCAACTACCCACTACATTCCCAGGCAGTACCGCAGGTAGGTAATCATCGTAGTCCTGAACATACATAAGAATAACCATACCCCATTGCTTAAGATTGTTTATACAAACTGCCTGTCTTGCCCTTTCTCTTGCTTTTGAAAGTGCTGGTAGAAGTATCGCTGCTAAAATCGCAATTATCGCCACCACCACAAGTAATTCTATCAGAGTGAACCCTACTTTCCTCATCTTCTTTCCCATTTTTTCCCTCCTTTCCCTCGCAATATTTTATATTACATACAATGCGAGGACTTATTTTTTTCTATATACTTTTCATTTATTTGTTCTTCTCCACCACCTCCTTTTTCTTACAACCACACGATTCTCTTATAATTAACTTTGGCTCTATCACTTTTCGTTGAACCTCTTTACTCCCCTTTTCTATTTTTTCTATCAAAATCTTTACAATTTCATCTGCTATTTCTTCTACAGGTTGCTCTACGGTTGTCAGAGATGGTATAAAATATCTTCCTTCCTTAATATTATCAAAACCAACTATGGCTATATCATCAGGAACTTTTATATCTTCTTCATAAAAGGCCTTTATCGCTCCTATTGCTGAAATATCGTTCAAACATACAAGTGCTTCTGGTTTTTCTCGTTTTTTTAAAATCTCCTTTGCTCCTTTATATCCTCCCTCAAAAAAGCCCAATCCTGGAATTATCCATTCCTTATTTATTTTTAAACCATAATCAATAATTGCTTCTATATATCCTTTTGTCCTTTCCTCATCTCTTGCACATAAAAATCCTATTTTTCTATATCCTGTTTTTATTAGGTGTTCTGTTGCTTTATATCCACCATTAAACTTATTTACATATACATAATCCACATTATCAACTCCTTCTATCCTATCATATAAAACAAATGGTATAGAATTTTGTTGCAACCAGTATAATTCATCAATGTTTATAAAGGGAAGGATTAAACCATCTACTCTCCTTTTTAATAAAACCTTTATTGCTTCTTTTCTTTCAGAAATATTTGCTGACAAGGTAATTGTTAAATAATTTTTTTCCTTTAACTTATTCTGGATTTTTTCCATAAATTCGTTGAAATAGGTTACTGAAAAATCAGGAACTATAAGCCCTATGCTCTGTGTTTTCTGTAAAACTAAACTTCTTGCTATCTCAGAAGGTGTGTAATTTAACATTTCAGCAACTTCCCAAACTCTTTTTTTGGTTTCTAAATTCACCTTTTCAGAATTGGAAAGAGCAAGAGAAACAGTAGCAGTTGAAAGATTAAGTAATCTGGCTATTTCTCTTTGGGTGATACTTCTTTTTAAATTATTTTTTTCAATCATTTTAATTTTTCCCCTTTCTTTTTTTAATATAATACAATTATTTTTTAGTTTTGTCAAGTTTTTTAAATCGTTTTAATTATCAAGAAAAAATGGGAGAAAAATAATATAAAAAATTCACCTTAAAAGATTTTTGAAAGGGACCAGATTGACATTTTTGACTTTCCTCTATTTGCCCATAAAAAATAAGGAATTGCTTTAAATTTTTTCTTTTCATAATCTATTTTTAAATTTTTGTTCTTCTCATAAAGTGGTAATTCTTGCCAAGATGTTAAAATTTCTCCACTTAAAGTTATAATACCATTAAAAATTCCCTCATAATTTTCTTTAAGTTTTTGCTCCCATAATAGAGAATTGAAAAGATTTATACCAGGATTATCTATACTTTCAAGACAATAAACAAGCACTCCTCTTTTTATTGCAAGACAATTTTTTGAACTTTCAATATTTGGATTTGCTCTATAAAATTCTCCTTTAGCATCAAGATATCAATCAACAATCTTCCTTGCCCACCTCTGAGGTGGGAAAAAAGGGGGCTGAAAACACAAAATTATGTAGCATATAATACTTCTATTTGGTCGTAAATCTTAGAAGCGATATCATCAATTTTTCTATATTCTACTCTTTCATCAACAACTTTTATCAATATCTCTTTTATAGCCATTTTAATTTTTGCTCTTAATGTTTCTTTCTTATTCCAGTCCACAATTTTAACAAAATTGCCTAAACTCTTTATCACCTCTTTTGCAACATATTTTATCTCATTCTCATTTTTAAAAATGTCTTCATTTAAAAGCATATCATAAAAAGAAAGTTCTTCTTCAGTTAAATCTAATTTTTTCCCCTCTTCCAGTTTTTTCTTAATTTCCTTTGCAATTTCTATCAGTTCATTAATAACATCCACTGTATCAATAAGTTTTAGATTATATTTCTCAATTAATTTTTTAAGCATTTCATAAAGTGATTTATATCTAAACGGATTCTTTCTTATTCTTACTTTAATTTCATCATTTATCAGTTTTGTAAGCAAATCAATAGCATAATTTTTTTGTGGCATATTTTTAAATTGATTAAGAAAATCTTCATCAAGTATAGAAATATCTGGCTTATCTTTCTGAATTAAAGAAAATATATCAACTGGCTCTTCTGCAGAAATACTCTTTGAAATCAATTGACTTATTTCATATTCCAATTCTCTTGATATTTCTTTTCTTGTAGGTATTAAATATTTAGTTATCATCTTTTTAATCATTTCAAAAAACATTATATCTTCTTTTATTTTAATAGTTTCAGGATGTGGACTTGCGAGAGCATAAATTTTTTTGAGAGCAAGATAATTTTTTATAAACTTTTTCTTTTCTTCTTCATCTTTCAATAAATTATATGCTGAAACTGTAAGTTGTGAAAGTTCTTCTGGCTTTAAATTTTTCCAGTTTTTATAATTTACTCCATAAAACATAGATGAAACAATATCATACTTTTCTTTCAAAATATTTATAACTTGATTGATATCTGTTAAAACCTGCTTAATAGTTTCTATTGTATATTTACCTAAAGATTTTCTTAAGTCATCTGCAATTCCTATATAATCAACAATAAGTCCTGCTGGTTTATCTTTAAATACTCTATTTACCCTTGCAATTGCTTGAACAAGATTATGTCCCTTCATTGGTTGGTCAAAATACATTGTATGAAGACAAGGTATATCAAACCCAGTTAAAAGCATATCAATAACTATTACCATTTTTGGGTCTTTTTCTGGATTTTTGAAATTGTTAAGAATTTCTTCCATTTCACTTTTATTTCTTATATGGGGATGAAATTCTTCAGGGTCTTTTTGTTTATTCCCAGACATAATCACTTCAACAGAAGGAGCATCAGGAATATTTTTAATAGCATCATAAAGTTTAACTGCAACTTTTCTTGATATAACAACAACCATTGCCTTACCTTCAAGTTCTCTACTCCTCTTATTAAAATGTTCAACAATATCTTTTGCTATTTTTTCTATTCTATTTGAATTTAACATCAAATTTTCAATCCTTGAATATTTCTTTTTCAAATCTTCTTTTAATTCTGGTTCAACTGCTTCTGAAATTTTTTCAAATTCTTCATCAATAAATTCATTTGTCAGATGTAATTCTACAAGCCGTGCTTCATAATAAATTGGCACTATTACCTTATGCCTTAATGCTTTACCCATTGAATAAATACTAATTGGTTCACCAAAAACAAGATATGTATCCCTATCCTGAAGTTCAATTGGAGTTGCAGTAAATCCCATAAATGAAGCATTTGGAATTGCTTTTCTTAAATTTCTAGCAAGTTCTCTATATTGACTTCTATGGGCTTCATCTGCAATTACAATTACATTTCTTCTTTCTGTAAGTAATGGATATTCCTCTAATTTTATCTTCCCAAACTTCTGGATTGTCGTAAAAACTATTCCTCCTGCTATCTTCTTTATTGTATCTTGTAAATCATTTATATTTTCTACTTGCTTTGCAATTGGCATTTGAGAAAACAAACTATAAAGTTGTTCATCAAGATTATTTCTATCCGTTATAAAAAGCAAAAGTGGATTTTCAAGTTCTTTAATTTTAAGTATTTTCCTTGCATAAAATAGCATTGTTAAAGATTTTCCAGAACCTTGAGTATGCCATACCACCCCAATTCTTCTTTCTTCAGGTTTTTCTCCTTTTAAAACACATTCAACAGTTCTTTTAACTGCCTCTTTAACTGTATAAAATTGGTTGTATATGGCAATCTTTTTCTCATAATTTTCTCCAGACCTTTCATAAAAAACAAAGTCATTAATAAACTCAATTAAATGTTCTTTTCTAAATAGCCCTTTAATTAAAACTTCAAGAGAGGTCAATTCTTTCCCTTTATAAAAATACCTATAATAACCCTCTGTAATTTCTTCAACTTTTAAATCATTATCACTTAAAATACCTTCCCAAACAAAAAATCTTTCCCAATCACTTGTTGGTGAACCATATTTTGTTTCATAACCATCAGAAGCAACTATAATCTGGGAATAGACATAAAGTTGGGGAATATCTTTTATTTTTGTTTTATGGTCTAAAAAAGCATCTCTTGCTGTCTCATCTGCATTAAAACTTTTGAGTTCAAAAATTGCAATAGGCAAGCCATTTATAAACACTACAAGGTCAGGTCTTCTATATTGTTCTTTCTCATATTGATATTCAACCTTAAACTGATTGGCAACAAGAAACTCGTTATTTTCTATATTTTCAAAATCTATGATTTTTACAATCTTTGTCTTTTCTTCTCTACCATCTTTAAAAGTTAGTTTCACACCATTTGTCAAAAGTTCATAAAAAATCTTCCCCTTCATAATAAAATCTGGATGGTCAAGTTCAATAACTCTTTTATAAACTTCCTCTGCAAGAGTATCAGTAAGCCAACTATTTATTCTTTTTATTGAGTTAATAAATCTTTTCTTTAAAACACAATGCCTATATGACTCCCTTTCACCATTATCAGGTATAAGTTCAGAGCCGTGAATGTAGGAATATCCGTTCTCTTTAAACCAGTTTATTGCTGGCTGTTCAACGAGATAATCTTCGGTAAGATATGCAGACATAAATTTAACCTCTCATTAAATTTTTAAAGTTTCTTTAATCTTCTTTCCTATTGCACTTGCAAGCATTTTTGTGATATTAAAAATCTCAATTCCTACTATATTACCTTTTGCATCATATTCAATTCTTACATTTTCTGTAATTTCTTCAGAATCAACCGCTATTCCTGGCTTTAATGAAAGATAAAAAATATCATTCTCTTCATCAAAGGAAATTTTTATATTCTTATCCATTTTTTGCCCTCCTTATTTTTTATTTCTTTAGCAATATCCTTAACAGGATATGCTGTCACTATATAAATTTCGTCTTCTCTTTTGGTAAAAATTACTACTAAATTTGTCTCGCTTTCATTAATTTTAACCTTCCCGATAGCAACCATTGTCCTTGCAATTAAATCATAAAATAGATATTCATAATTTTCAAGAACTTCTTCAATCATCTTAATATCTATTTTTCTTTCCTGAAGTTTAAATTGAGCATGTTTTGACAAAATAATTTTCATAACTCCTCCACTCTTAATTTTCCAAATACAAGTAAAGGTAAAAGTGTATCTCTAATTTTTCGCAAGGTCATTATTTGCTTTTGGTTGAGGATGATTTTTTGGAATAATGGCTCAACAAGGGAGTGGAAAGATTGGAGGATGGGGGGAGGAGGAAGAAAAACAATTAAAGAATTAAGCGTGTGAATATTGAGGCCTGGAACAGCAGTATCAGTTAATGCCATATCCTCTAATGATATAACTCTTAACAAATGATAAATATAAAAGGTAACTGTTGTTGACGTATGTTTTGAAGAATAAAAAACAGTATCTATAGGATATGAATTTTCAAGTAAAAGTTGTACACTACCAGCGTTTCCTTTCCTTCCAATAATAATAGTTGGTGGCTCAGCAATATATTCAGAATGAAAGCCGACAATTCCGCTAGAACCAACTACTGGATAAATTCCTTCTATGCGGTCTTTTTCAGGTAGTCCTTTTCCATAAAGAAATTTTACAACCTCTCCTAACCTTTTCACCTCCCACCCCTTTGGTATCTCTCTTCCCAATTCCTCATTATAAACAAACTCTCCATCTTTAAACGGTTCAAAGTCAATAAACCAGTTTTTAAAAATTGCCATTGCTGTTTTTTCCAAAATCTCGTTCTGCCTTCTCTTGTTCTCTATCAAATCATCAAACCATGATAAAACAGTAGCAATGCGGGCTTGTTCGGGGAGAGGAGGGAGAATAGCTATGAGTTCTTTAGCATTTTCATTTGTTAAACTTTCTTGAACTGCTCCTGTAACATAAGCATCTTTATATTCCTGAAATTCCCTTGTTTGAACATAATAAAACAAATAATCACAAATTTCTTTTTTCTTGGTTTTAATTCCTA
>Ga0197143_1000135_pt1 | contig 84179 bp, 81 predicted proteins | sample GBS70_MetaG_FD_148603 | JGI IMG/M metagenome (GOLD analysis project Ga0197143, IMG submission 148603) | Sediment microbial communities from Great Boiling Springs, Gerlach, Nevada, United States - GBS 70_MetaG | ecosystem: Environmental > Aquatic > Thermal springs > Hot (42-90C) > Sediment...
TCGTGACGCTCATGGAGGTGCAGCGGCTCTTCCTCCTTCGCCGATATGCGGCCAAGTGCGAGTACGAGCAGCTCCTGCATGCGACCGACGAGCCGGAAGCGGTCGCGTCGGAATACGCGGAGCGGCTTACGCGGGCGACGAGCTTTCGGTACCCCCCTGAGGAGTTCCTGAGCGACGTGGATGATGGATTCTACGCGGCCGATTATTGGCGGGCGTGGATCGCCGAAGTCTGGCTGCGCGACTACATGAAGACGAGGTTCGGGCATCGGTGGTGGCGCCATCCGCGAGCCGGGCGATTCTTGATCGAGCTCTGGGAGACGGGCCACCGCTACACGACTGAGGAGATCGTGCAGCAGGTCAGCAGAAGCATGCCTTCAATCGAGCCGCTCCTCGATGAGGTGAGAACCGCGTTGGGGCGACCAAGGAGGCGGCGATGAGGGATGAAGTCCGCGTCCGCGTCTCGCTCGGCGAACGCCGCTATGACATTCTGATCGGAGAGGGTCTGCTCGAGCGGGCGGGGGAGCTGGTGAGCGCCGCTTTGAAGGCGACGTCCGGATCGTCCTCGCGACTCGCCATCATTTCTACGGCGCGTGTGTTCGACCTCTACGGAGCGGAACTTCGTTCCAGTCTCCGGCGAGCGGGTTTCGCGGTCTCCGTTCATCTCATCGGCGATGGCGAGCGGTACAAGACGTTGCGAACAGTCGAACGACTGTACGGAGAGCTGGCGGAGCATCATCTGGACCGCGCGTCTGCGATTCTCGCCTTGGGCGGAGGCGTCGTCGGTGATATCGCCGGGTTCGTGGCGGCGACCTTTCTGCGCGGGATCGCGTATGTGCAAGTCCCAACGACCTTGCTGGCCGCCATTGATAGCTCGGTCGGGGGGAAGACCGGTGTGAATTTGCCGCAGGGAAAGAACCTCGTCGGCGCCTTTCATCAACCGCGACTTGTGCTCGCTGACGTCTCGACCTTGCGTACGCTGCCGCGGCGGGAGATGGCGGCCGGTTTATGCGAAGCTCTCAAGTATGGCGTCATTCGAGATGCTGCGCTCTTTGACTGGATCGTCACGCATCGGCAAGCGCTGAGAGAAGGCGAAGTGACGGCCTTGGTGCCGATGATCCGGCGGTGTTGTGAGATCAAGGCCGACATCGTGCGGCGCGATGAGCGGGAATCGGGACTGCGTCGGATCCTCAACTTCGGGCATACGTTCGGGCATGCTCTGGAGGCCGTCACCGGCTATCGGCGATTGCGGCACGGAGAGGCCGTCGGCTACGGGATGATCATGGCGGCGCGCCTGGCCGTGCGCCTCGGTCTCCTTCCCGATGAAGAAGCGGAGCGCATTCATCAAGCGGTCTCTGCATGCGGTCGCTTCCCCTCGATTGCGGATCTCGATCCTGAGGATGTGCTGGCAGCTATGCATCATGATAAGAAGGTGCGCGCGGGCCGAGTGACCTTCGTGTTGCCGGAGCGCATCGGTCGGGTTGTTGTGCGTGATGACGTCCCTCTGCGCCTGGTCCGTGCTGTCCTTCGTGAGAGCGTGCGCACGCTCTCTCTGAATCCTCGCGCGGGGTGAGGCGAATGGGCTACGAGAAACTCTGCGCGGGCGTCATCTCGTCCTCGAAGGATTTGAAGAGGAGGGAGTCAGTTTCATGAGGGCCGGAACGTTGCGAATGTGCGGGGGGACATGCCGTGGCTTTAGACGGCCGCTCGGGGGATTCCTCGTCGCCTAGCGCTCGCCAACGTGCCGACGCCCAAGCTGTCCGCGGGCATGGCTTCGGCGGGAGCGAGCGCACGTTTCTGTCCACCGTGCCGGATCGTATGGTGCACTGTCTCGTGAATGTGGCGTATTCTCTCTTCGATCGCCGGGCGTCTCTTCCGATCGGAGACAGAGATCTCTCCGATCATGCGGTGTTCGACGCGAATCATCTACGCGCTCCCGGAGCGAATCTTCTTCCTCAGGTGGACGATCGTCCCTCCACCGGGGGATGACCAGATGTCCACCTCGTCCATGAAGGCCTTCATGTAGAAGATCCCGCGTCCGGTCGGCTTCAACAGGTTCTCCGGATCCAGCGGATTCGGCACCTGGGAGGGATCGAATCCGCTTCCTTGATCGGCCACGCGGATGCCGAAGCCCTCGCGGTTGAAGGCATAGTGGATTTCGACCCGCTTCTGCCGGTCCTCTTTATTCCCGTGCTTGATGGCGTTGATGACGGCTTCGCGCACCGCCATGCTGATCCACATGGCCGTTTCCTCATCGAAGCCGGCGAGGCGGGCCAAGGTTGCGGTCACCGTCTCGACGAGTTCGACGAATTCGAGACTGCTCGCCACGCTCAGGCTGATGCCGTACACCTCTGGGGCCGTGCGCTCCGTCATGACGCCCCCCGCGCCCGTCGGAACAGGACGAGAGAATGGGGAGAAACAGTGCTCGAACGCGCGTCGTGTTCGGTTACGGGCTTTGCTCTATGCATCCTCGGAGGGAGTGGTGTAACATAGCGGGGGTTCTATGTCAAGCTACGTGATCGGTCGCGCGACGCGCCTGGTTGGTGAGGTCCGCTTGCCGGGCGATAAATCCCTCTCGCACCGGGCAGCGTTCTGCGCCGCCATGAGCGATGGCGTCTCGCGCTTGTACAACTTCTCCCCGAGTCTCGACTGCGAGCGTACGCTCGCGTGCCTTCGGGCGCTGGGAGTTCCGATCGAAGTCGCGGAGTCAGACGCGGGGATGACGGTGACTGTTCACGGCGTGGGCCTGGAGGGGTTCGTACCGCCGGAGCAGGTGCTCGATGCCGGGAATTCTGGCTCCACGATTCGCATGTTCGCGGGGATCTTGGCCGGACAGCCGTTCGAGAGCACGATCACTGGAGATGCATCCTTGCGCCGTCGTCCGATGGACCGCATCGTACATCCGCTCCGTCTTATGGGGGCTTCGATTCACGCGCACGAGGATCGGTATGCGCCGCTGACGATTCGCGGGGGAAATCTGCGCCCGATTCGATACCGGCTTCCGGTCGCCAGTGCGCAGGTCAAATCCTGTCTTCTTCTGGCGGGATTGTTCGCCTCGGGGACGACGACTGTTGAGGAGCCTGTGCCGACGCGGAATCACACGGAGCTGATGCTCGCTGAGTTCGGAGCCCACGTGAGTCGCACGGGCGATGCCATCTCTGTCATCGGGCGCTCGCGGCTTCGCGCGCAAGAGTATCGAATTGCTGGGGACGTGTCCTCGGCTGCCTTTCTCGTCGCGGGCGCGCTCGCACTGGAGGGATCGCAGCTTCTGCTGCGCGATGTTTTGCTGAATCCGATGCGCACGGGATTTCTCGACGTCCTGCGCCGTTGGGGCGCGCGCATCGAGATCGAAAACCGGCGCCGATGGCATGGGGAGTGGGTGGGGGATATTCGGGTCACCGCGGCGCCCCGCCTCTCGGTCTCGCGCGCGGAGCCGCTGGTGCTCGGTGGTGCGCTCATCCCCCAGGTGATTGATGAAATCCCCGTGTTGGCTGTCCTCGCAACGCGGATGCCGGGCGGGCTCCTTGTGCGCGACGCAGGCGAGTTGCGCGTGAAGGAGAGCGATCGTATTCGCGTGGTCGTGGAGAACCTGCGACGCATGGGCGCGCATGTGATCGAGTACGACGACGGTCTGGCCGTCGCCGGACCTCAGACGCTTCGCGGGGCAGAGATCGAACCCCAGGGTGATCACCGCATCGCGATGGCGTTCGCGATCGCGGGCCTGCTGGCCGAAGGGGAAACGGTCATTCGAGACCCTGAGGTCGTCGCCGTCTCGTTCCCCGCATTCTTTCGCGTGCTGGAGGAGATCATCCACCGATGACCCGTCTCTTTCTGGTCGGCTTCATGGGATCGGGGAAGACGACAGTGGGGCGCATCCTGGCTGAGAAACTCGGCTTCGCCTTTCTCGATCTCGATGACGTGATTCAGGAGCAGGTGGGCCTCTCCATTCGCGAGATCTTCGAGCGGCTGGGGGAAGCGGCTTTTCGCGAGATGGAGACACGCGCCCTGCGCGCGCTCGAAGGTCGGGAAGATGTCGTCGTGGCGCTCGGAGGAGGAGCCTTTGTGCGGGAGGAGAATCGCCGCGAGGTGAAGCGGTTGGGCATTTCGGTTTGGCTCGATTGCCCGCTGGAGATCATTCTCGCGCGACTGGAAGGGACGACGGATCGCCCTCTCTACCGCTCGGCTTCGCAGATGCGGGATCTGTGGCGCGCGCGCCTTCCGGCTTACGAGCAGGCTGATCTGCGCGTGGATGCGGGAGGCGTGGATCCGGAGGCTGTGGCGGAGGAGATCGTTCGTCGCTTGAACCTTCGGCCGAGGGCGAGTGCGCCGTCCGCCTCGTACCGGAGAGGACGTCCTCGTAGAGCGAGAGAATCAGGCGCGCCATCCTCTGGCGCGTGAACTGCGTGCACGCATAGTGGCGGGCAGCTTCCCCCATGCGCCGACGAAGGGCGTCGTCTTTGAGCAAGCGATTCATGGCCTCGGCTAACGCCTCGGCGTCAGCCGGCGGGACGAGCAGTCCGGTCACGCCATGTCGGTTCACCCAGGAGACGCCTGTCGGAAGCCGCGTGCTGATGACGGGCTTTCCTGACGCCATCGCTTCCAGTTGCACGATGCCGAAGGTTTCACTCTCGCACGTGGAAGGGAGGACCAGAAACTCGCACGCATGATAATATGCCGGGAGCTGATCGTGCGCGACCTCCCCGAGGAAGATGACCCGGTCTTTGAGTCCGAGCGCGCGAACGCGTTGTTTCAGTGTGTGCTCGCGCGGGCCGCGCCCGATGATGAGGAGGCGCGCCGGCGTGCGCGTCATCGCGGCGATCGCGTGCTCGATGCCCTTGTAGTAGACGAGCCGTCCGACGAAGAGGATGAGAGGCGATCCCCACTGGGCGCGCAGGGCATCGGCACGCGCGCGCAGTGCCTCCGTCGGGTGAAAGCGCGCCACGTTAATTCCAAAAGGGATGACGACGCACTTCTCCCGATAGGGGCGAAGAGAGGGGGAGTCAAGATGCCGAGGCGTAGCGACGATGATCCGATCGGCTCGTCGCAGAAGTCGCTCGAGAAACGGACGATAGAAACGTCGCAGCAGGCGTTGCCGAATGACCTCGCTATGGAAAGAGACGATCACACGCGCGTGGGGATTCACGGCGAGCGTGGCCATGGTGGCCATCGGATTAGGTTCGTGGATGTGGAGAATGTCGGCGCGTCGTTCGGCCAGCAGGCGTGGCAGCGAGGGACAGAGCGGCAGGGAGGCGATGTGTCCCCATCGGGCTGCACGCGTCACAAGCACGCCGTTCACCCATTCGGTCACCGTCGTGGGATGCGTATTGGCGACGAGAACGTGCAGCTCCACGTGATGGCGCAATTCTTCGCACAGGTGCTGCAGGACCGTCTCCATGCCGCCGGGAACAGGGAAGTAGAATTTTCCAACCTGCAGGACTCGCACCGATACACGCCTCAGGTGCGCGTCGCGGGCCCTTTCGGAGGGAGCCGGCGATCCAGCTCTTCGACGCGCGTCACCGGCTGATGGCACACGAAATTCTCGCACACATAGGCTGTGCAGGGAGCCGGATGTCCCTCGGGATCGCGAAGTGGTTCGCGATCGCGAAGCAGCGGAATAAGGCGCGGCGCCTCTTCATCTCCGAAGCGGCAGAAGGCGACAACGGCGTGAGGCAGGTAGCGTGTGGCGAGATGACGTCGCAGAGCGCGTGTCTCCGGCGCCTCCGAATCTCCCACGAGCGCGATTTCTTGCGCCGGAGCGAGCGCAAGATCCAGCGCGCAGAGCACGCGTCCGAAACCATACGGATGGCGCCGCATCGCATCGGCGAAGAGGCGAAGAATGGTCTGCGCCCGCTCCCAATACGCGGCGTCCCCCGTGAAGTGATAGAGTCGAAGAAAGACCTCGGCAGCCACCGAATTCCCCGAGGGCGTCGCGTTGTCGAAGGCTTCTTTCAGGCGCACGAGCACATCTCCGTGTTCTGCGCTCGTCGAGAAGAAGCCGCCTTGCTCCGCATCCCAAAAGCGCTCGAGCATGACCTCGGTCAGCGCCAGAGCTTCTCGAAACCATCGGGGATCGAAGTCGGTCTCATAGAGCGCGAGCAGGCCATCAATGATGCACGCGTAGTCATCCTGATAAGCGGGGATCTTCGCCACACCTTGAGCGAACGTATGCCAGAGCCCTCCATCGCGTCGAAGCGCGGTGAGGAGGAACTCGGCGTTTCGGCGCGCGGCCTGGTAGTAGTCATCTCGTTCCAGGACAAGGGCAGCGCGCGCGAAGCTCCGGAGCATGAGTCCGTTCCATGCGGCGATGATCTTCTCGTCGCGGAGCGGCTTGATGCGCTGTTCCCGATGCACCCGCAGCGCCTGTCGGGCGCGCCGAATGAGCGCCATCAGTTCGGAAACCGTCAGTCCTTCCAGCCGCGCAATCACCTCGGGATCGCGCGGAACGCTGAGGACATTCTTCCCCTCGAAGTTTCCCACGTCGGTGACGCCGAAATAGCGGCAAACGATTTCCCCCTCGCGTTCGCCGAGCACAGCGCGAATCTCCGCGGGCGTCCAGACGTAAAATTTCCCCTCTTCGCCTTCGCTATCGGCGTCTTGCGCGGCGTAGAATCCCCCTTGCGGATCGGTCATCTCGCGGAGGACATAGTCGAGCGTCTCTTCCACGATCTCCCGATAGAACACGTTCTCCGTGATCTGGTACGCCGCCAAATACGTGTGCGCCAAGAGGGCATTGTCATACAGCATCTTCTCGAAATGCGGGATCAGCCACTGGGCATCCACAGCATAGCGATGAAAGCCGCCGCCCACGTGGTCGTAAATCCCGCCGCGCGCCATGCGCACGAGCGTGCGCTCGACCATCTCTCGAGCGAAATCGTCACCCGTTCGGAGATACATGCGGAGCAAGAATTCGAGCACCATCGGTGCGGGGAATTTTGGAGCGCGCCCGAATCCTCCGAAGGTGGCATCGAACTGTTCGATCAGCGTGCGATACGCGGAGTCGAGAATATCGGGGGTCAGCGCATGCTCCGTGGGCGTCCATGTGTTCATCGCGCGCAGATGCGCCAGCAGCTCGCGCCCCGCTTTCTCGATCTCTCCCCGGCGCGTGCGGTAGGCTTCCGCGACAGCGCGCAACACGCGAGGGAAGGCCGGCAGCCCATGCCGATCTACCGGAGGGAAGTAGGTTCCACCATAGAAAGGGACGCCCTCGGGCGTCAAAAAGACCGTCAGCGGCCATCCCCCGTGTCCCGTCAGGGCCTGCACAGCGCTCATGTAGATCGCGTCCAGATCGGGCCGCTCTTCTCGATCCACCTTGACGTTGACGAAATGCTCGTTCATGAGGCGCGCGATCTCTTCATTTTCAAACGATTCGCGCTCCATGACATGGCACCAGTGACAGGCCGAGTAGCCGATGCTGAGCAGAATCGGCTTGTCTTCCCGCCGCGCGCGGTCAAACGCCTCATCGCCCCACGGATACCAATCCACGGGATTGTGCGCGTGTTGACGCAGATAGGGACTCGTTTCATGGATCAACCGGTTCACATGACGCTTCTCATCCATCGGTTCTCCCTCCCAGGAGGGATTACAGATCCCCCGTCGAGACATCGCGCCTGATCCCCTTTCCCTCGCTGAGGGCCGGAGCGATAATCTCGTCGAACACTTCCTGCAGTGCGGGAAAGCGTTCGAGTCGAAAGAGGACGCGCGCGGCCCGCTGCAGTGCTCTCGGGATGTAGGGGACGTAGACGGAATTGCTGAGGACGGCCGTCTGGTACGCATAGGTGCCCGTCGCCTTCAGCAGACGCTGCAGCGACATCAGCTCCAGCTCTCGCCGAAACATCTGGCATCGTTCGGATGACCACCGTTCCTCTCCGCGCGCCTTCTCTTGCAGAAACAGCTCGAGCATCTCCTCGATGAGCACTTCTTCTAACTCCACATACGGATCGCCGAGCAGCGAGGCCAGATCGTAACTAGGCGGTCCCAGACGCGCATCTTGATGGTCAATGATGTAGAGTCGGTCTCGATGCCACATCAGGTTGCGCGAGTGGAAGTCGCGGTGGGTCAGAACGCGGGGGATCGCCGCCAGCTCTGTGGCCATCTGCCGGAACTCCTCGTGAAGGCGCTCCGCGCGTTCGGGATCGAGCGAGAGCCCTAGGTACCTTTCGAAGAAGTTGACGAAGAAGAAGTGCAATTCCCCTTCGAGCTTCTCCACGTCGAAGGCCAGGCGCGAGGCCACCGATCCGCATTCGCGAGCCAGAGCGGTCGCATCCTGGATGCGAAGGATGAGTTCGACGGCCTCTCGATACGCCGCGCGCCGTTCTTCGATCGAAGCCCAGGGGAGCCAATCCTGGAGCCGAAGGTCACCAAGATCTTCCAAGAGCATCATCGCACGCTCGCCGTCGGCATCGAGGATCATCGGCACAGGGAGTCCGGCTTTGAGAAAGAGCGCGGTCACATCGCAGTACGGGTGTGTGGTCGGATCAAACGGCTCGGGATAGCGCGCGACGACGTAATGGCGCCCATCCGGAAGATGGACGCGGAAATACTGTCGCATCGAGGCATCGCCCGCCAGCTTCTCCGCTCGAACGGCACTCGTCGTCAGAGCGAAGACGCGCGCGGCATATGCGCGCACGGCCTCCTCGACGCGGGAGGCCCTTGGCTCGCCTTGCCTTCGTTCCCTGTGATCGAGCATGATCGCTTGGCAGTATACCGGATCACCTCGCGCGGCGCAAAGATGCGGCCGATCGGCCTCCGCACGGCGAGCGGTTGCCATCTCTTCGGCGGAACAAGTAAGCTTCCGAGCCGAGAGGAGAAGGAGATGGTCGAGCAACGGCTTCGATCACTTTTCATTCACTCGGCGGCCCAGGTGGTGACGCTTGCTGGGCCGCGCCGACCCCGCGTCGGTCGAGAGATGGAGGAGCTGGGCCTGATCGAGAATGGCGCGGTGTTGATCGAAGGCGACATCGTCGCGGCCGTTGGACCAGCGGATGAGGTCGCGGCTGCTCTTCCTGACACCGTCAAGCGATGGGATGCGCGTGGCCTCGTCGTGCTCCCCGGGTTCGTGGATGCACATACGCACCTTGTCTTCGCCGGAGATCGCGTTCAGGAGTTCGAGCTGCGCGCGCGAGGGCTGAGCTACGAAGAGATCGCCCACCGAGGGGGAGGGATCCGAACGACTGTGCGCCAGACGCGCGCGGCTTCTGAGGACGAGCTTTTCGAACTCGCGCGCCACCGCTTGCGCTGGTTCCTTGCGCATGGGACGACGACGCTCGAAGTCAAAAGCGGATACGGATTGAGCCGACAGGAGGAAGTGAAGCTCCTGCGCGTGATCCGACGACTCCAGCAGGAAGGCCCCTTGGAGATCGTCCTGACACTCTTAGCCGCCCATGTCGTTCCCGAGGAATATGAGGCGGATCGCTCCGCTTACCTTCGGATGATCATCGAGGAGCTTTTGCCGGACGTCGCGCGCGAAGGGCTGGCGGAGTATCACGACGTTTTTTGCGACGTAGGGGCTTTCACCGTAGAAGAAGCGCGGATCTTAATGGAAGCCGCGCGTGCTCATGGATTGAAGCTTCGCGTGCATGCCGAGCAACTCGCTCATACAGGCGCGGCCCGACTGGCGGCGGAATTGGGCGCACGGACGGCGGATCATCTGGACCGAGTCACCGAGGCCGATATCGCTGCGTTAGCCGAAGCCGGTGTCATGGCTGTCCTTCTTCCGGGAGCATGTTTCCATCTCGGCCGCCGAGACTATCCACCGGCTCGGAAACTCATTGAGGCGGGCGTCCCCGTCGTCCTCGCGACCGATTTCAATCCGGGCACATCGCCTACGCCGAGCATGCCCATGATCCTCGCGCTCGCCTGCACGCAGATGGGGATGACGCCAGCCGAAGCGATCACCGCCGCAACGATCAATGCCGCCTACAGCCTCGATCGCGGCCATCGCGTGGGATCACTGGAAGTCGGCAAACAGGCCGATCTCATCCTCTGTGAGGCCTCGGATTATCGCCATATTCCTTATTTCTTCGGAGTGAATCTCGTGCGCGCCGTCTTCAAACGCGGTCGCTTGGTGTATGATCGGGCGAGGGAAGAGCAGGCTTTCCGGGAGTGAGAAAGGGCAGAACGGCGCGAGGGTTTCGCCCTTCTGCCCTATCAGCACTACCGGCCTTGGAGAACATAGATGACGCCCGCCTTCGGACGCCGGACTTCCGACGGCCCATCCCCGAAGGGAGATGTGGCGATAAGGTCGGCCTTCCCATCATTGTTGAGATCAGCGGCCCAGAGGGAAAATCCTACTTGATCGCCGATCGTGGCTCCGTAGATCGTTCGAGCAGGGTCAGGCGGGGTTTCCGAGAAATCCACCGTACCACGAGGGAAACTCGCCCCGCCAAGGATGATATAGATCTCACCAGCACCATCCCTCTGATTCCCTGGCCCATCGGCAGCCGGCGCTGCCAGAATCAGATCCCTTCTGCCATCGCCGTCCCAATCCCCTATAGCGACGGAGAATCCGAGGGCATCTCCCGGATCTGCGCCATAGAAGATCGTGTCCGGAGGTTGTCTTTGCAAATCCCGATTCCCGCTCATCGCGCCGCTGCCGAAGATGACGTAGACTTCTCCCGATCCTACTCGCGCGTTTCCCGGTCCACTACCTTGAGAGACACCGAGGATGAGGTCCTCGATCCCATCTCCGTTCACGTCGCCGACGGAGATAACGCTCCCTAGAAAGTCGGCCGCATCAATGCCTCCGAATATCGCATTCGGCGCCTCAGAGCCGGAGGCCTTGCTCGTATCTCGGCGAGGGCTCGGCGTTCGGCTCCCGAAGAAGACATAGGCCCGTCCTTGACTGATGTCGTTCCCAGCCGTGTAGAAAGGAGCGCCGCCGATGATGTCACCGATTCCATCACCGTTCACATCCCCGACAGCAACAGCATGTCCCAAACCCTCTGCGACTCTATAAATTTGGGCGACCACACTTGTTCGCCCGTAAATGACGATGTCTACCGTGGGCGAGGCCGGATTGCTTCCGATGTCTCTGAGAGCAGCCCAGCTCCGGGATCCAAACAGGACGTAGATCGCACCGGCGGACACGGGAATTCCAAGCGAGGGGGTCGTTGTTCGATTTCCGTCTGGTCCTTTAACGCCTGGCGCACCGATGATGATGTCGGCGATTCCATCGCCGTTCACATCGCCTGCAGCGAGGGCTGTGCCCGCCTGATCCTGTACGTTCTTGCCAGCCGGTCCTCCCCAACCGATGATCGTCGCATTGGCCGGTGACGAACGCAGGTCGCGCACGGGGACAGAGGTCAGCGAGGTTCCGCCGAAGAAGACATAGACTTCGCCCACGTTCGGGCGTGTATTATCCAATCCATCGGCGTTGGGCGCGCCGATGAGGACATCAGCGATTCCGTCGCCGTTGACGTCTCCAGCCGCCACGCTCGAACCCAGCAGATCATCTGGGTCAGCACCATAGACGATGACGTCCGGCCTTTGAACGTTCAGGTCTCGAACGGAAGACGACGATGATCCTGCTCGCCCCAGGATAATGTGCACAGCTCCGCAGTTGGAGCGCGTTCCATCTGGGCCGTCGTTATAGGGCACGCCGATGATGAGGTCATTCACTCGGTCGCCGTTGACGTCAGCGGCGATGGCCATGATGTTACCGGAGATTTGGCCCACAGCGCTCACCGTGATACCATCCCCGGCGGTCATCCCGACGATCGTGAGGTTGGGGCTTCGCTGAAGGTCTAGAGCAACGGACGCGATGTCTTCGTGCGACCCTCCAGGCCGTGCGGAGTGCGCAGGCCACTGGCCTCCGAGCAGAAGACCAAGGGACACAAGCATCGCCAGCACCGCGATTCGGGAAGGAGCGCGTCGGAACACTCGCTCAAACATACGAAGACCTCCCAATAGAATCCTTAGCGTTCATGAGCGGGTGATCGAGGAGGTCATGTGAAGTGTGAGCGCGATTTGGAGGACTCTCTTCAAAGAGCACTGTGTTCGTCATGCCTTTCCTCTCGCACCTGCGCTCATGGCCAGAGCCACTTATATCAGATGTGTCGGGCACCGTCAAGCTATTTCTCCCGAAAGGCGCGAGGCGGTCGGAGATCACCCGCGGACCCGCTGCACGCCCGGCGGGAGCTTTTGGACGAAGAGATCGTCGGGGAGAGCGACGTTGAGCTTCACATCCTCGAGTTTGAGGAGCGTTTCATCGCGATTCGCCTCGACGATCTTTTGCACGATGGGGAGCCAGAGCTGATGATCCACCCAGAGGTCAACGCGCCGATACGTGCCTCGCCGATTCGATTTCGGCGTGAGTACCAGATGCGAGAGGCGACGTCCTTCAATCGTCTCCTGTCCGGCCAAAGTGATCTCGTAATCTTCGGCCGCTTGGGAGAGGCCATTGAAGAGATAGGCGAGAAAGCCAGCGGCTGCGCGCGTCGAGGTTCGGTCAATGACCCCCTCGATCGCCTGTTGGATGCGCGGCTGATAGAGGAGGAAGCGATTGCCCGTGACCGTGAGGATGCGCTTCTCGGGGACGGTGATCTCAATGCGGAGGGCGAAGATTCGTTCCCCTTTCCGCTTCATGTAGAGGATGCCCTTCTCGGGCGGATCCTTGAGGCCGAGTTGCGCGTAGAACTTCTCCTGACTGAGCGCCGCGCGCAGCGTCCGCATCCGTCGCACAGCCTGCGTCATTTGCTCCAGAACCGGCGTGACCGTTGTTCCGGAATCGGAAGCGGTTCGTCCGCGGGAGAGGGGAGTGCCGAAGAGGAAGAGCGCAACGACGCCCGCGAGGACGTCCCTCCAACGCTTCGCTATTGCTCGCTTCACTCCCATACGGCGCTCCAAAATAGGCGAAAGACGCGTTACTTGTCAATGGCGGGAGCAGGAGGAAGCTTCGCGTCATCCGTCTCCTCCTCCGACGTCGGCGCCTTCGCGTGCACTGGCGGTCGCGGCGGCATCTGGCGCTGTTCCACCTCATGATGAGAGACCGCGTTCGTACTCGAACGGTTGAACCAGGTGCTCGGGGTCAGGAAGATGAAGGCCAGGATGAGGAGGCAGAGAAGGTCGTACTGCCAGGTCCCGCGCTCGTAGGACCAAAGGAGGATATTCTTGAGCGCCACGAACCCTTTCGTTTCCATTTCTGCGCAAGGGGCAATTATACAAAGGGGGAGCGCGGAGCGACAAGGGAGGGTCGCTTCAGGGGCCGATGATCTTGCCGTCGCGCATGTGGAGGATGCGGGTGGCCATGGCGGCAGCCTCGGGATTGTGCGTGATCATGACGATCGTCTGGCCGAAGTGGGCGTTGAGGTCCTTGAGCATGCGGAGGACGATCTGCGAATTCTCGGAGTCGAGGCTACCGGTCGGCTCATCGGCCAGGATGATGGCTGGACGGTTGATGATGGCGCGGGCGATAGCCACGCGCTGCTGCTCGCCGCCGCTCAGCTCATTCGGTTTGTGATTCAGCTTGTCCTCAAGGCCGAGCAGACGAAGGATCTGTCGGCGGCGTTCAGGATCGCCCTCGACATTTCGAGTCCCATTGTAGTAGATGCGTTCCGCGAGTCGCAGATTCCCCTCGACCGTGAGCGTAGGCAGGAGATTCAGCCGTTGAAAGACGAAGCCGATCTTGCGCCGTCGGAGATCCGTTCGCTCCGCATCCGAGAGGCTTGTGATCTCGATGCCATCCACGTAGACCTTGCCGGCCGTGGGCGTGAGCAAGCCGCCGATGATATGGAGCAGTGTGGACTTGCCGCATCCGGAGGGGCCCATAATGGCGACGAACTCGCCGCGTTCGACCTCCAGGTTCACGCCCCGCAAGGCGTGGACGCCGATTTTGCCCATGCGGTAGATCATGTGCAGGTCAATGGTCTTCAGGATGACCGACATCATGGCCTCCTCGCTACTCATAGGCGAGCGCTCGAACAGGATCCTGGCGGGCGGCGTGCACGGCCGGATAGAATGCGCCAAGAGCGCCGGCGAGCACTCCCACGAGCGCCGCCGCGAGCAGCCACTTCCCCTCGAACTTCACAATGAGCGAGGTATAGCGCATGATCCCTACCTTTGCGAGAAAGGAGAGGACGTAGCCGACGGCGACGCCCAGGGCACTAATCGCCAGAGCCTCCTTCTCGATCGTAACGATGATGAAGCGGCGCGAAGCGCCGAGCGACTTGAGGATGCCGATCTCGCGCGTGCGCTCGGTGATGGAGGTGTACATGGCCAGGAGAATGACCAGCGAGCTGACGACCAAGGCCAACCCCACGACCACGCGAAGGAAGATGTTGAGCGAGGGGATGCCACGATCGTAGTAGCTCGGGATATCACGGGTGAAGATGATCTGATTTCCCGGCAGGACGGCTTCGATTCGCTCCGCGACGCGCTCCTGTTCGTTCGGATCGAAGCATTTCACGAGGATGGAGGAGCATTTCCCCTGAGCGCCGAGCAGCTCCTGCATCTTCGCGAGGCGCATCTTCACGCGCGCGCCGCTTTCGGGCTCGTAGATTCCGACGACCGTGAACATGTGATTGAGAATCTCCACGCGCGAACCAGGAGCGACCTTCTTGGTCGCGGCGTAATGGCGGTCCACGATGATCTCCTCATCGCTTTGTAGGGGGCGTCCCTCGACGATGCGGATCCCGCTGATCTCGGCGTAACTCGCGTATTCCGGAGTCGGACGATCGGCGATGCCTTCGATCATCTCGAAGCCAATGCCACCGGCTCCGCTGCGAATGTACCTTCCGACGGGAGTGACCGCGCGCACCCCCTCAATCTGCCGCAGGAGTCGTGTATAGGCGACCGGGAGAGCGAGCGGCGTCGCCGTGATGCTCGCTCCCAAGGTGCCGGCCGACTGAAAGAGGATTTCGGCTCCGACATTCTTCTCTCGTTGTCCGGTCTCGTAGAGGATGCCGCGGGCCAGTCCGACGGTCACCAGAATCAGCGCGACTCCCAGGGCGATGCCGAGCATGCTCGCGATCGTCCGCGTTGGGCGGGCCAGAAGATTGGCCGCGACGAAGCTATGCCGCATTCAGTTCCCCCTACGGTCGAGATCAATGACGCGGACCGAGTCCCCCCATTCCGCGGGCTTCTCCAGGTGAAAGAGCGCGTCCGAGATCTCGCCGTTGACTGTCAGGCTCGTGCGATCCAACCCGAGACGGAGCGAATACCGGTCATAGGGGCGCGTGATTCGAATCTCGACGGGGATGAGAGAGGAAGAATCTGGGACGGTTGTGAAGTCCTCGTAGCGAATCTCGCTGCGCAGTTCGCCCGCTTCGCCAAAGACCTGCTGGCGCACCAAGAGCAAACCGCGCGCGCGATCGAACCAGAATTTCCTCTTGAGGCGAGCGCGATTTGATCCCACCGGTTCCAGGAGCGAGATGATGTAGTAGCTTCGGATGACCGAACGCGGCCGCTGTCCCGGCGGGCGTTCCTCTTCGATCTGCCGAAATTCTTCCATCGTCGTGAGCAGAGGCGATTCACCGGCGTTCACCGGCTCCCACAGCAGCGCTTCCGTGATGTGCTGCGGGCGAACATGGCGGAGCGATCCGATATCGCGCCACTGCGGATCACGCTGCAACGTTTCTTCACGTTCGGCATACTCGCGGTCGTTCGAGCCCTCGACAAAGAGGCGATGATCCTCCGGATAGACGAGGAGCTGGAATCGGCGGCCGTCCGAGGCCAGCTCAGCGATATTCGTCTTCACCAGCGGCGCTTGAATGAGCAGGCGCACGCGGGCAGGACGCGCCAGAATCAATCGGCCATCGGCCGTGCGGTAACGCTTGCCGAGTCCTACCTCCGGCGCTTCCGTTTGAAATTGGATGGCCACGCGCGCCGAAAGCGTGCGCAGTCGCTGAAGATCGTTCAAGCGCGCGAGCAGATCCTCCAACGTCGCTGTGCTCAGGGGGGTCACAAGCTGCGGCACTTTGACCTCGCGGGAGACGAGACCGCAGCCGGAGCTGGACAACAGTCCCCATATCAGCAGGAGACCCGTGCTACTTCTGCTGAGTCTCTTGTAGAGCCCCGCGTTCACCGTCCGCCGAAATAGGCAGGCTACCAGATGGCGCGCGTGCCTGTCAAACTCCGTCCTCGAAGCGCTGAGGAGCGATTCGAGGGTGCGCTCTCCGAAGGATCTCGGTATAATGGGAGGCGTGAGCCTAGAGCGGAGGAGGTGAACATGGAGCACACGGGGGAGAGGCGGCGCTGGTCGCCACAGTGGGCGATGCCACTGGGTGTGGGCCTCAGCGTGATCCTCGGCATCGGAGTGGGATTCTGGATCTCCGGGAGCACTCCGGCCCGGCAATCGGCGCGACTCCTGCAGGTGAGTGATCAAGAGGTTGCGCCCACGGGAGCGCTCGCGACGGCGCTGGCGCTCTCGGAGGCGTTCGCACAGGTCGCGCGTCAGGTTGAGCCCGCGGTCGTGCACATTGAGACGGAAGCGGCGCGAACGGAGCGGCGTTCGGAGGATCCCTTTGAGTTCTTCTTCGGCCCCCGCGCTCGGCCGCGTCGAGGAACGGGCTCGGGCGTGATTGTGGATCCGGAGGGGTACATCCTCACGAATTATCACGTCATTCGCGGTGCCTCGACCATTCGGGTCAAGACGTTCGACGGCCGGACCTATACGCCGGAGGTGATCGGCGTGGATCCGGAGACGGACCTGGCTGTGATCAAGATCTCGCGGAGCGAACCGTTCCCCTATGCCCGTATGGGAGACTCCAACAAATTGCGCGTCGGCGATTGGGTGCTCGCCATTGGCAGTCCATTCGGACTGGAGCAAACAGTCACAGCGGGAATCATCAGCGCGAAGGATCGGGTCACCGATGGGGAGAACGCGCCCTTCCAGCGCTTCCTGCAGACGGATGCGGCGATCAATCCGGGGAATTCCGGGGGACCGCTCGTCAATCTGAAAGGAGAGGTTGTCGGCATCAACACGCAGATCTCGACGAGCACCGGCTACTTCAACGGCGTGGGATTCGCGCTTCCGTCGGCTCTGGCTGTTGACATCTACAATCACCTGGTTCGTCGCGGGCGCGTTGCGCGGGGATATCTCGGCGTTTACGTGAAGCCGGTGACGCCGCCGATTGCGCGGATGAATGGATTGAAGGAACCGCGAGGCGCGCTCATTGAGAGCGTCACGGATCCGGAGAGCCCGGCGGCACAAGCCGGCTTGCAGACGGGCGACATCATCGTGGAGATTGACGGGGAGCCGATTCGAGACAGCCGTGATCTCACGCGGCGTGTGGCGTCACTGGAGGTCGGACGCACGGTGCGCGTGAAATATATCCGGGATGGGCGCGAATATGTCACCAGCGTCAAGCTCGGCGTTCGTCCCTCGCTCGCTGATCGCATGGAGGAACCTCGCGGGAGGAACGAGGGGCCGCCGCAGGAGAAGCGTTCGGTTGGTCCCCCGCCGCTCGGGGCGACGTTGGAACCCGTGACGCCGCATGTGGCCGAAGTTCTCAAGCTCGGAGCTGTTCGAGGAGCTGTCGTCGGCGAGGTCGAGGAGGGGAGTTTCGCCGAGTCGTTGGGCCTCACGCCGGGCGATGTGATCCTCTCGATCAATCGCACGGAGGTCCGAAGTCCAGGAGACGTTACCCGCATCTTCGAGAAGCTGAAATCGGGCGATGATGTGGTGATCGTCGTCGCGCGGGCCACTCGCGGCTTTGGCCCGAGCCGCTCTGTGCTCTCAGGGACAGTCCCCTAGGTTTCCTGCGGGAGGTGAGACGGTGTGAGGGTGACGCTTCAAACTGTGCGGGTCGGCGCGATGCTTCTGCTGCTTCTTCCCTTGGTCCCGATGCGGGAGGAGCTTGGGGTGGTGGGGGATCATGTACTCGCTCAACGTCGTCAGACGGCGCGATCGCGGGCGCGCGCGTCTCGAAAGCCAGCCGCTCGCTCCAAGGCGCGAGCGACGTCGGCCCAGCGTCGGCGCGTCGCGCGAAGACGCTCCCGGCACGTGAGGCATCGTCTCGTCCTTCGCCCCGGGGGCTTGATTCCTCGTGAGCGCGTGCGCGAGATCCAACTGGCTTTGATCGAGCGCGGCTTCTTGGAAGGACCTCCGACGGGCGTCTACGACGCGCAAACGGTTGAGGCCATGAAACGCTTCCAGCACGCCGAGGGCATTGAGGTGACGGGCTATCCGACGGCGCACGCGCTCTATCGCTTGGGCTTGCACCCGGCTTCCTCGAATGGATCGTCCTCATCATCCGCTCGTCGGTCGCCTCCTTCGGGATGACGCGTTCGCGTGCGGAACCGCGGGGGCGGAGGGCCGTGCGACTCAGACCGATTCGGATCATGACGCTGTTCCGCATCCCCATTCGGGTGAGCTACGGGTGGATTCCTGTCGTTCTGCTGCACGTATACGTGGTTTCGGTTTTCTATCTCCCCCGTCACCTTCCGGAATTCCATCCGCTCATGCATTGGGCGCTCGGAGTGGTGACGACGCTGCTGCTTTTTCTCTCGGTGCTCGGGCATGAGATCGGACATGCTCTCGTCGCGCGCGCTGAGGGCCTGCGTCCTTATGACGTCACGCTGCATCTGTTCGGGGGGTTCGCCCGATTTGAGCACGAAGCGCACTCGCCGGGCGCGGAATTTCGGATCGCCGTCGCAGGTCCGAGCGCGAGCTTCCTCTATGCCGTCCTGTTCTTTGTGCTGAACCATGTGAGCATTCACGTCCTGGAGTCGCGTCCGGCAGCGCTGTTGACGAACTATTTAGCGCTCTCAAATCTGATCCTGGCGCTCTTCAATCTACTGCCGGGATTTCCTCTGGATGGGGGACGGATGTTCCGCGCGTGGTTGTGGTGGCGATGGGGGGATTATGAGAGGGCCAGCCGGTGGGCCATCGCCATCGGACAGGGGATCGCTTATGGACTCGTTGGCTTGGGGGTCTTCTGGGTGTTACGCGCCCGCACGGGTGCTGATCTTTTCGCCGGGGCGTGGTCCATCCTGATCGGAATCTTCTTGCGGGATGTGGCCGACAGCAGCAGGCTCTCGCTCAAGCGCTTGGAGCAGATGCGGCGGATCTGCGTCGCCGACGTCATGACGGCTCCTCCGGCGTTGCTGCCCCCGGAGATGACCGTCGAAGAGGTGATCGCGCGCGTTCTGCCCGCGCATCGGAGCCGCACCTTCCCCGTCTCGCGAGATCGTCGGTTGCATGGGATCCTGCTCGTCTCTTCCCTTCAGTTGCTTCCGCGTCAACGTTGGGCGGAGATGACAGTGCGCGACGTCATGCAGCCCGTCACTCCCTCTCTCTTCGTCCATCCGGAGACGCCGCTCTATGAGGCGTACCGACTGCTGTGCGGCAACGGCGTGGGAGCGAGCGCCGTGCTCGATGCGGATGGATATATCATCGGATACCTCACGCTCGATGACGTGCGCTCGGGTGCTCAACGCTCGTGAGATGGAGTACGTTCGCCCCGAGCGTTGCGCGTTGACGCCGTCTGCGGACTTTCGATAAGATGAAAGCGTCTGTGTCTGAGGGAGGTGAGCCGACGATGCGGGCATGGGGACACCTCGTGTGGGCGTGGGTGATGCTCGCCGCGGGAAGTGGTTTGGTTTCTCTTCAGGCAGAGGAGAACTCTCGGGTCGTTGTGCGGGGACGCTTCGTGTGCCTTGACGCCGCAGTTGAGCGCGATCGAGCCCGTTCGCCAGAACGTGTGGGGGGTCGCACCGCTGATGGTCATCTCTACGCCTTCCGTCCGGCTGATCCGGCAACGGCGATCTTGGCGGATTCGCGCCTTCGCGATCGGGAATTTCACATCTTGGCCCTGCAACACGAGAACGATCGGCTGGAGAGCATTTGCGTCCGCGTGATTCGAGATGGAGAGGATACGACGTCTCGTACGTGTGCGAAGCGTGTCAGATCACTTCCCCGGTGCCGGGCCTCTGTCCGTGTTGTCATCGAGAATTGATGCGGGAGGAAACCCCGGTCTCTTCGTGAGGGCGGGGGGAGAGGAGATCGGAGTTATGGAGAGAGAGAAACTGAATGTGAAAACAGGGAGCCTATCTCGACGCGATTTTTTGAAAGTCTCAGGCATCACGCTCACGGTCCCTCTGGTCGTCGGTCCTCGCGTGCTCCGCGTGGCGGGGGCGGAGGTGAAGGTCTTCGGTCCTGGGAAGGTCCCTATGACGTTCACCATCAACGGGCGGACGTATCGAGCGGAGCTGGAGCCGCGGGTGACACTGCTTGATGCGCTTCGGAACGAATTCGATTTGACCGGAGCCAAGCGCGTGTGCGATCGCGGGACGTGCGGCGCCTGCACCGTGCTTCTGGAGGGCAAGCCGGTCTATGCGTGTTCGATCCTCGCCATCGAGGCGCAAGGGAAAGCGATCACGACCGTCGAGGGACTCATGCGCGATGGGGCGTTGCATCCGATTCAGCGCGCCTTCATCGAGAACGATGCGTTGCAATGCGGCTTTTGCACGCCCGGATTCGTCGTCGCGTGCGCGGCGCTCTTGGATCGGAATCCCACCCCTACGCCGGAGGACCTGGTGCGAGGCCTGGGGGGTAATCTCTGTCGGTGTGGGACCTATGTGGGAATTCGGGCGGCCATCGCGCAGGCCGCGCGACTGTCGAAAGGAGGGTGAACCATGACCGAACGGAGTGGTCAGGAGAAGTATCGGTGGCCGGAGCGACGGCGCTTGATCGGCGCGCGCGTCTCGCGACTGGACGGTCCGGAGAAGGTAACGGGACGCGCGAAGTACACCTACGATGTGAATCGTCCGGGGATGCTCGCGGGCAAAATCCTCCGGTGCCCGCACGCGCATGCGCGGATCGTACGGTTGGATACGAGTGCGGCCGAGAAGATGCCGGGTGTGAAGGCCGTTCTCCCTTTGAAGAAAGTGGGCGATGAAATTCTCTGGGCGGGTGATGAGGTCGTCGCCGTCGCGGCTGTGGATGAGCCGACGGCCGAAGATGCCCTTCGCGCTATCGTCGTGGAGTACGAGAAGCTCCCGCATTACGTCTTGGACATGGATCCAAAAGCGGCGGGAGAGCGCGCGCGTCCGACGGCCGAGCAGATCGAAGGCGATCCCGATGCGGCCTTTCGCGAGGCGGAGGTTGTCACCGAAGGGGTCTATGGCATGCCTCTGATCACGCACTGTTGCCTGGAAGCTCACGGCTCGGTCGTCGAGTGGGAAGGAGAGAACCAGGTGCTCGTCCACATCTCAACGCAGGCCGTCTCCGGGATTGCGGGGCAGATGGCGGGACCGTTGGGCATTCCGGCCAGCAACATTCGGGTGAAACAGGATCACATCGGCGGTGGATTCGGGAGCAAATTCAGCCCCGACAGTTGGGGGATTGCCGCTGCGCGACTCTCGAAGATGGCTGGAGGCCGACCGGTGAAGATCATGCTCGAGCGGGATGCAGAGCTGATGGTCGCCGGAGCTCGTCCCTCGTATTACGGACGGATTCGCGTGGGGGCGAAGCGAGATGGTACGGTGATCGCTTGGGAGTCGGAGACATGGGGGACGGGAGGGATTCCGCCGACGGGCGCCCTTCCGCTGCCCTATGTTCTGCGCATCCCGAATCAGCGGAAGCGACACATCGCCATTCCGACCAATAGCGGACCGGCGCGCGCGTGGCGAGCCCCGCTGCATCCGCAAGCGTGCTTGCTCACGATGGCGGCGCTTGATGATCTGGCGGCAGAGTTGCGCATGGATCCGCTGGACCTGCTCTTGAAGAACATCGGGCTGGCGGGCGAGCGCGCCGAGATCTATCGCGAAGAGCTGCAGATCGCCGCCGACCTCATGGAGTGGAAGAAGAAGTGGCATCCGCGCGGCGATCCATCACCTGGTCCGATCAAGCGCGGTCTTGGCGTTTCGATCCATACCTGGCCCGGGCGCGGGCATGCTTCCCAATGCGACCTGACCATTCACCCGGACGGGTCGGTCGAGGTGAAGCTCGGCTCGCAAGATCTGGGGACAGGGACGCGCACGGCCATCGCTATTGTCGTCGCGGATACGCTGGGGATTCCGTTGGAGGCTGTACAGGTGCGGATCGGGGACAACCGCTATCCTCCCTCTGGAGGATCCGGCGGCAGCACGACTATTGGAGGCGTCAGCTCGGCTGCGCGCCGAGCGGCGGTGGATGCTCTTGATCAATTGCTTGCGCGTGTTGCGCCGCTGCTCAATGCCGCGCCTGATCAATTGGAAGCATGGGAGGGACGAATCCGCGTCAAAAGCGATCCGAGTCGCTCGATCGCCTGGGAGCAAGCCTGCGCGCGACTCAATGGCGTGCCGCTTACAGTGCGCGGAGAGAATCCCGGACCGGGTGAGCTGACGACAGCAGGAGCGGCGGGCGTACAGATGGCCGATGTCTCGGTGGACGTCGAGACAGGTGTTGTTCGCATCAACAAGATGGTCGCAGTGCAAGACTGCGGGCTGATCATCAACATGAAGGCCGCCGAGAGCCAGTGCTATGGCGGCATGATCATGGGGATCAGCTACGCGCTCTATGAGGAGAAGATCATGGATCCGGCGACCGGGCGGATGCTCAATCCGAACATGGAGTTCTACAAGTTGGCCGGCTTGACGGACGTTGGCGAATTGGTCGTGCACATGATGACCGGCGAGAAGTATGATCGGCGCGGGGTCATTGGACTCGGAGAACCGCCGGTGATTTCACCCGGAGCGGCTATCTCCAACGCGGTCGCTAACGCCATCGGTGTGCGCGTTCCGTTCTTGCCGCTCACGCCGGACCGCGTTTTGGAAGCCTTGGCGAAGAAGGGAGGACGCCATGCGCGCGTTTGAATACGTGAGTCCGACGACGAAGGAACAGGCTGTCGCCTTACTCTCCTCCACGTGGGGGGAGACGGAGGTTCTCGCAGGCGGTACCGATCTGCTCGCGCTCATGAAGGACGACATTGTGAGACCTCGGCGGCTGGTCAACATCAAGGAGATCCCCGAGCTGCGAGGGATCAGCTTCTCGACTCGGACGGGACTGCGCATCGGTGCGACGGTTCGGCTGGAGGAACTACTTGAGCATCCTGATGTCGCGCGCCATTACCCGGCCTTGGTGCACGCGGTTCAGGGCATCACCAGCCCGCAGATTCGGAACATGGGGACCGTCGGCGGGGATCTCTGTCAGCGACCGCGCTGCTGGTACTTCCGCGCGGGATTCGGTCTTCTGGCTCGCGATGAGACGGGACGCTCGCTCGTCTTGGAGGGAGATAATCGCTACCATGCCATTCTCGGCAATGAGGGACCGGCCTACTTCGTGAATCCTTCGAGCTTAGCGCCGGCGCTCATCGCCTATGGGGCACGGCTCCGCATCTTTGGCCCGCGGGGAACGCGCGAGGTTCCTGTCGAGCGCTTCTTCCGCATTCCGAAGACGGAGGCCGAGCGCGAGTACGATCTGCAACCGAATGAGATCGTGACCGAGGTTCTTGTCCCTCCACCTCCGGCAGGGATGGTGAGCGCGACCTACGAAGTGCGCCATCGCGAAGCGCTCGATTGGCCGCTGGCAACGGCGTCGGTGGCCTTAGAGCTTGGTGGTGGGCGCGTGCGCTCGGCGCGCGTCGTGTTGGGACAGGTGGCTCCGATCCCCTGGCCGTCGCCGGAAGCCGAGCGCGCGCTGGTGGGAAAGACTGTGACCAAGGAGGTCGCGCAAGCTGCGGCCGATGCCGCAGTGCACAAGGCGCGAAGCCTGGGGAGAAACGCGTACAAGATTCAGCTCGCTCGCGTCGCCGTGCGTCGGGCGATCGAGCGCGCTGTGGAGGAAGGAGCGCGACGATGATCACGGCCGAACGGTTCGCGGAGATCTATTGGACGCTCTGTCCGCACCTGCGATGGAAGACGCAATTCTACACGGAGACGCTCGCGGCTCCTGCGCCGCCTCCCGATGATGGATTCTTCTGGTGCGCCTTCACTCAGACATGCGTGGGACCAGATGGCGCGTTGGTGGAGCCCGAAGCGTGCGCCTCTTCTCGTCGGGCCTGTTACGAGACGGGGCAGGTGCGATAAGATATTTTCGGCAAGGCGAGCATGGTGGTGAGACCGAACCGAGAGCGGTCGGTCGAGCGTCGAAAGAACGATGGGGAGGTGAGGTCTATGCGATGCCGTGTCACGGCGATACTCGCGCTCGCGGGAATTGTGGGGTTCTCCGACATCGCGCGCGCCCAGCAGATCCTCGGCGACTACGTCGAGACTCGCAACGCCGATGTCTATACCGGCCCCTGCTTCGCCAATGCAGAGGCCGGCTTGACGGGAGATCACGCGATCCTCGCGTGGCGCATTCGGCAAGGCAGCTGGGATGGCGTTCACCTGGAGGGACTGAGCGTCGTGGGCGTTGTGAAAGCGCGCGCTACGCTTGGAGATCCCCAAGGGCAACCCTATCCCGCGAGGGCCGTGGTGATCGTGGATGAGCGGGCAACCGAGGCGCAACGACGGGCACTCGTGCGCTTCGCCCAAGCGATGGCGGGCGAGCTGCTTCAGAACGTCGTGCGCGTGGTGGCCGCTCCGATTCACTTCGATCTTCACGGCGGCGACCATGTGACTCGGGCGGTCGTACGCGCTGGTGAGCTGGCGCACATCGAGACGCGCCCCTTGGGCGAACAGGACCACATCTGCGGCAATGAGGAGGTCTTCTATCCCCCTCTCGCTCGAGTTCATCATGCGATGCCGGCCGTCGCCGCGCTCAATCACTTTCATGGTGATGGGTTGGGTGTCACGTGGACGATCCGCGAGAAGCGAAGCGCGTTCGTCGGGCACTTCGCGCAGTGAGCCTTTGAGACACCATGATGTGTGGGACGAAAACCGGAGCCCTCGCCTGAGGGCTCCGGTTGTGCGCGGCGGGATCTTCCCGCGTTTTTTTATGAGGAGGGGAACCGATGCGACGGTCTCATCGAGCATATTTTGTCATCCTCTGTGCACTCCTTTTCTCGCGCGCGGGCTTCGCCCAGGGGAGTCGGCTGGAGACGATCGGTCCTCTGACGGAATCTGCCGTTCCGGAGTCTGTGCGAAAGGCGCTTGAGCCGAAAGGGTATCGCGTCCTCCGAGACGATGGGCGCGTCGTGTGCGAGGTTTGGTTCCGCGCCGCTGTCCCCATTCAGGCGGGGAAGACATCGGAGCCAGAGGTCGTGTATACGGGGCTTGAGGAGTCTACGCTTGTCGGTGTGATCCTGTTCCCGGAGCCGACAACCGATTATCGCGGTCAGGCGATCAAGGCGGGTGCCTATACGCTCCGATATGCGCTCTATCCGGCCGATGGCAATCATATCGGGATCTCCCCCAATCGCGATTTCCTCTTGCTCATCCCCGCCGATCTGGATTCAGATGTGGCGGCCCGGTACTCCTTCGAGGACTTGGTGAAACTGAGCGCAAAGGCGGCGGGGACGAATCATCCGGCGGGACTCAGCCTCCGCTCGGCGGAGGGGTATCAAACCGTTCCGACAGTTGCGGAGCTCGCATCTCGATATACACTGCTTGTCGCTCCGGTGAAGACGACGGCCGGAGGGGAACTCATCCTCGCCCTCATTGTCCGGGGTGCCGCTGAAGTGTGAACGGCGCACGGCGCGCGCCGAATCACCGCATCTCCTTGAGTCGAGCCACCAAGGGCGCGAGTGGTTCGGCCTCAGCAAACATGCGGATGGCGGCTATGCCCGCCGCCCGCTGCGCGAGCACACGGGGCGCGTTCTCCGGCGTGATGCCTCCAATGGCGAGGACAGGGATGCGGATCTGCGCCGCAATGCGAGCGAACGCTTCCAGTCCGAGCGGAGGCCCATACGGGATTTTGCTCGGCGTCTCGAAGACAGGGCCGAGGACGAGGAAGTTCGCTCCTCCCGCCTCCGCCTCTTGCGCTTCTTCAAGCGAGTGCGTCGAAGCGCCGATCAGGACATTCGGCCCGACGATCTGTCGCACGACCGCCGCGGGCAACGACTGCGTCGTGAGATGAACACCGTGAGCACCGCAGGTCATCGCCACATCCACGCGGTCGTTGACAAGGAGACGAGCTCCTGTTCCCGCGATCCGCGCGGCAGCATCCTCGACCAGCGCGCAGAGCGTTCGCGTCGGGAGATCTTTCTCGCGAATCTGGATGAGGTCCACGCCCGCATGCGCCGCCTCTTCAATGAGATCGAGGACGGAGCGCGATGTGACGAGCGTCCGATCTGTGATGAGATAGAGCACAGGAGGGCGTCCGAGCTCCGTCATCTCCCGCTCTCCGGAGGGGACGAGCGGCGCCGGCCTTCTTCGATCAATCGAAGGAGATCGCGGTATCGAGAGGCTTCCCAAAGACCTAAGATGACATTGAGGACGCCGAGTCCGGTCACGCTCGCTTTCACGACCACGCTATTGAGGGTGAGCGCCAGCTCAGCCGAACCCGTCCGTTGAACGAGATAGGCCAGCAACACATTGTCGCTCCAGAACGATGTCCAGGGAGCCACGATGAGAATGGCGCCCAGCTCAAAGTACACGAGAATATACAGGATGACGGTGATCTTCGCCGACATCTCCGCCACCTGTGCGCGCGCCGTTCAAGCCCTTCAGGTTACCACCATTGGTGCGGAGGGGTCAAATCGTGTGATTCCGAAACCCACAGAACCGCTGTTGTATCCTCGTCGACTCCGAGCGATTGCACCAAGAGGCGTGTTCGAAGTAAGCTTTCCCTGCAAAACTGCAAGGGAGTTGGCAGCGATGACCTACGAAGAGCTGGTGCGCAAACAGAAAGAGTACCTCTTCCGGTGCGTCTCGACCTATTACCGAGAACCGTTGGTGATCGAACGCGGCGAGGGGATGTACGTATGGGACGATCAAGGGCGTCGGTATTTGGACTGCTTTGGCGGCGTGTTGACTATCAGCGTCGGACACGCTCATCCGAAGGTCGTCGAGGCCATCGCGGATCAGATCCGAAAGGTCTCGCACACGTCCACGCTCTACATCACTGAGCCGCAGGTGGGGTTGGCGGAGACGCTCGCCCGGTTGACGCCGGGACGTCTACAGAAGAGCTTCTTCACCAACAGTGGTACTGAGGCCAACGAGACGGCGCTTGTCCTGGCGCGGCTCTACACGGGACGGCAGGAGATCATCGCCTTGCGACATAGCTATAGCGGTCGTTCGGCACTAGCGATGAGTGTCAGCGGGCAGGCGCCGTGGCGACTGGGGACGCCTTATGTCGCGGGGATCGTGCACGCCGTCGCTCCGTATTGTTACCGGTGTCCCTTCAAGCTGACCTACCCGTCATGCGATCTCGCCTGCGCGCGCGATGTGGAGGAGGTGATCCAAACGACCACCTCCGGCCGCATCGCCGCACTCATCGCGGAGCCGATCTTGGGCGTTGGCGGCTTCATCGTCCCGCCCAAAGAATACTTCAAGGTCGTCGTCGAGATCGTGCGCCGCTATGGTGGGATCTTCATCTGCGATGAGGTGCAGACGGGATGGGGACGCACAGGCGGGAAGATGTTCGGGATCGAGCATTGGGAGGTGGAGCCGGACATCATGACCTTCGCCAAGGGCCTGGCCAATGGAACGCCCATCGGGGCGACGATCGCCACGCCGGAGATCGCCGATGCCTATCCCTCGCTCACCTTCTCGACCTTTGGAGGAAATCCCGTCGCCTGTCGCGCAGCCCTGGCGACAATCCGCGTCCTCGAGGAGGAGGAGCTGCCGAAGAATGCTCAAATCGTCGGCGACTACTTGCGTGAGCAGTTGGAAGCGCTCAAAGAGGCGTATCCTCAGATCATCGGCGATGTGCGAGGCATGGGCTTGATGCAAGCCGTTGAGCTGGTGAAAGATCCGAAGACAAAGGAGCCCAATCCCGAGGCCCTGCAGCAGATCTTCGAGGAGACGAAGCGGCGAGGAGTTCTCATCGGCCGGGGGGGACTCTATGGGAACGTGATCCGCATCGGTCCACCACTGATCGCCACCAAGGATCACATTGATGAGCTCATGGAAGCGCTCACAGCGGCCTTCGCCGTCGTGGCGGGTAAGGGGTGAGCGCGTAATTTCGCAGCAGGGAGAGAATTTTTCGTATCGCCTCGCGGCATCGGCCTGAGAGAAGATAGGGTGAGCCGGGCATTCTGGCTCACCCCGCCCAAACTAAGGAGGTATCGTGGTGGTACGTGGTCGCCTATTGAGATTCAAAGGGAGACCTCCGGGTTGCCTGGGGAATCGTGCAAAGGAGGATCCGGGCCGCAAGGACGTCCGAGGAGGTCGTCAACTCCCTTCTCCCTGTTGCATTCGGGCGATCTCGCCCAAGCTGGCGATGCGGCCTGTATCCTCGCCGATCGCGTACGCGGGTTCGCGATCGCGGCGGGCAGCGCGAGCGGAGAGGGCGATACGCCGCTCTTCGCGATTAAGCCGCAGGATGCGGAAATCCAGCTCCTCACCGATATGGACGGCATCCTCCGGTTTCTCGACGTGCTCATCCGAGAGCTCGGAGATGTGGCAGAGGCCTTCGACGCCGTTTCCGACGTCCACGAAGGCGCCGAAGCTCGCCAGGCGTACGACCTTCCCTCGGACGATGTCACCGACCTGATGGGCGTTAAAGAATTCTTCCCACGGATCGGGTTCCAGCTCCTTCATCGAGAGGCCCAGGCGTCGGGCTGCCAGGTCCAGCTCCTTAATGATCGCTTCGACTTCCTGACCCTTCTTCAAGACCTCCGAGGGATGTGTGACGCGCCGACGTGAGATATCGGAGACGTGAACCAGGCCTTCGATTCCCTTCTCGACTTCGACGAAAGCGCCGAAGTCCGTGATCCCGCGCACTCGTCCGCGCACGCGGGTACCGATGGAGTGCGTCTCAGCGAAGAGCCGCCAAGGATCCGGTTGCAAGTGCCGCAGGCTCAAGCTCAGCCGCCGATTCTGGGAGTCCACCTGTAGGACCTCCACGAGGACCTCATCGCCAACAGAGACGTACTTCGAGGGATGTTTCGGACGTTTCTCCCAGGTCAGCTCAGACGCGTGAATTAATCCCTCGATACCGTCCTCGATTTCGACGAAGGCCCCGTAGTCAGTGACGCGCGTGACTTTCCCCTTGAGGCGGGAACCCGGGGGCAGTCGTTCAGCGAGCGTATCCCATGGATTCGGCCAGAGCTGTTTATAGCCGAGATTAATGCGGCCTGTCTCCCGATCAATCTTGAGAACCTTCACCTGGATGACCTCGCCGACGGTGAAGACTTCCTTCGGATGGGCGATCTTCTTCCAGGAGATGTCCGTGATATGGAGAAGGCCATCAATCCCGCCGATATCCACAAACGCCCCATAGTCGGCCAAGCTTTTGATCCGCCCTTCGATGACGTACCCTTCCTCCAGTTGGCTGAGGACCTGGGCGCGACGCTTCGCCTCCTCTTCTTCGAGAAGGGCTCGGCGCGAGAGGACGATGTTGCTCTGTCGCCGATTGACCTTGATGACCTTGGCTTCGATCTCCCGTCCCTTCCACGCCTCCAGATTCCTCACCTGCCGCACGTCCACCTGGCTTGCGGGAAGGAAAGCATCCACACCGCCCAGGTTGACCTTCAATCCGCCCTTGATGCGTTCGGTGATGCGCCCTTTGATCGGCGCGCCCGTTTTGACGGCACGCTCGATCTCCGCCCATACTCGTTTGCGTTGCGCTTCGGCATACGAGAGCTTGACGTATCCGTCCGGACCCTCCAATTGCTTCACGAGAACGGGAATCTCGTCGCCGATGGTGATCTCCTTCAGGCTGAGGCGAAGCTCCTCAGTGGGGATGACGCCCTCGGTCTTGTAGCCGATATCAATGAGGGTCAGGTCTTCGCCGATCGCGAGCACCTTGCCCGTGAGCGTTTGGCCGATCGAGAGAGTGGCTGTCGGTTGCTCGTGGAACGATCCCAGCAGGTCGCTGAAGCTCTCACTCGCGGGGATCGCGTCAGATTCGTTGGGCGCTGGGGACATACTGGAGGGGTGGGCGTCGGTCGCCGGTTGGCTCATATTATTCACATCCATTGCACTCGTCCCTCACTCATATTGTGATGCCATTGGGATGGCCAGCAGTGTGAGTGCCAAATCTACTACTCCGGTTCCTGCTTTGTCAAGGCAGCATGATCTCGTACGCGAGCGGCTCACGGCGTCACTTCTCGAGCGGCCTCAAACTCGCGAGCGATGTCGTCCCATCGCGCGAAGACAGCTCCGGCATCGGCCATCTCCCGCACCGCGCGTTCGGAATCGCCCGGTGCGAGATCCACACCGCGAATCGCATCCTCGAGGACTGTCACGCGAAAGCCCGCGCGTCGCGCATCCAGGACGGTATGGCGCACGCAGTAATCCGTAGCGACGCCTCCGATGTAAAGGTGCTCGATCCCACGCCGCCTCAGGTCTTCGGCGAACTCGACCCCCTCGTCCGTTCGACCCTGGAATCCCGAGTAGCTGTCCTCGTTCGGATCCATCCCCTTAGAGACGACGATTGTCTCCGGAGGGAGATTCAGGTCTGGGTGGAATTCAGCGCCTCGCGTGCCCTGCACGCAATGGGGAGGCCACGCACCTCCGTAGGCTTTGAAGTGCCGCGTCTGTTCCGGATGCCAATCGCGCGTCGCGTAGATGGGTAAGCCCGCTCGATGAAAGAGCCCGAGGTATCGGTTGAGGACCGGGATGATGTGATCCCCCTCGGGGACGGGGAGTGATCCGCCCGGCAGGAAATCATTCTGCACATCCACGAGCACGAGCGCCTTTCGGGCTGACATCGTGGTCTTCACCTCCTTTCCGGCATGCCCTCTTGCGTCACTTATTCTACTCTCCGCGAGGATGGGTCGTCCATTCGGCTCGTTCTCAGATCGGGATCGTCTCGGAGGATCGAGCGAATCGCGCGCGAATGTAGTTGTCCAGGAGATGAAGGAAGTCGGCCACGAGCGTCGGTCCTTTCAACGTGGCCACCAGGCGGCCGTCGGCGAAGACGGGAGCTTTCGGTTCTTCGCCCGTGCCCGGCAGCGAGATTCCAATATCCGCATGCTTGGACTCACCGGGGCCGTTGACGACACAGCCCATGACGGCGATACGCAGATTCTCGACGCCGGGATATTGCCGACGCCACTCGGGCATCATCCGATGAATGTACGCTTGGATTTCGGCGGCCATCTCCTGAAAGAGCGTGCTCGTCGTGCGTCCGCACCCGGGACACGCGGAGACCTGAGGCGCGAATGACCTCAGGCCCAGTGCTTGCAGAATCTGCTGCGCGATGCGAACCTCTTCCCGCCGATCGCCACCGGGCGCTGGCGTCACGCTCACGCGAATGGTATCGCCGATCCCCTCGTGAAGAAGGATGCCGAGGGCCGTCGCCGAAGCGACGATGCCTTTGAGGCCCATTCCGGCTTCGGTCAAACCGATATGCAAGGGGTAATCACAGAGGGCGGCGAGGCGACGATTCGTTTCGATCAGGTCTAAGACATCGGATGTTTTGACGCTCAGGATGATGCGGTCGTGCGGCATCCCATAGGCTTCCGCGCGCTCGGCCGATTGCAGCGCGCTCCGGACCATCGCCTCGCGCACAACGGCGCGCGCCTCTTGAGGCTCGGGGCGTCGGGCGTTCTCTTCCATCATGTGCGTCAGGAGCGTTTGATCGAGCGAGCCCCAATTCACCCCGATGCGAATCGGCTTCTCATGCTCTAGGGCGATCTCAATCAGGCGGCGGAAATTCTCATCCTGATGGCGGCCGGCGCCCACGTTCCCCGGGTTGATCCGATACTTGTCCAGCGCGCGCGCGCATTCGCGATAGCGCGACAGCAGAAGGTGCCCATTGTAATGGAAGTCGCCGATGAGAGGGACTCGAATACCGCGATCGCGCACTTGCGCGACGATCTCCGGGACGGCGCGCGCCGCTGCCTCTGTATTGACAGTGATGCGCACCAACTCCGAGCCTTCTTGGGCCAGGGCGATGATCTGCTCGACCGTCGCCGCCACGTCCGCTGTGTCCGTGTTCGTCATGGATTGCACGACGATCGGGTGATCGCCACCCACCATGACTCCGCCGACATTGACGGCGACCGAGCGTCGTCGCATTCTTTGTCCGACCGGTCCGCTCATATGTCGAAATCTCATTCTACCGAAAGGCGCGCTTCGGAGGAAGTGCGCCTTCGACGAGGACCTCGTGTGGCTGGCGAAAGCGATGACGAGCGCGTATAATAAACACCTCCGGCGCGTTCGGAAGGAGTGTGCATGTCGGTCGAGGACGCACTGCGCGAAGCGAGGATTCGAGAACTATCGTTGTCTCCTGCGGCGTGCGTGCCCATGGGCACCCGTGTGAGCGAAGTGCTGGAGCTCATGAAACGGCAGCGCGCGCATTGTGTCCTCATCTGTGAGGGGGAGCGCTTGCGCGGCATCTTCACCGAGCGGGACGTCGTGATGAAGGTCCTCGGTCTGCCCGTGGACTTGGGGGCGCCCATCGAAACGTTGATGACACCCTCGCCGGTGACGCTGCACCCTGAGGACCGAATCTGGGAGGCTATGCGGCTCATGGATGAAGGGGGATATCGGCACGTCCCGCTTGTCGTCGAGGATGACCGCGTTGCGGGCGTGATCTCTGTCCAGGATATCATTGACTTCCTGGCCGAGCATTTTCCGGCAGAGGTGTTCAATCTCCCCCCGCGCTCGGATCAAGTGTTTGAAGCCCCTGAAGGGGCGTAAACGACTCTGGAGGATGGCATGAAGGAAAGGGCGAGCACGCTCACGACCATTGAAGCGGAAGCGAAGCATGAGATCGTCGAGTTGGAGACGGTCACAGTTCGCTTCGCCGGGGATTCCGGCGATGGGATTCAACTGACCGGGACGCTCTTCACGAACACGACAGCGCTCGTGGGGAACGATCTGGGAACGTTCCCGGATTACCCGGCCGAGATTCGCGCGCCGGCGGGGACCTTGCCTGGTGTGAGCGCGTATCAGATTTGCTTCAGCAGTCAGGACATTCGGACCCCCGGCGATCAGCCCGACGTTTTGGTGGCTTTCAATCCGGCCGCGCTGAAGGTGCATCTGCCGGATATGCCCGAAGGGGGGATGATCCTCGTCAATGTGGACGCCTTCACCGAGTACAACCTGAAAAAGGCGGGCTATGCGAGCAATCCTCTGGAAGACGGCTCGCTGGCGAAGTATCGCGTCTATCGGATTCCGATGACGACGGCAACGCTGAGCGCCCTGCGCGAAAGTGATCTGCCGACCAAAGACAAAGAGAGGTGCAAGAACTTCTGGGCTCTCGGGCTGGTGTATTGGCTCTTCGATCGTCCGCTGGAGCCGACGTTGCGGTGGATCGAGGAGCGGTTCAAGAAGAATCCGGCGATCGCGCAGGCCAACGCAACAGCCTTGCGCGCGGGATATGCCTATGGCGATACGGCCGAGATCTTCACCGTGCATTATCGCGTGAAGCGCGCGCAGATTGCTCCGGGCGTCTACCGGAAGATCACGGGCAATGAAGCGTTGGCCCTCGGGTTGATCGCGGCCTCGCAGTTGGCCGGTCGCCCGCTCTTCTATGCGAGCTATCCGATCACGCCGGCGAGCGATATCTTGCACGAGCTGGCCCTTCACAAGAATTTCGGCGTGCGGACGTTTCAAGCCGAGGACGAGATCGCGGCGATGTGTGCGGCCATCGGCGCGGCTTTCGCCGGGTATCTCGGCGCGACAGGCACCAGCGGTCCGGGCATGTGTTTGAAATCGGAGGCGATCAACCTCGCCGTGATGACGGAGCTGCCTGTCGTCATCTGCGACATTCAGCGAGCCGGACCCAGCACGGGCATGCCGACTAAGACGGAGCAGGGCGATTTGTTGCAGGCCCTCTTCGGGCGCAACAGTGAGAGTCCGGTGGTCGTCGTCGCTCCGGCAACGCCCGCTGATTGCTTCTTCATGGCCCTCGAGGCCTTCCGGATTGCCATCCGATACATGACGCCGGTGATCCTGCTCTCGGATGGTTATCTCGCCAATGGCGCGGAGCCGTGGAAGCTTCCTGCGATCGAGGAGCTGCCTAAGATCGAGGTCCGATTCCGAACGGATCCCAACGGGTTCTTCCCCTATCTGCGCGATCCGGAGACGCTGGCGCGCCCGTGGGCGATCCCGGGCACGCCCGGACTCGAACATCGCATCGGAGGATTGGAGAAGCAACACATCACGGGGAATGTGAGCTATGATCCGATGAACCATGAGCTCATGGTGAAGCTGCGCGCCGAGAAGATCGCGCGCATCGCTGAGGACATTCCTCCCCTCGACGTCTTCGGCAAGCCGGAAGGTCAGCTGCTCGTCGTCGGATGGGGAAGCACCTACGGAGCAATCACCTCGGCCGTGGAGCACTGGCAGAGGAAAGGAGCATCGGTCTCGAGCATTCACCTCCGGTATCTGAACCCCTTCCCCAGAAACCTGGGGGAGATCCTTCATCGGTTTGAGAGGATTCTCGTTCCGGAGCTGAATCTCGGACAACTGACGCTGCTGTTGCGCGGTCGCTACCTGGTGGATGCCATTCCGTTCTCGAAAGTACAGGGGCGACCGTTCAAGATCAGCGAGCTTGTGGATCGTATCGGAGAGTTGCTATGAAGCGCGAGGGCAATGGACAAGGGACGGCTGTGAAACTGACGAAGAAGGACTTCGTATCGGATCAGGAGGTCCGGTGGTGTCCTGGATGCGGCGATTATGCCATCCTGGCGCAGATGCAGAAGGTCTTGCCTGAGCTGGGCATCCCCCGCGAGAAGTTCGTCTTCGTTTCCGGCATCGGGTGCAGCAGCCGCTTCCCCTACTACATGAACACCTACGGCTTTCACGGGATTCACGGACGCGCGCCCGCTATCGCCACCGGAATCAAGGTCTGTAATCCCGATCTCTCCGTCTGGGTCGTCACGGGAGACGGGGATGGGCTGAGCATCGGAGGGAACCACCTTCTCCATGCCATGCGTCGGAACGTGGACATCAAGATCGTCCTCTTCAACAACCGCATCTACGGGTTGACGAAGGGGCAGTATTCCCCCACGTCGGAGTTCGGCAAGAGAACGAAGTCCTCGCCGATGGGGACAGTCGAAGCCCCGGTGAATCCGATTTGTCTGGCTCTGGCGGCCGAGGCGACCTTCGTCGCGCGTTCGGTGGATCGGCATACGGATCATCTCGCTTCTGTTCTGGAGCGCGCGGCTCGGCACAAGGGTGCTGCTTTCATCGAAGTCTTCCAAAATTGCAACATCTTCAACGACGGCGCGTTTGAACCTTTCGCTGATCGCGCCGTGAAGGACGATCGCATGATCGTGCTGGAGCACGGGAAGCCCCTGGTGTTCGGGAAGAACCGGGACAAGGGGATTCGCCTCAACGGTACGACGCTCGAGGTCGTCACTCTCGGCAATGGGATCTCGGAATCGGATCTGCTCGTGCACGATGAGAAGTGCCCGAATCCGGCCATCGCTTTCCTGCTCGCCCAGATGGACTATCCGGAGTATCCGGTCCCGGTGGGGGTCTTCCGCGCCGTCGAGAAGCCGACCTACGATGAGTTGGTCACTCAGCAAATCGAGAGGGCCATTGCCGAACGAGGGCCAGGGGATCTGGCGAAGCTCCTCCGCAGCGGCGACATCTGGGTGATCGAGTGAGGATCTTTCTCGTCGAGGGAGTGCGATGATCTGTCCGAGTTGTGGGTATGAGAATCTGCCGGGCGCGGAGATGTGCGCACATTGCTTTCACGACCTCATGGGGCTGGATGTGCCGCAGCCTCGGGAGGGATTGCAGAAGCACCTTCTGGAAGACCCCATTAGCGTACTCCCGTTGAGACCGCCGGTGACGGTCTCTCCCGAAGACTCCGTCGGTCGCGCGCTCGAGCTGATGCGGCGACACCGCATTGGGAGCCTCTTGGTCGTCGAAGAGGGGAAGCTCGTCGGGATCTTCACCGAGCGAGGAGCGCTCCTGCAACTGGTCGGTTCTTCGGCCGACGTGAACGCCCTGCGGATGCGCGAGGTCATGACGCCCGATCCCGTCGTCTTGCGCGAGGATGACACGCTCGCTTTCGCTGTGCATCAGATGTCTCTGGGCGAGTTCCGCCGTCTCCCGGTCGTTCGTCCCGACGGAACTCCTCTGGGCGTCGTCTCTGTCAAGGACATCTTGCGCTACATCTTCACGCTCTGTCGCTCGTGAGTGAGTGTTTTCGGTTGGAGAGGTGTGGGAGACGTCTCGGGCGATGCGTCGCCCATCGGCTTTTGGGGATCGAGAAGGAACCGAAGCGATCGAGTGCGCCGGATCGCCGAAGAAGTCATCTTGGGATAACGGAGGAGAGGTGACATGGATGAGATCAAAATCATGGCGGAGATTCAGCCCGATCCCGCCAAATGTCGGTTCACGGTAGATCGTCCGGTGTACGAGGGGGCCGCTTATTTCCGAAATCGCGAGGAGGCGAAGGGCTCGCCTTTGGCCGAGGCCATCTTCGCCGTCAGCGATCAGATCGCGGCGGTCCTCATCTCAGGGAACGTCATCACCGTCACCAAGGAAGATTTCGAGGACTGGGTGCCGGTGGCCAAGCAAATCGGCGCAGCCATTCGTCAGGTCATCCGTTCCGGTGTTCCTCCGGTTTCCGAAGAAGTGCGAGCGCGTCGCGCGTCGAGCGAGGAGATTCGTCGAAAGGTGCAGGAGCTGCTGGACACCTATATCAACCCGGCAATCGCCATGCATGGAGGATTTGTCGAGTTGATTGATGTCATTGACAACGACGTCTTCCTCCGCATGGGCGGAGGATGTCAGGGCTGCGCCGCTTCCAACATCACGCTGAAGATGGGGATTGAGGAGATCATTCGCGAGCACGTCCCCGAGGTCGGGAACATCTTCGATACCACGGATCATGCCGCTGGGCAAAATCCGTACTACGCCCCACACGGATGGTGAGCTGGGATCGTGGGGGGCACGAGCGATTCTCGCGGGCGTCTGGTGAGACTCTCGGCGGAGGTGCGCATCGGATGCGCGGGGCTCTTAGTCGGGCTCATTGCTGGACTCTCCTCATGCCGTTCGCTCGCGCCGCGCGCTGAGGATCATTATGCGCGCGCGGAGCAGTTGCTCGCTGAACGCCAATATGAGAGCGCAGCCGCCGAGCTGCGGCGCGCTCTCGAGCTGAAGCCGGATTTTCCCGAAGCTCACTATCGGCTCGCGCAGGTCCTCTTCTACGCCCTGGGTGACATGAAGGGAGCGATCGCGGAGTTCCAGATGGCCATCGCGAAAGGATATCCGCATCCGGCCGTCCATGAGGAGCTGGCGAGAGTGTTCTTCGAGGCCGAGCTTTTTGACGAGGCGATCGCGCACCTTCAGGAAGCCCTTCGAAAAGGCCATGAGACGCCGAGTGTTCGCCTGGAGCTTGGGCGTGCGTATCTCGCAAAGGGAGAGTTAGAGAATGCTGAGCGAGAGCTGCAGCGCGCCATCGAGGTAAGCGCTCCGGTCGAATTCCCACTGGCTCATTACGCTCTCGGAGAAGTCTACGAGCGACAGGGGAGATGGGCCCAGGCGATCGCGCACTTTGAGACATATATCCGGATCGCAAGCGCCCACGGGGAGATGCTCGCTGAAGAGGCGCGTGAGGGATTGGCGCCTGGCGCCGAGGATTTCTCTCTTCCCTCTGAATTCCCGAGCATCGAAGCTGTCCAGCAGCGAATCGCGAGCTTGAAGATGCGCCTCGCCCTCAGCCCGTGATCACGGGTGCGCTGCGCGGGATCGGAATTGCCGCATCCATTGTCTCGCGCGAAATTGCGCAGTCGGCGAAGTGCAGCAGAGGGGGAGGTCAACCATCGCGCACTCCTCCGACGATCACAGGTGCCTCGGGGGGATTCAGCGTCTCCGTTGCAGTTCGCCCACGCTGCGCCGAGAGGACCAAAAGCCCAACGGTGCGTGATGCGGAGTCCGACGTTCGCAAGCGGTCCGATTGCAGTGCGAAAGGCCTCCTGATGCTCGTGCAGCACGCTCTCCGGTTCCCTCGGCGCATCGCGCGTATTCTCACCCTTGGGGCTGGACTCGGGCAAGAGTCCTGTCACAGCCGCTTATGGTAGAATTCGGCTCTCTTGAGGTGAGCCTTTAGGAAGGAGGGAGCGCATATGCGACGAATCGTTCTGGTGATCTTGAGCCTCCTTGTGCTGGACTGCCCGAGCGGGCGTTCCTCCCCACCGGCGTCTCCGGAGCCCTATGGGCGGGTGGATCCGATCGTGCAGCGAATTGTCGCGGCGATCTCCGAGGAGCGGATCGCTGAGAATTTGAGAACACTCGAACGCTTCGAGACGCGACATACGCTCTCCGATCCCACTCATCCGACGCGGGGCATTGGCGCTGCGCGGACGTGGATCTTCGAGCAGTTTCGGCGCTACAGTCCCCGATTGCAGGTGAGCTTCGATACGTATTACGTGAAGAAGCAGGGCCAGCGTCTCGTGCGCGATGTGGAGCTGCGTAATGTCGTCGCCGTTTTGCCAGGGACGCGCCAGCCCGAGCGGCGCATCATCATCTGCGCGCACTATGATTCCCTAGCGATCGTGCGCGGGCCGGATGGGCAGGTGGATTGGACGCAAACGGAGGTCTTCGCGCCCGGAGTGAACGACAACGGCAGCGGTACGGCAGCTGTGCTCGAGCTCGCGCGCGTCCTCAGCCAGTACGAGTTCGAGAAGACGCTCGTCTTTATCGCCTTCGCGGGGGAGGAACAGGGTTTGGTCGGCAGCACCCTCTACGCGCAGAAGGCGCGACGCGAGGGACAGATCATCGAAGCCGTGCTCAACAACGACATCATTGGCAGTGACGTCGCCGGCGATGGGGCGTCGGCCAATCGTGTCGTCTGGGTATTCTCGGAGGATCCGGCCGATTCTCCCTCGCGGCAGTTGGCGCGGTATGTCAAGCGCATCGGCGAGCTGTATGTCCCATCCATGCGCGTGGAGATGATCTTTCGGCACGATCGGTTCGGGCGTGGGGGGGATCACACGCCTTTTAATCACGAGGGGTACGCGGCCGTGCGTCTGACGACGCCTAATGAGAATTTCGCGCATCAGCATTCGGCGACCGATACATTCGCCAATGCTTCGCCCTCCTATACGGCGCTCGTGACTCGGATCAATGCGGCTGTGGCGGCCAGTCTCGCGCTCGCGCCGAAGCCGCCTGTCGTGACGACCGAACGCGGAATGCCGCTCATCGGGCGCGGGCGCTCCGGATATGCCGCGCATCTGCGGTGGCGGAACGAGAGCCCGGAACCGGATTTGGCGGGGTATGTCGTCGTCATGCGGGCGACGACGGCCCCGGATTGGGAGCGGGAGATTTTCGTGGGACTGATGAACGAGTACGTGCTCGAAGGCGTCTCCATCGACGCTGTGACGTTCGGTGTGAAAGCTGTGGATCGCGAGGGTCATGAGAGCCTCGTCTCCGCTTACGTCATTCCACCGCGCCCGCGCGCGACGTTCGAGACCAGCGAGCCACCTCAGCGAGAGGGTTATTGACCTGCTCGGTGCGACGCCCTAAAATAGGGGCCATGACCGACCGGAAGTCAACGGGGATGCGAGATCAGGTACTCGCTCCGGTGATCTTGATCCTCATCGGTGTGGTGATCGTCGGCGGGATCGGGTATTGGGGGCGGTCTTCTCGACGCTCGACGGCAGAGAGGGCTCGCCCGACACCATCACCGATACAGCGGGCGAAGGAGTCGCCGCCGGCTGTGCGCGCGGTGGCCGAGACGCCGGCTTCTGAGATCGTATTGAAGATCGCCGATGCGCCGTCCCGAGGAGCGAAGAACGCTCGGCTGGTGCTCGTCGAGTTCTCGGATTATCAGTGTCCGTTCTGTGCGCGTCACGTTCGGGAGACGATGCCTGAGATCGAGCGCGAGTATGTGCGGACGGGGAAGGTGAGATATGTCTTCCGGGATTTCCCGCTGGAGGCGATTCACCCGCAAGCGTTTCGGGCGGCGGAAGCGGCTCGATGCGCCGGAGAGCAAGGGAAGTTTTGGGAGATGCATGATCGCCTCTTCTCCCATCAACAGGCGCTTGGGCCCGAAGCCCTTCTTGCGCATGCGGAAGCTGTTGGTCTCGATATGAAGCGGTTTCAGCGGTGCTTGGAGCGCGGGACGTTTGTCGAGCGAATCCGACGCGATCTCGCAGAGGGACAGCAAGCGGGTGTGCGCGGCACGCCCTCGTTCTTCCTCGGCTTCGCTGAGCCCGGGGGGAAGGTCCGCGTGGCGCGCGTGTTGCGCGGAGCTCACCCCTATAGTGTGTTTCGGCAGACGATCGAAGAGCTGTTGAAGGCGGGGAATTCGCCATGAGGTCCTCGAACGAAGAGTGGCGTCAGCTTCAGGCGGCGCTGACTCGGCGCGCCGCTCTCTTTGGCGTGCTCGCCGTCATCGCCCTCCTGATCAGCGTGACGAACATCATCGCGCTCATTCATGCCCTGTGGCATCCGATGGGGGCCCTCGCCATGCCCCTGTATCTGCTCTTTGCCGTGACGGCACTGCTGGCGGCCGTGACCTTCCGGCGCACGCGACGTCGTGCATTAGAGTATCGAGATCACCCCGAACGGTTCTTCTCGGAGTGACCCGTCCGCTGCGGAGGCCTGGGTTGTTGGGCGAACACAAGGGATGATACACTCATAAGGTGATGCTCGATCCACGATCCACTGTGACCATCATCGGCGGAGGATTAGCCGGAAGCGAAGCCGCCTGGCAGTTGGCTGAGCGGGGCATCCCCGTCCGCCTGTACGAGATGCGCCCGCGGCGCATGACGCCGGCGCATAAGACGGATCGGTTGGCGGAATTGGTGTGCAGCAATTCCTTGAAATCGGATGAGCCGGGCACGGCACCCCATCTCTTGAAGGAGGAGTTGCGGCGGGCGGGATCGCTGCTCATCCGCCTCGCGGAGGCATCTCGTGTTCCCGGAGGTGCGGCTCTCGCCGTGGATCGAGAGCTGTTCGCTGAGCGGGTCACGCGCGCGATCACGGCGCATCCTCTGATTACGCTCATTCGAGAAGAGGTCGAGCGCATCCCCTCGGAAGGGATCGTCGTCATCGCAACGGGGCCGCTTACGTCGGACGCTCTCTCGGAGGAGATTCGACGGCTGACCGGTCGGGATCATCTCTACTTCTACGATGCCATCAGCCCCATCGTGGACGCGGAGACGATCAACTACGATGTGGTCTTTCGCGCATCTCGTTATAGAAAGGGCGGGGAGGATTATTTGAATTGTCCGATGACCCGAGAGGAATATGATCGGTTCTACGATGCCCTGATGCAGGCTGAGAAGGTGGAGCTTCACGACTTCGATCGCGCGTGCTATTTCGAGGGCTGCCTGCCGATCGAGGAGTTAGCGCGGCGCGGGCGCGAGACCTTGCTCTACGGGCCGATGAAGCCGGTCGGGCTTGTGGATCCGCGCACCGGGCGCCGACCCTATGCCGTCGTTCAATTGCGTCAGGAGAATCTGCTGGCCGACAGCTACAACATGGTTGGCTTTCAGACGCAACTCAGGTGGGGGGAGCAAAAGCGCGTCTTCCGGCTCATCCCGGGGCTGGAGCGCGCAGAGTTCATTCGCTACGGGATGGTGCATCGCAACACTTATATCAACAGCCCGGCCTGTTTGACCGAGACGTTGCAACTGCGCTCGGATCCGCGCCTTTTCTTCGCGGGTCAGATCTGCGGGGTGGAAGGATACGTGGAATGCATCGCGACCGGACTGATGGTCGCCCTCTTCGTGCAGGACGTGCTAGCGGGGCGCGAGCCCGTTCCGCCGCCGCGCACGACGGCGTTCGGTAGTCTCCTCCACTACGTCGCCCACAGTGACCCGGAGAACTTCCAGCCTGGGAATATCACCTTCGCCTTGTTGCCCCCTCTGGAAGGTGAGGAGAGGAGGCGATCCAAGAGTGAACGGCATCGGCGGCAGATCGAACGCGCGATGGAGGATTTCGAGCGGTGGATTGCGCCTCGGCGCGTGCCAGCGGAAGCCGCCCCGATGCTCTGGTCTTCCGAATGGAAATGAGGCGATGGTCTCGCTCCCTTCAGATCAGTTTCGCCCTGATCGGGATCGGGGGACTCCTGAGTTCGGGGATCGCCTTGGGATGGACGCGTGAAGAAGCTCAAGCGCGGCGCGTCCGACCGGGACGTCGGCTTGAGCCCCCTGGTGGAGAGAGGTCTCAAAGATCCCCGCGATCGGAACAGGCTCCCGGTTCATCGTCGGAGGTGATCTCGCTCCATTCGGATCTGGTGCTTGTTGCGGTGAGCGTCATCGGACCGCGCGGCGAGTGGCTCACGGGGCTCGGGCCGGAGGATTTCGAGGTCTTGGAAGACGGCGTCCCTCAGCAGATCGCTTTCTTCAGCGGCGAAGCGGGGCTTCCACTGCGGCTTGTCATCGTGTTCGATACGAGTTTGAGCGTCAAGAGCCATTTGGAGTTCGAGAAGCAGGCCGTTGCGCGCTTCTTTCGCAGTGTCATGCGACCGCGCGATCTGGCCGCGCTCATCTCCGTGAGTACCGAGGCCGTCTTGCGACAGGGCTTCACCGATGACGTCGCGCAGCTTATCGCTTCTGTCCGCGGACTCAAAGCTGAGGGGGCGACGGCTCTCTACGACGCCCTCGTGATGGCGGCAGAGTACCTGAGTTCGGTTGAAGGGCGGCGGGCCGTCCTCGTCCTCTCCGACGGCCGGGATACGATCAGTCGCGCCACGCTCGCTCAAGCGGTGCGGCGGGTGCAAGAGGTGGGAGCGACCCTCTACGCGATCAATGTGGAGGAGCCGATTTCGGCCAACGTTCGAGAGCTGATCGGAGAGACGGCGTTGGAGATTCTGGCGCGTCAGACGGGCGGCGAGGTCTTCTCGCCCACTCATCTTGAGGAGGTGGATTCGGCCTTCGCGCGGCTGGCCGAACACTTGCGGCGTCAATATGTCCTTGGCTTTTACAGCACAAATGAGGCGCGGGATGGAACCTTTCGCCGCTTGACCGTGCGCGTGAAACGCGAGGGAGCGATCGCTCGCGCGCGCGAGGGCTATTATGCGCCGAAGCGATAGGCCGCCGATGGCTCGTCAGAGGAGGAGCGATGCAGGAATACATTGATGCGTTCCTCGAACACCTCAAGTACGAGCGGAATGTCTCCGAGCATACGCTGCGCAACTATCGCATCGACCTGCTGCAGTTTTACGACTATCTGGCGCCGGCCGATGAGGCGGGGAATCGCCGTCCGGTGGATGTGCGCCAGATCGATCATCTCACTATTCGAGGATTCCTCGCCTCGCTGTACGCGCGGCGAAAAAAGAAGAGTTCGATCGCGCGCAAGTTGGCGACGCTGCGCAGCTTCTTCAAGTACCTCTGCCGCGAACAGGTCCTGACGCTGAATCCGGCGAGCTTGGTGGCCACGCCTCGGCTGGAGCGGAAACTGCCGAAGTTTCTCTCGGTCGAGGAGGTCTTTCGGTTCCTGGAGCTTCCGGACACGGAAACGGTGCTCGGCAAGCGCGACCGCGCGGTCTTGGAGTTGCTCTACGCGACGGGCATGCGCGTGAGCGAGCTCGTCAATTTGAATCTCGACGACGTGGATTTCAAGAATCGTTCGATTCGCGTCCGCGGAAAAGGGCGGAAGGAGCGCATCGTTCCCTTCGGGCGGAAAGCCCTGGAGGCGCTGGAGGCGTACTTGGGCGTTCGCGGGCAGCTCTTGCTCCAGGCGTCCGAGCAGGAGCGCGATCCGCGCGCACTCTTCTTGAACTATCAAGGGACGCGCCTCACGACGCGAAGCGTCGGGCGGATCATCGCGCGGTATGCGAAGATGTGTGCCGACCTTCCCCCGCGAATCAGCCCGCACAGTTTGCGCCATTCCTGCGCCACGCATCTGCTGAATGCGGGCGCCGATCTGCGGGCGATTCAGGAGCTGCTCGGCCACGCCCGATTGACGACGACACAGATCTACACGCATGTTTCGATAGACAAGATCATCGAGGTCTACGATCGGGCGCATCCGAAGGCGTGAGGGAGGGAATCAGCGATGGCGCTCGTGATTCGGGACCTGACGAGCATGGAGGAGCTGCGGGCTGTGGAGCAGTTGCAAAAGGAGGTGTGGGGGTTCGCAGACCTGGACATTGTGCCGAGCAGCCATCTCCGGGCGGTGCAGGAGGTAGGGGGAGTGCTTATCGGCGCTTTCGAGGATGAGCGATTGATCGGATTCGTCTACGGGTTCATCGGGATCGAGCACGGGCAGCTCACTGTCCATTCCCATATGTTGGCCGTCCGCCCGGAATATCAAGGCCGGAACGTCGGTTTCCTCCTCAAGCACGCGCAGCGCGAGCGCGCGCTCGCGCGCGGGATTCGACGGATCACCTGGACGTTCGATCCCCTTCAGGCGCGCAACGCACATTTCAATTTCGCCAAGCTCGGCGTCTATGCCGAGCGATACGCCGTGGATTTCTACGGGGACGCCAGTTCGAGCTTCTTGCATCAGGGGATGGGGACGGATCGGCTCTGGGCCGTCTGGCCGATCGCGAGCGCGCGCGTGGCCGAGCGCTTAGAGCGCGTGGAGCGTGGTGTGCGCGAAAGACCGCCAGCCTCGTGGCGACAGTGGCCTATTGCGAATCCGGCTTCAGAGAGGTCGGAGCTTCCCCTGGAGCGGGAGCTGGAGGTCGTGATTCGCGGAGAACCATTTCTCGTGGAGATTCCCCTGGACATCAACGCGCTCAAGCAACGGAACCTGGAGGCTGCTCGCCGATGGCGGGCGAGCGTGCAGCGCGCGTTCCTGGCGGCCTTCGAGGCCGGATACATCGCTGAGGAGTTCTTCCGGATTGATGACCAAGGGCGAGGATTCTATCTTCTGACGCGCACCGATCCCTCCGCGTGGCTATGACGGCTCCATGTGGATGGTGACGTGGCACGGGCCAAGAGCATCGCGAAGAGCCTCTTCGATCCTTTCCGTAAGGGCATGAGCCGTGCGCACGTCTTCCGGTTTGAGAACGAGCGTCAGCTCCAGGAAGAGGCGCTCGCCATCGCTGCGAGATCGGACCTCGCGGACGCGCTCGACGCCGGGCACGCTCCGAACGATCGCTTCGATCCGATCGGCGGGGATGGGAGCGGCATCAAGGAGAATGGGAACTGTGCGCGCGAAAATCTGCCATCCGCTCGTTGCAATCAGAGCCGAGATCGCGATGGCCAACAGTGGATCGAGGATCAGGAGCTTCCACCGCATGAGAGCGAGGCCGAGGAGCAACGAGCTACTCACCAGGATATCGCTCCGCGTGTGGAGAGAATCGGCCAGGAGCAACGGGCTCCCAAGCTCGCGCCCCTTTCGGCGCTCGTAGGTGAAAACGGCGAGGTTAATGAGGATCGTCCCGATCAGAACCACCATGGTCGAAAATTCGACGCGCACGCGAATGTGTGAGGGATCGTGCAGACGCTGAATCGCTCGGCTCACGATCTCCACGCACGTGACCAGGAGCAATCCTCCCAGGGTGAACGCCGCCAGCGATTCGATCTTCCGATGACCATAGGGATGACGGGCATCAGGGGCAGCCGTGGCATAGCGGATGACGATCAGGCCCATCAGATTGTTCAGCGCGTCCACGGAAGAATGGGCGGCATCGCTCACGATGCTGAGCGAGTGGGCGCGCCAGCCGATGAGAAGCTTCCCGACGACGACCAGGAGATTCAGGAGGAGGACGCGCCGGAGGACGCGCTGAACAGCCGCGCGATAGGGAGCCGCGGGAAAAGAGACTCTCTCCGGCACCCCTTCTGTCGGTCTCCCTCTGTGCGCTTCGACGTGCACCTCGCTTGAGTATAGATGATCCGACCGGAGAGGCTCAAATCCGAGTGAGCGGCTTCATGCTCGGGAGGCGTCGTCTTGACGCTGCGAAATTCGAAGTGGCACCATTGTGGGGCGTGAGCCGTATGTGGCGAGAGATCGTCTATCGGTACGATTCCGTCACCTCCACAAACGACGTGGCGCGCGAATTGGCCGAAGCCGGAGCCGAGGAAGGGACGACGGTCGTAGCCGCCGAGCAGACGGCGGGACGCGGACGCTATTCCCGACGCTGGCATTCTCCGAAGGGGGAGGGGTTGTATCACTCGATCATCCTGCGTCCGGCGGTCTCCCCTTCGCGCGCCTCCCTTCTGGGGCTGATCGCCGCGGTCGCTCTCGCTGAGACGTTGCGGGAAGAATACGGTGTTGCCGCCGACATCAAATGGCCGAATGACGTGATGCTCAGCGGGCGAAAGGTCGCGGGCATCCTCGTGGAGCTGGAGACCGAAGAGGATCGCGTGCGCTACGCCATCCTCGGTATCGGGGTCAATATCAATCAGGCGACATTCCCGGAGGAGATCGCCGACGTGGCAACGTCGGTGCGGCAGCAGACCGGGCTCACGTATGACCTCGAGCACTTTCGACATCGCCTCTTCGTGCGACTAGAGCACTGGTACGAGCTGTGGAGGAAGGAAGGGGAGGCGCGCATCTTGGAGCGGTATATGGAGCTCTCCAGCTATGTGCGCGGTCAATGGGTGAGCGTGCTCTGCGGCGAGCGACGCGTGCGCGGGCGAACCTGTGGGCTCGCTCCCACAGGCGCTCTGCTTGTGGAGACCGGAGCGGGAGATGTGGAAGCGATCCTCACGGGAGAGGTGACGAAGCTGGAGGTCGTGAGATGAAAACGCGGAAGAGGACGTGGGGGAGACGGCTCGGGCGGCAATGCCTCTGTGTCGTCGCCTTCGGGGTTCTCATAGGGTTGCCGCCGTCTTCCGGATGCATGAGGCACACGGGCGTCTCATCCGAGGACGTGCAGGTTGAGGTTATCGCCGAGGGCTTGCAGGTCCCTTGGGCCATAGATTTCGCTCCCGATGGGCGTATCTTCTTGACGGAGCGACCCGGGCGCATTCGCGTGATCCGCGACGGGACGTTGCGGCCGGAGCCGTGGGCGCAGATTCCGGTCGCTCACGAAGGCGAAGGAGGATTGCTCGGACTCGCTCTCGATCCGGATTTCGCGCAGAATGGCTTTGTCTACATCTACTACACGTATCGGGAGGGGACTCGGCTGTGGAACCGCGTCGCTCGACTCACGGAGCGCGGGGGACGCGGAGAGGATTTGACCGTCCTTCTCGATCGAATCCCGGGGGGAACGATTCACGATGGCGGGCGCATCAAGTTCGGACCGGACGGGAAGCTCTATATCACGACGGGAGATGCCAACATCCCTTCTCTGGCGCAAGATGTGTCCTCTCTGGCGGGGAAGATCCTGCGTCTCAACCCCGATGGTTCGATCCCAGCGGATAATCCCTTCCCTGGTTCTCCGGTATGGAGTTACGGGCATCGAAATCCGCAGGGTCTGGCGTGGCATCCGATCACGGGCGCGCTCTTCAGCACGGAGCATGGGCCCTCGGGACTGCCCCCCAGCTGCTGTCACGACGAGGTAAACGTGATCGAGCCCGGGCGGAATTACGGATGGCCACATGTCTTCGGCGTCGGTCGCGATCCGCGATTCACCGATCCGATCTGGGAATCGGGTTTGGAGACATGGGCCCCCTCGGGAGCTGCATTCTATAGCGGAGATCGGTTGCCGGAGGCATGGCGGGGGCGATTCTTCTTCGCCGCGCTGCGCGGGCAGCATCTGCAGCGGGTGACCCTGCGTCCTCCGGATTTCCGAAGTGTGGAGGGCGCCGAGAAGTTATTCGTCGGGGATTTCGGGCGGCTGCGCGATGTTGTGCAAGGCCCCGACGGATTCTTGTATCTGACGACGAGCAATCGCGATGGACGAGGCATACCACGCGCAAGAGACGACCGAGTGTTGCGCATCGTTCCCGCTCCGTGATCGAGAATGTGCCGGAGAGATCCCGGTGTGGTTCCCAGGGAGTACGGAGGACGAAGATGGCAAAGCCGGAGTTCATCTTTCTGGATGCCGGAGGTACATTGATCCACACGCCGCGTCTGGAGGAGGTCATCGGACGGGCGTGCGCGCAGCATGGAGAGTGGATCGAACCGAGCGCTCTTACAGAGGCGATTGCGCGCGCTCTCGAAAGCATGCAGCCCCCGCGTCCGACCTCGCTTGACTTGCGCGCGTATCGGCAGTGGTGGTGGCAGTTCGTAGAGCGGACTCTCGATGGGGCCAGTTTTCGAGGGAGTCGAGATCTTGTCGCCAGATATCTCTGGGAGGAGTATCGCTCAGGACGCTGGCTGCGGCTGTTCCCGGATACGATCGAAGCGCTCGAGCGCCTTCGCGCTGCCGGATGTCGGCTCGGCGTCCTCTCGAATTGGGACGATACGTTGGAGCCGTTTCTCGCCCAGCTGGGCATTCGGGACTACTTCGAGTGCGTCATTTCCTCTTACATGGTGGGCGTCGAGAAGCCCGATCCGGAGATCTTCACCTATGCGCTGCGCGCGGTGGGCGTCACAGCGGCGCGCGCTTGGCACGTGGGGGATGATGTCGTCTTCGATTACTTAGGAGCGATGGCGGCGGGCATGCGCCCCGTGCTCGTGGATTATGCGGGGAAGCTCGCTCAGGCGGCTCTGAACGTCGAATGTCCGATCGTGCACACGCTCAGTGACGCTGCCCACTGGATCCTCACTCATGCGGAGTAGAAGTAGGAGAAGGCGGCATTATCCGCCGCCTCATGAGCAGGAGTAAAAGGACACTCGCACCGTTCATGACCGCCGCGAATCCGAAACCCACTGTCGGCCCATAGGCGCTCCAGAGCGCTCCGACCAAAAGGCTGGAGAAGAGATCGCCGAGTCCATTGGCCGCACCGAGAGCTCCAAAGCCTGTGCCGCGAACCGCCCGCGGCAGAAGCTCCGCCGATACCGTCGGCTCCAAGGCTTCGATGCCGCCGACAGCAAAACCGGCGAGCGCGAAAAGGAGAAGGAGCAGCGGCATATTCTCCGTGGCGAAGGCGAATCCCAGCGCGATCAGAGCGAAGAGGGCATAGCTCGCCCCCAGCAGATTGAGGCTTCCACGGCGATGAGCAGCAGCTCCCAAAACGTATGCGCTCGTCGCCTGTGCGCCGTTGAAGAGGATATAGAGCGCCATGGCCGTCTCCGGTCTCCCCGTCACTTCCGTGGCCCGAAGGACGAGGAGCGTGGGAGCAAATTGTCCAAGCCCGAAGAGGCCAGCGATGAGGAGAAAGAGGAGGAAAGAGGGGGGCAGTTGCCTCACATCCGCTAGCAGTCTCCGTTCACGTTGCGGCGGGCGTTTGATCTCGGAGACGAACAGAGCAATGGCGAGCGTGGCGAGCATCCCCGGGACGAAGGCGAGAGCAAAGATGTGGCGGTAACTCGCGCCGATTTGAAGGAGGCCAAGGGCGAGCACCGGCGCGATCAAAGCGCCCACTGTATCCATGGCCCTCTCGAATCCGAAGGCATTTCCATACGCGTGGTGCGGGACGGTGTCAGCGAGCAAGGCATTGCGAGCCGGCGTCCTCCATCCCCGAGCCATCCAGGCGAGCGCTCGCCCAAGCAGAATCATCGGCCAACTGGTGGCCAGCGCAAAGCTCGCTGTTGCGACCGTCGTCACCATATATCCGGAGACGGCAACCGGTTTGCGCCGTCCCATCCGATCCGTCCACCAGCCGCCGACGAGCTTGAAGAAACTCGCCAGACCATCCGCCACTCCCTCAATCGCGCCGAGGGCGAGCGGCGTTGCCCGTATCTCCATCGCGAGGAAGGCCGGCAGCACCGTCGTCGCCATCTCGTGACTGATATCTGAAAAGAAGCTGGCCAGTCCGATGGCCAGTACACTGCGCGTCATCCAGTGGTAGCGGGAGTCCCTCATTCGGAGTGCTCACTTTCTCCGTCGGGTCTCCGAATCGAGCGAGAGGGTGACGGTGATGTAGGTGCGCGCATGATCTTCGGTCAATTCCACCCGACACGTTCGCGATCCTTTTCGTCCTTCCAGGATCGGCGCCTCCTCACCGGCCTTCTGCTCGTGCACAACCCATTGTTCTTGGGGCAAGCGCTCGCGATAGAAGGCGAGCACATGCGGCAGCCCGTCGCTTGTTGTGAATGTCACCGCCAGATGGGCGATCGTCTGATGGCTCGCGAACACCATCGCTCCCGGATATATCGGCACGTCCGAAGGGAAGTCCTCTAGCGACGAGGACGGAGCCCGTGTTTCCTCAACCTCGGGAGGGCGCAAGGAGGAAGGCGCCGCGTCCTTCGCTCCTCGACTCATCGGCTCAGAATCCACCGTATGCGAACGGCGGCACCCCCATCCTGAAGCTAGAAGAAGGAGGATGAGCATGCTCCGCGTGATATGGGAGCGCAAAAGAGACCGCGGAAGTCGAGCCATAGGCTCATCACCATCCCGGTCTGAGCCGTGACGATGCCCGCGAATCACGAGGGCGAGCGCAGCTTCTCGAGCGCGCGTTTGATGGAGAATCCGGCGCTTTCCAAAGCGCGGTGGGCATCCTCCCGACTGACGCCTGCTTTCAGCATCACGATGAGTGCTTTTACGTCCCATTCGGTCTCCTCCAGCCGACGACGGGCTTCGTCTTCTGAGAGCGCGAACTCTTGCGCGAGAATTGAGATGGCACGCCGCCGAAGCTTCTCGTTCTTCAGGTGCAGGTTCGACATGAGATTGCCATAGGTGTAGCCGAGCTTGATCATAGCTGCTGTGCTGAGCATGTTGAGGACCATCTTCTCGGCCGTTCCCGCCTTCAAGCGCGTCGAGCCCGCGATCACCTCCGGACCGACAATGGGAGTGATCGTGAGATCGGCAACGCGTGCCACATCCGGATTCGGATTGCACGCGATCGCGATGGTGATAGCTCCGAGAGACCGTGCAGCTTTCAAGGCTCCGAGGGTGAAGGGCGTGCGCCCGCTCGCTGTCACACCCACGACGACGTCGTTGGCCGTCACGCCGCGTTCGGCGATGGCCGCTGCTCCGGCCATGGGATCATCCTCGGCCGCCTCGATGGCGCCATAGCAGGCCTCGTAGCCCCCGGCGAGAATCGCTTGAACCTTCTCTGGGGGCACGCCGAACGTAGGCGGACATTCCACGGCATCGAGCACGCCCAGACGACCGCTCGTCCCTGCTCCGACGTAGAAGAGGCGTCCGCCGCGCTGCAGACATTCCGCAATCATCTCGACCGCTGCCGCGATACGCTCCAGCTCGCGGCCGACAGCCTCAGCCACGAGCTTATCTTCTTCGTTCATGAGGCGGAGGATTTCCACCGTGCTCCGCTCGTCAATATCCCGTGTGCGTGGATTCACCTGTTCGGTGATCAGCCCTTCCGTCATGGACATCCCGTTTTCCTCCCGGCTTCGCGCCGGAGCGCTTCTTTTGTGCGATGGTCATCACCCGATGTCCCCACGCCTCACCATCGTGGGCGAGGACCGGCCACGCCGAGAGCCATCACGAAGATAGCGCTTTTGCCCTCGGCGTGAGGTGCGAAGAACTCCGTCACATCGTCATCGTAGAAGGTCAGACCTGTCGCTCCTCGCCGCAGCGCGTATGCGGCGAGGTACATCTTCCCGCCGATGATCCCGGCTTCGAGCTGCGCGAGCCGATAGCCTCGATTTCCATAGTGCGCGAGGATCGCATGAAGATCGGCCAGGAAGAAGACCGTCGCGCTCGCATCGCCGCCCAGGTCTTGCTCCAAACACAGATAGCGCGACTCGCGGCGGAAATCCCCGGACTTGAGCCGCTCCCATGCGCGTCGGTTGTGGTGAACAACATAGGCTCCGGGCTCGAGCGGCGAGACGGCGTGCACATTCACATAGAGATCGTTGAGCGGAGCGTCGGGGGCATCGCAAGGGAATCTCCTCATCCCGTAGTCCAGGATCGTCGCGAGCTCCGCCGATGAAATCGGCTTGCGCGCGAAGCGCCGCGTGGAGGCGCGGCGTCGGACGACGGATTCCAGAGATTCTTCGGGGAGAGCCGACGGAGGAAGGGGATTGAGGGGAAGAAGCGATGCCGAGGGCTCCGGCTCTCGTTTCTGAAACGGATGCGCGCGCCATGCTTCGACCTCCGCCGCGCTGCGGAGCCGCGAGGCCGCATGCATCTCGTGAATGAGGGGGTACGAAACTTCCTCGCGCGAGAGCGGGACAACTGCCCACGTCAGGGCCGGTACTTGCGTCTCCTCGGAGGACATCGGAACGGGCTGAGCGGCTTGTCCGAGGGCCAGAAGCGCCAAACTCAGCTCGCGCTCCCCGTCTATGCCTATAAGACGATCCACCATCTCATCCTGGAAGCCAAGGATGAGCTTGTGCGGCAAGCGCCATGCCGCAGCTGCCGCCATGGCGTTGGCCAGGATCATGCCGCAGTCCCAGAAATGGTACCGATACGCACGCGCGCGATATTTCCACGCGCTCCGCCAGGAGATGGCCGTGTAGACGAAGATCACCGGTGCCCAGAGCACTGAAGGCTCATGCGCCGCTGCCGCGGCCAGGTAAGGGCGGTAATCACCAGTGCGCAGGCGGCGCAGTCCGAAATCCGCCGGGTTGAAGTGGTAGACCCCCGCTGGGAGATCGGGCAGATCCCCGCAGACGATATAGACTTCGATGGGATAGAGAGCTCCGGCGCACGCCGCAGCGCGGAAGAAAAACTCCCCGCCGGGATACGTCTTCTTCTTCGTGATCCCCGCCGAGTAAAAGAGGATGTGGGCGAGCGCAGCGAGCGTTGGGAGCGCTTCCGTGGAATTCGCGGAAGGGGCGGGCGGAGGTATCGGTGCACCCAAGGCGGCGAACGCCGGAACGTTCGTCTCCGGAACGTCGCGGGGGAGAGGGATCACCTCCAGCTCCGGATAGATCTTGAACGGCAGCGGTTGATTCTCCCAATCGAGATAGTGCGCGCTCGTGCGCACGCTCCAGTAGGAATGTTTGGTCGCATCATGGTATGTCCACGCGATCGTCGTGTTTCGATTATCCGTCATACTCACTCTCCTCGTGGGAAAGGGGATGGAGACGAAGGTCCTGATTCCGGAGGGCGACGTTTCACGTGGATCGTCCCGTTCACCGCACGCAAGCGAATGAATCGCTCGCCCTGACCGAGCTGCCCCTCGACTCGCTGTCCCAAGATGCCTCCCTCAGAGGCCGTTAATCCCCACGCCTCGTCCGCGACGATCTTCCCATGAAGGGTCTCCGCCTCCAGACGCGCCGGACAGACTGCCGGCAGCTCCAGCGAGATGCGACCGTTTATTGACTGAAGCGTCATGTCTCGATCCTCTGTGCATCGAGCGAGGGAGATGTCAATCCGCCCGTTCACAGTCTCTGCATCCACCGCTCCCGCTACTCCTTCGACTTCAATTCGACCGTTGACGGTTCGCGCCCTCACGTGCCCTTCGACATCTCGGATGCGAATGCGACCGTTGAGGACACGCACGTCCGAGAGATTCGCCCGGCGTGGGAGTGTGATCTCGTAATCCACCGCGACGTCCGCGTCCTCGGACCGGATCGTTCGGATGGTGAGCGCGCGTTCCGCCGGCAAGACCTCGATGCGCACATCCTGTGGATCAACAGGCGCCCTTTCTCGCCGGCGGGCGGTGATGAGGGCTACTTCCTCATCCCATGTGGTGATCGTCACGTCCCCACTCTCGTTGAGAACGGTGACGTCGCTCCCGGCCGGAAGTGCGAGACGATGCGAGAAGAACGGGAAGGAGGAGGTCTTCTGGGGAGCGAAGGTGATGCGGCGATGGATGAACTCGCGCCAGATATACCGTCCTGCGTTGCTCACTGTCGCCAGAAGCATCGAAGCCCCCAGGGCTGTCACGGCGACGAGGAAAAAGATCAGGAATCGCGACCGGTGTCGTCGGCGAGGCGTGTCGATCCCTTCCTCGGGTCGTTCGGGGGGGAGATAGACAGGCGTTGTGGGAGGAGCAGATTCGGGAATCAACTGAGTCGGCGGGGTGGAAGAGGCTTGAGTCTCCACGCTCTCCCCTCCCATGCGTGCCGATGGCTCCTCCGCCGAAGGAGGTTCCAGGGAAGCCCCGCAATACCGACAGAAGTGCCAATCGGTACCGACGACGGAGCGACAGCGCGTGCAGATCCGCATGTCCTTTCCTCCCTTATACACTGCCAAGATCTTAACGAGTCGGGCCTCTAAATGGAAGGCCACGTCCCGTGAGCTTGGCACTTTGCGCGCATCACTTCGCCCACACCTCGGAGATGACGACGTCCACCTCGATCGGCACCGTCTTGATGAACTCGCGGCCGGCGGCGATCATGCGCTCGCGTACTCGCTCGGCGACCTCCGGCGCGTGATCTTCCGCGACTTCGACGACGATCTCATCGTGGATGGAGTTCACGATGTGCGCGTCGTAGGGGCGAAGGGCGTCGTAGACCAGGCGCATCGCGCGTTTGAGGATGTCTGCGCCCGTGCCTTGAATGGGAAAATTCTTTCCCAACCGTTGAATTGCCGCCACCTGCTCGCGGTCCGCGGAGTCGAAGTGAAAGCGCCAGAGGCGCCCCGATTGGGAACGGCTGTGCCGGACGGAGACCGCTGTATCGCCTGCCGCGCGCAGCCATTCTCCGACTCTCCGATAGATCTCGAAGTAATTGGCAATCAGCGCTTCCGCTTCAGCGATCGAGATGTCAGCCCGCTGGCGGACTTCGGCGATCCGCGCTGCCAGGCTCGTCGCGCCCATGCCATACATCAGGCCGAAGTTGATCGTCTTGGCGATAGCCCGCTGCTCTTTTGTGACCTCCTCGGGAGGGACTTTGAACATCCAACTCGCGGTCATCCGGTGGAGATCCAAGCCGTTCAGGAAGGCTTCGAGCATCTTCGGATCTTGAGAGAACTCGGCGAGAATGCGCAGCTCGATTTGCGAATAGTCGGCCACGATCAATCGCCGACCGACAGGCGCTCGGAAGCACGCCCGAATCTCCGGCACATTGGGGACTTGTTGAATATTCGGCTCGCTGCAGCTATAGCGTCCCGTCGGCGTGCCGATCTGATGGAAATCCCCGTGCAGTCGTCCGGTCACGGGATGCCGGTGTTCGAGAAAGCCACGACCGAACGTGCTGAGCAGCTTCTGGACGCTGCGGTATTCGAGCAGGAGACGAACGACGGGATGCTCTCGATACGGCAGAAGATCCCATTCGCTCGTCCCCTCCACGGCGAGGCCGAGCCGACGTAACCCCATCAGGACTTGGTGCGGGCTGTTCAGATTGATTTCGGCGTGGCCGAAAAGATCCCTCTGCGCAGCGACAGAAGCCAGTTCACGTTGCAATGCTTCGTGAAGCTGCGCGCGTCGGCGCTCCCACGCCTCCATCAAGGAGTGCCATCGTTCGACGTCAAAGGGCATCCCCGCCAGCTCCATCGCCGCCGTGGGGACCACGCACTCGAATTCAAGCTGGGCCGCCCGAACAAGCCCCAGCTCCTTTAACTTCTGAATGAGAATCCGCCGGAGCGGTAGCAAGACCTCGACATCGCGCGCGGCATATTCGAGTTGTGCGCGAGACAGCTCTCCGCTCCAATCGCTCAGTTGCGGCGCTTTCTCCACCCGCTCGCGAAGATACCGCTCGGCGACGTCCGCCAGCCCATGCCGTTTCGCCATATCTCCGGCCGCCACAAGTTGCGAGGCAAGCATCGTGTCGAAGATGCGGCCCAGTTCCAGGCCCGCATGATGCCGGAGCATCTTCGCATCGAACTTCGCATTATGGAGGACCTTGATGGGTCGCTCGCTTTCGAGGACCGGACGGAGCACTTCCAGTGCGGACAGCCCGAGCGCGAAAAGATCGAGCACGAAAACCCCGCTCGATGTCGCGATCTGCAGCAGGCGGATTCGCCCTTGGTACGGATCGAGCGCCGTCGTCTCTGTGTCCACGCCGAGTACCGGCTCCGTCAGCAACTGCGCTCGGAGCGTCTCCAACTCGGCCATTCGCGTGATCACGCGGTATGTTCCCATCGCCCTTTTCGAATCACGTGGGTGGTCGCCCCTTCCCGTTCCCCTCTCCACCTCCCCGGAAATCTTCACATGAATCTCTGAGGAATCCGATCGGGGACGCCTCAACCCATTTTGTCATCGCTTTTCAAGCATACCCCCTTCACCCCTGGCTCCGCAAACGGCACCGGAAGCGGGAAATGGGAGCGAGCGTCTCCCGTAGGGTGAGCTCCTCCGGCTTCTTAGGGAGGAGAATCCGTCATTGGCCCGATTGAGTCGAACCGAGAGGGCAGCTACCATAAAGGGCTTCGCATCGGGAGGACTGGGGCATTCGAATTCGGTTCAGAGCGCGTGAGGAGGCGGCTGTGTTCTGGCGAGCGAGTTCGTGCAGATGACGTGCAGACGATTCCCGTCAGGCATTTCACGCGAGCGTTCGAAGCCAAACGCCTGAGGAGAGAGCGCATGCGGATATGAGGTGCTTCTGTCGCCTCAACCTCCCTTGAGAATGTCTCAAGGGGGAGGGCATGGCGTTGGGAGGGCCGCCATCAGGCGATGAAGCGCGCGAGCGGACGTGGGCGCTTCTTCTCGTCCTTGGACTCATTCTCGCTTCCGATCCCAGTCGAGGAAGGGCTTGCCCTCTGGCACTCACGGGGCATGCTCGCACCTCAGGGGCGGAAGAGATCGAGGGGGACGTGGAAGTCCTTGTGGAAGACGGGTTCGGCTGGGCTCGCGAGCGCGCTGTCGTGCGTCGCGGTCAGCACCGCCTTTGGATTCGCTGGATCGGATCGGCGCCGATCTCCTTGCGGACGGGGATGCACATTCGCGCGCGCGGGGTGCGCATGGGTGCCGAGTTTCTCATTACCGAGGCGGATCTCACTGAGCCCTTTGTCGTCACCGAAGTCGCCGCCGAGCGTCGTGTCGCGGTGCTTCTGGTGAATTTCTCCAATCGGCCGATGCCTCCGTATTCCGCAGAGACGGCACGTCAGGTCCTCGCGACCGCGATCGAGTTCTTCCGGGAGAACGCATATGGGCGCGTCTCCCTTAACGGAGACGTCTTCGGATGGTTCACGCTGCCAATGAGCTCCGCCACGTGCGATCCTTTCCGCCTCGCAGAAGAGGCTCATGTGCTCGCCATCGCTTCGGGAGTTGAGATCTCAGCGTATGAGCATCTCATTTATGCCTTCCCCAAGAATGCGTGTTCGTGGTGGGGGTTGGGGACAATCGGCGGTGCCCCGTCCTCGGCGTGGATCAATGGGACGCTCACCGTCCAAGTTTTAGCCCACGAGCTGGGACATGGTCTGGGTCTCTCCCACTCACATGCTTTGGACTGCGGGTGGATCACTCTCGGATCGGAGTGCCAGATCCTCGAATACGGCGATACGTTGGACGTCATGGGGATGGGGGCAGGGCATTTGGGAGCTTTCCAGAAAGAGCGGCTCAGATGGCTGCGCGAAGAGCGCGAGGAACTTCTCCGCGTGACCACAGACGGGCTGTTTCGGCTGACGCCTTATCAGATCAGAGGAGGCGGCCCGAAAGCGCTCAAGGTTCTCCGAAGCGAAGAAGCGGGGCGCGCGGTGTGGTATTACATCGAATATCGTCCGCCTCTGGGATTCGATCGGTTTCTCCAGAGGAATTCCAACATTCCTCGTGGAGTCATTGTGCGCTTGGGCATTGTGGGCGAGCGCGGTGGAAGCTTCCTCCTGGACATGACACCAGAGACAGCGTCTTGGTTCGATCCGGCTTTGACCGTCGGACGAAGTTTCACGGATTCTCGGACCGGTGTGACGATCTCCGTGCACGAGATCAAGGAGGATGGAATTATCCTCGCGATCGCGGGAGCCGTTCAGGGACGGTAAGATCAGCCTCCTGGGCTTACAGGAATCCGACAGCGAATCTTCGAAAATACTCTCCCTGACCGATTGCCACAGATCTCAGCAGTGCTAAGCTAGTGGCGGGAGGAATAGATCTATGTGGCGAGTCGCGGGAGATCGAGGCAGTGTTGTCGTCTTGATGACGGCCGGCGTGGTAGCACTCCTCGGTGCGACCACCTTGGCAGTGGATGTGGGGTACCTTTACGTCGTGCGTAATCAACTGCAAAACGCCGTGGATGCAGCGGCGCTAGCTGGTGCGCAAGGACTTTTGGCGCAGCCGGGGAACTATACGGCTGATGGGGCAGCCGTGCGCCTGGCTATCGAATACGCGGCGCGGAATCAGGCCGATGGGGAACCGGTCCTTCTTTCTAGCAGTGAGATCACGTTTCCTCAAAGCAACGCCATTCTCATTGACGTTACGCGGCCTGCCCGCACGTTCTTCGCACGTCTGTTTGGCATTCGCCAGGCGAATATCCGCGTGCGGGCGATGGCCATTGTAGCCCCCGCAATCGGTGGGACTGGAGGGTGGCGCCCGTGGGCACCACCGGATCAGTTCGGGCATGGCGGAGTTTGTGTCACGCCGACAGATGAGGATCACGGACCCTTTAACCCAAATCCTCATACTTGGAGGGGGATCTCCGTTACGGCCGACTATTACAAATCTCCCTACGACCCAGAATTTCAAGGGCAGGACGTGAGCCTCTATCGCGATTGCTCTCCCGGGTCGCCAACTGGTTTCATCGCCCCCCGCGACGTGGATGGCCGGTATATCGAGCTGAAGAGCGACTCGCCGGGGTATCCGGGGAACTTCTATGGTTTGGCCTTAGGCGGGCGCGGAGCCGATACGTATCGCGACAATATCATCTACGGGTGGGATGGGACAGTGCAGCTTGGGGATACACTCACGACAGAGCCGGGGAATATGGTCGGTCCCACCCGCCAAGGTGTGAGCGCCCTTATCGCTCAGGACCCCAATGCGCAACTTCGACGGGATCCGGAAACGCGCCAGTGGTACGTCTGGAGCGACCGCTATCCCCCGAATGAGAGTCCACGCATTGTTCCCCTTCTTCTGTTCGATCCCACAAATCCGCCGCGCGGGGGGCGGACGACCATCCGCGTGGCTAATTTCGGAGCCTTCTTCATCGAGGGGAGCAATGGGCACTCCGTCTTCGGGCGCTTCATCACGATGCGGTTACCGGGAGCGATCGCTGGCGTTCCAGCCGGACGTCCGGCTCGTCAAAGCAGCGGAGCCAGTGGGTATATGGTCGGGACAGTACAGCTTACCGATCCGGACAAGTATCCGTGAGTCCTCGGCCACGTGAGAGGACGGGTTCGGGCCATAGCAGATACATTCAAACGGATTTCGAGCTCAGTTAAGTCATAGTACGAGAGCGGGTTAGGGTTCTGCGGCTATCCCCCGGCAGTATTAGTCCTTAATCCACCATGCCTTAGTCTTGATGAGTTGAGAAATTACTTGAACTTTTTTCTTGACTTTTGACCGGACTCGTGCTATAACATGCGCGACCGCTGGCAAGGCGATCTTTGAAACGGCGGGTAGCAAGAGGCGGAACGGGTTACGGAGTGGCTGCTCTGGAGGCGCGGAGTTGAGAGCTGCTCGTTGGACGAGAATAGCCGGATTGGTATTGCGTGGCCGGCTTTGTCCATAAGTTGCAGAATGGCCTCTAGAGAAGCTTTTGACGGAATTGCCGCAGCTTTGCCTGATTCGAAGGATCGGGTGAGGCAGCGAGCTCGGGCGAGGGTGCCAGCAGAGATGAGCCCTGGATTGTTCAAGTGCAAGATGCGGCCGATGCGAGAGTTCGAACTCTGGCGATACCTGTTCGGTGCTCCGTGGCTAGTAGAGGCTGAGGATACGGCGCGCGGGGGAGCGGACGCGGAGGTCGAGTTCCTGTGGTTAGCGGCGACAACTCAGGTGGACCGAATGCAGGCCAAGCTGCGGCATGTGCGTTCCATTCTCGTCGGATCGTGCTCCACCCTCCTTATTGGCCCTGCCATCACCTGTGGTCAAGTGGATAGGCACGCGACAGCTCCTGAGGATGTCCTGATGTGGCGGGTGCAGAAGTGGACAGACAAGTTGTGGCGCGAGTGCGAGCAGCAGCCGCCGGTTCCTCTTCGAGCGAGAGCGGATGCGGATGAGGCGAGTTCGACAATGGGGGGGTCACATAGTGGCCGATGGCAGGGCCATCTCTATAGTCCTCCTTTCTGGCATCTTGATAGCTCGGACAGTCTGAAGTTGGGCGTTCGGGCACAGGGGGAGGAGATCAGTGAATGCGGCGGTCTTTTCATAACGAGGGCTTTCTCTCAAAGGATGAATCACTTCACTGGCCCTCCCTTTTCTTTGGCCAAGCTCCACCCTGACGGCGAATCGTACGGGCGGGTACCTCCTAACATGCCCCATCCTCCTTTACCTCCCAATCCACCCACCGGGCGTCCAAACGCACCCGCCCGTACTACTTTCCCTTCTGCGAGGCCGAGGCCTCTTCCACATTGAGGATGGCGTCAGCGACGCGGACGACGTCGCGCATCTGGCGGACATCATGAACGCGCACGATGTGTGCGCCTCTGAAGATCGCGGCGACGACGGCGGCTGCTGTGCCGAAGACCCGTTCGCGAGGTTCCATCCCGGTGATGCGCCCGATGAAGGACTTGCGGGAAGGGCCGACCAGCACGGGACGCCCGAATTCGGCGAAGGCATCGAGCCGGTTCAGAATGAGCAGATTATCCTCGAAGGTCTTACCGAAGCCAAGTCCGGGGTCAAGTACCGTTTGCTCCGGGAGCACGCCGTGGGCTCGAGCGCGAGCGAGCGCCCACGCGAAGTGGTCCGCGATTTCCCGTAGGATGTCTGGGCTCGGCGGCAACTGGTGCATGGTCTCAGGTGTCCCACGTGAGTGCATGATGACCAATGCGGCGTGGAATTCAGCTGCGAGCTCGGCCAACCGCTCATCGCGTCGGAGCCCGCTCACGTCGTTGATCATGGACGCCCCGGCCTGCAGGGCTGCGCGCGCCACTTCGTACTTGGTCGTATCTATGGAGATTGGGATGCGGAGGCGGCCCTGAAGGCGTTCGATCACCGGGAGGACGCGGCGCTTCTCTTCCTCAAGGGGGACCGGCGTGGCTCCAGGGCGCGTGGATTCTCCACCGATATCGAGGATATCAGCTCCTTCGGCCTCGATCTCCAGGGCGCGAGCGACAGCTCGCTCCCAGGAGAAGAACTCCCCGCCATCGGAGAAAGAGTCAGGCGTCACGTTGAGGACCCCCATAATCCAGGTGCGCGCGCCAAGTTCCAGAACGCGCTCCCGCAGGATGAGCCGGGTGATTCGGCGCGGCATATTGGACCTCACTGCGAGAACTGGGGTCTCACCTCAGGAGCCTCGTTCGAATTTTGAAGCCTCGGTGGAGTTTCCGCGGGGCTCCAAAGAGGCGACCTCGAAAGTGCGTGCGATTTCATCGCGTTCGGGGAATGCGATCTCGACAAGCTCGCCGTCCACCTCCATTTTGAGGCCATAGGAGCGCTCCTTTACCTCTCCGATCTCAGCTGCTTCGATACCCTCCTGCCGCAAAGCCTCGATGATCGCCGGGCACTGATCGGGGGGCGCGACGATGAGGAGGGCCCCCGACGCGATGAGTCGAAGCGGATCTAGCCCGAGATGGCGACAGAAGATTTCGGTCTCCGGCCAGATCCGAATGCGATCTCTCCAGATGTGCATTCCCACTTCTCCTGCGGCAGCCAATTCGCAGAGGCCACCGATCACTCCCCCTTCGGTCGGATCGTGCATGGCGTGGACGCGCGCGACTGCGACGGCGCGCAGAGCTTCGCGCACCACGCTGATGCCCGGATCGAAGAGGAAGCGGCGGGCTCGCGCTAAAAGAGTGGCTTCGCATCCCGAAAGCTCCCGCGCCTTCTCCCGAGCCAAAATCGCCGTTCCTTCAATGGCGATCCCTTTGGTGAGCAGAATCCGATCCCCCACCTCCATCCTCTTTGGGACGAGTTTGTCCCGGGGCACTTCCCCGAGCATATGGCCGACGACCACCGGGCGATCCAGGCCATAGGTGATTTCCGTATGCCCCCCGCAGAGCGTGATCCCGAGCTCGCGGCATGCGTTCACCATGTCCTGAAAGATCCTCTCCACGAGATCGGCGTCCGTCTGTCTCTCGGGCAAGAGAACGGCGGCGAGAAACCACCGCGGGCGCGCTCCCATGACGGCCACATCATTTGCGTTGATGTGCACAGCATACCATCCGATATGTTCGGTGGCGAATGTGATGGGATCGGTCTTGGCGACGAGATATACGTCACCAAATGCGATGGCGGCTGCATCCTCGCCGAGTCGAGGTCCCACCTTCACGCGCTCGTCTTCGATGGGAATGATCGCGAGCATCCGTTCGAGGATGCCCGGCGGAAGCTTCCCGACCGCGAAAGCGCGCGGCATGCTTCGGTCCCCACAGCGGGCTTATCGGCCAATGGGTGATACTACGTCGTGCCGCTCAAAGAGTTGCCGAGCGACATATTGGCTCCGGTTCGCCGCATCGTTTCGGAGCCCATGTTGCAGGAAGTACTGTTGCATCTCCTCTACGTTAATCGGAACCTCGAACACGACGATGCCCAGTGCTTCCAGCTTCCGCTTCAACTCGCGATGCGAGCGGATCCACTGTTCATAGCTCTCGTAGCCGAAGCTGTCTTCCGCATATTGGAGCTGCTTCCGAAACTCCTCCGGCGTGTAGAACGGCAGTCCAATGACCGCCTTCACGAGCGATCCTGGTGGTTTCCGCACTCTCCGTCGCCTCATCATCGTCTGCCTCAGGTGCAGGCCATGTGTTCTCCTCATGCTTGATTGTGTCGAGCGGTTCGGGTCTCGTCAAGCGTGGGAGTTGAATTTTCGCCTCGGCGAGGCCATACTTATGTATGCGGAAAGTTGGTGGACACGGAGGTGAGGAGATGACGAGCAACACAATGCGGACCGCCTTGCTGCTTGGAGTGCTCACGATCTTCTTCCTGTTGGCGGGTGAAGTGATCGGAGGTCGGCAAGGATTGATCACGGCGTTCTTCTTTGCAGCCCTGATGAACCTGGCCGCCTATTACTTCTCGGATAAGATCGCGCTCGCGAGCTACGGAGCGCGTCCGGTGAGCGAGGCGGAGGCTCCGGAGCTGTACGCGATCGTCCGCCGACTCTCAGCGCGGGCTGGGCTCCCCATGCCTCGACTCTATGTGATCCCTAGCCCTTCGCCGAATGCGTTCGCGACGGGGCGTAATCCGGAGCATGCCGCTGTGGCCGTCACCGAAGGGCTCCTGCAGCTGCTCAATCGGGAGGAGTTGGAAGGGGTCCTCGCCCATGAACTTGCTCATGTGAAGAATCGCGATATCCTCATCCAGTCGGTGGCGGCGACGATTGCGGGCGCGATCATGATGCTGGCGCGATTGGGTCTCTTCTTCGGCGGCCTGGGACGGGATGAGCGCGAGAATCCGCTGCGCGGTGTGGCGGGCCTGCTCTTTCTCATTCTCGCCCCTGTGGCGGCGCTTTTGATCCAGATGGCCATCTCGCGCGCGCGGGAGTTCCAGGCGGATGCCACCGGGGCGGAGATCGCAGGGAACCCGTATGGGCTGGCGCGAGCTCTGGAGAAACTGGAGCGTGGCGTCTCGCGCATCCCCATGCTCGACGCCAATCCGGCTACGGCGCACATGATGATCGTCAATCCTCTGGCTGGGGAGACGCTGATGACGCTCTTCAGCACGCATCCGCCCATCCGCGAGCGGATTCGGCGTTTGCTGGAACACGCGGCGCGCGCGTGAGATCGCGCGGGTGATTCTTGTCGGACGGCGTGAGGAGGAGGTGAGCCATGAGGCAGTGGGATGACGTCAACGAGCTGGTGCCGACGGAGCCTTCGGCGGAGCCGGCATCTGAAGACGTTACATCGGACGACTCTCAGCCTCGCGTCGTGGACAAGCGGCGCTTCGTGCGCGTGCTGGAGGACACGGCCCCCGCCGAAGCGCCTGCGGAAGAAGCCCCTCGGTATCCCACCTACGTCGAGGAGCTGCAGACGCGGCTGCGCCTCAGTGAGGAGCGCGCGCAGGCTCTCGAACGCGCGTTTCAGGAAGCGCGCGAGCGCATGCGGGAAGAGCTCGAGGCCTTCCGCGAACGGCAAACGCGGGTGCTCCAGGAGCGCGTCGAGCAGCGGGTGGCTGAGATCCTCGGTCCCGTGCTCGAAGTTCTCGATGAGCTGAAGCGAGCGCTTCGCGCCGCCGAACAGATGGAGAACGCTCGCGCCTGGTTGGATGGTGTGCGGGCCATTGTCGCGCTCTTCGAACGCCGCCTGGAGAAATGCGGGATTGCGATCCTCGACCCGCTTCATCAGCCCTTCGACCCGTCGCTTCATGAGGCGGTGGAGGTTCTCGAGGTGGAGCCGGAACGCGATGGCCTCGTCCTGGAGGTCATCGAGCCCGGGTATCTCCTCGGAGAGAAGACGCTGATCCGCCCGGCGCGGGTGCGCGTGGGGCGCGCGACGTCTGCCCGTGAATCGGCGACGTCAGGCGAAAGCGGAGAGCCTCGCCTTGAGTCGGTGTGAAGGAGCTGTGTATAATTCGCACTTGCGACGACTATGATTGACCTAGGGCCATTCCAAGACAAGTTCTCCGAGAGCGGACGCCGCGTCATGGGGCGAGCTATTGAGGAGTCTCGCCACCGGGACCATAACATCATCGCGGCCGAGCACATCCTGGCAGCCCTCATCGAGGTCGAGCGTTCCCTCTTCAATGAAGTCATGCAGAGCCTTAACATTGATCCGCAGGCGGTCATTCGCGCCCTGAATGAGCAGCTCTCGGTCGCCCGTCAGTTCACCGGGCGCGGCATGCGCTTGGATCCCTCGTGTCGCACGGTTCTGAAGCTGGCGCTCGATCGCGCCCGCTCACTGGGACGTAATGAGATTGATTCCTCGGACTTGTTCGTCGCTCTCTTCCAAGATCGAGATGGCGTGCCTGTGGAACTGATGCGGCGGTTGGGCGCGGATCCTGACATCGTCCTGCAGAAAATCATCACACGCGTGCGCTCGCGCGAGGAACGCGAGGAGCGGTTCCGCCGTCGCTACGAGCTCCCCCCTTATCTGAAGCATTTCGGCGTCAGTTTCAACAAGCTCGCCCGCGAGGACAAACTGCCGCCTCTCATTGGCCGCGAGCGGGAGCTGCGGCAGGTGATGGAGATCCTCTGCCATCGCGAGCGGGCGAATTCGGTCATGCTCGTCGGCGATCCGGGAGTGGGCAAGACGGCTATCGTCGAAGGACTCGCGCAGCTCATCGAATTTCATCCCGAGCGCGTCCCCCCGCGGCTGCGGAACGCTCATATCGTCGGATTACAGATGTCGGGCGTCGTCGCTGGGACGATGCTGCGCGGGATGTTCGAAGAGCGTTTGCACGGCATCATCAACGAGGTCAAGGAGCGAGAGAACATCATTCTCTTCATTGACGAGGCTCACACGATTATCGGCGCGGGCGCGGCCTTGGGTGTCTCCAACGATGCCGCTAACATCTTCAAAGGCGCTCTCGCCCGAGGCGAGATTCGCATCATTGGCGCGACAACCATGACCGAATACAAGGAATACATCGCCGAGGATGAAGCGCTGGCCCGCCGCTTCCGCGTCGTCAAGGTCGAAGAGCCGACGCTCGAGGAGACGCGCCAAATTCTGAAAGGGATCAAGCCCCGCCTGGAGCGGAACTATTCCGTGACGATCTCCGAGGAGGCGCTCGAGACGGCGCTGGAGATGGCACCGCGATACCTCCGGGGTCTCCATCTGCCGGATAAGGTCATCGGATGGCTCGACACGGCGGCCGTCAAGGTCGAGATCGAACAGCCGGAGGAGCGCATCGTCCGACCGGAGCATGTCATCGAAGTCATCTCGCAAGATTCGCGCATCCCGAAGGACATGATCTTCCGCGATACAACGGAACGCTTCAAGGAGATGGAAGAGGCCCTCAGTCGTCGCGTCGTCGGTCAGAAGGAGGCCATCCGAGCTGTCGCCCGTCGCCTCCGGCTGAACAAGGGGCCCCTCAAGGAGAATTTCTACCGTCCCGACGGCGTGCTCCTCTTCCTTGGGCCGACGGGGGTTGGGAAGACGGAGCTGGCCAAGGCCGTCGCCGAATTCATGTTCGGCGACGAGAACAAGATGATTCGCATTGATTGCTCGGAATATCAGGACGGCACCATCGGCATCGAGAAGCTCATCGGCATGCCGCGCGGTATCGTCGGCAGCGAGCGCGGCGGCATCCTCACCGAAGCGTTACGCGATAATCCCTTTACGGTCCTGCTCATTGATGAGGTCGAGAAAGCGTCCATCTATCTCATGCAGCTCTTTCTGCAGGCCTTCGACGAAGGATGGATCACCGACGGACGCGGGAAGAAGGTCTATCTCTCTGATGCCATCGTCATCATGACCTCCAACCTGGGCAGCGACCGCTACAAGAAGTACCTGAATCCGCTCGGCTTTGCTCCGCAGAACAAAGATACGCTGGAGCAGATCAAGCGGGAGATCGTCCGCGCCGCCGAAGAGCACTTCTCCCCTGAATTTCGCAATCGCATTGACGAGATCATCGTCTTCTCTCCTCTCACCCGCGAGGAAGTGCGCGAGATCGCCCTCATGTATCTGGAGAAGACTCGCGCGCAAATGGCCAAATATAATAAGAGCCTGACCGTGACCCATGCCGCGCTGGATCGTCTCGTCGAGATGGGCTACAGCCTGCAGTTCGGAGCGCGCTTCCTCAAGCGCGCGATTGACGAGCACGTCAAGCTCCCGATCACGCAGATGTGGAAGGACGCCGATCACTTCCTCGTGGATGTCGTAGAGGGTGCGATTCAGGTACATCCCGTGGAAGCGGCCGTCGTATAGAGAGCGCGGTCATGGGGAGTGGGCATCAGCTTATAGTGCCGCTGGCGGTCTTCCTCTCGATCCTCTCTCCTCCACAAGAGGATCAGGCGCGGGCGCTTTTGGAAGCGGCGACCCGTGCTCTCGGTGGCGAAAGGTACCTCGCACTCAAGTCCCTGGCCGGACGCGGACTCTACGCCCAGTTCAATGAGCGCGAGCAGGTGCAAGCACTCTTTCCCTTCGTCCTCTACGTTCTCTATCCCGATCATGAGCGCGTCGAGTTCGGGCGCGGCAAGGAGCGCTTCATCCAGGTCAACGCGGGCGCTCGGGGATGGATCTACGACGGTCCCTCTCGGAACCTGCGGGATCAGAGGGAGGAGGAGATCGCCCGCTTCCGTACGGCGCGGCGACGCAGCTTGGAGACAGTCATGCGCGACCTCTGGCGGCGACCTGACGTGAAACTCCGGTACCTGGGCGAGCGCGAGCTGTGGTTCCGTCAACGGGGCATTGGAGTGGAATTGGTCGTCCCTTTGGAGGGGGAGGTGGTCGATCGCATCCATATCTATTTCGACCCCCAGACCTATCTCCCCGTGAAGCTCGCCTACGGCGATGAGGAGGAGCGGTTCTACCTCTATCAGGACTTCGACGGAATTAAACTTCCCTTGCGCATTGACCGATACAAAGGTGATCTTCAGGTCTCGCGCGCCAGTTTCGAAGAGGTGCAGGTGAACATCCCCATTGATCCGAAGCTCTTCGAGAAACCACCGAGCCCGGACAAAGTGCGGTGAGCGACTTGCGCGCTCAAAAATGATCCGTCGCCCAAAAGAGATCTCCGTACGCAGCGAGAATGTCCGCATCGAGCGCGGGATCGAAGGACGCGAGCATCGCTACCTCTCGCGTTCGCGGGCGTGGGCGGATGTATTCCTCTGGGAGCACTGGCGACCACCGGTGCGGCGGCCACCATCCGGTGAGATGCGTCGCGCCCAGCAGCGCCCCATCCCGCCGGAGTGCTCCCAAGAGAGCCCGGGCGGCATCCGGATACCCGTCGGCGACGATCAGCTCTGTGAGGATGAGCGCGGGAGGATCAAAGAGGACAAGCGCATATCCCAGGCTCTCTCTTTCGCACCGGACGATCCAGTGGCGGGGAGACTTCACCCCTCCAGGAAGGCGTCGCACGCGCTCGCGCTCTTTCTGCCGCAGGTGGTCCCAGTATGATGAAGACCGCCAGAGGACGAAGGGGTCTGGCGCCGTCGCCTGCGCATAAAGTTGCTCGATATCTGACCAATCCGCCTCTTGAACGCGCTCGACCTTCATGCGCGGACATTCATCTCTTGGCAAAGCCTCAAGCGGCACGGAGAACTCGTGCGAGGGGAGCGGGTGAAATCCGAGTCGGTGATAATACTCCACCCCGATGTCCGAGAAGAGCAACGCGCCGCTCATCCCCTCCGACTGCACGCGCGCCAGGACGGCCGAGAGCATCGCGCGCGCATGCCCCTGTCCACGGTGCGCGCGTGGAGTATAGACGGCGCCGATTCCTCCGAGCACTATCCGGCGCGATCCGCTTCGCGCCTCTAATCGGTAGAGCTTCAAGCTGCTCAGAACGGTGTCCTCATCCTTCCACACGAGATATCGGAAGTTCTCGCGTCCCCACGGAGTCTCCATCTGCGCGAAGACGAACGCTGTATAGTCCTCAAGCGTCATCCCCTCGGACCAGAGGGCGTGCGTCTCCGAGAGGATCGCGCGAATCTCCTCGGGCGAAGCCGGGCTCAGAACGGGCACATTCGGTATATAATGAATGGATCGTTCCGATGTCAACCGAAGTGCACATGCCGCAGGCGTGGGACGATCACCTCCTTCGCGAGGAGGAGCTCGGAAAGGCGCTCGGCGAAGAAGGGCTCAACTGGCGCGCTCGTCTGGAGGCTCTCTTTCGCGAGCAGAGCGAGCATTGGCCCGCTCTTGCCCAGGGCTTGGAGGGGCTCTCTCGCGTGCTCGTCCGGGATATACTGCTCGGATCGGCGCTCATCCGCCTTCAACATAATCCCCTCCGCCTGATGAGTACGACTGCCATCGTGGATGAGACGATTGTGCGTCAACGCCCCTGTTTCCTCTGCCCCGAGAACCTTCCCCTTGAGGAGCGAGGGCTCGCCTATGGTCGGGAATATGTGATCCTGTGCAATCCGTATCCTATCCTTCCCAAGCATGTGACGATCGTTCACCGCGAGCACATCCCTCAAGCGTTGGCAGGGCGTTTCGAGCTTCTGCTCGATCTAGCCGCTGAGCTCTCTCCGGATCTCTTCCTCCTCTATAACGGGCCGAGATGCGGGGCCTCGGCTCCGGATCACCTTCACTTCCAAGCGGCTGAGCGCACACACCTGCCCATTGCGCGAAACTTCGCCGACGTTCAACCTCTTGTGAGCACGCCTGGGATCACGATCTCCCGTTCGGTCACTTATCCGGCTCGGATGCTCCTCTACCGAGGAACTAATCGCGAGCAGTTGAGGGCGTGGTTCTCTGAAACGCTCGCGATCCTCGCCGAGGTGACGAACTCTTCCGAGGAGCCGATGATCAACCTTATCGTCTTCGCCGACGCGCCTGCTGTTCGCCATCGAGAGCCCGTATGGACGGTCCTGCTTTTCCCCAGAGCTCGACATCGTCCCGCGTGCTTCTTCGCCGAGGAGCCACATCGCTTGTTGATCAGCCCGGCGGCCATAGACTTAGCCGGGCTTGTGATCGTCCCTATCCGGGAGCACTTTGAGCGAATCACTGCTGACGATCTGCGAAACATCTTTTCCGAGGTCACCCTCTCGGCCAAGCTGTTCGAGCTTCTCGTGGCGCGTCTTCGCGGGCGTCGGGCGTTCACACAGATTTAACTCTGCACTTACACGCTTTTTACGGGCCTTTGGTAAGCTCTCGAAGCGACGTGGACAAAGGGCGCGGGATCGAGTAAAGTCCTTAGTACCACGCAAGGGAGCACGGGAGAATGGAGACGCAGAAGATGTGGTGGACGCCCATCTGGGCGATGGTTCGGATGTGGGCTCTCCTCTTCCTCCTTTCTTCCTCGGCAGCTTCTCGCCCGCTCGAAGTGCCACCCCGACAGAATCCCTTGGCCGAGGTCGAAGCCTTACAGCGGCGGGTTCAGGAGCAGGAGCAGGTGATCGAGCAGTTGAAGCGGGAGTTAGCTGAACACAGGCGCCTTCTTGAGCAGTTGCGCGAGGAAGTGCGGGCGATGGCCCAGCGATCCCGCGAAGGACCGGAGGAATCCAACCGGACCGCTGGGGAGACGGCTGCTTCGGGGGCGCGAGCGCCTTCGGCGAATTCGTTCTTTCTTTGGGCGAATGGGCGCCCGACCCTTCGGAGTTCAGACGGGGACTTCGAGATGGCGGTGTCAGGAGAAGGCCAGTTCGACTTTCGCGCCTACAGTCGAGAGTCGTTCGCTCCGCCGAATACGTTTCTTATGCGGCGATTTCGCCTGGCGGTGCTTGGGAGGCTTCTCGGTCGCTACGAATACGAGATTCAAGCGGATTTCGCCAAGCGCGGGAGCGGCCTCTTGCGAGATGGATGGTTACGAGTGCCTTTGTCTCCGAGGATGTATTTGCAGGTGGGGAACTTCAAAGAGCCGTTCTCGCAAGAGGAATTACGCAGCGCGATGCACATAGACTTCGTGGAGCGGGCGATGGCGGTCCAGATTGCGCCGAGTCGAAGCCCTGGGATGCAGCTTACGGGGGAAATGGCGCGTGGACGGATTGTCTACCAGATCGGGATCTTCAACGGAAAGGGGAATCTGGCCCTCAACACGACGCGCACGCCGGAGGGCGTCCTCCGTGTGCGCGTCTCACCGTGGCGCGGAGGAGACACGCAGCAGGGCGGGGGACTGAGTTTCGGAGGTGCCTTCGCCCTCGGCCGGCAACGCGGGGGGATGAGCCTGAGGGGGCAGACCGAGAGTCAGAGCGCGATCTTCTTCTCGCCACGTCCGGTCAACGGACAGGTCATGCGCGCCAATGGAGAGGTGACCTACCTGCTCGGTCCGTTCGCTCTGCGCGCCGAATACAATCAAATGGCTCAAGATCGCTACCAACTGGGTCCGAATCGGACGACGCTTCCCGCCGTCGTCGCCAAAGGCTATGCCGCGCAGCTCACCTACCTGCTCACGGGGGAGAAGAAGCCGGAGAACGGTCCGGTCATACCTCGTCGCTCCGCGCTGGCTGCGGGAGCGGGGGACCGGGGGTGGGGCGCCTGGGAGGTGAAAGCCCGATACTCGGCGTTGCAGCTTTCGGATGGAGCAGAGACGGTGCGCGCAGAGACGATCACGTGGGGAGCGAATTGGTATCTCACTCCCTTCGTCAAGTACATGCTCGATCTCGTCCTGGAGCGTATCCCAACGACCTCAGCTCTCCATCGCTCTGAGCGTTCCTTCTCTTTGGTCACGCGCCTTCAATTCGCTTTTTGAGGGAAGGTCTTATGAGGAGCCGACTTCGACGAGTACAAAGAGCGAGCAGTCTGATCCTGGCTTTGAGTCTCGCGCTGGTGAGCGCCTGTTCCTCGCGCGCGCCCTCGGAGCGCGCGCGCGCCGTCACCATCAAGGGTTCGGACACGATGGTGATTCTCGGTCAGCGATTCGCTGAGGTCTACATGCAGAAGCATTCGGGCACGGTGATTCAGGTCACTGGCGGAGGATCGGGCACCGGCATCGCCGCGCTGATCAATGGAACGACGGATATCGCGCAAAGCTCGCGGCCGATCAAGTCCTCGGAGGCCGAGCAAGTCAAAGCGAAGTTCGGCGTCGAGGTCATCGAAACGCCGGTTGCGCTCGATGGCCTGGCCGTATATGTGCACAGTTCCAATCCGGTGAATGAGCTGTCGCTCGCGCAACTCAAGGCCATCTATACGGGGCGGATCACCAACTGGAAGGACGTCGGAGGGCCGGATCTTCCCATCGTCCTTTACAGTCGGGAGAACAACTCGGGCACGTATGTGTACTTCAAGGAGCACGTGCTGGAGAACGTCGACTTCGCGCCGACGGCGCAAACGCTTCCGGGCACGGCGGCCGTGATCAACGCCGTGGCGAAAGACCCGAAGGCGATCGGCTACGGCGGGATCGCCTACGGGGAGGGGATCAAGACGCTCAGGATCAAGAGGGATGAGGCTTCACCGGCAGTCGCCCCGACGTGGGAGAACGTCGCCTCCGGTCGGTATCCCATCAGCCGAGAGCTGTATTTCTACACCGTTGGGAAGCCGAGCCATCCGGTGGCGCGCGATTTCATCCGCTGGGTCCTCTCGCCGGAGGGGCAGGCCGTCGTCAAAGACGTGGGGTACTATCCACTTCCTGAGGAACGGCGTCGAGAGATCGCGCGCCGGTGGGAGGCGCGATAAGTGGTCGCAACGGCCTTATGCGTAAAGGGTGGAGAGCGCAAGACAACGGACGGCGTCGCTCGCTAGACCGTTGGGCGCGTCGAGCGATCTTCTTGCTCTCGCTCACGGCTATTGCGACAATCCTTCTCATCTTCATCTTCATTTTTCGCGAAGCGCTGCCGATTCTGACTGATCCCGAGATCCAGAAAGAGGCGAGCGTGCGCCACTTCTTCCACCCGATGGAGGGATCGGATGCGGCGAGTCGCTACATGTGGCAGCCTATCGCCCTTGTTCCCAAATACAGCCTCATCCCGCTGATTCTGGGGACGTTGAAGACGACGCTTGTGGCGCTTCTGATCGCGGCTCCTCTCGCTATTGCGGCGGCGCTCTACACGTCGGAATTCGCGCCTCCGCGGATGCGCGAGCTCATCAAGCCGGCTGTCGAGCTGCTGGCCGGCCTCCCTTCGGTCGTCCTCGGCTTTTTCGCCCTGATCGTCCTCGCGACGTGGATCCAGCGCCTTCTAGGACTTGAGACGCGATTGAATGCGATTACGGCCGGGACGGCGCTGGCGCTGGCCTTGATTCCGATCATCTACACAGTGAGCGAGGATGCCTTGAACGCCGTCCCACAGAGTTTGCGCGAGGCGAGCCTGTCGCTTGGGGCCACGCGTTGGCAAACGGCGGTGCACGTTGTCCTGCCGGCTGCTCTGCCCGGTATCTTTGCGAGTCTCGTACTGGGTTTCGGACGTGCCGTCGGGGAGACGATGATCGTCCTCATGGCCTCGGGGAATGCAGCGATCACTTCGCTTCGCTTCACTGATTCCGTGCGCACGCTGGCTGCCACGATCGCCGCCGAGCTCGGAGAGGTCGTCTTCGGAAGCCCACACTACCACGTCCTCTTCTTCATCGGAGCGCTTCTGTTCGTCGTCACATTCACTGTGAATTCTATTGGCATCTATATCATCCATCGCGTGCAACGCCGCCTGCAGGGAGGGATATGAGCGCCGTACCCGGCACCCGAACGACATCGCTCCGTGTCTCGCGACGGGAGCTTTTCTGGGAACGCCTCCGAGAGCAGGTTCCCATCGGCTTGCTCGCGCTGGCGAGCGTGCTCATCGTCGCGATGCTCGGAGTCATCTTGGGAAATATCGTGTGGAACGGGGCCGGGCAGATCAGTTTGGAGTTTCTGACGACGGCGCCTCGCGGAGGCATGACCGAGGGGGGGATCTTCCCCGCGATCTTCGGGACCGTCGCTCTCGTCATCCTGATGACCATCGCGGCAGTGCCCATCGGTGTGGCGACGGCGATTTACCTGCGCGAATTCACCCCCGGATCGAATCTCGGATATGCGTGGGCGCATCTGCGAGCAGCCCGGCACTGGCAGGAGCGCCTCGCTGGATTCGCGCGCGTTCTGGAGGTCCTCTTGGCCAGGGCGACGCGCGCAGCCGTCAACAACCTCGCCGGCGTTCCTTCGATCGTCTTCGGCCTGTTCGGTCTTGGCTTCTTCGTGCGCTTTGTCGGCGGGGGTATTGATCGGCTCGTCTACGGCGGGGAGCTGGTCTATGGGCAACCCGCCATCATTTGGGCGGCGTTGACGCTGGCCTTGCTCACACTCCCGGTGGTGATCGTCTCCACCGATGAAGCGCTGCGCGCCGTGCCGCGCGAGTTGCGCGAGGCAAGCCTGGCCCTGGGAGCCACGCGCTGGCAGACGATCTGGCGCGTCGTCCTGCCTGAGGCGCTGCCCGGCGTTCTCACCGGTGCGATTCTCGCCGTCAGTCGAGGAGCTGGAGAGGTGGCTCCGGTCCTCTTCACCGGCGCTGCGTATTTCCTCCCATATCTGCCGAGCCGCTTGAACGATCAGTTCATGGAGCTCGGCTACCATGTCTTCATCCTTTCGACACAGTCTCCGGATGTGGAGAAGACCAAGCCGTTGCTCTATGGAACCGTCCTCGTCCTGCTCGGCCTCACCTTCGCGCTCAACGCCGTCGCTGTCCTCATTCGCGCTCGCGTTCGACGGCGGCTCCGAGCGCGATCCTGAAGCGCGAGGGCGGAAGCTTCATTCGCAAGGAGGAGAACGGTGCCGACGAAGTTCGATGTGATCAGAGCACGCGCGACGGAGCGGGAGGCTATCGGAGGGAATGCCGCCGAGCCTCACGCGATCTCCTTTCCTGCCAAGGTTCAGGTCGAGCGGTTCAGCTTCTACTATGGCGATGTGCGTGTGCTGCACGAGATCACGTTGAGTTTCCCCCGGAATCAGGTGACGGCCCTGATCGGCCCCTCCGGCTGCGGTAAGACGACGCTCTTGCGGGCCATCAATCGCATGAACGATCTCATCCCAGATACGCGCGCCGAGGGGCGCATCCTTCTGGATGGGGAGAACATCTACGATCCTCAGGTGGACGTCGTGCGGTTGCGGCGGCGCGTGGGCATGGTCTTCCAACGCTCGAATCCGTTCCCCAAGACGATCTTCGAGAATGTCGCCTACGGCTTGCGCGTGAATGGGCTTGTGCGCAATCGTCGGGAATTGGAGGAGCGCGTCGAGGAAAGCTTGCGACAAGCAGCCCTATGGGAGGAGGTGAAAGACCGGCTCCATGAATCCGCCCTCACGCTCTCGGGAGGACAACAACAGCGACTGTGCATTGCGCGCGCCTTGGCCGTGCGCCCCGAGGTCTTGCTCCTGGACGAGCCTGCTTCGGCCTTGGACCCGATCGCCACGGAGAAGATCGAAGCGTTGATCGGTGAACTGAAGCGCTATTATACGATCATCATCGTCACGCACAACATGCAGCAGGCTGCCCGCGTCTCCGACTACACGGCTTTCCTCTGGATGGGGCGTCTTGTAGAATTCAACCAGACGGAGAAGCTGTTCACAGTGCCACGTGAGAAGCTGACGGAAGATTATCTCACGGGGCGCTTCGGATGATGGCGAGGGAAGGGGAGCATGGCCGATCATCTCAGGCCCATTGACCATGACCTGAATCGGCTGCGCGACAAGCTCCTCATGCTCGGGGGGCGCGCCGAGATGGCCATCGCTCAGGCGATCCGCGCCCTCGTCGAGCGCGACTCGGCTCTGGCGGAACACGTCATCCGCGAGGATGATAAGATCGACCAATTGGAGAACGAAGTGGATGAGCTCTGCATTGACATCCTCGTGCTCCGCCAGCCGACGGCCTCCGACTTGCGCTTTGTGATTGCCGCCGTGAAGACGGCGCCCGCGATCGAACGGATCGCCGATCATGCGGTGAATATCGCCCGTCATGTCCTCCGGCTGAATCAGGAGCCGCAGTTGAGGATCTACTTCGACATCTCCGAGATGGCGCGGATCGTTCAACAGATGCTGCTTGACGGCTTGGACGCCTTCACCAGCCATGACGCGGCGAAAGCCCTGGAGACGATCCGGCACGACGATCAAGCCGACGCCCTTTACAAGTACCTCTACGATGAGCTGATCCAGCTCATGGCCGCCGATCCTTCAACCGTTCGACGGGGAGCGGAGCTGCTTTTCATCATCAAGCACCTGGAGCGAATCGCCGACTATGTGACGAATATCTGCGAACAGATCGTCTATATGGCTCGAGGTGAGGTGATCAAGCATCGGGAGTGGCCGGAGTTATGAAGCCAACGATCCTGATCATCGAGGACGATGTCGAACTCGCTCACGTGCTCAAGCGCCATTTGGAGCGGGAGGGGCAATATACGGTAGAGATCGCGCGGACGGGCGAGGAAGGGCTGCGGGCGCTTCTGCGGCGACAGCCAAGCGTGCTCATCCTGGATGTGAACCTGCCGGAGATGAACGGATTCGAGCTGTGTCGTCGCCTTCGCCTGGAGGATGCGACGCGCCGGCTGCCCATCCTCCTGCTCACAGCTCGAACGAGCGAATCGGATAAGGTTTTGGGTCTGGACCTCGGAGCGGATGATTATGTGACCAAGCCCTTCAGCCTCCGCGAGCTGGAGGCGCGCGTGAAGGCCTTGCTGCGACGGGCTCACGAGGAGGAGGATCCTCCCTACGACGATGGAACGCTCTATGTAGACCCGAGGCGTTTCATCGTGATGGTGGAGGGACGCGAAATCAAGCTGACGCGCAAGGAGTTCGCGCTGCTCGCACTCCTTGTGCGCCATCCGGGCCGGACGTTCACGCGCGACTATCTGCTCGATCGAATCTGGGGTCTTACCGACTACGGCCACACGCGCACGCTGGACGTCCATGTGCGCAATCTTCGGAAGAAACTCGGACAGGCAGTGTGCATCGAGACGGTCGTGGGCGTTGGATATCGCTTCCGCCCGCGCCCGCCCGATCCTTCTGAGACGTCATCGTGATGTCCTCTGCGGGGAAGACGGAGCGCGATCTCCTCGGCGAGCTCGTCCATTCTCCAGTGTGGCGAGTGGTCTTGGCCGCTATGCGAGAAGGTCTGCTCATTGTGGATCGGGAACTGACCATTCTTGTTCAGAACCCGGCAGCGGAGCAGATCTTCTCTCCACCGCCGATCTCCTCTCGGCCTCTTCGATTAATTGATCTGACCCGCGATCCTGCGCTGCACGAGGGATTCCTATGCGCCTTCGATCACGGGACATCTGTCGAGCTGCGGTTTGAGCTGAGGCGTGGTGATCCCCGTACGTTCCACGTTACGATTACTCCGCTTCATTTCGCGGCCGAGGAGCCACAGGCGGCCCTGGGCGTCTTCGTCGAGATCACTGCCCTGGAGCGCTTAGAGCGCATGCGACGCGACTTCTTCGCCAACCTCTCGCATGAGTTGCGCACACCGCTAGCGGCGATCTTGGCCTATGTCGAGACCTTGCAGGAGACCGGTTTGAACGATCCCGAGTACGCGCGTCACTGTCTCGACGGCCTCTTTCGACAGGCCCAGCGGCTCCATGCCCTGGTGCGCGACATCACCGATCTGGCGGAGATCGAATCGGGTGCGATCACCCTCTCGCTGGAGGATATCCCGCTGCGCGCCTTCGTCGAAGATGTCCTGGCCTTGATCAGGCCACAGGCAAAAGAGCGTAACGTCGCTCTCGCGAACGAGGTCCCCGAGGACGCGCACGTCCTTGCCGATCCCATTCGTCTGACGCAGATTCTGCAAAACCTCTTGGATAACGCCGTGAAGTTCAATCGGCCAGGAGGACAGGTGTGGGTCACTGCGCGTGCTGTGGGCGAACGCATCCTCATCTCTATCAAAGATACGGGAGTCGGTATTCCACCAGCCGATCAGCCCCGCATCTTCGAACGCTTCTACCGAGGCGAGAAATCTCGATCTCGGGAGACTGGGGGAAGCGGCCTTGGTCTAGCGATTGTAAAGCACCTCGTTCAACTTCATGGAGGGGAGATCACTGTCGCGAGCACGCCAGGATGCGGCTCGGAATTCACCGTCAGTCTGAAGGCCGCCGTCTCACAATAGACCACACTCTGTGCCGAACTGTCGGATTCGTCCTCGAGGAGCGCACAGCCGGCTTGGACGATCCTCTCGCGTAGCCTCGACGCTGCAAGGGATTCACTTCCGGCACGTCCCCCCGCGATCGTGCGATCGCGGGGGGCTCGTGTAGAGGTTCTCACCATAGGGCGAAGAAGAAGGACACAGGGATGCCAAAAAGGATGTCCAGAACACCCCACGTCCTCCATCCGAACCAGGCCCAGAAATGTGTCCACCCAAGATCGGCTTCTCCGCTGAAGCTCCCAAAGGGGTGGAGCGCCGCATCTCCCCCCTCATCGTAAAGCTGAGCGCCTAAGCCAAATCCCGTTGGGGTGAAGACACCGCCCGTGGTGACAAACGGTCGGCCTCCAGCTGTGACACCTCCAACGGGAAGATCGGCTCCCGGTACGTAGGGCTTCCCACCCGCGGTGACACCCGCTTGCGCGGGGAGAGTGAAACTCCCGAGCATGAGCATAAGGACCGTGACGGCGAGAGCTCTCCTCATACGCTAAACCTCCTCTTCAAATCCCATACTTCTTCCGCAACATCGTGATGTACGCTTTGGTGACGCCGAGCAGCTCGGCAGCCTTCGTCTGATTCTCGCCGGCATGCCGCAACGCCTCTGCCAGGAGGAACTTCCCCAGCATTTCGTGCGCCTCCCGCCACGTGGGCAAGAAGCTGCTCCGGATCATGAAGACTCCCTCCTCGGCCTTGATCCGTTGCTGCTGGACCAGGCGCTCGATCCGCTCAATCTCAGACAGCAGATATGCATCTCGGTGCCCACTTGAGAACGCTTTCGTCCGCCTGAGATGTTCAAGGGCCTGCATGCCGTTGCCCCGATGGACCCAGAACTCCGCCAGATACGCATGACTCTCGGCTTGAAGCAACATGTTCTTCAGTTGCATGGCCAGATCGAGGGCCTCCTCAAGCACTCCATGGGCCTCATCCCATCGTCCTTGAGCCATGAGCACGCGCCCCAAGCTGATCAAGGCGACCGCCTTCTCGTGTGGATTCTTCCCCAACTCGGCCAGTTCGATCGCTTGCCGCAGGGTGTGCTCGGCTTCCGATACCTGCCCTTGCTCGAAGCGAAGTCGCCCGAAGAGCTCCAGCGTCGCCGACTCCCCCGCAATGTCCTTGGAGCGGCGGCGTAGCTCCAAACTCTCGTGGAGCAGTTGCGACGCGCGCTCAAACTGCCCCATGCGCAGATAGGCATACGCGAGATTGTTCGTCGCATGGGCCAGATCGTCGAAAAAGGCGCTCTCGGAGAGGCACTCATACGCCGATTGGATGATCCGTGCCGCTTCCTCGTAAAGCCCCTTCCCGATGAGCAACGTCCCATAGAAGTTCAGGGCATTGCCGTAGTATCGTCCCCGCTCTCCTTCAAGTGCGCGGATAGCTGTCAGGAGTTCCTGTTCGGCCTGCGCGAGGTTCCCCAGGAAGTAATAGATCACGCCGAGATTGAACGTGATGAGCCCGATCAGGAAATCCGTCGGCCGATCAGTGACCGCCTCGGCTTCCTCAAGCGCTCGCAGCATCTCCTGCCGCGCCTTCTCATAATCCCCCTGACGCCGATGTATCCGTCCCAAGACATAAAGAGCCCGCGCTAGTCCAAAGCGATCGTCGTTCAGGCCATAAATCCCGAAGACGACCTGCGCTTGTCGCTCGGCGGCCTCATACTCGCCCCGCCAGTAATGCCACTCCGCTTTCGCTAGACCAAACTCGGCCGCTTCCTTGAGGTTGGCTTCAGTGAGCCGCTTTTCGAAGGACTCCAAGAGCGTCCCTGCTTCTTCTAGTTCCCCCTTGTAGATGAGAACCTGAGCCTTAGCCGCTGCTGACCGCAGGTCAGTCGGCGAGACTTCTTGGGCGATTCGCTCCGCCTCTCGGAACTGACCCGAGAGCACAGCCTGCTCTAAGAGTGTGATTTCTCGAACCTTCGTCGTCTTCATCGTATCTTCCGACTGTTGTTCATAATCCTTGACCTCAAAGACTGCAACGATAATTATAGACGAGTCCTGCTCGATGTCAAGGATTCTTTTGGTCTTGACAAAAGGGAGATTCGCGATATGATAAAAGGGCCTAGAGAAAGGGAGGCATAGGGGATGACAAGCGGTTTTGGTAGGCGATTTTCTCTTTGGCCGGTAGATGAAAACGTGTGCACCCATGGGTTCAGTCTCGATTAAAGACATCGCGCGTGTGGCGAAGGTTTCGCACTCGACGGTCTCACGGGCCTTGCACAATAGTTCTCTTGTCAGCCGGGAGACAGCCGAGCGCATTCGCCAAATTGCTGAAGAGATGGGGTATCGGCCGAGTGCCGTCGCGCGCAGCCTGGTCACTCGCAAGACGAAGACCATTGGCGTCGTTGTCACGACGATCGCCGATCCTTTCATCGCCGAGGTCGTCAGCGGCATCGAAGAGGTGGCCAACGACCATGGCTACTCTGTTTTCCTGGCTAATTCCAATGCGGATCCGGATCGAGAGATCAAGGTCGTCCACTCCTTCCACGAACGGCGTGTGGACGGAATTCTGGTGACGGCTTCGCGCGTTGGTGCGCTCTACATCGGCCATCTGAGCGAGATGAAGGTTCCCATCGTCCTCATCAACAATCAGCATCCTGGTGAGTTCGTTCACTCGGTCATGATTGATAATGTCACCGCCAGTCGCGTGGCCACTGAACATTTGATTCAGCTCGGTCACCGGCGCATCGCTTACATTGGCGATCAATTCGGGTATCAATCCGATACCGAGCGGTTTGCCGGATACCGGCAAGCCCTCGAACGAGCTGGGCTTACATTTCAACCCGAGTTGGTCGTTCACGGGGATGGGAAGCCAGAAGGGGGTATGCGGGCGATGGAGCACCTGCTCAGGCTCTCTCCCCTTCCGACGGCCGCCTTTTGCTATAACGATATGACGGCCCTCGGCGCGCTTCGCGTCGCGCGCCTGAGAGGCCTTCGCGTTCCAGAGGACATCTCGCTCGTTGGATTCGATGACCTCTTCATCGCCTCATATACGGAGCCGCCCTTGACGACGATCCGTCAGCCGAAGCGACAGATGGGGCAGCGCGCCATGGAGTTGTTGCTTCAGCTTCTCAGGGGAGAGGACTCCCAGCAGACGATTTGGATGCAGGGTGAGTTGATCGTTCGGCACTCCACAGCTCCGCCTCGACAGAAAGGAGCGTATGTCTTCCGGTGAACTCCTGATCCGACCTCGCACTTCTGATGGGAGAACGGGCGTGCGCCTTTCCATCGCACCCGATGATGTGGGCTTCGAATACTTGGGGTTTTCCGTGTGCGTCATGGCCGCAGGAGAGACTCTCTCTGGAGAGACGGAAGCCGATGAGTTGGGGATTGTGGTTCTGGGTGGGCGTTTCACGGTTCACTCTTCGGCGGGTTCATGGTTTCACATTGGTTCGCGTGCACACGTTTTCGATGGCCTTCCCACTGCTCTTTATCTCCCTCTTGGCACATCTTATACCATCACGGCGGAGACCGGGGGGGAGCTCGCCTTCTGTCGAGCTCGCGCCGAGCGCGCGTTTCCCGCGCGTGTGATCCGCCCGGAAGAGATCGCGATTGAGATTCGAGGCGGAGGAAATGCGACGCGGCAGATCAATCACATTCTCCCGCCGGATTTCCCCGCCGATCGCTTGATGATTGTCGAGGTGTACACGCCGAGCGGGAACTGGTCGAGTTACCCCCCGCATAAGCACGATGTGCATAATCCGCCGGAAGAGGTGGACCTGGAGGAGATCTACTATTACAAAGTGGATCGCCCGGAAGGGTATGCCATTCAACGCATCTACACGCCGGATCGGCGACGGGATGTGACGCTCACGGTTCACGATGGCGATCTCGTCGTAATCCCAGAGGGGTATCATCCCGTCGTCGCCGCTCATGGTTACAACGTCTATTACCTGAACGCGTTAGCTGGGAGCGCGCGTTCGATGGCGGCTTCCGATGATCCGGCCCATGCGTGGGTGCGGACGACGTGGACGGAGAAGGATCCGCGCGTCCCACTAGTGCGATGAGTATCTGGCCAATGCGGGGAGCTTCTTGAGGAGGCCGCGATGAGCGACCGTCGGTACGATCTCCTCGCCATGGGCCGCAGCTCGATTGACCTGTATGCGGCAGACATCGGTGCGCCGTTTCCGGAGATCACGAGTTTCGCCGCCTATGTGGGGGGATGTCCGACCAACATCAGCGTGGGAGCGCGACGATTGGGGCTGCGTTCGGTGCTCCTCACAGCCGTAGGTGATGATCTTGTGGGCGATTTCGTCCTTCGGTTCCTGGAGCAAGAGGGCGTGGAGACGCGATTCATTCCTCGGAAGCCGGGGCGTCGCACAAGCGCTGTCTTGTTGGGCGTGGAGCCGCCGGATCGCTTCCCCTTGGTGTACTATCGCGACAACTGTGCTGATCTGGAGCTCGACATAGACGATGTACTTGCGGCGCCGATTCCAGAAAGCCGCGTATTGCTCATCAGCGGAACGGGCCTCAGCCGAGAGCCGAGCCGCAGTGCGACGCTCTTTGCCGCCGAGCGCGCGCGCGCCCACGGAGTCCGGGTTGTCCTCGATCTGGATTTTCGTCCCACGCTCTGGCACGATGTGCGCGCCTATGGCGTGACGATCCGCCTGACGCTGCCGCTGGTGGACATCGTGCTCGGGACGGCGAATGAGGTGAAGGCGGCTGCTCTCGCCGATAGCGCGATGGTTCGCATTGAGCACGCGCAAGTGTCCGAATCTCGCGTCGCGGGCGAATTGGAACGCGCGATTCGAGAGGTTTTGGAACGTGGCCCGCATGCGCTTGTCGTGAAGCGAGGAGCTGAGGGTGCGACCGTTCACCTAGCCCAGGGGGAGGTGATCGTCGCGCCAGCGTTCCCGGTCGAGGTCCTCAACGTCCTCGGCGCTGGCGACGCTTTCGCCGCCGGATTCCTCTACGGCTACCTGAAGGGGTGGGATTGGTATCGTGCGGCGCGTTGGGGCAATGCGTGTGGTGCGATTGTCGTCACGCGCCACGGCTGTGCGAACTTCATGCCCTATGAGGCGGAGGTCCTCTCGTTCATCGAAACGCACGGGGGATTTTAGCGACGCTCCGCTCAAGGAGTGCGCGCGGAGTGCGCAGGTTCAGGAGGGACACAGGCGATGCGCAGACGACGAGTGACGATGGCACAGGCGCTCATCGCCTTCCTGAAAAATCAGTATGTCGAGCGCGATGGGCGTGAGATCCCTTTCTTCGCCGGCGTATGGGGGATCTTCGGGCATGGGAATGTAGCGGGAGTCGGTCAGGCGCTGCAGCAGAATCCCGACTTCCGCTACTATCTGCCGCGCAATGAGCAAGCGATGGTGCATATCGCCGTGGCCTTCGCCAAGATGAATAACCGGTTGCGCACGTTCGCTTGCACGTCTTCGATCGGCCCAGGGGCGACGAACATGCTCACGGGAGCGGCGACGGCTACGATCAATCGTCTGCCCGTCCTGTTGTTACCCGGGGATATCTTCGCTCGGCGGAACGTCGCACCCGTTCTGCAGCAGCTTGAGTCCGAGCACACGCAAGACATTTCGGTGAACGATGCCTTTCGACCGGTCTCTCGATATTGGGATCGCATCACGCGGCCGGATCAACTGCCCTTCGCGTTGATGGAAGCGATGCGGGTGCTGACCTCGCCAGCCGATACCGGCGCGGTGACACTCGCTCTGCCGCAGGATGTGCAAGCGGAGGCCTGGGAATATCCAGAGGAGCTGTTCGAGAAGCGCGTCTGGCACATTCCGCGTCCTCCGGCTGATCGCGAACGGCTGCGCCGTGCGCTGACGTGGATTCGGGCGGCGCGACGGCCGCTGGTGATCGCTGGCGGCGGCGTCATCTACAGTGAGGCGACCGAAGCGCTAGCCCGCTTCGTTGAGCAGACGGGCATTCCCGTTGCGGAAACGCAGGCTGGGAAAGGCTCGCTCCCCTTCGACCATCCGCAGAATCTGGGCGCCATCGGCGTGACGGGCACGCGCGCCGCCAACGTGATCGCTCGCGAGGCCGATTTGGTCATCGCTGTCGGTACGCGCTTGGGAGATTTCCCCACGGCGTCGAAGACAGCTTTTCAACATCCTGAAGTGCGCTTCCTCACGATCAACGTGGCCGAGATGGACGCGCATAAGCACGCGGCGTGGCCACTTGTGGCCGATGCGCGTCTCACTCTGGAGGAGCTGCGAGAGGCGCTCACGGACTATCGCGTCTCGACTGAGTACGAGGCCGAGATCGCGCGTCTGAAGGCGGAGTGGGAGACCGAAGTCGAACGGTTGTACGATCTTCGTCATGGGCCGCCGATGGCGCAGAGCGAAGTCATCGGCCTTCTCAATCGCTTCGTCGGCCCTCGCGATGTCGTGGTCTGTGCGGCCGGCAGTCTCCCGGGCGATTTGCACAAGCTCTGGCGCACGCGCGACCCGAAAGGGTATCACCTCGAGTACGGCTATTCCTGCATGGGGTATGAGATCGCTGGGGGATTGGGCGTGAAGATGGCGGATCCCTCGCGCGAGGTCTACGTGCTCGTGGGCGATGGTTCGTATCTGATGATGTCCTCGGAGATTGTGACTTCGCTTCAGGAAGGATACAAGCTCGTGATCCTCGTGCTTGACAATCATGGCTTCAGTAGCATCGGCGGGCTCTCTCGCGCGCTGGGCTCGGAGGGCTTCGGGACGGAATACCGCTTCCGAAACCCGCAGACTGGGCAACTAGATGGCGACTGGCTCCCGGTGGATTTCGCGGCCAATGCGGCGAGCCTCGGTGCGCATGCTCTTCGCGCCCGAACGCGCGAGGACTTGGAGCGCGCCCTCGAAGAAGCCCGCCAGCAGACGCGCACGACGGTCATCGTCGTCGAGGTGGATCGGGAGGTGCGCGTGCCCGCATACGAGTCGTGGTGGGATGTGCCCGTCGCGGAAGTCTCCGAGATGGAGTCCGTGCGTCGGGCACGTGCACAGTATGAGGAGATGAAGAGACGCGAACGATTCTTCTTCGCCCCGCTTCCACCGGTGGACAGTGATCGGTGAGCGGAGGGGCGAGAGCCTCCCGCGAGACGTCGTGGGAGAGACC
>Ga0197143_1000136_pt1 | contig 83575 bp, 77 predicted proteins | sample GBS70_MetaG_FD_148603 | JGI IMG/M metagenome (GOLD analysis project Ga0197143, IMG submission 148603) | Sediment microbial communities from Great Boiling Springs, Gerlach, Nevada, United States - GBS 70_MetaG | ecosystem: Environmental > Aquatic > Thermal springs > Hot (42-90C) > Sediment...
ATGCCCGTGAAAAAATGGACGGCGACAGGGATGCGTTCCTTGCGCAGGAAGTTCAAGTAGCCCTCCTGCACCTTGACCTTCGTCTCCTTGTTGTCGCTCACCTCACAAAACCTCCTTCCCGTCTCTTTTGACCGAGCCTCCCGAAAGCACCCGCTCCACTTTCGGGAAGGGGCATTTATTGTGCCTTGCCACAGCGATTTCCGCCATTTCATCCGACAAACGGTTATCGCCTGCCAGCGATAGCGATGTGGCTTCAGAGAAAGGTTGGCACTGCTCAGAGAGTTTGGCTAAAATTTTTGCTCGGAGGGATGCCCGAGCGGCTGAAGGGGCGCGACTCGAAATCGCGTAGGGGCGTTGAAGGACGCTCCTCCGGGGTTCAAATCCCCGTCCCTCCGCCAAAACAGGCGACCACCCCCTCGCAAGCGGAGCGATGCCCGAGTGGACGAAGGGACCCGGCTGGAAACCGGGTAGAGCCCGAAGAGGGTTCTCCGGGGTTCGAATCCCCGTCGCTCCGCCATGACCGCTTCCGTCGTCAACTTGCGCCCACGACGGTTTTTGCCTTCCACGCTCCCATCCCGTAACACTTTGTTTACCTTCTGCTTTGGCTCGCCTTGCTTTTGGGCAGTGCTAAAGTTGGGGCGGTGGTGGCGATGTTGGTCAAGCAGGACATTTTTGCTCCGATGGAAAGTCATCCGATGGCACACGCAGCGACGATAACGGTGTTAGCCGATGGCGATTTGCTTTGCGCCTTTTATGCGGGTGCTTACGAGACGGCGCCAGACCAAGCCATCTTCCTTGCGCACGGTCATCGGCAAGGGAACGATTGGATGTGGACGCAACCTCGCAAACTTGTGGACACCGAAGGAAAGGCGGATGGCAACCCTGTTTTGTTCGCCGCCCCTGATGGGACGGTTTGGCTCTTTTTCGTCACGCTCCAAGGACGAGGATGGACGACGGCGTTTCTTTTTGCGACGCGGTCGGTAGACAACGGAGCGACTTGGAGTGAACCGCAATTGCTTTGCGCCCTTCAAGGCATCATGCCCCGCACCAAGCCCCTCGTTTTGCGAGACGGCGCATGGCTTTTGCCCCTTTACGACGAACGCCGATGGCAACCCGTCTTTTGGCGCTCGGAAGATGGTGGGCGAAGTTGGCGCGAGGTGGCAACCGTTCAGCGGCGAGGGCTTATTCAACCTGCCGTCGGGGAACTTTCTGACGGACGGTTGCTGGCTTATTGCCGCAGCACGATGGGACGCATCGTTCGGCTCACTTCCGACGACGGTGGGTTCACTTGGTCAGCACCCGAGCCGACAAACTTGCCAAATCCCAATGCCGCCGTTGACTTGGTGCGCATGAGCGATGGGGCGCTGGTGTTAGCCTTCAATGACAGCGTGGAAAGACGCACGCCGTTGAGCATCGCTTTTTCGCCCGATGAGAGCGAGCGCTGGACAGTCATCCGCGATTTGGAGATGGGTGATGGCGAGTTCAGTTACCCGTGTCTGGTGTCAAGTGGCAATGGACTGGTGCATTGCGTTTACACTTATCGCCGCCAGACAATCCGCCACGCCGTTTTTGACCGTCACTGGCTCAAAGGCGGAAGGTGAGTGAAGGAGGTGTCGCAAGCGTGTTCGGTTTGTTGCTGGGGCTGATGCTGGCGACGGTGCAAGGGGCAACAGTGGTGCTGGAAGATTTTGAGCAGCCGAAAGAGTTGCGTTTGGGCGGGATGCAAATTCACCCGTCGTCGCAAGTGCGGCTGAGCACCGAGCGCCCTTTTGAAGGCAAGCGATGTGCGGAGTTGCGTTACCGCTTTGAGCAAGTGCAAGGGCTGCAATATCTGGAAGTCATCGCCCCGCATCGGTTGAGCGGCAAGCCGCGCCGAATCAGCGTTGCCGTGTGGGGTGACGGTTCGGGCAACATCGTTCGGGTTCGGTTCGTGGACAAAAATGGTGAGTGGCATCAGTTTGATTTGGGGGCGCTGCACTTTCAAGGATGGCGACGGCTTTGGACGCGTTTAGATGCCCCCCACGGTCATTGGGGCGGCGACGGCAACGGGCAGTTGGACGAACCCATCACCTTCTTCAGCCTCGTCCTTGACAGCCTCGTGCGCCCGTCGGAAGGTGTCGTCGCTTTTGATGCCGTGACCGTTCACTACGGCGAGGAGGAGAGACCGCCCGTGACCGTGCAATTTGTGCCTGCAAAGCAATGGGGCTACTTTTGGGGCAAAAGCGATGTCCCATCGGGCAAGTTGGTGTTTAGTGCCAAGCAACCTGCCACCGTTGAAGTGACCGTGCGGTTGCTCAATCACCGCGAGGAGCCAATCCGCCCATTGTGGCGGGGCAAAGTGACCGTTGCGCCAGACAAGCCACTGGAACGCCCACTTTGGCTGTCGCTCAACGCCTTCGGGGTTTACTTCGTGGAGGTGCAAATGGGCGAGTGGTCAAAAGCCTTTTCTCTTTGCTGGCTGCCCGAACCCGCTCCCGTTTGGGACGACAGCCCCTTTGGCGTTTGCACGCATTTCGGTCAGCACAAACATAAAGTGCCTGACACCTTAGAACTCATCCGCAAGATGGGAGCGGCTTGGATTCGCGATGAACTTTACTGGAGCGCAGTGGAACGGGAGAAGGGCAAATTCACTTTCCCCGCCTACTACGACGCCTACATGCAAGCGGCAAGTAAACTCGGTTTGCGACCGCTCATCATCTTCAACTACGCCAACAAGCACTATGACGGTGGCGTCGCACCCCACACGGAAGAAGGACGCCAAGCCTTTGCCCGCTACTGTCGTGAGTTGATGAGCCGTTACGGGACGATTTGCCTCCATTGGGAAGTTTGGAACGAACCCAACATCGGCTTTTGGAAGCCCAAGCCCAACCCCGCCGACTACACCGCGTTGCTCAAAACCGTCTATCAAACTGTCAAGGCGACTAACCCGACGGCGACGGTTGTCGGCGTTTGCACGGCAGGGACGGATTTGGGCTTCATTGAGGAAGTCCTCAAGCGGGACGGCGGCAAGTTCATGGACGCCATCTCGGTGCATCCCTATCGCTATCCCCGTTCACCCGAAGCGAGCGATTTCGTCGGCGAAATGCAGCGGCTGAAAGGATTGCTGGACAAATATGGCGTCGGGCACTTGAAAGTTTGGCTGACAGAGTTTGGCTATCCGACCCACACGGGCGGGACGCCCCAATGGCTTTCCGCAGCGAACATCGTCCGCACTTACCTTTGGGCATTGACGCTGCCTTTCATTGAGCGGGTGTTCGTTTACGACTTTCAGGACGACGGCGAAGACCCGCACTACAACGAGCACAACTTTGGGCTCATCCGTTTTGATAGTTCGCCCAAAGTCCCCTACGCCGCCTACAACACGATGGTGCGGATGTTGGCGGGCAAAAATTTCGTGCGCCGATGGGAGGTGGGCGAAAACGCTGTTGCCTTGGAGTTTTCGGGTGAAAGCGGCAATGTCCTTGCCATCTGGGCGATCAAGGGCAGGCAAACCTTGACACTTTCTGTCCCGACGAATTCGGTGCGGTTCGTTGACTTGATGGGCAACGAACGACGGATTTCAATTCAGGGAGGCAAGGTCACAGTGACGGTGACGGAAGAGCCGTCGTTTCTCGTTTGGCGGACGAGTGAGCAAGGAAAGCGAGCCAGCCGTTGAGGAATTGCCAACCGAGCAAGGGGATGGAGTGCGCCAACAACCCCCGACGAACCGTTCGCCATTCCGAGCCTGAAAACCCAGAAGCGATCAAGTCGCCATCGGGAAGCAGGCGGGGCAGGTCAGGGAGCAACCGCAAAAGGGCTTCAGCGCTGATGTTGCAGCAAACGAGGTCAAAAGTGCCCCGCAAAGGTTGCGCTAAGTCGCCGACGAGCACTGCCCAACGGGAAAGGTGCACTTGAGCGAGGTTGAAGTGGGCGACTTGCGCCGCTGTGGGCGAAATATCTGTCGCAACGATGAGGGAAGCCCCTTGTTGAGCGGCGGCGAGGGCTAAAATGCCCGTGCCCGTCCCGATGTCCAACACCCGTTTGCCTTGCAAGGGCAAAAGAGCAAGCAAGGCAAGGCAAAGGCGGGTCGTCGGATGGCGGGCGGTGCCGAAAACACCTCGCACTTTCGGCAAGATAGGAGCGGAAGGCAAAAAGGGCGACAAGGGCGCTACCTTGCCGCCTCCTGCATAAAGCACCCTGACCGTCGGGCGAATTTGCTCCCAAAGCCAATGCACTTGCAAGGGGCTATCCGCCGTCTCAGGCAGGCGGGCGGAAAGGAGGCAATTGCCGCCCCAAGGTTGCTGGCGCAGTTGCCTTACTCCCAACCACTGCCCTTTCGCCTTCAAAGTTTCCGTGGCTGTCGGTTCGGCGATTGCCCAGAAGGTGACAGGCATAAGGGTGTCAAAGGGCTCACTCCGCTTCTTCCTTCGGGATGATGGGATTGGCGATGAGGAAAATGGCTTCATCGGGGCAGACGGGACCGCACTTGCCGCACCAATCGCAGCGTTCGTGGATAACCCGTGCCGTCCCGTCCTTCATGTAAAGGGCTTGGGTCGGGCAGACGGGGATGCAGGCTTCGCAACCCGTGCACCAATCCAAGATGACCAACTTGCGGGGCGTTTGGGCGATGGCATTGGCAGTCGCTTCGTTGACAAGTTCGCCGTTGACAAGGGCGCAGGCAGCGTCTATCTCTTCGCGGGTGAGCAAGCCCACGCAGACGCAATCAACGCAGGGGTGTGAAAAGACGAACTCCAACGCTTCTTTCCATCGGTCGCGGGAAAGCATGCCGCCTGCGAGGGGCTTGATGGCGCAAACGGTTTTGCCTGCTTCCTTAAGCCGCTGCAAAGCCTTTTCCATTTCTGCCAAATCACCGTCCAAAATGCCTGCGCCGATCAAGTTGAACGCCACTTGCACGAAATCGGTTTCTTCCAGTTCCGCCGCCAACAGCGCCCCTTCCACCGTGTGGGTGGACAAGCCGATGGCTTTGACCAGTCCCATCGTTTTTGCCTCGCAAAGGTAACGCCAAGCGCCTTGCCGCATCGCAAAGTCTTGGCGGGAACGGACATCGTTGAGCAAGAAAAGGTCAGTTTCGTCGCGGTTGAAGTCAATCAAACTCTCGGCAATCTCCCGTTCCATCCCTTCGTAAGAGCGAGCCGAGGACTTGTCAATGATGACGACCCGATCGTTGTCGCTGAAGGCGACGGCAAGGTAATCGCGGGTGCGATACTCTTTCGCCGTGTCAAAGGTCGTAATGCCGCAGTCAAGGGCGTAAAGGAGCAGGTCGGCACCTTGCATCAGCGGAAGGCGCCGCAGCAACGGTCCCAATTGCATCGTCCCGAAGCAAAGGCGGGAAACTTGCACCGATGTGTTGCCGACACGGACGGTCTGCATCGGTTGTCGCCCCTCGGCTTCACAAAATTGAACCTGTAGCCGAAGACTATTTTGGCATCGCAGGGAAGGTGGATGACGATGGCGTGGGATGAGTTGGCGAAAGCCTTTGTTTCTCTCCTACTCATCACCGACCCGTTGGGCAATTTGCCCTTGTTCATGGCGGTGACGGAGCATTGCGAAGAGCGGCAACGACGGAAAGTGTTCACCCTCGCCACCTTCGTCGCTTTCGCCATTTTGCTTGTCTTTGCGCTGATGGGGGCGGGGATTTTTCACCTGTTCGGCGTAACCTTAGCCGATTTGCAGGTGGCAGGTGGGTTGCTTTTGCTCCTCATCGCTGTCCGCATCGTTTTGGCGGGGCATTGGACAGTGGAAGAGCGGGGCGAAGTGTCCGTCGTCCCGCTGGCGTGTCCGTTGTTGGCAGGACCTGGGGCGATGACGGCGGTGTTAGTGCTCAACGCCAGTTACGGGCTGGGCGTGACGCTTTCGGCACTGGTCTTGACTTTCGTCATCACTTGGGGCATTTTGATGGCGGGCGGATGGATTTTTCGTCGGTTGGGCAAGACGGGTTCGGGCATCGTCGCCCAAGTGATGGCGTTGCTATTGGCGACCATCGCCGTCCAATTCATCCGAACGGGGTTGGCAACCTTGTGGGCGACAGTGCAAAAGCAACCGTGACTGCCGTCATGAAAGGAGGCGTCGGATTATGGCACAATCTTTGCACGCCGACAAAATCGTGGATGCGCGAGGGGCGCAATGCCCAGGTCCGTTGGTGGAACTCATCCGCGCCCTGAAGGAAGTGCCTGTCGGCGCTGTCGTGGAAGTTTGGACGCAAGAGCCGCGCACGAAAGACGATGCGAAGGCGTGGTGTCAACGGTCGGGGCACGAGTTTCTCGGCGCCTTCCCTGCCGACGGTTACGAACGGGTTTTGGTGCGCCGAACGAAATAGCCCTTTGCATCGCTTTCAATCGCAGCGCGGCGGCGTCCTGATGAGGGATGAAGAGGCACAAGCGAGCAGGTCAATCTATGGTGGAGTTCGCCTTGATCGCCAGCGTCCTGATTTTGCTGGTCATCGGGACGCTGGTTTTTGGGCAACTTTTCATGTGGCTGCACACCCTCAACAACGCCACGAGGGATGCCGCACGCTTGAGCGCCACTTGCTACGACCCCGATAACGATAACAACCTCAACGAGCACATCCGCGACCGCATCTGCCAAGCGACAAGCAACTTCCCCAACCAAAACAGCATTATCATCACCATTGAACAACGGGACGCCAACGGCAACTTGCTGCAGCCCGTCATCATCACTTCCTGCTCTGCCACGACGGTGCCTGCGGGCATTCGGCGGGTGGGCGGTTCGCTGACGGTGACGGTCACTTACGATGCGCCCGTCGTGCCCATCCCGGGCATTTTGTCCAGTCCGAGGCGATTGCGTTCGTCGGCGACTTTTCGGATGGAGTGCAACCGCAATTAGTCCCCCCGAAAGATGGGGCGTGGCTCGGACAATTCGGGCGGGAAGCCGTCGTCCCACTTCATGAAGTCAAAAATGTTCGCCCACAAACCCTCCCGTCCCGCTTCGTCGGGAAACAACTCGCAAATCAACCGCACTAACGCGGGCACATCCACTTGCTCATACATCCGTCGGGTGAAGCGCAACGCCAAACCTGTCAAGTAGCCAGGGTTCACCTGCGTCAGGGCATCGCATTGAAAGGGGCGCTCCGTCGGGACGCAGCGGTTGTGGGCAACGGCGAAACTTTGTGCCCGCCATTTGCCGCTGCTTTCAATGCTCTCTTCCCAGCAAACCACGCCATCATCGGGGCGCTCAATCAACGCGCCACAGAAATGACAGCGGGGTTGACGAAACCAATAGCCTGCCATCTCGCTCATCTCCCGCTCATTGGTGGCGAAATTTGATTGGGCACGAAGACCCGCAAGGCGTTTGGGACGACCGTGACCGTTGCGGGCGTCGTGCCGACAGGCTCGCCATCGGCGAAAAGTGGGATGGGTTCGTCGCTGTCAAGGTGCACTCGCTTGGCGGGATGCAAACTCACTTCAGGTTCACGCACATGCTCGCCCGAAAAAACTGTCGGCAGCAACCGCAGGATGCGCCATTTGCTGGTCGCCCTAACGATGCAAACATGCAACAAGCCGTCGTCCAGTTGAGCAGTCGGAGCAATCCACATCCCACCGCCGTAAGCGGGGCAATTGGCGGTTGCCACCAGCAAAGTTTCCCCCTCAAACGCCCAACCGTCGCCCCGCACCCGAACGGTTTTGAAGCGATAGCGCGCCAGCAAGAGCAAGGCGGCGCCGAAGTAGCCGACCCAACCGCCGGGGATTTGCCGATGGCGATGGGCGAAGTCAGCGACTTCGCTGTCAAAGCCGCAGGTGACGATGCCGCAAAAGAAACGGGGCGAGGGACGGGGGACGAGGAACGAGAAATTCGCCTTTTGCCCTTCACTGCTCGCTGCCATCACTTTTCCCAAGTCAATCGCTTTGATGTTTTGTCTGGCGATGACTTCGGCGGCAACTTCGGCATCCAACGGGATGCCCAACGCCCGAACCAAATCGTTGCCCCGCCCACAAGGGATGATGCCCAACGGGATGGCGGAGTTCGCCAGCACTTGGACGGCATGATGGATGGTGCCATCCCCACCCGCAATCAGCACGGAATCCACGCCCGTTGCGACGGCTCGTTCGGTCAATTGGCGGACATGTTCGGGATTTTCGCTGGGTTGCAATTCGCAATGCCAACCGTGCCGTTGCAAGCGGGCTTGGGCGCGTTGGGCGTGCCAGAGGGCACGCCCCCGTTTGGCTTTCGGGTTGACGATCAACACACTCCGCATCCCATCGTCTCCCTGTTTGGCGTGCCAGCGCGCAAGAATGCGAGGGGACGCAATGTGCCCTGATGCCCTTCCTCGCTTGCACGACCTCTCCGTTTTCCCTCGGCTTATGGTTTTGCGCCCGTCGCTGCCATTTTAGCAAAGGGCGAAATGGGGCGATAAAATTTGCTGCCACACGGCAAATCCCGCAAAACGCTGAGAGGCAAACAATGTGCGGTCAAGCACACCTTGCAAACTTCCTTGCGACGAGGTGTTGTCGTGATGGGCATGACGATGACGGAGAAAATCCTTGCCGCCCACGCGGGCGTCCCGAAAGTCCGACCGGGCGAATTGGTCAACTGCAAGGTGGACTTGTGCATGGCGAACGATGTGACGGCAGCGCTGGCGATCAAAGAGTTTCGCAAGATCGGCATCAACCGCCTTTTTGACCCCGAAAAGATTGTGTTGGTGCCCAGCCACTATGCGCCCAGCAAAGACATCCAAGCGGCGGCGCAAGTGAAGGTCATGCGGGATTTCGCCAAAGAGATGGGCATCAAGCACTTCTTTGAACTGGGGCGGGGCGGCATTGAGCACATCCTCGTGCCTGAACAAGGGCTCGCTTACCCAGGCATGCTGTATGTCGGCGCCGATTCGCACACCTGCACCGTCGGGGCGCTGGGTTGCTTTGCGACGGGCGTCGGCTCTACGGACATGGCAGCCGTTTGGGCGACGGGCGAAATCTGGCTGAAAGTCCCTGAGACGATGAAGTTCGTCTACACTGGCAAACTGCAAAAGTGGGTGATGGGCAAGGACTTGATTTTGGCGACCATCGGCAAAATCACCGTCTCAGGTGCACTCTATCGGGCGATGGAGTTCACAGGAACCGTCATCCACGAGTTGCCGATGAGCGAGCGGTTCACGATGTGCAACATGGTCATTGAGGCGGGGGGCAAAAATGGCATCATGCCAGTGGACGAAGTGACGCTCGCTTACTTGCGCCGCCATGCCCCCCATACTGAAGACAAATGGCTCATCGTGGAAAGCGACCCCGATGCGCAATATCACAGCGTTTGGGAAATCAACTGCTCGGAGTTGGAGCCATTGGTCGCTTTTCCCCACTCGCCCGACAATGTGCATCCCGTTTCGGAAGCCGCCTCCCTCAACATCACCGTTGACCAAGTTTTCATCGGCTCGTGCACCAACGCCAAATTGGAAGACCTGCGCATTGCCGCCCAATTGCTCAAAGGGCGCAAAGTGCATCCCGATGTTCGGCTCATCGTCATCCCCGCCACCCATCGCGTTTACATGCAAGCGATGAAGGAAGGGTTGCTGGAGATTTTCGCCGATGCAGGCGCCATCATCGCCGAGGGCACTTGCGGTCCGTGCTTGGGCGGTTACTTCGGCGTTTTGGGACCAGGCGAGCGGTGCTTGTCCACGAGCAACCGCAACTTTATCGGTCGGATGGGTTCGCCTCAGTCGGAAGCCTTCCTCGCCAACCCTGCCGTTGCGGCGGCGACGGCAGTGCTGGGGCGCATCGCCCATCCCGACGAACTGGACGGAGTGCCCAAAGTTTGGTCGCTGAAAGCCTTCGCCGAAACCGCCTCGGTTGCCTCTTGAGGGAAAAGGTTCGGCAACTTCGCCCCTCCCTTGACCCATCAAAAGAGTCATCGCCTGCCGAAAAGGCGGTAACGGTTGGCGGCGATGAAGCGATAAAGATGCCCGCCAAGCCGACGCAAAGGCGACAGGGAAGTCAGCCATGCGAAGGGACGCAAGGGAGGGCAAAGATACATCAACGCCACGATGCCATCTAAGCCCCAAAAAACTTGCCCTTCGGGCGAGACGACTTGAACGGCGTCAAAGGAACAACCTTCCGAGACGCAGGGAAAGGGCAGAAAGGCAAGACAGTGACGACGGTCTAACCGACGCAGCCAATGAACGATGCGCAGGCAAAGATTGCAACGGTCGTCGTAAAAGACCTGCCATCGCCGACGGGACATAGGACTCACCGCCACCTATTATGCAAGCCCACCGAAGATGTGGCTAACGCCAAACGGACTTCTTTGCGACGCCCCAAAGTGGCAATCCGCACCTGTTGGAGTGGCTATCAGCCATGACTTTTTGTCGCCTTCCGCCTCAGGCTTGAAGATGCCGAGCCTTTAAGCGGGTGGCATAATGCATAGCAACCTTTTGGGCGATGAGAGGAGGTTTTGGCGATGACGCTTTCATCCCGTCAAGTCATCGTGCTGGTGGACTGCGACCCGATGGAGACCCGCATCGCCGTCTTAGAAAACGGCAAGGTCGTGGATTTGGAGGTAGAGCGAGAAGCCCGCATCGTGGAGAATGTCTACAAAGGGGTCGTCCGCCAAATCGTTCCTGGCATCGGCGCTGCCTTCGTGGACATCGGCTTGGAGCGCAACGGGTTTCTCTATGTGGACGACATCGTGCCAGGCGGTTTGGGCGTTTCGGGGCAAACCCAACGCGACCGATTTCGCAATATCCGTGAGGCGGTCAGAGAGGGCGATAAAGTGCTGGTGCAAATCGCCCGCTACGGCGGTCCCCGCAAGGGGGTGCGGTTGACGACAAAGGTGGGGCTGCGGGGGCATTACTGCGTCTTGCTTTGTCAAGGCTCCGACCATGTGGGCGTGTCGGTGAAGGTGACGGATGAACGCACCCGCGAGCGGTTGCGACGGCTGGGTGAGCAATTGCGCCCGTTAGATTGCGGGTTAATCCTGCGCTATCACGCCGCTAAGGCGACGCCCGAAGCCATCGCCATGGAGGTGGAGCAACTTTATCGGCGCTGGCAACGGTTGATGCGGGATTTCGCCAAAGCCTCGGCGCCTTCCTTGCTCTATAGCCGTCCCTCTGTTTTCGCCGACCTCCTTTGGGACATCGCCCCGCCCGACACGGAACGCATCATCGTGGACGGGGAAGCAGAAGCGAAGCGGTTGCAGGAGTTGGCGAAGGAATTGCGCCCTGAATTTGCCGACCGCATTGAGGTGTATCAGGGCAACACGCCCATCTTTGAGCACTTCAATGTGGAGCCGCAACTGCGAGCAATCTTTGAACCCATCGTCTCCTTGCCCAGTGGCGGTTATTTGGTCGTGGAAGAGGCGGAGGCGGCGACCCTCATTGATGTCAACACGGGACGCTACACGGGACGAGAGAACACCGCCCAGACGATTTTCCAGACAAACTTGGAAGCCATTGAGGAAGTCGCCCGCCAAATGCGGCTGCGGGATTTAAGCGGCATCATCTTGGTGGACTTGATTGATGTCTTGCGCTCCCGCGACCGAAACAAGTTGATGGGCGCCTTAGAGCAAGCGCTGCGACGAGACCGTAACCCGACGAAAATCGTGGACTTGACCCCGTTAGGCTTGGTGGAAATCACCCGCCATCGGCGGGGAGAGAGTTTGTGGCGGCAGATGACCCAGCCATGCCCCCACTGTCAAGGGATGGGGCGAGTCAAAACGCCCCTGACTTTGAGCATTGAACTGCGCCGACGCATCCGCTCCTTTGCCGCCACCCTGTCGCCGCAGGAAAAGGGCGTTATCGTCGTCAGCGTTCATCCAGAGGTCGCCAGTTGGATGGCGCTGGAAGAAGAGGCGATGGAACTTTTGGAGCGACAGACAAACCGCCCTGTCTATCTCTTTGTCAACCCCGCGTCGGCGCCCAATCACTTCACGATCACGCTCCGCCCTGAGGAAGGCTTGTTGTCCTCTTTCAAGGATGCCGAGTTCGTCTGCTCGGTGCGGGAGTTATTGCCTCAGGACGAACCGATGTTTGCTGTCTATGGCAACCGATTGGTGCGGCTTTCAGGGCGATGGGAGGACAAGGAAGTCATCGCCGTCCGCATCACGGCGGACGGGCGTTGGTGGTGCGAGGGGGAAGTTTTGGATGCCCCGCTGGCTCAACGGGTTTTGAGGGCGCAGGGGTGGGCTTGACAACTCGTCAATGCCCGAAGGGAGGTGTTGACGATGGCGACGGCACAAGAGTTGTGGGAGCGCGCCAAGCCATTGGTGCGCCGACGCATGTCTTTTACGCCCGACCTTTGGCGGAGCGTGGAAGCCGCCGTGCCCGTGACCGTAGACGGGACGACTTTCGTCTTGGGTTTAGCACCCGAAAACGAAAACTTGCGGGGTTACTTAGAGACCCACACGATGATGGCGCTCATCCGAGAAATTTTGCGGGAACTGACGGGGGAAGCGATGGAAGTCGTCATCATCATGGGCACGACGGAAGAGGATTGGCGACGCCACAAAATTCGCCAAGAGCAAGTGCGCCAACTGACCACCCGAACCGCTGAGGTGACCGCCCGAAAAGCCAAGGAGCGGGACTGGTCGTGGCTTATTCACCAGTTTGACCACGACCACGCCCACTTGCCCCATCGCCAATACGACTTCGTGAAAGCACGCTTTCTGCTGGACTGCGCCCAAAAGGCTGCCGAATTTGCTTTGGACTACCTTGCCCACCATCCTGACCGAAAGGACGAAGTGACGCGGGAGTTGGAGCGAGTGTGCCAGCGGTTGGCAGGCATGCTCAATGCGCCCCCCATCGTCGTCGGGATGGAAATTGAACGCGCCTTAAGGGAGCGCCAGAAAGAGAGCAAAGGGTGAGCGAACCCTGTCGCCCTAAGTTAACGAACGGCATAGCGTCGGTGAAAGGAGGCAACCGAGTGGCAATTTGCGTGTTGTGTCGGCAGCGGAAAGGGAAGCGCTTTTGCCCCGCCGTTTACAACTACATTTGCCCGACTTGCTGTGGAACGCATCGGCTCAAAAAACTCCGTTGCCCTTCGTCGTGTCCCTACTTGCAGCAAGCGAAGGCGATGGAGATGGCGCAACGGGAAGCCGAATGGGCGCAGCGGGGTGCTGCCAGAGCCGAGTTGGAGCAACGCTTGACGGCTTACGCCCTTGAGGAAGCCATCGCCACCTTTGCTGCCGAGCACCCTGAATTGACCGATGCCGATGCCATCGCCGCCCTGCAAGCCATCCAAGATGCTGCCGAACGGGAAGTGATGTCGGGCATCCGCCACGAACCTGAGGCGCAAGGGATTGTCAAAGAGTTAGCCCGACGCATCTTGCACAATGTGCAAACGATGCGCCAACGCATCGGCATCCCGCACAATGTCTTGCTGGCGCGGGTGGCTCGGTTGCTGACGCACCGGGCACAATTGCTGTCTCGCCGTCCGCCCATCGGGCAAGGTTATTTGCGCGCCGTCCGCCTTGACGCCCCACCCAATTCACTGGAAGCGTTGCTGCAACGGTTGACGGCAAAAACGACAGTGAGGGGCGAATAGCGAGTAGCCAGTCGCAATGGGCAAATGATGAAGGCAAGGGAGTGTGATGGGCATGTTCGCTTGCCTCAACCCTGGGACGGTTGGAGGCGGTTTGGGTTACGAAGAGTTCGTGGCGTTGGCGAAACGGCACGGTTTCCCTGCCGTTGAATTCGGGATTGAGTGGCTGGCAGAGAAAGCAAGCAAGGAAGGGATGAACGCCGCTCGTGACTGGCTGGACGCTCAAGGCATCCGCCACGCCGCTTTCTGGTTGCCCGTTCGTTGGCGGGACGATGAGACGGCTTTTGAAGAGAGCCTGCAGACGCTGCCTCAGAAAGCCCAAACGGCTCAAGCCGTCGGCTGCCATGCCTGCGTCACTTACATCCCGCCGTCGGTGTCGGGCGACCCTGAGGAATTTCGGGCGATGATGGTGCGACGGTTCCGTCAAGTCTGCGCCATCTTGGCGGACTACGGGGTTCGTTTGGGGATTGAGTGGGTTGCTCCCACCCATTTCCGTCGGACAGGCAATCCCGTCCTGTGGCGGATGGATCAAGCCTTAGATTTGTGCGATGTCATCGGTGCGCCCAACATCGGGCTTTTGGTGGACAGTTTCCATTGGTTCTGTGCGGGGCATTCAGCCGACGAGTTGCGCCAGTTACCGAGCCACCGCATCGTCCATGTCCACATCAACGACGCTCCCGACCGACCGTTGGACGAACAGGTGGACAACGAACGGGTGATGCCTGGCGAGGGCGTCATTGACCTTTTGGGTTTTTTGCGGGCGTTGCGTTATGCGGGTTATGACGGCGCCGTTTCCGTAGAAGTGCTCAGCAAAATGCTCCCGCAGCAATTCAGCAAGGACGAGTTGGCAGCGCAGGCGAAACGGGGCATGGATGGCTTATTTGCGCGTTTGAATTCTGGCTGATCCGTGAACGACAGAGGACGACAATGAGGGGACGATGGCGTTCGCCAGCGGGACTGACCGTTTTGTTTTTTGCTGCCTTGATTGGTTTTGGGATGGTCACTTTGCAACTTCCCGTTGCCACCCGAACGCCTTTATCGTGGGTGGATGCGTTGTTTTTGGCAGCCAGTGCCGTCTGCGTGACGGGGTTGACACCTGTTGACCCTGGTCGGGTGTTGTCACCGTTTGGGCAAATCCTTTTGCTGGTGCTTATACAGGTCGGCGGGATAGGCTACATGTCTGTTGCCGCCTTCGCTGCCATCATCTTGAAGCGTCGGCTCAATGCACAGCAACGGATGGCGTTGGGGATTTTTTATGGGGACTTGGTGGATGTCCACCAGTTGCTTCGGCATGTCCTCATCTTCTCGTTGCTGGCAGAGAGCCTCGGAACTATCGCCCTCTTTCTTGCCCTTCAGCGTTACGATTTGCCTTGGTCGCTGTGTCTTTGGTTTGCCCTTTTTCATAGCGTCTCGGCGTTCTGCAATGCGGGTTTGGATGTGTTCGGTTGGGTCGGAGCGGAGCGGAGATGGGGAAGTAGCCTGCAACCTTTCGCCCACGACCCTTTCCTGTTGCTCCCTCTCACCTGTCTCATCATTGCTGGTGGGCTCGGCTTTCTGGTCATCGTTGAAATCACTGACCGCTTTCGGCAGCGTCGGTTTCGTTGGAGTGTCCATTTGCGAGTCGTTTTGCTCACCAACGCCGCCCTTTGGCTGGGCGGGACGATTTTCCTTTGGCTCTTTGAGCAGGGCAATCCCGAAACGCTGGGGCGACAACCGATGGCTGTTCAATGGTTGTCGGCCTTTTTCCATGCCGTCACCGCTCGGACAGCGGGCTTTTCTTCCGTGCCCATCGGCGCCATGAACGCTGCTTCCTTGTGGTTGCTCTGCTTGCTCATGTTCATCGGGGCTTCGCCTGGGGGAACGGGTGGGGGCATCAAAACGACGACGGCTGCCCTCCTCGCCGCTGCGGCTTGGTCGGGGGCGTTGGGTTACGAGCAAGTGGTGCTGTTGCGCCGCAGCGTGCCCAGTGCTCAATTGGCGAAGGCGATGGTATTAACCCTTTTCGCCGCCCACACCGTCGGGATTGCGACTTTATTGCTTTGCTTGACGGAACGACACATCTTGCACGATGCCACGGCTTCCCATGCGTTTTTAAGTTTGCTTTTTGAAGCGGTGTCCGCCTTCGGCACCGTCGGATTGTCTACGGGCATCACTCCGTCCCTCACCACTTGGGGCAAACTGATTTTGGTGGCGACGATGTTTGTCGGGCGGGTTGGGTTGCTGACGGTGTTGGTCGTTCTAACAGGTCGTCCGCCAAGGACAGCCCACTACGCCCATGAGGAAGTGCTCGTCGGCTGAAAGCGTAGGGGCAGCAAAAATGGAGGCGTCGGCGATGAAGCGATGCAGCGTCTTGGTCATCGGATTGGGTTACTTTGGTCAAGCGGTCGCCGAAACGCTATTGCAAATGGGGCACGAAGTCGTCGGCGTAGACCGTGACCAACAAGTCGTGGAATCTGTGCGGGACTGGTTGGAGAACCTTTATTGCTTTGATGCGACCGATGAAGATTTGCTGAGGCGGTTGGGGGTGAGTGATTTTGACGCGTGCGTCGTCGGGACGGGGGCAGATTTGGGCAACAGCGTGCTTCTGACGGCGATCCTTCGGGATTTGGGGGCAAAGTTTATCGCCGCCAAGGCTGTTACCGACCGACAAGCCCAAATCCTTCGCAAGGTCGGCGCTGACTTGATTGTGTTCCCCGAAAAAGAGATGGGGCAGCGCTTAGCCCATCAACTTCTTTCGCCAGGGCGCATCTTGGAGCATTGGCAGTTTGACCCTGAATGGAGCATAGAGGAGATAGAGGCGCCTGCTTGGATGATTGGGAAGACGCTGCGGGAGTTGGACTTGCGCCGTCGGCACGGCGTCACCGTTATTGCCCTTCGGCGCAAAGGACAAATCCTGCCCAATCCTGCAGGCGATGACGCCATCCAAAAAGGGGACTGGTTGGTGGTTTTCGGGCGCAATGCCGATTTGGAGCGAATGGTCATGGTTTAAGTTGAGCGACTTGCATCGTGAAGATGCCAAAGACGAGGGTGTGCAAGAGGACACAGGCAAAAACGGAGCGGGTGCGCCAAGCGATGCCACACAAAATCAAACCCGCCAAAAATGAGCCCAGTAACTCTAACAACGGTTTGCCCCAATGGCTGGCGCCGAACAAAAGGGTGGAAAAGGTGACGGCAGTCAGCAAGCGAGAGGGGGACGGCTTTTCCCCTGCCAACCCGAAGAGCAAAAAGCCCCGAAAAAGAAATTCCCAGCCGAACATGTAAGCAAAAAGAGCGAGCCAGAAGGTCAACGGTGCTGAGCGGAGAGAGTCAGCGATCGGCTCGTAATAGTCACGGAAGTCAGGGCGCAACGCCGCCCATTGACTGATCAGTGCCATCCCGAAAGTGCCGAGGGCGACAGCGAGGAGACAGAGGCGCCATTCTCCGACTATCAACCCGCAATCGCGAAGGTTTTTGCCCATTGCCAGCGACATCCCAGAGGGCAAAACGAACCCGCAAAGGAAACCCCAAAGACACCAACCGAGCCAATGGGCATGGGACGAGACGGGCGCAAAATAGCAAGCGAGGGTGGCGAGGATGGCGGTGAGAGCGATGAGGGCGTCATGGGCAACTCGTCCCATCCCCTCCGTCACCCCTAAGCGGGTCGCTCAATCTCCAAAATCATCCGTCCGCCCCGAAAGACCCGAACGGTGCCTGTGGAGGCGGAGACCGTGACGGCGATGGCGTTAGTGACGGCAGTGATGCCCGCCGCAGCGGCATGGCGAGCGCCCAACCCCATCGGCAACTCTTCACGGGGCAACCCAGGATGCAAAAACGCCCCTGCCGCTTCAATGACGCCATCACCGCGAATGAGGAACGCGCCGTCAATGGCGCAAAACTCCTTGACCGTTTCCGTCAGGCGGGGGTCAAGGATGTTGCGCTCCTTTTCGTCGTAACCCTTGAAGGGGTTGAGGACGAGTTGGGTGGTGTAGCGGGCGACATTCTCATAGTCGCCGACGACAAACAACGCCCCGACAGGTTTGCCCTCTCGCCCCTCGGCGGACAGTTGGATGGCGATGTCTAACACTTGCTCAAAGACTTCAGGGTTGACATGCTCCACCAGCAACCGCTCCGAGCCAGCGAACAGTTCCAGTTCCTCCCGCACCGTTAGCCAAAGCAAAGTGTCTAACCGATGGGCATTGGGCGGACCAGCGAGGCAAACGAGGGTGTCGTTAGGCGTGATTAGTCCTTGCGCCATCCCTAAGACGACCGCCAGTTTGATTTGCCCCAAACGGGACAAGCGCAGGGTCGGCAGTTCAATGAAGCCTTTGACGGCGCCCTTGAATTCTTCGGGCAAGTTGTGGGCACTGGAGGCGATCAGCATCGGGGCTTTCCCGACCCACTCTTGCAGGCTGGGCAAGAGGGACGCCCCCACGCAGGCAAGGAGGGCAACCCCTCCTGCTTGTTTGGCTAATTGCACTGCCATTCCAAACAGGGCATCCGTCGGGTCTATCAACTCTTCGCCCTCTTTGCGGGGCTTGCGTTTCGTTTCCTTTTCGGGCATCCATCCTTCCCTCCGTCGTCAAGGGGTGTCGGCTATTTTAGCAGGCGAAAGGGATTGCCGATGATTTCGTCGCCAAAGCATTATACTTTGTGACGGCACGCATCGCCTCAGAGATGGAGCGTGATGACGGTATGGCTTCTTTGCGCGTGGTTGGGGGGCAAGTGTTGCGTGGGGTCGTAGAAGTCAATGGCAGCAAGAACGGAGCGTTAGCTGTCCTTCCCGCCCCTTTGCTTTGCCATGGGGTCGTCCGTTTGCACCGCGTCCCTGACATCGCCGATGTCCACACGATGTTGCGCATCGTCCAGACTTTGGGCGTGATGACGCGCTTTGACGGTGAGACGGTGGAAATGGACACGACGCACCTTTTCCCACGCCCCCTACCCAATGGGTCGGTGACAGAAATTCGGGCGTCCATTTACTTGGCGGGGGTGCTTTTGGCGCGGTTTGGGGAAGTGACCATCGGGTTGCCTGGCGGCTGCCCTTTGCATCGGCGGGTGGACTTTCACTTGGACGCCTTCCGACGGATGGGGGCGGAAGTCACCTTTGATGGCGAAATCATTCGCGCCGTTTGCCCCAAAGGGCGATTGCAAGGGGCGGTCATTGAGTTAGACCCGCGTTGGCGGAGTGTCGGCACGACCGTCAACATCCTGCTGGCAGCGTCATTAGCCGAGGGGACGACGGTCATCCGTAACGCCGCCATGGAACCTGAGGTCGTTTCCTGCGCCCGTTACCTGAAAGCGATGGGGGCGCAAATTGAGGGAGAAGGGACGACAACCGTCACGATCATCGGTGTGTCGGAGTTGCATCCTGCCGATTGGATTGTCATCCCCGACCGCATTGAAGCGGGCACTTACCTTTTGGCAGGCGCCATTACGCAAGGCGAGGTGACGACCATCGGTGTGCCTGAGGAATGGCTTCGTCCCGTCTTGCAAAAACTCGTGGAGGCAGGGGCACAAGTGACGGCAGAAGGGGAGCGAATTACCGTCGCCATGTCCCAACGACCCCGTCCCATCGCTTTTGTGACCGAACCTTTCCCCGGCTTCCCGACGGACTTGCAACCGCCGATGGGGGCGTTTCTGAGCCGAGGGGAAGGCGTTAGCCTGATCGTGGAGACCATTCATCCCGACCGCTTGCTTTACCTGAAGGAACTGGCGAAGTTGGGGGCACAAGTCGTTTTGGAAGAAGCCGCCAATCCCAAACGCTTGCCTTGTTTAGCATGGCTAACGGGCGTGGAAAGTCTGCAAGGCGCTGTCGTGGAAGCCCATGACCTTCGGGCGGGTGCTGCGTTATTGCTGGCGGGACTAATTGCTGAGGGCGAGACAATTATTCGGCACGCCGAGAAACTTTGGCGAGGCTACGCCCATTTCCCTGAAAAGTTCGCCGCCTTAGGGGCTTCCTTCACCTTGGACGAACAGATGGGGGAGCAGGTGACGGGTTATGCTGTCGCGGAGTTTGGGCATTGACTTGGGGACGACGAGTGTTCGGGTTTTTGTCAAGGGCAAAGGCATCGTCTTGCGCGAGCCATCGGTCGTCGCTGTGGATCGGCGGGGTAACATCTTAGCCGTCGGCGAGGAAGCCAAACGGATGATCGGCAAAACGCCCAGTTCCATCGTCGCCCGTCAACCCCTGCGGGAAGGCGTCATCGCCGATTACACGACGACAGCAGCGATGTTGCGTTACTTCATCCGCAAAGCCTGTGGGCGTTGGACACTCTTCAAGCCAGAAGTCATCATTTGCGTCCCTGCTAAAGCGACAGAAGTGGAGCGACGGGCGGTCGTGGATGCTGCCATAGAAGCGGGGGCGCGTCGTGCCTTCCCCATTGAAGAGCCGATGGCAGCGGCAATCGGGGCGGGTTTGCCCATCACTGAACCTGGCGCCAATGTCGTCGTGGATGTCGGCGGTGGCACGACGGATATCGCCGTCATCTCTTTGGGCGGCATCGTCATTAGCGACTCCATCCGCATCGGCGGGATCAAATTGGATGACGCCATCGTCCGATACATCAAGCGGGAATACAATTTGCTCATCGGCGAGCAGACCGCTGAGGAAATCAAAATCCGCATCGGCTCCGCCTACAAACTGCCACAGGAACTGAGCATGGAGGTGCGGGGGCGCGATTTGGTCACGGGCTTGCCCAAAACTGTCCGCATCACTTCGGAAGAAATTCGCAATGCCCTCAGCGAACCTGTCGGGCAGATTGTCGCCCGCGTGAAAGCCGTCTTAGAGCAAACGCCCCCAGAGTTAGCCGCCGAAGTGGTCACCCGAGGCATCGTGCTGACAGGTGGAGGGGCGTTGCTGCGGGGCTTGGACAAATTGCTGCAATTGGAGACGGGCGTCCCCGTCCGCCTCGCCGATGACCCCATCTCCGCCGTCGCCCTCGGCACAGGCTTGGCGCTGGACATGATTCATGTCCTGCATCTAAACGGACGCTGACGCCCCAAACATCGTCCCGATAAGTTTCTTGTGTCGTGGCAATAGCCCTTAAAACCCGAACAATCGGATGGCGTTTTGCGTCGTGGCTGCCATCAGCCGCTCCAAAGTTTCGCCCCGCAGTTGAGCGACACACTCAGCCATCAACGGCAAATGAGCGGGTTCGTTGCGCTTCCCCCGATAGGGGTGAGGGGCTAAGTAAGGCGCATCCGTTTCCAAAAGCAACCGCTCCAAAGGCACTTGGGCGGCGACTTCCCGAACCGCTTCCGCCTTACGACCGAAAGTGACGATGCCCGTGATGCCAATATGAAAACCCAGCGCCAACCACTTTTGCGCGTCGTCCCAAGTGCCCGTAAAGCAATGCGCCACGCCCCGCAAAGGTTTGCCAAACCGTCGCACGACTTCCAACGCTTCGGGATAAGCCTCGCGGATGTGCAAGATGACGGGCAAACCCAATTGCCACGCCAATTCCAATTGCTCAGCGAACGCCCGATATTGCGTTTCAGGGGGCGAAAAGCGGTAGTGAAAGTCCAAGCCGATTTCGCCGATAGCGACGACCCCCGATTGCTTTGCCAGTTTCATCAACCGCTCCGCCACCTCGTCATCCCAACCTTTGGCGGCGTGGGGATGGACGGCAATAGCAGCCAACAACTTCGCCCCATCTGTCGGCGCTTCGCTCACTTGCCGAACCGCCCGTTCGCTGGAAGCCAAGTCATAACCGATGTTGATGACAACCTCAACGCCAGCGGCTTTCGCCCGCCGCAAGGCGTCCTGCCAATCGCCAGCGAATTGTTCGTGATTGAGGTGGGCATGCGTGTCTATCCAGGGCATGGCGATGTCAAGGGTCATCGTTGGACGACCCGAACGGTTCGGCGGGGGAAGGCTTGCAACAGGCGGGGCACATAAGGGGCAACGAGCCACAGGAGAAAAGCGAGGATGAGAAGCAGCAAAACGATGCGCCACCACAAAATGCCCAACGCCGTTATCCGCACCTCCGTCGGCTGCAGCGGGTCTAAAGTCAACTCCACCCTGTTGCCATCAGCCGAAGTGACGCTGGATTTTTCCGTCAGCACCCGCCCTGGCATCCGCACCCGAACGGTCACTTGTTGGTTGCTCGCCAACCGCTTCTCTTCGGGGGTTTGCAACAACTCCGTCGGGTCGTAGCGGAAGGTGGCTTCGTAAGTCGCCCGAAACCAATGATTGCGGCGACGAAATTGCACGGTCAAGCCGGGCATCAATTTGGCTTCAGGGTCTGCTTTCACCGTCCGCCAAGCGTAAATCGTCCGTTGCTCGCCTTTGCCCTCCAAAATCCGCACCGACCAATCTTGTCCGAGGTAGCGTTGGAAGATGTTCCTCATCCCGTCGGCGCTGCGTTGAGGGACGATGAGGGTGATTTCCTGCGTCACTTTCCATCGGCTATTGACGGACACATCTACGGTCACGCAACCTGTCAGCAAAAGTGGCAAGCAAAGGGTAATCCATCGCCCCAACCGCACGGGCATCCCTCCATATGCGCTCTGCCCCTTTGATGCCTTTTGGGGCATCGCAGGTGAAAACAATGCGGTCAGCGAAGCATCAGCGACATCAGAAAGTCAACTTCTTTCGGCTTTCCCCTTCGTCAATGACCCGCACATTGACCGCTCGCAGCCCTTTGGGCGTTTGTTCAATGTCAAACTGGACAATCTGCCCTTCCTTCAGGGAGCGATAGCCCCGCCCTTGGATGTTGGAGAAGTGGACGAAGACATCCTCGCCACCCTCTTGCTCAATGAACCCATAGCCTTTTGCGTCATTGAACCACTTGACACGACCGACTGGCACGGCTTGTGTCCTCCTATCGGCAAAGTTGGCTGGCGAAACGACCACCCAGCCATTCTCCCATCGCCCAAGACCCCTTGAGCGACCGACGCTTGCAGTTTAACGAAAAGGCGTCCCGCTGTCAATAGCATCTTCAGCGCGACCATCGCTCCCGTAAAGTTGGCAACGGCGGGAAGGGCGCATGAGGCTCGGTTTGATACCAGTAAGCGACGGAAGCGATGTCGTCGGTGAGGGGTTGAAATTTGCCATCGGGATACCAACCCAACGCTTGGATGGTCACCCGCAAATCGCTGCGAAATCGGATGGGGTCAAAGATGTGGAAGCGGTAAAGGCAATGGCGGGGCACTTCGCCTGCGTCCGCCTTGCGGAAAGGGTAACCCAAAAACGCCGTTGAGTAAGTCTTGCCCCCAAAGCCCCACGCCCCACCGACATAATCTTCCGTCCCCGTCCCACAAATCGTCGGGAATTCTGTGTCGCCGTCAATGTAGAACTTGATTTCGCCCTCGCCCCACCAGCCGTTGGACAGTTGCGTCCACGCCAGAAAAGTCCCGACATAATGCCCCCGACCTTTCACACCGTCCAAAATCGTGTGCTCAGGGTGCTCCCGCGTCGTCATGGAGCGCCGCCATTGGGCGTGAAAGTAGCCGATGTTGTCGGGCAAGTCGGTGACAAGGGCGTAGGTGATTTGATAGTAGAAGCCGCCGATGTCTTCCCAACGCTGGTTTTCTATCGTGATGCGCGCCCGTTGACGAAAAGGCATCGGGAAGTAGCAGTTGAAACCGCCGACGGGATTGACGACGATGGGCAATGCGTTCACCTCGTAACGCAAGCCATGCCCGTTGCAGAAAAAGTCGCCCAATGGCACTTCCACTGATGGCGCCTCTTCGTCGTCCCAAAACATCCGCAGGATACAAGTGCGATAGGCTTTCTCGCTGACGGTCATCCAGATGTGCTGGATGATGCCCGCACCTTGAATGTCGGCTAAGGTCACCGTTTCGCCTGCTTTCAGGGTGATGCAAGGGCGGACTTTCCAACCGCGTCCCAATTCCGAGGCAGGATTATCGGGCGTGGGTTCCGCTTTTGCCCCGCCACCTTTCTCACCCGTCGGGTTTTCGGCGGAGATGGAGCGTGTTTCAGCGTCCAGCAGCAACGGCAGACACCCTAAGCCCAAATTGAACCGCCCCAATGCCTCCATCAACGACCACCTCCGATGCGTTGGGATGAAAGGCGCATAGAATTTTGAGGGCGCATCGCCAACGGAGGTGCTGACGATGACGAGACGGTCTCGCCCACCTTTTGAAGTCATTGACCACACCGCTGATGTCGGCATCATCGCTTATGGCTCGGATTTGCGGGAACTTTTGGAAAATGCGGCGTTGGGCATGTTCAGCCTGATGGCGGATTTGTCCACCGTCTCGCCACGACAGCGGCGGGAAGTTCGCTTGCAAATCCCGATGCCCGACCCCGAATTGCTTTTGCTGCGATGGCTTAAGGAGTTGCATTACTTGCGGGAAAGCGAAACCTTCATCCCTTGCCAAGCGCAAGTGACGCAACTGAGCGACACGGAAGTGTTAGGCATCGTGATGGGCGAGCCGCTCCACGATGGCATCGTTTTGCTGCATCACATCAAGGCTGTCACCCACCACCTTTTGCGCATTGAACCCGACGATGGTGGTTTGAAGGTGCAGGTCATCTTTGATGTGTGACGAAAAAGCGTGCAGGCGTGCAAGCGGGCGAGCGTGACCATGTTGGAGCGCCTAAAAGGCGCAACAAGTGCTAAAGGCGCGACAATCGCCAACAGTGCGACAAAAATCGTTGCCGTTTTCATCAGCGAGTGGGATGAGGGATGCGTTTGCCGAAACCCCTTGTGGCGGCGAAATTTCTCCGACGGCTCAATCGGTTCGCCATCCTCGTTCGTTTGCGTGACGGGACAGTCGTGGAAGCCCACCTGCCCAATTCGGGGCGCTTGCAGGAAGTCCTGCGCCCTGACAACAACTTCTGGCTCGTTCCCTGTTTACACCCCCATCGTCGGACGGGTTACGATGCGTTGCTGGCGAAGGATGGCGAAACGCTCGTTAGCGTGGATGCCCGCTTGCCGCCCCGACTGCTTTTGGAAGGCATTTGCGCAGGTAAGGTGCGGGTTTTTGGCAAAGTGCTCAGCGTTCAGCCCGAAATCGCTTATGGCAATCATCGCCTTGACCTTTGCCTTCAAGTTGCCGATGAGCCACCATCCTACTGGCTGGTGGAGACGAAATCGGTGACGCTGGTGGTCAAGGGCGTCGCCCTTTTCCCCGATGCGCCGACGGTGCGAGGGCAAGGGCATTTGCGGTTGCTGACGGCGTTGCGTCGGAAAGGCATTCCCACCGCTGTCGTCTTCGTCGTCCAGCGTTGTGATGCGAAATGCTTTCGCCCCCACGAGTTTGCCGACCCCACTTTCGCCCACTGTTTGCGGGAAGCGGCACAAGCGGGTGTTTTGGTGCGAGCCTACGCTTGCTCCGTCACGCTAAGCGAAATTCAGATTGCCCGTCCCATCCCCGTTCGGCTTTAACAAGCCAGCCATCCATCACGGAAAGCAATCGTTTTTGCGAGCCAAACTTTTTCCGAAGCCAGACAAGTTGGAGACGGAGGGCGGGTCGTGATGAGCGGAGTGACGGTGCGAAAAGCGGTCGTGCCTGTGGCGGGCATCGGTTCTCGCCTTTTGCCCTTGACCAAAGCCCAACCCAAAGAGATGCTGCCGTTGGGGCGCAAACCTGTCTTGCAGTATGTCGTGGAAGAATTGGCAGCCGCTGACATCCGTCAAATCTTGCTCATCACGGGGCGACGCAAGCGGAGTGTGGAAGACCATTTTGACGAAGACGGCGATTTGTCCGAGTTTCCCGACGACAAAGTGCCGACGGCAGAGCGGTTGGGCGTCGTCCTGTCCTACTTGCGTCAACCCCGCCCACTGGGCAGCGGGCATGCCATTTGGCTCGCCAAAACCTTCACCGACGACGAACCTTTTCTCGCCGCCTACGGCGACTGCGTTATTTGGGAGCGGGAGAAAGGGTCGCTAATTCGGACGATGGTGGAAACTTTTCGCCGTCACCGTCCCGCTGCCGTCATCGCCGTCCAAAAAATTCCCGTCTCGCAAGTGTCCAAATACGGCGTCATCGCTGTTCGGCGGTGGCGGGATGGCACCGCTGAAGTGACGGACATCGTGGAAAAGCCATCCCCTGAAAATGCCCCAAGTCGTTACGCTGTCGCCGCCCGCTACCTCTTTGCGCCCGCCATTTACGATGCCCTCGCAGCAACCCGACCGACGGAAGGCGAGTGGCAACTGACCGACGCCATCCGCTACCTGCTTCAAAAGGGCGAAAAGGTTGTGGGCGTGGCGTTGGGCGAGCGGGTTCGTTTGGATGTCGGCAACTTCGCCGACTACTTTACCGCCTTCCTTTTCACCGCTTTGCACGACCCAGAAGTTGGGACGGCTGTTCGCCAGCATTTGCGCCGTTGGCTTCGTCGCCTTCGCCCCTGATAACTCCATCGCCTGCAAAAAGGTGCGCTGCCTGCCGCAAAATTTCCCTGCGGCTCAAAAAGGGACGGTGCTTGAGGGCATGGCATTGACCGAGCGAAAACCTCTCTCGTCCACAGCCATTCAGAGCGTGGCGAAAGGCAACCTCAGCGAACTTTACCTGAGTTTGCAAGGGGAAGGACTTTGGGTTGGCATCCCGATGGTCTTCGTCCGCACGACGGGTTGCCATCGGCGTTGCAAGTATTGCGACACCGAATATGCCCTCGTCGCCGAACGAAGGGCGCGCCTTTGGCTTCGTTGGCGGACGGGCGATCCCGATTTGATGGTGGACAACCCCGTCCTGTTCGGTCAAGTCGTGGAATGGGTAAGGCAGGCAGCGAGCGGGCTAACCGATTGGGTGACCTTCACGGGCGGCGAGCCGCTGCTGCAAGCCGATTTTCTGGCGGCGTTGGGAAAGGCGTTGAAGGAGCGAGGCTTTCGCATCTTGTTGGAGACGGAAGGCGGTTTGCCCGAAGCGTTGCGAAAAGTTTTGCCCGTCATGGACGCCATCGCCGCCGACATCAAACTCCCGTCCACGACGGGCGAACCGCTGGATTGGCAAGCGACGGAAACTTTCTTTCGTTTGCTGGCTCAATCGGGAAAAGAAGCGTGCGTCAAAATCGTCATCACGCCCGACATTGATGAGGGCGAGTTTCAGCGGGCGGTAATGATGCTGGCTCAATTGTCATCCCAACACCGCCCAACTTTTTCGTCCATCCCGCTTATCTTGCAACCCGTCACGCCTGCTCGGTTCGTCACAGAGCCACCCTCTTTGGCGTTGCTGTTGCGATTGCTGGCATCAGCGCGCTCGCATTTGCCCGATGTTCGCATCGTCCCGCAAGTGCACAAGTTCGTCAATTTGGCGTGAAAGGGGTTGTCGGCATGCGACGGTTTGATTTGGTGGCGATGGATTTGGACAGCACTTTGCTGGATTGGAGCGATGGCGAGGCAAAAATCAGCGACGCTTGCAAAGCAGCACTGTTCGCCGCCGCCGAAGCAGGCATGCTCATCGTCGTGGCGACGGGACGGACTTTTCGCGAGACACGCTTGGAGTTGCTGGCACAAGGGTTACCCTTTGGCGAGCCCGTCCCCCACTTCGTCATCGCACAGGAAAAGTTTTGCTACCGCGTCGTCAACGGGCGTAGCCATGAAGACGAGGCGTTGGCGGGATGGAATCGCCAACGAGCCGAGGAGGCGCGGAGGGCAATGGAGCAATTCGTCTTGCCCAACGCTCAAGGGTGGCTGCAACGCTTGGCGGAAGCGGGCTTGACGCCCCGCCGCTGGGTCATTGACACGGGCGCAGGTTGGCTTTCGCTGATTTATGGGACGGCGGACGAAGCCCGCCAAACTGAAGGGTGGCTGCGGAAGTTTGTCGCCGACATCCCCGCCCTCATCCCTAACCGCAACGCTTTCATCGTCGGGTTGATCCCGAAGGACGGGACGAAGGGAAAAGCGCTGCGGTTTCTCGTTCGGGCGTTGGGCATTCCGCCAGAGCGGGTAATGGCGATCGGCGATAGCCTCAACGACATGGACATGCTCAATGGCGAACACGGTTTCTTTCCCGTCGCCGTCGCCAATGCAGAAGCGGAAATCAAAGCAGCGGTGCAAAAAGTAGGCGGGTTAGTGACCCGTTCGCCCACCTCCGACGGCGTGGCGGAAGCGATAAGGTGGGCAATAGACCATCTGCGGTAATGGCAATTCGCTGAGGTGAGGAAGTGTGAAGAGCGTTGACGAGCAGTTAGCCATCTTGAAGCGAGGCGTGGCGGAGATTGTGCCCGAAGAAGAACTGCGGCAGAAATTGGGGCGCAGCCTGAAGACGGGTGCGCCCTTGCGGGTGAAGTTGGGCATTGACCCGACGGCTTCTGACATCCATCTGGGCTTCGCCGTCGTCTTGAGGAAATTGCGCCAGTGGCAAGATTTGGGGCACACCGCCGTGCTCATCATTGGCGACCGAACCGCCACCATCGGCGACCCGACGGGGCGCAGCGAAACCCGCCCGCAACTTTCCTTAGACGAAGTGCGCCGCAACGCCGAAACTTACACCCAGCAAATCTTCCGCATCCTTGACCGAAGCCGCACGGAAGTCCGCTACAACTCCGAGTGGCTGGACAAGTTGACCTTGAGCGAATTGGTTTTCATCGCCTCTCAAATGACCGTCGCCCGCATGTTGGAACGGGACGATTTTTCCCAGCGCTTCCAAAACGAGCAACCCATCGCCCTCCACGAGTTCCTCTACCCCTTGATGCAAGCCTACGACAGCGTGGCGGTGCGCGCCGATGTGGAGATGGGCGGGTTAGACCAAAAGTTCAACATCCTGACGGGTCGGGACATCCAACGGGCTTACGGTCAAGAGCCCCAAGTGGCGTTTTTAATGCCGTTGCTCATCGGCTTGGATGGCGTTCGGAAGATGAGCAAAAGTTTCGGCAACTACATCGGCATCGCTGAACCGCCCGACGAGATGTTCGGCAAGGTCATGCGCATCCCCGACGAGTTGATGCGCCAATGGTTCATCCTTTGCACTGATGTGCCCGAACATGAGGTGGGCGAGATTTTGGCGGGTCACCCGATGGAGGCGAAGAAGCGGTTGGCGTGGGAAATCGTTCGGCTCTATCACGGCGAAAAAGTTGCCGACCGCGCCCGCGCCGAATTTGAGCGGGTCTTCCAGCAACGGGAATTGCCCAGCGAAATTCCGATGGTGGAAGTGCCGTCAGAGTTGCAAGGGATGCCCATCGCCGATTTACTGGTGGCGTTGGAATTAGTGCCCAGCAAAAACGAAGCCAAGCGGCTGATCACCGAAGGTGCTGTGGAACTCAATGGTGAACGCATCACCGATTGGCGGCAAGTCATCCCTGTCCGAACGGGTGACATCGTGCGGGTCGGCAAACGGAAATTTGCCAAGTTGGTCGTCAGCCAATAGCAAAGGCGGAAGGGCAATTTCACCCGTCACCGAAGGGATAGCATTGAGGCAAAGCCAGCAGAAAGACGCCGCCGACATACACGAGCGCCATCCCGATGACTTCTATGCCGCTGTCGTTGAGGCAAAAACCTGCCCACGCCCCGACGAAGGTGGCAAGGAAAGCGGAAAGCGATTCCTTGAAAACGGCAAAGCGGTGGGCAAAGAAGGGAACGCCCACCGTGAAAACGGCGAAAGCCGTCAAGAGCACAAAATTGAGCGGCAGCGCCGTCGTCAATGCCCAAAGCAGGTGCAACTTACGCCCAACCATCTCCGTCAACGCTTCCACGCCCACCGCTTGCATGCGCCAAAGCAATTGCCCGTAGTGTGCCCGTTGGTTAATGGGCAGCCAACTTTCCGAAAGGCTCAAGACAAAGACGATAGCAAAGAGCGCCAATGCCATGCGCCTGACGCCCCGTCGCCACGAGGGTCGCTCCGTCGCCAACCATTCCCACGCCCCAGCAAACCCAATTGCTAAGGTCAACGCCCCACCGAAATTGGCGCCCCAAAGGGAACTGCCCATCAGCAACGGCGCCATCACGCACCAAACAGCGACGAGTTTTCGGGGCAATCGCAGCAGCCACCAAGCAAAAATCGTCCCCGCCAAAACGATGCTGATACCTGAATTGGTGATGCCAAAGTAGCGCCAACCCGTCGTCGGGTAATGACCGAGGGGAGTTGCCCAATAAAGCGGGACGCCCAACAAAGCAATCAACGCCGATGTGCCACAAACCCATCCCGCTAACCGCCACCCTTGCATCGGGTCACGAAGGGTGCGGATTAAAGTGACGACAGCGACGAGCAAAATGACCGCCATCAACGCCATCGCTGCCGAAACGCCAGTGAAAGGCAATTGCCCGACGAGAAAAAGAGCGGCAGGGATGGACATGCCACCGACGACGATGCTTCCTTGCACCGACCGAAAAAACGATGTGGGACGCAAGAAGGTGAGCGGCGTGGCAATCAGGGCGAGGACGATGGTGGCGACGATGACGACGACATAAACCCTCAAGTTACGCAAGGGGCGAAGGCTTCGTTCGTCCAGCCAGCGGAGCGTTGCGATGGCTTTGGCGGCATCCATCGGCACACATTGCATCGGCGCCCCTGTCACCTCAAGCGGGATCGGGATGTTCAGTTGAGCCAAAAGCGTGGGGGCAAAATCCACCGACGAGACAAGTCCCGCTCGGCGCGTCGTGGGGGAAGTCAGCAATCCAGTCGGAACGCTTTTGCCGAACAACACGATAGGTGTCAGGCGACGAGTTGACCAACCCGTTTGGGGTGAGTTGGGGACGAGCAGCCAAAGACACGCATCGGCAGGCATCGTCGCTATCCAACGCTGAAGGGTTTTCGGTAACTCGTCTGGTCGCACGGACACGAACAGCACCTCGGCATCCCGCTCCGATCGTTGGAGTGGTTCATTGACCGTCGTGCCTAACATCGCCGAGAGCAGTCCGTCGCCGATCACTTGCACCCTTTTGCGATGTCGGAGAAGCCATGCCGCCAATGATGCCCGTTCGCTTGCGCTCTGACGCTTTCCACTGCCGAGGGTGACATAGACACCTTGACGCCCTTGCAAGGATGCGGAAGTGCCGCTGAGCAACCCGATGGCGCAGTGTCGCAGCAACCTCGGCATTGGCTCGCCCATTCGTTCCAGCATCGGGAAAGTCAATCCATCACACACGACGACGATGAGGCGGCGGGCTTGAGGGACAGGCATCATCGCTGAAGAAACCAGCGAAAACACCGCCCCCATCGCCAACCAAACGGCAAAACTGTTTCGCATCCGTCGTCACCTCAAGGCAACCTTGCCCTCATTTTTGCCAGCCATCATATTTTTGAGTGGCTGGCGGCAGGCGGACGGGGTGGGGCGGGCGACCGCGCTCAACCTTGCCCCGCTTTCAAGCGGGACAAGCGTTGGGTGAGGAAAGTCCGGCCTCCACAGGGCAGGGCGCTCGCCGAGAGCAGGGACGACAGTTCCCCCCTCAAGGCGAGGAAGTCGCTCTGGCAAGGTGCTGGGGCGACTTCGGAAAGTGCCACAGAAACATACCGCCATCGGGTTAGCGCCTCGCTGGCACCGCCGCCAGCCGCTGGCGAGGGCGCGTTGCCTGATGGTAAGGGTGAAATGGTGGGGTAAGAGCCCACCAGCGGCGCCGCGAGGCGTCGGCTGGGTAAACCCCGCCCGGAGCAAGACCAAATAGGGGGGCGCTATCAGGTGGCCCGCCGATGCCCCCGGGTTGGTCGCTGAGAGAAATGGTCGCCCGCATCGGCGAAAAAACCGATGCGACAGAAGCCGGCTTACAGCCCCATCCCGCCGCCCTTTTCTTTCTTCCGCTGTGCATGCCAAAATGTTGGCAGGCAAAAACGACCGTCAGGGAAAGGAGCGACGCACCCCGATGGCGGAGCAGGTGGTGCTACATCGTGGGCTGAAGGGCGTTTATTTGGACGCCACGCGCATTTGCCACATTGATGGCGAAAAAGGCATTTTGCTTTATCGCGGCTACAGCATCCACGACCTCGCCCAAAACGCCACTTTTGAGGAAGTTTGCTATTTGCTGCTTTACGGCGATTTGCCCACGCGACAGCAACTCGCTGAGTTTGATGCTGCCCTTCGGGCATCCCGAACTTTACCATCCGCCGTGTTGGACATCATCCGTTCTGTCAAGGATGCCCACCCGCTGGATGTTTTGCGGACGGCGGTGTCTGCCCTGAGCGCTTTTGACCCCGATGTCAAAGACATGACGACCGAAGCAAACTTGCGCAAGGGCACACGGCTCATCGCCCAGTTCCCCACCATCGTCGCCACTCATGAACGGATGCGCAATGGCTTGGAACCTGTCCCGCCCCGCGAAGACCTCAATCACGCCGCCAACTTCCTTTGGATGCTTAGGGGCGAAGAACCGGACACCGACAGCGCCAAGGCGATGGACTTGGATTTCATCTTGCACGCCGAGCACAGTTCCAACGCATCGGCTTTTGCCGTGCGAGTGGCGGCATCCACGATGGCGGATTTGCACGCCGCCATCGTCGCGGGCATTGCGGCATTGAAAGGACCGCTGCATGGTGGCGCGGCGGAAGCCGTCATTGAGATGGCGGAGGCAATCGGCGAACCCGAACGGGCGGAAGCATGGGTGAAGGAACAACTGGCACAAGGCAAACGCATCATGGGTTTTGGGCATCGCGTTTACAAAACCGAAGACCCCCGCGCCCGCCACCTACGGGAGTTGGCGAAGCGGTTGGGCGAAAAATTCGGCGACCCCAAGACTTTCCAGATTATGACCGCCATTGAACGGGCGATGGAGCCCTTGCGGGCGAAAGGCATCTATGTGAATGTGGACTTTTATGCTGGCTGCATCTACCACTACCTCGGCATCCCCGCCGACCTTTACATCCCCATCTTCGCCATCGGACGCATCCCAGGTTGGGTTGCCCACGCTTTAGAGCAATACGCCGATAACTTGCTCATCCGTCCGTTGCTGCATTATGTCGGACCGATGGAGCGACCGTTCGTCCCGATAGACCGACGAAGTTAAGGGCGACGAAGGACGAAATACCATCGCTCGCTTTCGGGATGGGGCGGCTGATAACTGTAAGCGTCCAACACCTTCACCCATTGCCAACCTGCCGCCGTCGCCATCTGGTGAACTTCTTCCATCGTGTAGGCGCGCTGCCAATGGACTTCCCGAAATCGCCGCCAATCGCCCCGCTCTTCCTTGGCAGCGAACCACATGTCCACCCGACACAACCGCTTTTGCGGGTCATACTCGCTGCGCCAAAAGTAGTAAAGCGTCGTTTGTTCCTCGTCTTCGTCCAAGTTGTCCTGATCAAAGAGGTGCTCCCGCAAGGCGAATTCGCTGTTGAGGTCAAAGACAAAGTAGCCGCCCGAACGGACATGGGCAAAGGTGCGGACAAACACTTGTGCCAACTTGGTTGGGTCAGTGATGTAGTTGAGGCTGTCAAAGAGGCAGAGGGCTAAATCAAAGGGCGGCTCGTCGGGCAAATGCAACTCGGCGATATCTTGGGCGTAAAAGCGGGCGCGCTTTGTTAGCCCCATCTTTTGGGCTTTCTCACGGGCGACTTCTACCATGCCTTCCATGATGTCCACACCGACGACTTGGCAGCCTTTGCGGGCAAACTCCAGCGCGACCGTGCCCGTCCCACATGCCAACTCCAAGATGCGGTGAAAACGGAAAGCGCTGTCCAACCGCCGCAGCAAATCCACGATGTAATTCACCCACATGCGATAGGGCACATCTTTCATCAAGGTGTCGTAGTAGCGGGGCAGCAAAGAAAATGCGGGTGCTTCCGCAGCAGTGACATCGCCGAACAATTTGCGAAAACAGGCATCCCTCGGTTCCGTCACTTGGCGTCACCGAAAAAGATTGTGCCCATTTTTGTCGGCTTGTCACTGCTATTTCGGTGCTGGGGCGGGAGCGGACGGCGTTCCTTGACCCGCATATGGCGGCTTGGGCATGAACTCTTTGGGGGCTGGTCCCCCGCCGCCCGAAGGGCGGTTTATCAAGAACCATACCGCTCCCGCAGCGATGACCAAAGCAGCGATGATCACGGCAACGGCGACACTCAACGGCACTTCCCGCCGCATACCGACCCACCTCCTTGCCCAAAGTGAGGGCGCTACCATTCTCGCGAGTCCACGCTGAAACGGGAATCGTTGAAGTAACGCAGGCTGCCTTGGATGTTGAACCTTTGGGCGGTCACCGTCCAAGTGCGGCTCCACATGAACCACTTCACATGCCCGTCCACGAAGCCGATGACATTGCCTTTCTGGTGACGGCTGAACTCGCCAGGGTCGGGCGGCGGGTTCGTGGCATTACCTGGAGGACAACCGCATCGGTCTCCTGACCTCGGTTCGCTATAGACGATGCGTCGCAACAGGTAGCGCTGGGGTGGCTGAACCTGCCAATACCCACCCAAATACAAGCAGCGGGAGTCGGCGAACAAGACTAACTCAGAGGGCGCCGTGAACTCCGCCAATTTGCCCTGACCACTCATCGGAGCGAAAGACATGAACTCGTTGTAGCCGTAACTGATGTTGATGTTCATCCAACGGGTGTCCTGATCCACATTGATGGCGTTGGGGGTGCAGCCCCGACCGCCCCAGCCCGTGCGTTGAGCCGAGGGACATTCAAAGAGTTGACGGTTTTTAAAGTAAGGCTCTGTGGAGCGGAACCAGAGAGACGGCCAAGGGACATTGCCTTGCGAGGTGGCTCGGCAGACCAACTGCCCCCAACAAAACGGCGGCACCATTTCGTCGTAATCTTGAATGTATTGCGCTACCCCTAAACCGATCTGCCGACAGTTGTTCAGGCAAGTCGCCTGCCTTGCCTTTTCCCTCGCTTGACTGAACACAGGGAACAGAATCGCCGCCAGAATGGCGATGATAGCGATCACCACCAACAACTCAATGAGGGTGAAACCCAACCTAAAGGGGCAGACATTAAAGGTGGGCACTGATGAGATACCGTTGTCACCCGACGACATTGTCACCCGATGACGCCAACAAGCCTGCAACATCTTGACTCCCTCCTTGTTTTGCCTCTGCCATGGTAGGGCAATGGATTGACGGCGCCTCACATTCTAACGCATCCCGTTCTGTCAAGTTTCCTTGTGCCAAGCCCTACGGTTCGCCCTTGCCACACACAAGGATGGCGATGCCAAAATTGGCACGGTGCATAAGTGCAGTCCAAAGGGGGTCACGAAGTGCTGGGCAAGGTGTTGCGATGGCATCGGCTCTTTCGTCCCGATACGGGTAACAGCATCGTCGTGGCGATGGATCACGGTTTGTTTCTCGGTCCCATCGCAGGCGTGGAGAATTTGCGGGATGCCGTGCAGCGAGTGGTCGCTGGTCAGCCTGATGCGTTGCAATTATCGGCGGGCGCTGCTCAATTCGTCGGCGAGGTCTTGCGAGGCAAAAACGCTCCCGCTTTCGTCTTGCGCTTGGACGCAACGAACATTTGGCGCAGCCAACCCGAACCGAAAGAAGGCTATCATGCTTCGGTCGCTTCGGTGGAAGATGCCGTGCGGTTGGGGGCGGATGCCGTCGTCGCTTTCTTTTTCGTCGGCTACGAAGCCGATCGGCAGGAAGCGGAAAATTTGGAGCGGCTGGCGATGCTCGCCGCTGCCTGCCGACAATGGGGCGTGCCCTTCATCGTGGAACCGTTGGCAATTGAGAAAGGCAGCCATGTAGTCCGTGACCCGCAACGCATTCAATTGGCGGTCCGCATCGCCAGTGAATTGGGGGCGGATGCGTTGAAAGTGGACTACACGGGCGACCCGAAAAGTTTCGCCCACATCGTGGAAAGTGCTTTTGTGCCCATTTTGGTTCGGGGCGGTCCGAAGATGGAGACGGACGAGGCAATGTTGCGGATGGTGAAAGAAGCGATGGAAGCGGGGGCGAGGGGCATCGTTTTTGGGCGCAACATTTGGCAGCATCCCAACCCTGCCGCCATCCTGACAGCGCTGCGGGCGATCGTCCACGAAGGGGCGTCGGTCAGCGAGGCGTTGGAACGGTTGCGTGCCCCTCTCCGAACCTGACAAAATTGACAGCGCCATTTTTCCGCATCGGAGGTGTCAAGGGCGATGGCATGGCGACCGCAACTATATCCGCCAGAGCGACGCATCACGGTGCACTCTTTGCGCCTTCTTCACGAGTCTTTGCAGCCCGGCGAACAGCCGATCTTGCAAATCAGCGCTGACTTCCGTGACGACCCGCCCCTCAACGGGTTAGCGGCGTTTTGGCTTTGGCTTTTGGAGATGTGGCTTTACCGCCTTTGGTGCGTTTGCACTTGGGGCGAACCGAGGATGCTGATAGTGACCGACCGACGATTGTTGACGGCGGTGTCGCTGGAACTGACGGAAATTCCCTTCGCCGCTGTAGAAGACATCACCTTGCGGCGCACTTGGGACGAGTTTGGCGTGGAAGTCGGCGAAATCGTCGTCACTTACGAGGGCGGACGACGCTTGCATTTCCGTGCCTGTCGTCCCCAAATGGTGTTGGAAAAGTTGCAGCAAGCGTGGGAGCAATGGAAGCAAAGACAACAAGCCTTTGTCGCAGGCGAACCGCCCACGACCATCGCTGCAGGCGACACACCCTAACATCGCCCCGACACCTGTCGGGGTCATCGCGAAAGCCGTCAGCAAGAGGGACTGCAAGGGGCACTGTCGCTTTCCCGCTTGCCCGCGACGGCGAACAAGGAGAGCAAGCGTTCCACCCGCTGGCTGCCACATTGCGGGCAGCGAACCTTTCCTTCCTCCACTTCCTGCCATCGCACTAAATCTTCAAAGCGATGCCCACAGTCTTGGCAGCGAAACTCAAAGACGGGCATGTTCATCCGTCACCTCTGCCTTCGTCTTTTGACCTTCTGCCTTCGTCTTTTGACTTTCCTTGCGCGAACCCTTCGCGCAAGCGTCGCTCATTCAGGTCGGAACGCCCAACTTGGGCAGCAAGTAGGCTTGCAGGAAAACCCAGACGGCAAGGAAACCCAACAACACCAGCAGTTCTCGCATCATCGGATGCCTCCTAACTGCAAAAGTTGCGCCTCAAATTTTGTCACAGCCTTACATGCCACACTTTTAAGCGCCGACGGGACGGTGACTTACTATGCCCATCGTCGCTTTGCTGACCGATTACGGCACGCAGGACATTTATGCGGGCGTGATGAAAGGCGTTATTTGGAGCATTTGCCCTGAGGCGCGCATCGCCGATTTGTCTCATGACATCCCGCCGCAAGACATCACGGCGGGGGCGCTGAGTTTGTGGGGGGCGTTCCGCTACTTTCCGTCGGGGACGATTTTCTGCGCCGTCGTTGACCCTGAGGTCGGCACGCAGCGCCGTGCCATCGCCGTCCAAACCCATGACCACTTCTTCGTCGGTCCCGACAACGGGTTGCTTTGGTGGGCGATCAGCGAAAGTGGCATCGTCACGGTGGTGGCGTTGGAAAATCCCGCCTACTTTCTGCCTGTCATCAGCCGCACCTTTCACGGGCGTGACATCTTCGCCCCTGTCGCTGCCTATCTGGCGAAAGGCGTGCCCATCAGCGAGTTCGGCTCGGAAGTGTCGCCCGATGAGTTGGTGCAACTGCCGCCTTTGCGGGCGGAGGTGGGAGATCGGCTCATCGTCGCCCGTGTCATCCACATTGATCGCTTCGGCAATGCCATCACGAATTTGCGAGAGGAAGACTTTGTGGCGTGGGCAGAAAATTTGGGTTGGCGCACTTGGCGCGCCACCCTTCGGGGGACGACTTTTGAGGCAATCTGTCAGTGTTACGCCGATGCGCCGAAAGGGACGCCCCTTTTGCTCTTCAACAGTTACGGCTTGCTGGAAGTCGCCGTCAATCAAGGCAACGCCGCACAAAAACTGGGCATCCGAAAGGGCGATTTGCTGGAAATCTGGGCGGTGGATGAGGCGTGACGCGGCGAACTTTCCTTTCATCGCTCGCCGTAATCTTTGCGCCTTTGAGCACCCAAACGCAACGGGCAAAATTCGCTACCTTCATCGCACCGTCACAAAATCCTGCCTTCGCAGGGACGACCTTGTTTGTCCCGATGGATGACTTGCCTTTTTCCGCCCGACTGACGCTGACACTGGGATGGCAACAACAAATCACCCGATTTTGCCCTGAGGCAATTTGTCAACCTTGGTGGACGCTGAACGGTTGCGGTCTGGCTGCCATGACACTTGCTGACCGATGGGGAACGCTGCGGGATGCGTTGATGAGCCTTTGGGAGCGGATGGAGTGGGATGTGTTGGCGACCCATCGCGCCCGTCAAAGGGCAGCGTGGGAGTTGCTCCGATGGCGGCGCGACCCACTCCAATGGCTGCTTTGGCACGCCCGCTTGACAGCGATGCGCCAACCCTTGACCGAATTGGACGACACTAAACCCTTGCAAATCACCGCCGACCGTTTGCGCCAATGGACACAGGCTTTGCCATCTCGCCATCCCTTGCTGTTGCTCTTGACGCCGCAAGCGAAAATGTCCGACGAACCCGTCAGGCTTCCCCCAATCGCCTTGCGCCTTTCCTTCGTCAAGTCCATCGCCACCCCTTCGCCCACACCGTCCCTTTGTCACGCCCTTTGGTGGACGGTGACGGGGAAAGAGCCGGTGGCGGGAATGGTTTTGGGGCAACTTTTGGGTGGCGGGATGGGTGGGCTTTGGGTGCAGCAAATGCGGAGTGAAAAGCCACTGGCTTATCACGCCTTCGCTGGCTGGCAACTGACGCCCGTCGGCGGCGAACTTTTTTTGTTTGCGTCCTGCTTGCCCGCCGATTTGCCTGCCGTGCGCCGTCAGGCACAAAAGTTGCTCGCTGATTTGCGACAAGGACGCTTCAGCGAAAAAGACTTTCAACGGGCACAACGATTGGCACTGTTGCGTTACCGCCAACTCCTCGCCGACCCCATTGAGCATGGGACGGCACTGACTTCGTGGCTTTTAGCGGGGCAACGGGTGTGGGATTGGCTTTCGCTTCCGCAACGCTTGCCAACTCTTTCGCCCGACGCCTTCCGCCGCTTTTGCCAACGCCTGCCCTTCACCGTCACGGAAGTCATCGCTTCGCCGTGACGGTTGCAATGCTTCCAAGCCCAAAGGTTTGCGTCCCGTTCACAAGTTTTCCTGTTTGCCTAAGGCTTCGCCTTGTTTGACTTTGGCGCCGTTGAGCCAGAGCAGGATGGCTTGGTAGGCGGGATGGTCTCGCCCATCCCAACGCTTGCCGCCGCAGTGGGGCACTTCCATCGTCGGCTTTTTGAGCACGAGGCTGTTTTCGGGTTGCTCCAAGTCAATGACCCGCAACATAGAGCGGAAATTGTGGCGGGAAACTTCTTCGGGGAAGTTGCCGCTGGCGTCAGGCGGGCGAAGGTTGAAGACGGACTGATTAGCGTGGCAACTGAAGCAAGAGCGTCCATCGCCACCGACGACCGCCAACAAGGGTTGCACCCGCACACGGAAATACTCAAAGTCCAACGCCTTCTCAGGGTCACGCTTAGCGGCTTGACCGTCTAAAAGTTGCTGAATGAGTTGCTTCGTGCCGTCATCAGCGTTGCGGGCAAGTTGTTGCAAAGTCAACCGCAAGGCGGGATTGTTGGCGTGAACTTTGCTCTGGCGAAGGAGCGCCAACGCCTGCGTCCGCAAATCGCCATCGGCAATTGTCAAGGCATTTTCCAGCAACGGCACCAACCGCACATCGTCACGGACGACAGGTTCATTGCGGACGAAGGCAAGCAAATCGGCGATGTCTTCCTTGCGCTGGCTCTGCAAGAGGCGATCCAACGCTTGCGAGACAATTTCTGTGTGCCCAATGTCGTTGATGGCGATTGCCAGTTTGACGGCGGCGCGGCGGGCGGGATTGCCTGCATCAGGCAACTTCAACGCCTCCACGACGGCGGCGAGGAAATCGGGGTCGCTATGAAGCGACGGCAGGTAGCGCGCCACTTCCAACGCCGCCGCCCGAACTTGCGGGTCAAGGTCACGGGCAAGGGTCTTGACGGTTTGAGCGATGTCGGGATAAGCCTTCAAGCGGTCGCCGAATTCCGCAAGGACGCGCAAGGTGTTCGCCCGCACTTCGCTGACGGGCGCGCCCGAACGCGTCGCCGCCCCGTCCAGCAAACCGAGTAGCGATGGGAGCGTCTCGTCGTCATAGTTGGGCGCTGTCGGGTAGCGGCGAGGGTCAATGCCATATTGCACATGGTTGCCGCCGAAGGGGAACAACTTGTGGGCTTGCAATGCCAACAGCCGCACTTCCGCATCGGGGTCGGCGAAGCGTTGAACGATGGCATTGGCGATGCGGGGTCGCCCGTCCGCTGACCGAAGGTAACTCGTCAGCACCAACGCCCGCGCCCGCACGAACGGGTCGGGGTCGTTCAGCAACTTCACGATGACGGGCTCAAGGATGTCAGCGGCAGCGCCGCGAAAGTCAATGGCGTCCAAGTCATTGCCGATGCGATAAAAGTTGCGCTCAATTTGGTCTCTTGGGTTAAAAGCCCGCACGATGGGAAACTCCGTCAAGGCGATGAGCAGTTGGCGCTTCTGGAAAGGCGTGCCGCTTTCCAACGCCCGTGCCATCTTTTGGGCTTGCAGTGTCATCAACCGCTCAAAATAAGCCAGCGCTACTTTTCGGTCTTCCTCGCGGGGCAGTTCAGGCACCCAGAAGGCGTAGACATACTGGACATCCTCGTCGCAGATGTTGTAGAGCGTCTCCCGCAGCGCCCACAAGACGCGCAGGTCGGTTCGTTCGTCGGCTAAGCCGTTGAGCACAACATCCAAGATGCGAGCCCGCACGGCGAAACTATCGTTCCAGACCCACCATTGCGAAAGCGCCTGAACGGCTTGCAGGCGCGTGATGGTGTCAGGATCACGGGACGCCAAAGCGAGCACCCGCTCTGTTAGTTCGGGCAAGCGAGCCAACCAGCGGAAGTGCTGATTGACAACCCGCAAGGCTGCCCGTCGCACTTTCACATCGGGCGAACGCATCGCTTCGTCTAACGCTGCGATGGCTTTGCGGGCGGCAGGTGAGTCGGGATGGCGGGTGATGACTTCCCGAAGGGCTTGAGCGGCGGCTCGCCGCACCATCAGGGTGTCATCGCTAAGCGCCTTGACAAAAATCTCCACGCTCCCTTCGTCAGCGAGGCGACAAAGGGCGTTGATGGCTTCCCAACGCACCAATGGCTCTTTCGCTTGCGCCAACTGTCGCAATTGCTTCAGCACGGTCGGCGTCGGCTTGTCCCAGATGGCAACCATATCGGCGATGGCAGCGTCCACGCTATCAGTGCGGATGCGGCTGGGTTGCTCGCCGTCCGTCCAACCCTTTGCAGGTGGCTTGTTGGGGAACAACTCCGAAAGCGCCATCAGCGTCAGTTGCGTCTCCTTGAAGGGCGTGTTGAAGGCTTCGTAGGGTTGACCGTCGGTGTTCCAAGCGCCAAAAGGCTTTTGGTGCGTCAGCAGGTAAACGACGCCCTTGCGGACAGAAGGGTCATCAATGGTCAAGCCCGCTTTCGCCAAAGCGAAAAGCGCCGTCGCCGTCGCAAACTCAGCGGGCTTGTCATTGAAGCGGTAAGACCAACTGCCGTCGGGTTTCTGCTCCTTTTTGATGCGCGCCACATTGGCGGCGATGCGGTCGGCATACTTTGTCCGCCCGACTTCGCAGAGGAAAATCGTTTGCCAGCATAAATCGTCCAGCGTTTGAACGCTCTCGTCACCTGCGTTAACCGCCAGTTTCTCCACATGCGCCGCTGTCTGCTCGTCGCCGACTTTCTTCAGCAACTGCCACGCCATCCACGCCGTCTCGTAACTGGACAAAGTGGGCGGGTTTTGCTCGTTGTTGCCCGTCCCGTTAGGTGGCAACTTATCCCGCTGATAGAAGGCACGCACATAGACGGCTTGTTGGGCGAAGTAGTCGGGGCGTTGCTCTCCTGTCATCCGCTCATACTCCCGCAGGATAAGCGCCATTTGGCTGAGGACATGGGTGCTGGCTCCGATGAAGCGCACCCAAACGGAATTGGGCAAGTAGAAGGGACGGGGGGCATTGTAAAGGCGCTCCGCCAAAAAACGAAGGGCTTCCCGCTCATGAACGGGATAGCCGTTGCGGTTCGCCCACATCGTTCCCTTCGTGCTGAATTGCGAGGGATGGCAAGCGGTGCAGACGACGGTCTCGTTGTGCACCTGTCGGTCTCGCCGAGCGACAGTGCCTGAGCGGGGCGTGTTAGCGAACCACGAATCGCCCGCCGCCACGATGTAGTTCATCGCCACCGAAATGGCTTTGCGGGCAGCCGCCGCAATTTGCCCAAGGTCGGCATTTTCCTCCCGCAAGTAAGGGGGCGGCTCGTAGACCGTCATCCGCAGGCGATAAGCGGGATGGTTGGCTTCCACCTTGACGAAGTAAGTGCCCTTGCGCAAGACGCGGGTCGTAAATTTGTTGGCGCTATTGAGTTCCACGCCGTTCACCCGCACGGGCGGACCGACTTGCGCTTCGTGGGGACCTGAAACGGGGTCGTAGCCTTCGGTGTAAGCCACCAGTTCGCCTTTCTCGTTGAGGGTGTAGACAGTGATGTTGGCAGGCACATCGCGGTCAAGGATGTCAAGGTTGAAGTGGACGAGTTTGGAGGCTTCGTCGGGTTGCTCCACTTTGAACCAGTCCACACCCGTTTGCAACGCTTTGCCTTCGTCCATGTCGGGGGCGATGAAGTAGGGGCGGTCGTCAGCAGTGCCGATGACCGTCGCACCGAGCGGCACGGGTTGAGCGTGTTGCCAATCGTCGTTGGGTTCAGCCTCCACAATCACGCCACTTACGCCCGAAAGTTTCAAAGGCAGCAAAGTGAGACGGAAAGAAGTTGCCACCTTGCTCTCCACGACCAACATTGCGCCCTTCTTCGGGTCGGCGCGGAAAACGCAATACCAGTCGGGGTCGGCAAGGTGCAGGGATTTTTGGGCGATAAGTTTGCCGTCAGCGATGATGGCGAATGTCACTTGCGCCGCATTGGGCAGCAAACGGGCGTCGGTGGCGCTGACCGTCAGGCTGTAAAGATTCACATCGTCCCGCAGTTGCAACGGGATATAGGTGACGCCAGCGGGGATGGCGAGGGGGACAGTTTTGTCAAGGCGCAACGGTTTGAAGATGCGGTCGGGAGATTTGAGCGGGGTCTCAGCGGGGAGGCGCACGGCGAAAATCATCAAGGCTACCGCCCAGCAAGCCAGCAACCCAATGGTCGCTCGCCGCAGGGCTTTCAGACGATGTGATGCCTTCATCGGCACTCACCCTCCTTCCGTCCATCGCCGATTACGCTCGTCCGTGCCAAAAAGTAGTCGTGCTAAAAAGTAGCAGGGGCGATTTCGGATGTCAAGTTCAACTGCCGTCGGAGACAAGTCACGACGCCACTCATTTCCCTTCCGTCTCGCCAGTCACCAATCGCCGTCGTTTTTGGCTCGGCAGGAGCCTCGCCCTCCCAATTTGCCCACCGATTGAAATCGGTGGCTACGAAGACGAAGCCTGCTAAAGCAGGCTAACTTGAAAAGTCAAAAAGCCGTTGATCACTCGCTACTCGCTATTCGCCACTCGCTGTCGTTTTACCAGTCGCCATTCGCTGCCGTTTCGGCTCGGCAGGAGCCTCGCCCTCCCACTTCATTTCGTTTCCGCCCCGCGTCCCATGCCCCTCGCCCCATTCTGTTTCCGTCCCCCGTCCCTCGTCCCACGCCCCGTTCCGTTTCCGTCCCGTGTCCCTTGTCCCCTGTCCCATTTAGGAGGGCTAAACAAATCTGCCGACCGAGACGAAAAACGAACTGGGGTGAGGAGGTGCATGAAGGTCTTTGTTGCAAGGCAACCGATTTTTGACAAGTTGAAGCGGGTCGTCGCTTACGAGTTGCTGTTTCGGTCGGGTTTTGAAAACTTCTTTTCGGCGAGGGACGGTGAGGTGGCGACGCAAACTGTCATCAGCAGTGCCGTTCACACCTTCGGCTTGACTTCCCTGACTGGTGGCAAACCTGCCTTCATCAACTTCACGAAGCCGTTGCTCATCAACAAATTAGCCCTCGTCCTTCCACCAACCCATTTGGTCGTTGAGTTGCTGGAAACTCTTGAGCCCGATAGGGAAGTCTTAGAGGCATGTCAGGAATTGAAAAGGCATGGCTACTTTATCGCTTTGGACGATTTCGTCTTGCGACCAGGCTACGAACCGTTGATCTCCGTCGCCGACATCATCAAAGTTGATTTCCTACAAGCGAAAGGGGAGGAGCGGAGGCAAATTTCTCGTTCTTTGACCCACTCAAAAGTTCGGCTTCTTGCCGAGAAGGTTGAGACGATGGAGGACTTTCGGGAAGCCGTCCGGTTTGGCTACACCTACTTTCAAGGCTTTTTCTTTGCCAAGCCTGAAATCGTTTCAGGTCGGGAAGTCCCCAGCCACAAACTGGCGCACTTCAGGCTGATTCAGCAGTTGAACCAGCCAGAACTTGACTTCAAAGCCGTTGAGGGTATCCTGAAAAGCGACCTTTCGCTTCCGCTCAAATTACTCCGCTATATCAACTCGGCAGCCATCGGGTTGCGCTGCCCTGTGACTTCCCTCAGGCAGGCTATGGTTCTGTTAGGCGAGGAAAACTTTCGCCGGTGGGCATTGCTGGCTCTCGCTACTTCGTTGCTGGAAGACAAGCCACAGGAATTGATTTTGACGGGTGTGATTCGTGGGCGATTTTGTGACTTAGTTTGTCAGAGGGTCGGTTGGCTTGTCCTCGGCGTTGACCCGTTCCTCGTCGGTTTTCTTTCAGTGCTTGACGCTTTGCTTGACCAACCTTTGTCTCAACTTCTGGACGAGTTGCCTGTCGCACCCGAAATCAAAGATGCGCTTTTGGGCAAACCGACTTTGCTCGGTCTTTTGCATAACCTTGTCATCGCTTACGAACGAGCAGATTGGGAAAGGGTGGGTGAATTGAGTGGGAGGGTAGGGTTGACGGAAAGCGAACTGTCCTTGCTTTACACCGAAGCAGTTACTTGGGCAGACACAATCTTTCGGCAAATTCCGTCGCCTTGATTGCGCCGCAAAGTCTTGAAGGCTTGTGGGTAAAACGCAACTAACCGCCAAGAGAGCATTCAAAAAGGTTCGGCAAAAGCATCCTTTGCAACCGTTTCCTGCGGCAGGAAAGTGCTCGTCGTTCATTGAGCCCGTCGGGATCAAGCGTTTCAGAGGGTGGGCATCTTTGCCAGTGGGACGCTTGACGGGTCGGCGATGGTTTGGCAAACTTTTTTGCGCCAAGCGGGCGTAGCTCAGGGGCAGAGCATCGGCTTCCCGAGCCGAGGGTCGCGGGTTCAAATCCCGTCGCCCGCTCCATCCCCGCTCACGAATTTCCTACCGACGCATTTTCCAGCACGACTTTGATGGCGCGGTTTCGTCCCGCTTGCAACGCCGTCTGAATGGCTTGACGCCATTGAGTTAGCGAAAAGCGGTGAGTGACCAAGCCTTTCAGCGAGGCGACGCCTTGTTGGAGCAATTCCAACGCCAACGCAAAAGTCCGCACTCGCTTCCCTTGCCACTCTTCCACGCCGTAAGCGTAAGCGCCCAGCACCCGCAACTCCTTAAACCACAAACTCGCCCAACTGACCTTTGGCTGGGCAGGCATCCCGACGACGACCACGACGCCGTTCGCTCGCGCCCATCGGACGGCATCGTCCAATGAGTTTTGTGACCCGACGCAATCAAACACGACATCAAACCCGCCCAACACCGTCGGCTTGCCCAGTTCGGGCAGAAACAGTTGGGCATCGCACAACCGCTGAAGCGCTCGGTAACTGTCACCGCTCGTCAGCACCACTTCGTCCGCTCCCAACCGTTTCGCCCATTCGCTTTGATGCAAATACTTCGCCATCGCAACGAGGCGCATCGGTGTCCTTTGCGTCGCTCGCTCCGCCGCCCGCAACGCGGCGATGGTCAGCAAGCCCATCGTCCCACAGCCCAGCACCAACGCCGTTTGCGGCGGGCGTTCAGCAGCCTTCCACGCCCGCAAGACAGCGTGCAGGGCACAACTGAAAGGCTCAACGAGGACAGTTTCTTCGTCGCTGAGGTTTTCGGGCACGCGGAAGAGTTGCCACTCATGCGCCACCAACTCTTCGCTCCACCCGCCACCCGTGTCGCGGCAATAGCCCGTTTGCACGCCTGCCCCGATGACGCCTTCCGTGAGCCGTTCGCAGCAAGCGTAATTGCCTTCGGCGCAACGGGGGCAAGGCGGATTTAATTCCCGCGCGAAGCAACAAAGCGCTGGCTCTACGACCACGCGGTCGCCGACTTTCACTTGCGTGACGGCATCGCCGACTTCCACGACTTCCCCGACGACCTCGTGCCCGAAAGTGAAGGGCGTGGAAGTCAACGGTGACAGAAGGAGCGAACTTTTCGCCGTGATGACGGCTAAATCGCTGCCGCAAATGCCACTCAATTTCGGTCGCACCCGCACCCATTGAGGCGACGGCAACTTCAGGGGTGGCACTTCCCGCATCGCCACTAACCCTAACGGACTGGTCAGCAACGCAGGGAAGCGTCGCCCTAACGCTTTGACCAACAAGTAGCGCCCGATGCTTTTGCGCAATTGCACCGCCTTCATCGCCCATCCGCCTAACCGTCGCTAATGTCAAGGTCGGCAGGGCAACATGATAGCGCGCCCAAAGGAGTTACTGAGCGGCAACGGATGGCGAAATGGTGGGTGGCGAGTTGCGGAGGTAGCAGGGCATACTTTGGCGCGAATTTACCACTCGCTATTCACTACTCGCCGCCTTTAGGAGGGATGGGCGATGGCGCGATGGGTTCGGGTCGTTTCTATCTCGCTGCAAGGGCAGGGCAGCAAGGAGCGCAACATGGAAGCGGCGATGCGGTTGTTGGAGCAGGCGGCATGGGAGCGCCCCGATTTGGTCTGCTTGCCCGAAACTTTTACGGGATTGGGCATGAGCACCGAAAATTGGTTGGCGACGGCAGAACCGTTGGACGGTGAGACGGTAAAGCGGCTGAGCGATTACGCCCGTCGCCACCAAACTTGGGTCGTTTGCCCGATGGTGCTGCGGGAGGGCGACAAGTTGGTCAACGCCGCCGCGCTCATCAACCGTCAAGGCGAAGTCGTCGGCTATTACGCCAAGATGTTCCCGACCATCGGCGAACTGGAAGGTGGCATTCAACCTGGCACCGATGCGCCCGTCTTTGAGACGGACTTTGGGCGAGTCGGCATGGCGATTTGCTTTGACCTGAACTTCCGCGAGGTCGCCGAGCGGCTGAAAGTCAACGGGGCGGAACTCGTTTGCTTCGTCTCCATGTATCCTGGCGGGATGCAAGTGCAACTTTGGGCGCTGGATTTCGGCTTTTGGATGGTGACCGCCATCGCTTCGCCCCACAGCGTCATCGTTAACCCCTTAGGTCGCATCTTGGCGCATGCTCAATTCGGCTACATGCCCATCGTTAGCCAACGGCTTAACTTGGATGCCGTCGTCTTGCACCTTGACTACAACCATCCCAAGTTGCTGCGGCTCAAGGAGCGTTACGGTGCTGACGCCGAGTTGGAAATTCGGCAACCCGAAGCCCGATGCCTGCTCACTTGCCATCGGGTTGACAGCAGCGTTTGGGATTGGGTGCGAGAGTTTGAGTTGGAGCCGATAGACACCTACTTCGCCCGCGCCCGACGGGAACGGTCTCTGCGGCTCCCGACGGACACGCATCGCTGAACTCACAGCGAAATGGGACGGAGTTCTTCGCTGGACTGAACTGCCGCTAAGGCAAGGCGCAGCGTCTTGAGGTTGTCGCGCCCTGAAACGGCGGGTTCGTCGTCCTCTTGGATGGCGCGCATCAACTCCGCCATCGTCGCCGCAAAAGCGTCGGGAAACCATGTGCCCTTCAACTCCAGCCTCAAGACGGGCGGGTCAGCATCTTTCAGGGCAATCGTCACTTGCGTCGCATTGCCCCGCACCAACCCTTGCGTTCCGTCAACGGTGAACTCGTAGTGGCTGTCTTTGCCCTGCACGACATCGTTGAACCACAAGTTCGCCATCAAGCGCTCGTCAAAAGCGAGGGTGATGCTGTAGACCATCGGCGAGATGGCGCGCTGACCGGGCATCCGCACTGTCGTCGCCAGCACTTCCTTCGGCTCACGCCCCGTCCAGTAACGCATCAAGTCAAGGTAGTGGATGCCGTGATCCACGATGAGGAAGTTGGGCGTCTCGGCGGGCCAACCGCTATCCTGATTGCCCCGAACATGGTGCGTCAGGTGGAACACTTCACCCAGAAAACCCCGCTCAATCAGCAACTTGGTGAAACGATGCCCAGGGGCATAGCGCGCTTGTTGGTTGACCATCAACTTCACGCCCGCCTTCTCGCAGGCTTCCACCATCGCCAACGCATCCTCCATGCGATGGGCGAAGGGTTTTTGGATGAGGATGTGCTTGCCCGCCTGCGCCGCCGCTTGAACGATTTCCACGCGCCCTTGCTGGTGGATGGCAATGTCCACGATGTCCACTTCGGACAACTCCAGCAAACGACGGTAATCGGTGAACCACTTCGGGATGCCGAAGCGTTGGGCGGTTTGGCGGGCGGCGTCTTCGCGGATGTCGCAACAGGCGACGACACGGAAGCCAAACTTTTGGTAGGCAGGCAAGTGGGCGTGATTGGCGACGCTTCCGCAGCCAATCAACCCGATGCCGTAATCCGTCTTGGGCGGCAAGCGAACGCCGTAATCCAGCGTGAGCAATTCCTGCCAACGACTCATCCCGTCATCCCCCTTTCCGCCAAGGCGTGCCGGCAACCGGTGGGCGCTGCCAATTATGACGGACGGCATAATTGTCGGCGACCGACGACCATCGGAAAGGAGGCAGGACCATGCACGAGCGAGGCAAACAGTTTCTCTTCCGCTTGCTGGAAACGCCCAGTCCGTCGGGCTATGAGGAACGCATTCAGGAAGTCGTGCGGGCGTGGGTGAAGGAGTATGCCGACGAAGTGCGCACCGATGTGCACGGCAATGTTATCGCGGCGCTCAATCCCGACGGCAAGCCCCGCGTGATGCTGGCGGGACACTGCGACCAGATTGGCTTGATGGTGCAGCACATTGACGAGCAAGGCTTTTTGTATGTCAACCCCATCGGCGGTTTTGACATGCAAGTGCTCATCGGGCAACCCGTCGTCGTCTGGACGCAAGATGGTCCCATCAACGGCGTTATCGCCCGCAAGCCCATCCACTTGCTGACGGAAGAGGAGCGCAAGCAAATCCCCAAGTTCCACGAGATTTGGGTGGACATCGGGGCGAAAGACGGCGACGAGGCGAAAAAACTCGTCCGCATCGGCGACCCCATCACCTTCCGACTGGAAGTGCGGGAGATGAACAACGGTTTCATCAACGCACCGGGCATTGACGACAAGGTGGGCGCGTGGACGGTGATGGAAACATTGCGGTTGCTGAGCGAACGAAAAGGAGAATTGAAGGCAGCCGTCTTCGCCGTCAGCACCGTCCAAGAGGAAGTCGGTTTGCGGGGCGCCATTACCAGCGCCTTCGGCATCGCCCCCGATGTCGGCATCGCCGTAGATGTCACCTTCGCCACCGACCATCCCGCCACCGACAAGCGACAAGTCGGCGACATCAAGTTAGGTGCTGGTCCCGTCATCTATCGCGGTCCGAACATCAATCCCGTCGTCTTTCGGCGGTTGGTGGAGACGGCGGAGCGCGAGAGCATCCCCCATCAACTGGCAGGCGCTTCGCGCCCGACAGGCACGGACGCCAATGTCATCCAAATCAGCCGTTCTGGCGTGGCGACAGGACTCATCAGCGTCCCCAACCGTTACATGCATTCGCCTGTGGAGATGGTGGCGCTGAGCGATTTGGAGAACGCCGCCAAACTCATCGCCGCTTTCGTCGCTTCGCTGAAACCTACGGACGAATTCACACCCAGCACCGCTTGACGACGGAGGTGACGCCCGTGCCCGAATGGACTTATGAGGCGCTGATGCAAGAGTTGACGAAGCCCGCCGACACGAAAATTTTGCTCATCGTGCTGGACGGTTTGGGCGGGTTGCCCGTGCCCGAACTGAACGGCAAGACGGAGTTGGAAGCCGCCCGAACGCCCTACTTGGACGAACTGGCGAAACGCTCCATGCTCGGTTTGAGCGAGCCCGTTTTCCCCGGCATCGCTCCTGGAAGTAGCGCCGGTCATTTCGCCCTGTTCGGCTACGACCCGCTCCGCTACTATGTCGGGCGAGGCGTCTTGGAAGCGTTAGGCATCGGTTTCCCCCTTCAGGAAGGCGATGTCGCTATCCGTGCCAACTTTGCGACCGTCCGCTATGAATATGAAGGCGAACGACCCATCGTCGTTGACCGACGGGCAGGGCGACCGCCGACAGAGGAGACGAAACGGCTCTGTGCGAAATTGCAGGATGCCATCTCAGAAGTGGACGGCGTTCGGGTGCTCATTGAACCCGTCAAGGAGCATCGCTTTGTCGTCGTGTTGCGGGGAGAAGGGTTGGGCGACGGAGTTCGGGACACCGACCCGCAAGGGACTGAACAACCGCCTTTGTCGCCCGTTCCCGACCCTGATACGCCCGAAAACCGACGGACCGCCGAAGTGGCGGCGAAATTGGTGGGGCGCATCGCCGAAGTTTTGCGGGACGAACCGAAAGCCAACTTCGCCTTGCTGCGCGGGTTTGCCAAGCGCCCCAACTGGATTTCCTTCCGCGACCTTTACAAACTCAACGCTTGCTGCATCGCTGTCTATCCGATGTATCGGGGCTTGGCGCAATTGGTCGGCATGACCGTGCTGGACTTTGAAGGCGACACCATCGCCGATGAAATCGCTGCGTTGCGACAGGTCTGGGGCGACTACGACTTCTTTTTCGTGCACATCAAAGCGACGGACTCCCGAGGCGAAGACGGCGACTTTCAGGGCAAGATCGCCGTGATTGAGGAGTTTGACCGCCACTTGCCTGACATCCTCGCCTTGCAACCCGATGTCCTTGCCATCACGGGCGACCACTCCACGCCCGCCCGCTATCGCGCCCACAGTTGGCATCCTGTCCCGCTCCTTGTCCACTCCCTTTGGGTCATCCCTGACCCGACAGTGGACGGCTTTGGCGAGCGGGCTTGCGCTAAAGGGACGCTGGGCAAAATCCCCGCCAAGTTCCTGATGAGTTTGCTTCTGGCTCACGCAGGACGACTGGAACGCTACCAAGCATAAGCGCAGCAGAAAGAAGGTGACCGACGATGCGGGAATTTAAAGGCGTCGTGAAAAACGGCGTTGTCGTTTTGGAAGATGGCAATGAATTGCCTGAGGGCACAAAGGTGCGGGTCATCGTGGAGGAAACGATGGAATGGCGACCCGATTGGGACGGGTTTTGGCAATGCCTGCGAGAGGCTTGGTCCGTTGGTTTGCGAGAAGGCGAACAGCCAGCGCCCGATGTGAGTGAGAAAGTGGACGAGTATTTGGCGGAAGCGTTTTTGCGTCGGGAGCATTCACCCCCGTCGGCGGAAGGCAGTGAAACGAAATGACCGTGCCTGTTTCCCTGCTGCCGATGGTTGGCTGTTTTTCCGACACGGGCTTTTTCTATGCGCTTACCGACCCGACGGATCAATGGCATCGGGCTTGCTTGCAACTGCTGACACAAATTCAACAGCGTCGCTGTATCATCGTGACGACGAACTTTGTCATCGCAGAAACCCATGCGTTGCTGCTTCACCGCAAAGGGCAAAAGGTGGCGCTGGCTTGGTTGGATCAGGTTGAACGATTGGCACATGTAGAGCGTGTGACGGAAGGAAATGGGCGGCGGGCGAAGGAGATTTTGCGACACTACGCCGACCAAACTTTTACCTTCACCGATGCCGTCTCTTTCGCCGTCATGGAGGGGCTGGACCTAAAGGCGGCGTTGAGTGTTGACCGCCACTTCCTTGCCTTTCAGGGCAACTTTGTCGTCCTGCCGTTGAGCGGGACGGCATTTCCGCCATGAGGGATGGCGACGCTCGGGCGTCGCTTGACAATCCCATGAGTGCCACAATTTTGGTTCGGAGAAAACGATGAAGGAGGCTTGCGACGATGCAGACGGTCTTTCGGGGCAGAGCCCACAAGTTTGGCGACAACATTGACACCGATGTCATCATTCCCGCCCGCTACTTGGTGACGACCGACCCAGCGGAGTTGGCAAAGCATTGCATGGAAGCCATCGCCCCCGATTTTTCTCAACGGGCAAAACCGGGCGACATCATCGTGGCGGGCGAAAACTTCGGTTGCGGTTCATCTCGCGAGCATGCACCCTTGTCCATCAAAGGCTTGGGCATTAGTTGCGTGATCGCCAAAAGTTTCGCCCGCATTTTCTACCGCAACGCCTTCAACATCGGCTTGCCCGTCTTGGAATGCCCCGAAGCCGCCGAAGACATCCGCGACGGCGACGAACTGGAAGTGGACATTGAGACGGGCATCATTCGCAACCTGACGACGGGACGCACCTACCAAGCCATGCCCATCCCCGAATTCATGCGCCAAATCTTGAACGCTGGTGGGCTCATCAACTATGTGCGGCAGAAGTTGGGCGTCGGAGCGTAAAGCCCAAAGCGCAAAAGGTAAGGAGTGGTCGGCGATGTGGCGATGGTTGACGGTGCTAATGTTGTTGACGCTTTGGCGAGGATGGGGCGGGGCGCAAAAGGACATCTTGCGAGACATCGCCCGCGCCCTGCGAGAGCCCAAACCCGCTGCCGAGTTGTTGGCTCGCTCGCCCATCACCGTCGTCGCCAACGATGAGACGCTGTTCAACCTTTTCCGCAGTTACCTTCCGCCCGTCCATTCGGCGACTTTCATCGCCCTTTCCGATTTGCCCCAACAGGCAGCGGAGTTGACGAAACCCGATCGCCATCTGGTCATCTTGGTGGACCGCTCGCGAGGCGATTTCCCGTTGGAGCATCGGCAATTAGTGCCCTACGAGTTGACTTTGGTGCGTCGGCAAGATGTTGTCGTTGCAGCGGAAGTGCGACGGCAAGGGCGAAACGAATGGGCGCGCATTTTCATCTCCGCCCCGTCTTTTCGCGCCTTCAAGGAAGCCGTTGAACGGTTTGTGACCCGCAAAATTCGCGAGTTGGGGGATTTGCAAGGGGCGCAAGCGACTCCTGTGCCCATTTGCGTCGTCGTCACCAATGCAGGGCAAAACCTGCTCAACGAATTCGCCGAACGCACCCCGTTAGATTTTGTCTGGGCGACACCCGACAACCTTGCCAAAGTGCAGGATTTGCTCGTGACGGAGACGGAAATTTACCTTTTGGTTCCGCCCGTTCTTGAAAGGCTGCGGGAACGGTTGCCTTTCAACTTGAACCTGCTCGCCCCTCATCAAAGTGTCGCCGTGCGGAAGGGCAAAGGCGGCAATTATTGGCAAGTGCTCCTTTACGGCGCTTTTCCCGATGCCTTGCGGGGGCTCATCCGCCGTTACGCCGACCCCTTGACTGTTCCCGAACAACCCCTCGTCATCACTCATCCTGCCATCCCCAAACCCAAGCGGTTGCTCCTCGTGCCTTTCGGCGACGCCACCATCTACCGTGACCGCGTGGGCGATTTTGCGGTGCAAGTTTTTCGCGCCATTCAATCGGCAGGCTTGGCGGGCGAAGTCGTGATGCCGAGCAAGCCGCCCGAACCTTTGCTGGACTGGCAGCCGTTTCAAAGCGGGTTAGCGGAAACCCACCACATCGCTGCCTTCGCTAAAGACAACGCAGCCGAAATCGTTTTGGCGGGGCGATTGACGGGCTTTGATACCCAAACGGTGCGCCGACAGGAATTATCCAGCCGACCCAGCCCTGCCGCTGACCGACGCATCTGGGAAGTGGCGACGGTGCGGATAGAGCAAGTGACCGCTCGCTTGCAAGCCTACCTTTACGATGGGCGAACTGGCGAAACCCTTTGGACGCGCACGGTGGAAGGAACGGCAAGCAAACGAACCGTTGAAGGCGTCAGCCAAACGGAAGCACCCCAACCGCCCTTGTTGACCCCCGAACGCCGCTCCGTTTTCGTCACCGATGAGCGCCTGTATGGGGCTGCGGCAACCGCCGCCGTTAACGAGTTGATGGAAGCCTTGCGGACAGAAGTTTACTGGCTAATAGAGGCACCCGCCATTATCTTGACCCCCAGCGCCCCTCCGACCCCTGCCGTGGAAGGCATCGTCGGGCGAGTGGAAGCGCTCCCTGACGGCACAGTCGTGATTTACTTGGACATCGGTGACCATCAAGGGATCAAAGTCGGCGATGTGTTGTTGGTCTATCGGCAAGTGACCGTCAAGACGGAGCGCAAGACCGTGCAGGTGGAAGAGGAGTTGGGCAAAGCGAAAGTCATCGCTGTCTTCCCCGAAGCCTGCAAAGCCCAAATGCTCGTGCCCATTCAGCCTGCAATGCTCACTGACGCTCGCGCCCGCTTGATGCGCTGATTTCGGAAAACCTCCAGCCGTGAATGCCCCATCGGCACAACAGAAACTTCATTGCGACAGATGGTTTTGGGCAAGGCGCAACTTTCCGAATGCCCTTGTCTCCCGACGGACTTGCAATGCCTCTAACTGTCCCTTCGTTGACCACTTTTGCCATTCTGATGACGGCTGGCAATTGGAGGCTAACTTTGCTCGGCGATTTTTCGTAAAAAGAAGTGGCGACCACAGTGAAAGGGGCGAGATCAACGGATGGCAACTTGTCACCAGCCCGTGCCTTCCCAGCGCCCTCGTTCCATCGGGGCGCGCCTTGCGGAATGGTGGAGCCGACTGAAGCGCCGCTCGTTGGAAGCCCTACCCCAAAAGCGGGTGGCGATTGTCGGCAACCCCAATGTCGGCAAGAGTTTGCTGTTCAATCGGCTGACGGGCATCTATGTGACCGTCTCTAACTACCCAGGCACGACGGTGGAAATCTTTCGGGGGCGCACCCATATAGACGGCGTGCTTTACGAGATTGTGGACACACCAGGCATGTATTCGCTCTTGCCCAGTTCCGACGAGGAACGAGTCGCCCGTCGGTTGCTGATGGAAGAACGCCCCGATGTCGTCGTCCATGTCGTGGACGCCAAAAACTTATCGCGCATGTTACCTTTGACCGTTCAACTGATGGAAGCAGGTTTTCAGGTCGTCTTGGCGCTCAACATGATGGACGAAGCCATGCGCGCTGGCATCCAGATTGACACCGAGGCATTGGAGGCACTTTTAGGCGTGGCTGTCGTGCCCGTCGTCGCCACGACAGGGCAAGGCGTTGCCCAATTAAGGAGGGTTATCCATGCCGTCGCTCACGGCACCGCCCATTCGTTACGATCCGCCCTTGGAAGACACCATCAGCAAGATAGCGCAGTGGCTGCGGGCTGATTACGGGCTAAGTCGCCGCGCCGTCGCCTTGTTGCTGCTTCAGGAAGACCCTGAAATGACGGCATTAGTGGCGGAGCGGGAAGAACCGAAAGTCGTGGCAGCCATCCAACAACTGGTGCGGGAATTGAGGGGCAGGGGCGAACGAAGCCCCCTTTACCGCATCACGATGACCCGCCAACGCTTCGCCGAACAAGTGACAGGGCAAGTTACCGCCAAAGTAACGGCTAAAACCCGCACTCTTTCAGAGCGCCTCAGCGACCTGCTCATCCATCCCTTTTGGGGCACTCTCTTTCTCGTTGCCCTCCTTTACTTTGGCTTCTACCAATTCGTCGGTGTCTTTGCCGCCGGCACCGCCGTAGAGTTTCTGGAGGACACCGTGTTCGGCAAATATTTGCTCCCGCCCCTCGTCCGCTTCTTTGAATGGCTCATCCCTTGGGCGTGGCTGCGGGAGTTGTTTGTCGGCGAATACGGCATCTTCACCCTCGGCATTCGTTACGCCTTTGCATTGCTCTTTCCCATCGTCACAGCGTTTTTCCTGATGTTCTCGCTGGTGGAAGACAGCGGCTATTTCCCCCGCCTGGCGTTGCTGGTAGACCGTTTGTTCAAAGGCATCGGGTTATCGGGGCGAGCCGTCATCCCGATGGTGTTGGGGTTTGGGTGCGACACGATGGCGACGATGGTCACCCGCATCTTGGAAACGAAACGGGAACGGTTGATCGCCACGCTGCTGTTGGCGTTGGCGGTGCCCTGTTCGGCACAATTGGGCGTGATGATGGCAACGGTCTCCAAGGTGCGCGGCGGCATCGCCGTTTGGGCGCTTTTCGTTTTCGCCGTCTTTCTGCTTGTCGGTTACTTGACGGCTCGGGTGTTGCCCGGTGACCCGCCCCGCTTTTACATGGAAGTCGTCCCCCTAAGGTTGCCTCGGTTGGAAAATGTCCTCGTCAAAACTTGGACGCGACTGCAGTGGTATCTCTGGGAAGTCACGCCCCTCTTCATCGTCGCCAGCGTCTTGATTTGGCTCGGACGCTTGACGCACTTGTTTGACTTGATTATCGCCGCCCTCTCTTACCCTGTCCAATGGGTCGGATTGCCGAAGGCGATGGCGACCGTGATTTTGTTCGGCTTCTTCCGCCGCGACTACGGTGCCGCTGGCTTGATGGATTTGGTGGACAAAGGCGCCATCAGCGGTATTGATTTGGTCGTCACCGCCATCATCCTCACCCTCTTCGTCCCTTGCATCGCCAACTTCCTGATGATGGTGCGGGAACACGGCTGGCGGGCTGCCCTCGTCATGACGGGCTTCATCTTCCCCTTCGCCTTCTCCTGCGGTTTTGTCGCCAAACACCTGCTCCTTTGGCTGCATCATTTCGGTTGGCTCGCTGACTGATTTTACACCTTGCGCTATCCTTCCAGCGGTGATGAGCGATGACGAAAACGGAGATGGCACACATCTGGCTGGACGAAAAGGGGACGGCATGGATTGACGAAACGGGCATCAAGGTCATTGAAGTCGTCCTGAGTCACCTCGCTTACGGATGGAGTCCAGCGGAAATTCATTTTCAGTATCCGCACCTTTCGCTGGCGCAAATTCATGCGGCGCTGGCTTACTACTATGACCACCAAGAGGCATTGGACGCCCAGATAGAGCGAGACTTGCAAGAAGTGGAGGCAATGATGCAGCAAGCGCAGGAAAGCCCCATCCAAAAGAAGTTTCGGGAACGGAAGGCTCAAAGGTCAAAGGGCGCAGCATCATGAGCGTGGGACTTTACATGGACGAGCATGTGCCAAGGGTCATCACGGAAGGGTTGCGATTAAAGGGTGTGGATGTCCTGACTGCGCAGGAAGATAGCCGACGGCGCGTTTCTGATGCCGAATTGTTAGACCGAGCCACTGCATTGGGACGCATCCTTTTCACGCAGGACAGCGACTTGCTTCGGGAAGCGACACGAAGACAGCGGATGGGGAAATTCTTTGCAGGCATCATTTATGCCCATCCGCTGAAGGTGACGATCGGCGAATGCATTGAAGACTTGATACTGCTGGCGACGGTGGGCGAACCCGATGACTTTGCCAATCAGGTCATCTTCTTACCGCTGAAATAAGTAAAGCCAGCGAGAGGAGCGAGCATGGCGAACAACGACGAGCAGGTGCTCTGCCCGATGTGTGGGTTTCAGTTTCGCCTCAGTGAGGCGCGGGAAACGGTGTGTCAGCGCTGCCCCCTTAAGGGTGGCTGCGGCGTCCTGATCAAATGCCCCAATTGCGGCTACGAAATCCCCCTCGTCAAAGCCCCCTCGTTCATCGGCAATTTGCTAAGCAAACTCGGTCACCTCATCAGCCGCCAGCCGTAACCCTCTCGTTCTTATCGGAGACGGTTTCTCGCCTACTCAAGCGCAAAAGGTTGGTTTGAGCGTTAACAGTGATGACTTTCCATCAGACAGAGCAGTTCGTCGCGCTTTTAGGCGCTCCGACAATGGCTCTTGGGTATGTTCACTGCTCGCTACGTGTCCTTCAACAATCTGTCACTAAAGCAAGCGTGGGTTGCTCTGCCAACACTGATGCGGTCAAGCCGTTTCGCCGCCGTCAACGCCATTCATCACGACGGGCGTTTGGGGGCGACACAATTGCGGGCGGTGATGGGCATGACGAAAGTTGTGGCACTGATGGGCTTGATCATGGCGATGGCAATGATGGCGGGGGCGCAAACGCTCGCCACAAAGGACGGGCTGCAACTTTCCTTCGCTGCGGATGGCTCGCTCCGAGAAGCGCAATTTTCCCGCAAACACTTCAAGGGCATCGGTGGCTTTCTTGTCGCCGAACCCCAAGATACTCCTGAAAACCTGCGTTGGACGCCGCTTAAAGGCAAGGCGGAACGCAGAGGCAACACTGTCGTCGTGCAAGCGAAAGCATCGGGTCTGGAACTCGTCGCCACCTTCACCGAGCAACCCGATGCGATTTTTTGTGCGGGCACTTTGCGCGACATGACGAACACCGACCGCGCCGTCGTGCTGGCATTTGCGCTCCCACTGGACGCGACGAACTGGCAGTGGTGGGATCACCTGCGGATGGTTCGGCTCATTGATGCGAAAAAAGCGATGCGTTACGCCACGACCGTTCGCTACGGCGTGCGGGGCGAGCATTCGCCCTACCCTTTTTGCGCCGTCAATACCGACGATGCAGGAATTGCATTGGGCATTCCGCTGGATTTGCCAGTCATTCATCGCTTCGTTTACGACGCAGCGCAAAAGCAATTGCGGTTGGAGTGGGATTTTGGGCTTTCGCCTGACGGTGGGACGAGGGACGGGGGACGAGGGACGCGAGAACGACAACCAAGCACGGCGGTTTTCAAGTTTGCGATTTACGCCCTTGATGAACCGAGGTGGGGAATGAGGGCTGCTGCGGATAAGTTTTACCGCCTGTTTCCCGAAAGTTTTCGCTTGCGGGTGAAACGCTTCGGCATTTGGATGCCTTTCACCGACATCGCTAAAATTGCCGACTTTGAAGACTTCGGCTTCGCTTACCACGAAGGCGCGCAAAACCCAGATTTCAACCGCCGACAGGGCATTTACAACTTCCGCTACGAAGAGCCTTGGTCGGCTTGGTTTTACCTTCCGCCTGATGCGCCGACAGACTTGACTTTGGAGCAACTTTTCGCTTACCCACAAAAGCGGGAGCAGCATCCCAACCTTGCTGAAATCGTCAAGGTGTGTGGGGTTCAGGACGAGCAAGGGCGCTTTTCCTTGCGCGCCCAAAAGACCGACCCCGTTCACTGGGCGGGCGGGCAAACCCTTTACAACTTCCTCGTCAACGCCGACCCAGACATCGGACGGGACGAGGGACGCGGGGCGAGGGACAGGGTGACGAAAGCATCGGTGATGGACAAGACATTGCAAACGGTGCTGAGCGACGAGCGTTTGGACGGCGTTTACTTTGACGGCTTTGGAGAGTGGGTTTCACCGAACGAGAATTATCGCCGCGACCATTGGCGCGTCGCCGATTTCCCGTTGACTTTCAGTTGGCGGACGAAACGACCGACGCAATTGGCAGCCTTCGGCATCTACGAGTATCTCGCTTATGCGGCAGAGCAACTTCACGCTGCAGGTAAGTTGGTGATGGCGAATGGGTTCGGTTATGGTTTTTTCCCGTTCCACGCCCACTGGGTTGATGTCGGCGGCAACGAAATCCGATGGACGAGGCAGCGAGACGACTTCGCTTTCTTTGACTACCGCCGCGTTCTCGCTTACCGCAAACCTTTTTTGCCCCTCAACAACGAATTTTTTGACCGTGAGTTCACGGGCGAAATCGCCGAAGAATATTTCCGTTGGGCGCTCTTTTACGGCTTTCCGCCCAGTTGCTTTGCACCGGGTGCAGGCGCTTTCGGCAACTACTGGAACACGCCCGAATTTCACAATCGCGACCGCCACTTGTTCCGCCGTTATGTCCCGCTCATCGTTCGGCTGTGCGAGGCAGGTTGGGAGCCTGTCACCCACGCATGGAGCGACAACGGGCGCGTGTTGGTGGAGCGGTTTGGACGATGGAGTGAGGGCAATTTGCATTTCACCGTCTACAACGCCACCGACGAATTGCAAAATGCCACCATCGCCATTGATGCTGTCAAGTTGGGCTTGCGAGAACGGGACATCCGCAACTTGACAGTTTGGGTGCTGACGGACTTGAAATCTTTCCCGTTTGCCGTCGGCGAGACGAAATTTTCCCGCTTGACGATTTTGTTGGGTGGAACGCTTTCGCCCCGCGAGACGGCGGTCCTCTGGCTGACGCCTTCCGAAGGCATCACACCGTCAATGGCATCCCTTGCCCAAACGCACTTGCGGCGGGCAGTAAGCAAATCGCAGCGCCGACCGCAAGCGCCTGAAACGCTTAAGGAAGCGACGAAGCAGGCTGCCGAAACGCTTCCCAAAACGGCTGCCGAATGGGTGCGATGGTTGGCGCGGCTGCAAGAGTTGGCGGATGCGTGGCAGCAGCAACCTGACGGCAGCAACATCGCCGCCGATTTCGCCGAGGCGCAACGCATCGTCGGAGCGATGGTGCGGGAGATGTTGGCGTTGCAAACCGACGCCGTGTTGCCTGAAAGCCTTGCAGCGGGCGAAACCGTGCGCCTGCCTGTGGATGTCCGCAATGCGGGAAAGGAGACGGTGAAGGAGGCGAAATTGGTGGCAAGCCTGCGAATGACCAATGAGCCGATGACCAATGACCAGATGAGCGATGGGCAAGTGGCTGAATTGCCGTTGGGCGAATTGACGCCGAGGGCGCTGCGGAGGGAGTTGCTGGTGTTGAAAGTGCCGACGGAGTGGGAGGGGCAAAGGGCGACATTGCGGGTCGTTTTGGAAGGGACGGTGATGGGCGCAAAGGTGACGCTGCCCATTGACGAGTTGACCTTGCGCATCTTGCCTCCGCTGGAAATTTCGGTGACGCCCTTTGGGGGTGAGCCGAGCATCTTGGTGCGCCTTCGCAACAACACGGGGGAAAGTCGCAAAGTTGCCATCTCTGTTGAATCGTCGCTGGAATTCGTCCCGCGAGAGGTGACACTGAAGGCGCGGGCGACGACGGAGGTGAAACTCGTCGCTGTCAAGCCACCGTCGGAATTGCAACTGGCGAGCGCAAAAGTCAAAACGGAAGGGGACGAGGGACGAGGGACGAGGGACGGGGTGACGAAATGGTTGTCGCTGATTGCGTTGCCGACAAGCGGCAATTTGTTGCGCAATGGCTCGTTTGAGGAGGGCGACAAGCCTCCCTTGCCAAGTTGGAACTTTTACGGTGTGGGCTACAAATTGAGCGATGATGCCATTGACGGCAAGCGGGGCATCTTTTGCGAAAGCGACGACATGCAAACGATGAGGGGCGCAATGCAAACCGTTGCCCTCAACCAAACCGAACCCATCCCGCTGATTTTGCACGGTTTCAGCAAGGGCGAAAATGTCTTCCCAGCAAACTTGAGCGGTGACTATTCGCTCTATCTTGACGCTCGCTATGTTGATGGAAGTCCGCTTTGGGGCGAAATCGTGCCGTTCGGCGGGACGAGGGACGGAAGACGAGGGACGGGTTGGCAGTGGGGATGGAGATTGATTGTGCCTGAAAAGCCCATTCGGGAAGCAGTTGTCTATGCCCTCTTTCGCTACCGTAAAGGACGGGCTTGGTTTGACGGTGTGGGCTTGACCGAACTGCGGTTGCCGCCCAACCTTGCGAAGGTGGAAGGCAATGCGCCTGAGATGCTCCCGTTGACGGACGGGGATTTCCGAACGATGTGGCAAGGGAAGGGCGAAAGCGTCATCCCGCTGGCGGTGTCGCCGATGGCGATGGTGCGACAGGTGGCGATTTGGTGGCGTTCGCCCGAACGGCGGGCAGAAACGGTGCGGGTGGAAATTTGGGATGGCAGTGCGTGGAAGAGAGTGACGGAGCGACCGACCGATGCCGACAGTTGGCTAACCGTCGTAGATTTCACCGCTGTCAAAACATCGCGCTTGCGGGTCATCCTGCGTGGAAGTGATTACGCCGTTCGGGAAGTAGAAGTGCGTTGGCAGTAAGGGGAAGCCGACCGATGTGGCGATAGGCTAAAAGTTCGCCAAACTCGCCCCGCATCCCTACTCCGTTGAAACCGTTTGGTCGGCTTGCTGACCGATAGGGACGATTTTGACGAACCAGCGGTCGGCGTCGTCCATGAGGGTGCGGACGCGGTGGGCTTCCTGCCATTGACCGCTGCGTTCCAGTTCGTCGGCGTAAGCGCTGAGCAATTCATGGATGTTGCGGACATCGTTGTCATTGACGGGCTGGATGCTGACTTTGGCGCTCTTGGCGAGCCGTCGGCGCAATGCCGCTTCATCAAAGCCCTTTTCGGGCGTCAACTTGACATAGACGACGCCACCCGTCATCCCCGCACAAATCCAAGGTCCTGGGTCGCCTAAGACGACGGCACGCCCTGCCGTCATGTATTCAAAGGCGAACCCTTTAAGGTGGGCTTTGGCGGCGACATTGATGAGCCCTTGGGTGTCATCAATGGGTTCGGTGATTTCGCCGCCAAAGACGACATCGGCACCCGAAAGGCGGATGCAAGCGCGACTATCGGCATAACCTTGCACGATGAAGAAGCCCCGTTGTGCCCCGTAAGCGAAACTCTTGCCGACGCTTCCGTCCAAACGCTTGCCTTCGTGGTTGGCGCCTTTGAGGATGACGATACTGCCGCCACAGGCACCTTTGCCGACGCCATCTTGCGCCCCGCCTTCAATGCGCAGGATGACTTGCGGGATGTTGAAAGCACCCAAACCGTTGCCAGCGATGGTGTGGGTGAGGCGCAACTCCACCCGCTCCAGTTCCTTCAATTTGGGCGGTCGCAACTCCATAGAGCCCTTCGGATTGGGCAAGCCGATTTGAGCGCGGGTGACGACACCGGCAAGGTGAGTGCCGATGGCGCGGTCGGCAGCCCCCAATCGGCTGTCTTCGTAGACGATGCGTTTGCCGTTGCGTTCCACTTCGTCCAAGATGACTTGGGTGATGAGGCGGGTCGTGTAGCCCAAGGGGCGATAGACCCGCTTAGTCGTTTCCCGTTGCTCCGTCTCTTTTAAGACGGGTTTGAGCAGGTCGCTCAGGTCAATCAAATCGTGTCCACGCCTTTGAGCGAGCAAATCGCTGCGCCCCACCAAATCTTGCAATCGGTCGGCGCCCAACATGCCTGTCAATCGGCGCAACTCTTCCCCCATGCCGCCAAAGAAGGTGACGAGGGCATCTACTGCCCGCTCAAACTCTCTGGGTTCAAAGCGCTTCAAGCCACGCCGAAGGGCTTCTTCCTTGCTCTCAATTTGCGTGGCGATGCCGACATGGCATGTGTCCAGTTGGCAACCGCGACAAATGGTGCAGCCGATAGCGACCATCGCCAAAGTGCCAAAACCAACTCGGTTAGCGCCCAGCAAGACGCACTTGAGGACATCTTCGGCGGTGCGCATCCCGCCGTCCGCCCAAAGTTCCACTTGGTCTCGGATGCCTGCTTCCACCAAAGCGCGATGGGCTTCCTTGATGCCAATTTCGGCGGGCAAGCCGACATACTTGAGGGCGTGGATGCGTGCTGCGCCCGTCCCACCATCAAAGCCCGACAGGGTGATGACATCGGCGCCCGCTTTTGCGATGCCGACAGCGATGACGCCGATGTTGGTGACGACGGGAACTTTCACGATGACCTTTGCCTTGGGGTTGATGGTCTTCAGTTCGCTGATGAGTTGGGCGAGGTCTTCAATGCTGTAAAGGTCGTGGTTGTTGTTGGGCGAAATCAAGTCCACGCCGGGCACGGCATATCGCACGGCGGCGACTTTCGGCGTCACCTTGCGCCCCGGCAAATGACCGCCTTCACCGGGCTTTGCGCCCTGTCCGATTTTGATTTCCAGCCAGTAGGACGAGTTGCAGTAGTAAGCGTTGACGCCGAAGCGTCCCGAGGCGACTTGCTGCCCGCGATTGAAGGGATAGCGCCCGATCAAATCCTTCAACTCGCCACCTTCGCCCGAAAGCGCCAGCATGTTGAGCCGATAAGCCGCCTCGGCGTAGGCGCGATAGGCAATTTCTCCTTGCGAGCCGAAGGACATGGACGAGATGAGGAAAGGCAAGTCATGCCAGCCGATGCCGATGTCCACCCGCTCAGGCGGCACCCATTGCTTTCGGTCGTCTAAAAACTGCACATCCAGCAAATGCCGTAGGGCGATGGGATGCTCGCGCTCCAGCGCTTTGACCCGTTCCTCATATTCGCGGTAGTCGCTCTCGCCTGACGCCGCTCGCCCTGCCGCTTTCCAGACATGCGGGTAAAAGCGGAAATCGCGACGCAAAGGGGAATGGCGTTTGCGTCCCTCGTCTCCCGTCCCTCGCCCCACGCCCCAAAGCAAACTGTGGCGCCGCCTCACTTCCGCATCCCAACGCTCCAAGTTAAAGGCTGCCGTTTCACTGCCGTAAAAGTTTTTGCATTCGGTCAGTTCGGCGATTTCGGGTGCGACGCCGATGGAGGCGAAATTTTTGCCGTAGCCCCGCAGTTCGTGCGTGCCCATTGTGGCGATGACTTTCTCCAAACCTTTGCTTAAGCCGACGATGACATTGCTCAACCGTTGCGCCCGCTCCCATTCGTCAGCGATGGGGCAATCGGGTTTCTCGCCGCACAGCGCCACATCGTAAAGCAAGTAAGGCACGACGGCATCGGCGCCGAGGCTGATGGCGAAGATCAAATCGTGCAAGTTGCGCAAAGCGCCTGAGCGAAGGATGATGCCACAGCGGCGCCGCAAATTCCGCTGGCTCTTCGGCACCCCATCGTTGCCGTTCTCTTCGTCTTCCAGCCAAGTTTCTCGCAGCGTTTTATCCACAGCGGCGACAGCAAGATGAGGGTCAAGGAGTAGCGTGTTGGGCGTGAAGGCATCGCCGTCGTCCAAAAGCAAAATGGCGGCACCGCTGCGCACGGCTCGCACCGCTGCCTCCGTTAACGCTTGCAGCGCCTCACGCGCCGTTCGCTCCGAAGAGTAAGCCAGCGAGAGGCGGGCAATTTTGTCGGGAGCAAAATGCACCAATGTGGCTTCCAAAGTTTGGGTGTGGGCATCGTCGGCAGCGCGCTCTACCAGTTCACGCGAAAGCAATCCCGTCCGTTCCAAGTAAGTGACATCCACCAGCAAGGGGGTGTCCAGTTCCAAAAACGCTGCCATCCCGTCCCCCGTCCCTCGCCCCTCGTCCCGTTCTAATGGGGGTCGGATGCCGAGGACGGTTTGGGTATTGAAATGCTCCGTCTCCCGTTCGCGGTCCATAGAGGGGTTGGTGACGACGGCGACGATTTCCTTGTAGTAGTCGGCGAGGTTGTGCCCTTCGGGCGAAAGGGCTGCCAGTGGACCGTCGTAGCCCAGAGAGCCGATGGGTTCGTTGCCCGAAGGAGCGATGGCTTCAATGTAGCGGACTTCTTCATCACCCCAACCGAAAGCGCCCATGACCGCTTCTTTGCGCTGACGCTCCGTCGTCAAGCCATCATGGACAGGGAGAGCGAAGGGCAATGCGTCAGCGGTTAATGGCTTACTATCTCCTGCGGTCACATCGCCCCTCTGCCCCTCTGTCGGTTGCCCCATCGTGCTCCTTTCGCCCATTAAGCCATTGCCACCATCGTTTGTCCCGCCTCGGACGACCCGCGCCGCTGTCCGACCGCCGACGGGGACGGCGAGGGCTTCAGGCAGCCGCTCTTCCAAACCAAAGCGCTTTCGCCAACTTTGGTAGAGTTGCCATTGCAATTCGTGGTAAGGGATGACTTCCACTTCGCCATTGGCGAACAATCGGACGGCGATTTTTTCGCCAGGCGCCAAAGGTTTGGGGTCGCGCACCAGTGTCTCAAAGGGCAAGACACCCCGTTCGCTTGTAAAAACCAGTTCCTTCTCCGTCTCCGCAAACCACAACGGACGCAAGCCTAAGGCATCCACGCTGAAGACGCATTCGTCCCGATAGCGCGTCACCAGCGCCACTGGTCCCTGAGCGAACGGACCGAAGGCGGCGCGGTAGTAGCGATACATCATCCGCAACTCTTCGGGCAGCCACTTCAACTCCTCCAGCACGGGCGGAAAGACGATTTCCATCGCTTCAGCGAGGGTGAAGCCATAGTCCACGATGAGGGTGTGCAAAACTCGGTCAAGGTCTTGAGAGTCGGAGCCGTCGCGGGGCAGTTGGACGCCAATCATTTGCCCTTCCCGTCGCAACTTTTCAATGGTGTTGATTTCGCCGTTGTGCCCCAGCAAGGCAAAGGGTTGGGCACGCTCAAAAGTTGACCAAGTGTTGGTGGAATAGCGGCAGTGCCCGATGGTCACGCGGCTGACGCAATCTGGGTCGGAAAGTTCGGGAAAGTAGTGGGCAATGCCCGAAGGGCTTCCGTAAACCTTGTAGACGACGGTGTGGCGACTGATGGACAAAGGATAAAGAGGCGTTTCTCGCTCAATGCGCAACTGCAACTTTAACAACTTTTTGTCCATCACTTCTTCGGGAGCGGGTTGCTCCAAGATAGCGGCGATTTGCCAAAATTCTGGCTCAACCTTTCGGGCGTTTTTGCCCAAAGCGTCGCTACGGGTTTTGCCCCGTCGCTCCAAAAGAATGCGGGCGCCCGCGTCGGCAAATTGGCGGCGTAAAACTGCCAGCCACTCGTGAACTCGCCCCTTTTCTGTCTTCGGCAAAAAGAAGTGGGCGACGAAAAAGCGCTGGCTGTCTGCCCACGAGGCATTCAAATTTGCCAATTGCAAGTAGCGCGCCCAAAGGCGGCGGGGGATGTCAATCATGACGCCGCAGCCATCGCCTTCTCCGTCCACCATCCCCGAGCGATGCCCCATCTTTTCTAACGCTTGCAGCGTCCGCTTGATGTTGCCGTGCGATGGTGCGCCCTTTCGGATGTTGCAAATCAAGGCGCAACTGTCATGTTCTTCCGACGACCGCAAATTGATCACGGGATAACACTGCGGCACAACCATCCCCTCCTGAGAGGCGAAAAACAAAAAGCGTCCCAATCAGGTGCGGCTGAGAGGACGCAAAAAGTTTAGCGCAAATCATCCTGTCTGTAGGCGTCGGGAAAGACGCTCAGGAAACTTTCTCCCGCCCCCGTCCATCGGACACCGAAAAAGTCGGCGAGAGTAGCGGCGACATCGGCGAAAGTCTGCCGAATGCCCAAAGGTTGTCCCTTTGACAACTTCGGCGTCCAAACGAGCAACGGGACATACTCACGGCTGTGGTCGGTGCTGGGCGTTGTCGGGTCGTTGCCGTGATCAGCGGTGATGACCAGCAAATCATCGTCGCCCAACTTGGGCAAAAAATCGGATAACCACGCATCAAACTCCGTGAGGGCTTTGGCAAAGCCCTGCGGGTCGTTGCGGTGACCAAATTGCGTGTCAAAGTCCACCAGCGTGCACCAAAGAAAGTCAAAGGCGTCCCTTTGCGTTAATTCCGCCACCTTCGCCATCCCTTCGGCGTTGCTACCTGTGTGATGGGCTTCGGCGATGCCTCGCCCTGCGAAGATGTCGTCCACCTTCCCAACCGTCACGACTTTCAATCCCCTTTCACTCAGCGCATCCAGTAGTGTCGGGTAAGGCGGCGGGACGGAGAAATCGCGTCGGCGAGGCGTTCGTCGGAAATTGCCCGGCGTGCCGGCGAACGGGCGGGCGATGACGCGGGCGACTTCGTGGTCGCCTTTCAAAATTTCGCGGGCGATGCGGCACCACTCGTAAAGTTGCTCTACGGGCACGATGTCTTCGTGGGCGGCGATTTGAAACACGCTGTCGGCGCTCGTGTAAACGATGGGGTAACCCGTGCGCAAATGTTCTTCGCCCAGTTCGTCCAAGATGGCAGTGCCCGAAGCGGGCTTATTGCCCAAAACTTTGCGCCCGATGGCGTGCTCAAAAGTGGCGATGATGTTGGGCGGGAAACCGTTGGGATAAGTCGGGAAGGGCTTGGTGCGGATGATGCCCGCAATTTCCCAATGCCCGGTCGTGCTGTCCTTGCCTGCCGAAACTTCCCGCATGATGCCATAGCAGGCTTGGGGTTTGTCAGCAGGTGGAACGCCAACGATGTCGGCGAGATTTCCCAGTCCCAGCCGTTGCAAAGTCGGCAAAGTTAAGCCGCCGACGGCTTTAGCGGTGTTGACCAAAGTGTTGCTCCCTTCGTCCCCGTAAGCAGCGGCGTCAGGGAGTTCACCGATGCCAACGCCATCCAGCAAAAGCAAAATCGCCCGCCGCTTCATCCCTTCGTCACCGTCCCATCGCAAGATGAAGGTGCTAAGGATTTTGCGGCGGGCGATGGGGTGTTGACAAAATCAGCGCGCCACGGTGACAGGGGCGGCGTAATCGGAAAACCAAGTCGGCGATTTGCCCGCCAGTTCCACTTGCCCGCCGAACTTGGGATGGTCAAACCAAGGTTTCGCCGTCTCGGCGTAAGCGTTGGCGCGGACGAAGTTGTAAGCGCCCTCCGTCGCCAACCACTCTTCCATCTTGGCTTCGTCGGGGAATTGCTCCAACACGCCCTTCCAGATGGCACGCCCGCAAAGGAAGCCGCTGGCGCCTGCTTCACACGCCATTTCCACTTGCACGAGGAACTCTTCAATGTCCACGCCCGCGCTCAAGATGACCCAAGGCGAACCTGCCCCTTCGTTGAGTTGGCGACAGAACTCTTCCACATCCTTGAGGGTGTAGACAACGGGACGCTCCTGACCGTCAAAAGCGCCGGAAGCGAACTCCTTGACGAACTTCAAATCGGCGGGGAACTCCACCTTCAGGATGTCCACCTTGTATTCGGGCTTGCTGAACTCGCGGACGCTTTCAATGACGATTTGCGGGCGCTTGCGGGCGTATTCGGGTGTCTTCGTTTCGCCGGGCACGAGGTCGTAACCCGTGAACTCTAACAGGAAGGGCACATCATAGCGCTCGCATTCCTCGCCGACGCGTCGGACGACTTCCTGTTGGTGGCGGCAGGTTTCTTCAGAGGCGTCGGGTCGGTAATGGATGAGCAACTTGACGGCATCGGCGCCAGCGCGGACGGCTTTCTCCACTGACCAACCGTCAATGAGGGTAGCACGGCGTTCTCGGTTGCCGTTGACCTCCACCCGTTGCGGGGGCGACTCTTCGTAAGCCAGCAACAGACCCGTTCGGGGCGGAAGGTGTTGGATGGAGTAGGGGTAGCCGTAAACGGGGTCGGTCAAGACCGCCGTCGCATATTTCGCCAAATGCTTAGTGACCAACTCTTTGACGCGGGCGACATGGCGGAACATCTCGTCGGAGGAGATATCGCCCAGTTTCTTGCGGATGGCTTCCCGCATGGAATCGCGCTGGTCAATCGCCATCATCTTGAAGCGCCCTTGCTCATCGGTCAGGGAGCGCAACCGCTGCCACTTGCCAGCGGATAAAGCCGTTGGCATAATGGTAGCCACCTCCAATGTCGGGGATTTCAGTTCGCCAATATCTTAGTCTCCCTTGCTCGGATCGTCAACGGTAGCACACAAAAAACGGGAGCGGGGCAGCCTTTGAGGTTGCCCCGCTCAACAGTTAGCCAAAAGGGAGGGGACGAAAACTACCACCAGAACCCAGTTTGGGAGCAGCGGGTATCAGGCACTTCGTCGCAAATTTGCGTCCGCAGCGGACCGCCGAAGGGTTGACCGAGGGGCGTGATAGGGCGTGCCATCCTCACTTGACGCCAGAGTGACCATTTGGAATGTCCATCGGCGTAACTCATCATGATGCCCTTTAGGTGACGCCCTGCCACTTCATCGCCATACGGGATATTGACCCAGTTAGGGTCAGCTGGCCAGATTTCGGGGAATGCCAGTTTGCGGATGACACCCGTCGGGAAAACGCCCCACTCTTGCATCCAACCCCACGGCGTAAAGAAGGCTTGCTCTGAATCGCCCCAAAGGACAAACTCAGCGGGGCGTTGCATCCTTGCCAAACGGGTATACTCTTCGGCGTTGTTCTGGACGAACTCGTTGTAGCCGTAACTGGTGAAGAAAACCCAATCCAAACGGCGGAAGGGGAGGTTGGGATGAATGCCATAGCCACCTCGGCAAGCCCACCAACCCCTCGCAGTGGCTTCATCAAGTCGGTCAGAAGCTGCCAACGGCCAACTCCAGTTTCGCCCCGTGCTGGGGCATTTGTAAGCCTCGCGGTTCTTGACATAGGGGTCTAATGAAACAGGCACGGGCGGTCCGATAAGGGGTCCGCCATACCAAGGGTCGGTGCCGCCAGGTCCGCCGCCCCAACAGGGCGTCCGCCAGAAGGGGAAGCGTTCGTCGTGATCTTGAGCATATTGCGCCGTCGCCAACCCGATGTTGCGGATGTTGCTGTTGCATTGGGCTTGGCGGGCTTTCTCCCGTGCCTGGGCGAACACAGGGAACAGAATCGCCGCCATAATGGCGATGATGCTGATCACCACCAGCAACTCAATCAGCGTGAAGGCAGACCGCCATCGCCACGGCAACATGCTCCATCGCCTCCTTATGAGATTTTGCCTTGACGGCAGCAAAATTATGGGCGTGGCGGTAAAAGGCGTCAAGAGAGGTTAGCGGTTGCGTCTGGAATGAAAAATCACGGCAGGGGGCGAATCTTTGTGGGGCGCATCAATCCGTTGCCACCGGAGGTCGCATCCCAAATCGCTGCGGGGGAAGTCGTGGAGCGTCCCGCCTCCGTCGTCAAGGAACTGGTAGAAAATGCCTTAGATGCGGGGGCAACCCGCATCGCTATCCGCGCCGACGAAGGGGGCAAAAAACTCATCGTCGTCACCGATGACGGCTGTGGGATGGACAGCGACGATGCCGTGTTAGCCTTTCAACGCCACGCCACCAGCAAAATCCGTGATGCCGATGATTTGTGGCGCATCGCGACGATGGGATTTCGGGGCGAAGCGCTCCCCTCCATCGCCGCTGTCGCCCATGTGGAATTAGTCACCCGCCCCTCCGACGCCCCACACGGCACGCGGGTCGTCATAGAGGGCGGCATTCTGCAAACGGTAGAACCTGTCGGTTGCCCGATAGGGACGACGGTGATGGTGCAACGGCTCTTTTTCAACACGCCCGCCCGCTTGAAATTTTTGAAGTCGGCGTCCACCGAGTTTGCCCACATCGCCGAAGTCGTCAGCCGTTACATCCTCGCCTTCCCCGAAATAGCGTTCACTTTGGAGCATAACGGGCGGGAAGTGATGCGCCATGTGCCGACGGGCGAGGAACGAATGGCGTTGGCGGAAGTGATGGGGCGAGAGTTAGCGGCGCAACTTTTGCCCGTGCACTATCACGAGCCACCTTACACCGTGCGAGGGTTCGTCTCACCGCCGACAGTCAGCAAACCGACCCGAAGTCATCAATGGTTTTTCGTCAACCGTCGGTTCGTCCGCAATAAAACCCTTGCCGCCGCCATCAGCCACGCCTATCATGGCTTTTTGCCTGAAGGGCGTCATCCCGTCGTCGTGCTGTTTTTGGAGTTGCCGCCCGATTTGGTGGATGTGAATGTCCATCCCGCCAAGATTGAGGTGCGCTTTAGGAAAGAAGCAGAGGTGCAAAGTGTCGTCGTTCGGGCGTTGCGGGAAGCGTTGGTGGCGGGGCAAGTCGTCCCCGGTGTCGCCCTGTCGCCGCCCCGCGAAAAGCCTTCCTCTGTCCTCATGCCACCGTTGGCGCGTCATGACTTAACCGAATTCCGCCAACTGCTGCAAGTCAAATTTGGGCGCAGCACTGTGCCAACGCCGATGCCTTTTCCGTCCCCTGCTCTATCGCCTAAGTCACAATCGATGCCAGTGCTGTCTCCATCGCCATCAGCCATCACACCTTCACCTTTCTCGCCTCCATCGCCTTCACCTGCACTGCCCCAACCTACTTCCTTGTTGCCTCGCCCGTCCCATTTGGTTGCCCTCAAGCAACTGGCGGCGACTTACATCTTGGCGGAAAACGAGCAAGGCGATTTGTTCGTCGTTTGCCAACACCGCGCCCATGAACGGCTGATTTTTGAGCAACTTCGCAAGCGCTCGGAAGAGGGAGAGGTAGCCCGACAGGGTTTGGTCGTGCCCTTCACCTTGAGTTTAGGGCAGGCGCAAGCGGCGTTCGTGGAAGCGAATTTGAGCGTCCTGCGGAAGGTAGGCTTTGAGTTAGAACCCTTCGGGCGCAACACTTTCCTCGTGCGCGCCGTCCCTGCCCTCCTTGCCCAGCGCGATTACGAACAACTGCTGCGTGACCTCCTTGACGAACTGACGGCGAGCCAATTTCCTGCCGATGACCTCTTCCACGAAGTTTTAGCCACCATCGCTTGCAAGTCCGCCATCAAAGCGGGCGATGTCCTCACGCAAGAGGAGATGCAGCAATTGTTGGACGACTTGCTCACCCTTGACAATCCCGCATTGTGCCCGCACGGTCAACCCATCCTGATTGCGTTGACCAAGGCGGAGTTGGACAGGCGCTTTGAACGAGGTTAGGACGAAAGGAGCGGACAGCGATGGCGTTGCCCATCGGTTGGTTCTCCACAGGGCGCGATGAGGCAGCCCTCTGGCTTTTGCAAGAGACCCTCAACGCCATCCGAAAGGGTTTTCTGCCCATTGACATCGCCTTCGTTTTTTGCAGCCGCGAGGAGGGCGATGCGCCTGAAAGCGACGCCTTCCTTGCCTTCGTGCGCCGACGGGGTTTGCCGTTGATCGCCTTCTCTTCCCGACGCTTTCTGCCCGATTTGTGGCGGCGGGGCAAGGCAGGTGACGAAGGGGCGCTGAAAGAATGGCGCCATCGTTACCACGAAACGGTCGCCCAACTTTTGCGCCCGCATCTTGAACGAGTGCCTTTCTCCCTGCTGGCAGGCTACATGCTCATCGTCAGCGACGCATTTTGCGAGCGTTACACCTTGCTCAATTTGCATCCTGCCTTGCCAAACGGACCGAAAGGCACTTGGCAGGAAGTCATCTGGCAACTCATTCGCCAGCGCGCCAACGAAGCGGGGGCGCAAATCCACATCGTCACGCCCGAACTGGACAGCGGACCGCCCGTCAGTTTCGCCCGCATTCCGATTCAAACGCCTGACCTGCAACCACTCTGGGAGGCGTTGGACGAAAAATTGCGGGCGCAACCGCTGGAGACGATTATCGCCCGTGAAGGGGAAAGCGAACCGCTTTTTGCGGAAATTCGTCGGCGGGAATTGGCGCGGGAATTGCCCCTCATTCACCTGACCCTCAAAAAGTTGGCGGAAGGCGACATCACCTTGCAGGGCAAAACGGTCCTTTGGCATGGCACGCCCGTGCCCAACGGCGTGGATTTGACCGATGAAGTGGAAGCAATGCTTGGACGCTAAGGGTGACTCGCTATGCAGCGGACGGAAGACTGGCTTCGGGAAGCCGAGGCGGAACTGCGAGCCGCCCGCGATTTACTCGCTTCGGGGCATTGGGCGTGGTGTTGCTTCACCTGCCATCAAGCGGCAGAGAAAGCCTTGAAAGCGGTGGGGGAGCATTTCCGCGCCCGACCGATAGGGCACAACTTGAATTTGCTGTCACAACACCTTGAAACTTTCGTCGCCATCCCTGATGATGTGCGTTACGCGTGCGGTCGGCTCAATCGTTACGACATCCCGACCCGCTATCCCGACGCTTTTGACCAAGGCGTTCCTGCCGAGCAATTTTTTTGAACCCGATGCGCAGGAGGCAATCAACGATGCCGAGCAAGTTCTTGCCTTTGCCCGAAGGGTTATCGGCGCACCCTGAAGCCAAAGCCTTGCAAGCCTTCTTGGAGCGGTTGATGAAGGAGCGGGGCGATGAGGTGGAGTTCGTCGTCGTCGTCTTCGGTTCGGCAGCGAAAGGCAATTGGACGCAGGGGAGCGATGTGGATGTCTTTGTCGGCTTGCGGGTTGACGATGGCTTGCGATTGACCGACCGCATCGGTTTGTTCGCCCGATGGGTGACGGGGAACTTGGAAGTTTTCCCTTACGCCCGTTCCCAGTGGGAGCGGATGTTTGCCCAAAAGCACCTTTTGCTTCTGGAAGCGTTGGCGGACGGAGTTGTCTTGGTGGATCGGGGCGCTTTCAGGGCGATGCGGGCGAAGTTTCAAGAGTGGCTGGCGAAGGGGCATCTTCGGCGGTTGCCAAGTGGGTGGCAAATTTTGGGTGACGACGAGGCGAGGTGATGGCGATGCTTTTGGTCGCCTTTGATTTGGAAGGACCGCTTTCGCCGCAAGACAACGCTTACGAATTGATGGCACTCATCCCTGACGGGAGAAGGCTTTTTGAGCGGTTGAGCCGCTACGATGATTTGCTGGCGCTTTCGGGTCGCCCCGATTACGAAGCGGGCGACACCCTCAAACTCATCATCCCCTTCCTTTTGGTGCACGGCATCAACGAAGGGCACATCCGACAAGTTTCAGGGAAAGCGCCGTTGGTGGCGGGGGCATCGGAATGCGTTCAAGGGATTTGGGCACGAAATTGGCAACCGTGCCTTATCTCCACGAGTTATGCGCCCCACGCCTTGAACATCGCCCACCAAGTCGGCATCCCACCCGATTGGGTGGCGGCGACGGAAGTCGCCTTTGATGTCTGGGAGGGGGCGATGACCGAAGACGCTTACGGTTTCATCCTTTCGTGGCAACAGCGCCTTTTGGAATGCCCCGCCGATGACGACGAAGGATTGAAACGCCTTTGCGACGAGTTTTTCTGGCAGCACCTCGTCAAGTTTCCCATCGGCATCGTGTTGGATTTGAAAGTCGTCGGCGGGAAGCGAAAGACGGAGGCATTGAAGGCGTTTGCCGCTCGCCTCGGCTTACCGCTAAGCCGTTGCGCTGCCATCGGCGACAGCATCACCGATGCCCATCTGCTGCAAACGGTGCGGGATGAAGGCGGCTTAGCCATCGTGTTCAATGGCAACGAGTATGCGTTGCCCTATGGCAATGTCGGCGTGGCGGCGGGTGATTTGCGGGCGGTATTACCGTTGTTGGACGCTTTCGCCGAAAGCGGGCGGGAGAGCGTTCGGGAATGGGTGGAAAGTCATCCGAGGGAAGATGAGGCGACGCATTATCACTGGTTGGAAGACGATGGGTGGCAAAAGGCGTTGCCTTTCCATCGGCGATGGCGGCAACAACTGAGGGGGCAAGCCGCCCAATTGGGGTGATGAAAGTGTCGGGTTTGACCGTTGTCGGCTGCGGGGCGCTCAATTGGGATTGCCTTTACCGAGTTGGGCAATTGGTGACCGATGGCGAAAGCGTCGTGGAGGAAAGTTTTGAAGCGCCGGGCGGTTCGGCTGCCAACACCGTTTACGCCCTTTCTCACTGGGGCGTTCGGGCGGGATTTATCGGCGCCGTCGGCGATGATGCCGAAGGGCGACAGATTATCGCCGATTTTGAACGCGTCGGTGTGGACACCCAACGCTTGCGTGTTGTCAAGGGGCAACGGACGGGACGGGTCATCGGGTTGGTGGACAGCAAAGGGCGTCGCTCCCTTTATGTGCAACCCGGTGCCAATTTGGCGCTGCGATTGACCGAAGACGATGTTGCTTATGCCGCTAAAGTCGCATTGGTGCATCTTTCGTCCTTAGTCGGCGATGAAGCCTTTGAAAGCCAAAAAGAGTTTGCCCTGAACCTGCCAAAGGGAGTGACATTGAGCGTGGCGCCAGGGATGCTTTATGCCCGTCGGGGCTTGAAGGCGTTAAGCCCCCTCTTGCGGCGGGCGACGGTGCTTTTCCTGACGCGGGAAGAATTGGCGTTGTTGACGGGCACAGAAAACTTGGAGGCAGCGGCGCAGCAACTTTGGGGGTTGGGCGTGGACATTTTGGTTGTGACTTTGGGCGAGCAAGGCAGTTGGGTCGGCAGCAAAGGGAAGGGACGATTTAGCCCGTCCGTTCAAGCCCATGTCGTGGACACGACAGGGGCAGGCGATGCCTTTGCGGCAGGTTTTTTGTGGGGCTTTTTGAACGGGCGTCCGTTACCTGAATGCCAGCGCTTAGGCACCATCGCCGCCGCTTTTTGCCTGCGGGCTCTGGGCGCGCGGACAGGGACGCCGACACTGGACGAATTGCTCGCCGTTGCCTTTGCGTGACGCTCCCCATCGTCCCTTACGGCGCATGGTTGGTTCACAACCGCCCCAGCAAATTCGTCAGGGCTTCGTTAAGGGTATAGGCGATGACTTCGGGCACCAACTGCTCCCGCCAGGAAGGGTCGCTGAAACGCAGGTCAATGTCCCACGACTTCAACCGTTCCCGCCGCAAAGTCCGAAGCAAATCGGCGAGGCGGCTGACAGTGCCTTGCTCCATCAACGCTGTCAAGGGTTCACCGTCCACGAACACTTGCCCCGTGCCTTTGCGGACGACGGCTTGAAGGGTATAGCGGGTTTTGCTGTCCACATGGCAGACCAAAATGCCCGTGTCGTGGACGCCCTCATCAATGGGCGCTTCAGCCGTTTCCGTCGCCTCTTCTGTGTCTTCTGCCTCCTCGTTTTTCGCCATGCCTTCCATTTCGGTCGTGCCTTCAGGTTGGGCGAGGCGGGGCTCTTCCATGCTGCCACCTCCTTGTGTCCCTGCGCTGCCCAAGTTTAATGCGACGGACGCATAATTGAAACCGACCCAATCCAACGGGGGTGACGGCAATGCGGGTCTTCCTTTGCCCCCGCTGTGGCGAGTGGATGGACGAGGCGCATCCCGATTTTCCGCGATGCATCTTTTGCGGCGAACACCTGTTGCGTTGCGGATTTTGTCGCCACTTCCCTGGCGACGGGCGACGATGCCCCCGCGCCAAAGGGCACCCCGTCGTTTACGCCCATTCCACCCTTGATTGCCCCTATCATGCGCCTGTCCGTCCCGTCCGCTCCGCAGGTTGGCGATTGCCGTCCCACGCCCGTTGGCAATTGGTGGCGTCGGCGATGTTCACCTTAAGCGTCGTCCTCATCGCCTTGCTGTCTCGCCCGACCCCAGCGCCCTTGCTCTTGACAGCGTCTGCTCCCCGTCAAGTCGTCATCGGCGAGACTTGGGAGATGCGTTTGTTGGTGCAATCGGATGGACAAAATCCCGTGCGGTTGCGATTGGATCGGCGGCTCTTGAGCGCTTTCCAATTGGTAGGGCTGAACCCCTTGCCCTTGCGAGTGCAACCCTATCGGGACTTTTACGAGTTCTTCCTGCCCCCTTCCCCTGAACCGCAACCGATTGTCGTGCGCTTGAAAAGCGTTCGGACGGGCAAATACGCTTTGCGGGCAATCCTCCTGACGCCCCAACGGCAAGCGGAGTGGCGAACCCGCATCGCCGTCGTGAAAGCCAACTTGCCTCGCCCGATGCCCAAAAAACTGGGCGTGCTGGCGATGGCGCTTTGGAGGTGACCTGAAATGCCTCGCGACATCGCCCACGATAAGCAAATGGCGATGCAAATCCGCCGTGAATTCAATCGCGCTGGCTTGGACATTTCTCGGCTGGAAGTCGTTTGCGTCTCTGGCAACATCTCCCTTTACGGCTGGATTCGGCGGGCAAAGGGCGATGTCTCCAACGATAGCGTGGAAGCCCGCGTCCAACGCATCATTGACCGAGTGAAGCGACTGCCCGGCGTCCGCGATGTCGTCAATTACGCCCGCATCCGTGAAGATTGACGAAGACGCCCCTTCTCGCAGACGGGCATTTTTGTCAAAGGGGCGTTAGCCGCCAGAAGAAGGTGAAGGAGCGTTGATGCGTGGGATGATTTTGGCGGCGGGAGAAGGCACAAGGCTTCGTCCCCTCACCTTCGCCCGCCCTAAAGCCCTCGTGCCTGTTTTGACCGTGCCCATCATGGCGAACATCGTCCGTTGGCTGAAAACTTTCGGCGTCACCGAACTGGCTGCCAACCTTTGGTATCGTGGCGCCGACATTGAACGCTTCTTCGGCGACGGCAGTGCCTTTGGCGTCCACTTGATTTACCTGCACGAAGACGAACCGCATGGGACGGCAGGCGCCGTGAAGTTGATGGCGGATTTCCTCTGCGCTCATGGCGAGACTTTCCTCGTCGTCGGCTGCGACGAACTCATTGATTTGGACTTGGCGGCGATGGTGCGCTTCCACAAGGAGCGCCACGCCCTCGTCACGATTTCTTTGGCTTGGGTGGACGACCCGCGTCAATTCGGCGTCGTCCACCTTGACGAAAACGGGCTCATCGTCAGGTTCGTAGAAAAGCCCAAAGAGTGGGGGGACGGGAGAGCCCTCGTCAATTCGGGCGTTTACTTGCTGGAGCCGGAAGTCCTTGACCGAATCCCGTCGGGTTTTTATGACTTCGGGCGACAACTTTTTCCCGCGCTCGTCGCTGAAGGGGCGCCCATCTTTGGCTTCGCCAGCGACGGTTATTGGAACGACATCGGGCACTTGGGCAACTATCGGGACGCCAACTTGGCGGCATTGCAGAAACGAGCGCCCATTTACGATTGCCCCCTGCGAGAAATTCGCCCGCAGGTCTTCGTCCACCCGACGGCGCAAATCGCTGAAAGCGCTCAATTGATTGCCCCTTGCGCTGTCGGCGCCGAAACGCTCATAGACGAAGGCGCTGTCATCGGGAGCGAAACGGTCATCGGGGATGGCTGTCGCATCGGGCGAAATGCCATCATAGAGCGTTCCATCCTTTGGTCACAAGTGACCGTCGCTGACGGCACGCACCTTTCCGATTGCATCGTCACCGACAATTGCTTCGTCCAAAGCGAACAACCCATCCGCCACGCCGTTCTCGTCGCCCGTCGTTAACATCGTCAAGGGAACGACAACGATTGGGGGCGTTTAAGGTCATGCCCGTGCAGCGGGAGCGGACAATCAAAACAGCGTTGCGCTTCATTTTCCATCCCGCCGACAATCCCTTCTTCGCCCTGATGTGGCGGCAGCAACGGCGGTTGATGGGGCAATGGATGTGGCATTTGGGTTTGGCGCTGGGTTGCCTTTGGCTCGCCTTCGCCATCGCCGTCGTCGTCATGGTTCAGTTGAACACGCCCATTTTTCGCTGGGGCGCCGTGCTCTTTGAAGTCGTGGCGTGGTCGCATTTGCTTGTTGCCAGCATTTATGCCCGACACCTTTGGCGGCGGGTTTCGGGGTTTTGGCGGGAAGATGTCCGTCCCCAACTGTTGCTGACGGGCGCCCCGCCCTTGTGGCTGGTCGCTGCCTCATTGCTTTTCCCCCTCTTCATGCAGGTCTATCTCGCCATCCTTTGCCTGCCCTTTTACGCCACCGCCATCACCCTCGGCGGCGGTTCGTGGGGAGCAGCGTTGCTGGCAATTGTCGTCATCATTGTTTTGTCGCCGTTGACTTGGGCAATTGCGCCGTTTTGGTGGATTTTCATGTCAGGCTTGCTGAGATTGAACTTGAAGTTGCTCATCTGGTCCAACCTTCCGTCCCTGCTCGTCCAGCCCGTTCAAGTCTATGCGTGGGCAATGCCCGTCTGGCTGTTCTTAGTGCTCATCGTCTCGCTGACAATCGGGATCGGTTTGACCACGATGGCATGGGGTTTAGAGCCGCGCAAGTATCCGTCGCAGCAGAAAGTGGTTTTGTGGGGCGACATCTTTTTCATCCTCCTCGCTTTGTTCCTTTGGGGATTGGTTTGGGCATACTTGTTACCCGCCGAGTTTGAAGGCAAACTCGCCTTCACCCTCGTCCTGACCCGCTGGCTCATCAGCGTTTATCACCTCATCTACTGGACGGCAAATCCCACGAGCCCCGCTCAGGCGAACATCGCTCAAGCGGACACGCCACCTTCTTCGCCCCTCAGCGCAAAGGAAATGGCTCGGTTTGCCTTTTGGCTGGACACGACCTTTTGGGGCATGAGTGGTTTGCTGGGATGGGTCAGCGGTGTGCCCACTCCAACGCTCATCAACGCTCTCGCCATCGGTGCCCTCCTCAATGTCACCCACGCCGTTGCCACCGCATTGGCGTGGGATTGGTGGCGGAAAGTGATGGCGTCCAAAGAGATGCCAGCGACTTGGTGGCTTTTGTTTTTCGCATGGCTCGCAGCGCCCCTCGCCCTTTTGCACCCTGCCTTGTTGCCCCTGATGGGCATTCAAGGTTGGCTCGTTCCCTTCACCCTTTTACCGACAACCCTTTTGCAACGGTTCGCCAAACTGTTCCCTTTTGCCCTTTCCATCCCAACGACTTGGACGCTAACGATTGGCAACTTCACCTTGTCTTTGCCCCTTTGGCTGGCGATGGCGATGGGACAACTTTGCTGGAGCGCTCTTTTGTGGCTGGCGGCGAGAAAGGGGCAATTGACCGAAGCGACTGAAACCGTTACCCGTCAAGAGTTGACGGCAGCCCATCCGCTTTGGGGTTGGCTGGTGCGATTAGAAGACCGATGGTGCGAAAAGTGGGGCAACCCGTTGGTGACATTGCAATTGCGTTGGCAGCGCCGTTTCTCAACACTCCTTTCCACGATGAATTCGTTGCTCGCCCTGTTTTTGCTCCTCGTCCTCGCCGTCGCTTTGGTGCCGCTTTATCCCGACCCAAGCCTCGTCGCCTTCATCAATGCCATCTTGGAACGACTGCCCAGCCTTGCGGGATTAGTAGGCTTCTTTGGGGCAGGGACAGTGCTCGCTGCGTTGGACACGAAGATGGCGCTTTGGCAGTTAGGGCAAAAGCGCATCATGGAGCAATTCGTCTTGGCGCCCTTGACAGATAAGCAGTGGGTCTTTGGCTTCTGGTTTCCGCGTTTTTGGCTCGCCCTCAAAGCGACACTGCCTTGCTTTCCGATGGTCTGGTGGGGCGTGTTGCTGCGCCCTGAGTTGGGGAAGTTTTTAGTCGCTTTGCTCGTCACGGTGGCGCTTCCTGCTGGCGCCCTTGCCCTCAGCCTCTCAGGGTTGGTCGGCAGTTTGCTTAAGGTGTGGGAGAGTTACCTGCTGGGCTTCCTTGGCTTCTTGCTCCTCGTTTGCGTTGGTTTATTCACCGCCCCGCTGCTCTTCATCACCCCTCACAGCGAAGTGCATGCGGGCATTTGGTGCGCTTGTTTGGTGGTTTGCGCGGTGGTGCTCGCCATAGAGTTTGTGTTCCTTTGGCGGCTTAAGGATTTGCGGACGCCGAAGGGTTACGACGAATGGCTGCATTTGTCGGAAATCCGTGCCCGACTGGCTGCCCGATGGCGGCAATAGCGCTTCGTTGTGGCATCCTTTGGGCTGACCGACGAAAGCGTTATGCCGTGAGTGGCGAATAGGGGCAAAGGAGGGTTGACGATGCAGTTCCACATCCGCGATGAAGCCTTAGCCGACGAGGGGCTCAAGCAAATTGAGTGGGCGGATTGGCAGATGCCTGTCCTGCGACAAATTCGCGAGCGCTTTGAGCGGGAGAAACCGTTGCAAGGCATCCGCATCGGCGCTTGTTTGCATGTGACGAAAGAGACCGCCAATTTGATGCGGACACTGGTCGCAGGTGGGGCACAAGTGGCGCTCTGCGCTTCCAACCCGTTGAGCACGCAAGACGATGTGGCGGCGGCGTTGGTCAAGCATTTCGGCGTCCCTGTCTTCGCTATTCGTGGTGAAGACACCGAGACTTACTACCGCCATATCCACGCCGTCTTGGACACGCAACCCGACATCACGATGGATGACGGCGCCGATTTGGTCTCCACGCTGCACAAGGAGCGGCAGGAGGAACTGTCAAGGGTGCGGGGCGGGACGGAAGAGACGACGACGGGCGTCATCCGATTGCGCAGCATGGCGCGGGACGGCGTGCTCGCTTATCCCATCATCGCCGTCAACGACGCCTACACGAAGTTTTTGTTTGACAACCGCTACGGGACGGGACAAAGCGCCATTGATGGCATCCTGCGGGCGACGAACTTTTTGCTGGCAGGGGCGACGGTCGTCGTCGCAGGTTACGGTTGGTGCGGTCGGGGAATTGCTTTGCGGGCGAAAGGCATGGGCGCCCGCGTCATCGTCACGGAGGTCAACCCGCTGCGGGCGCTGGAAGCCGTCATGGACGGCTTTGAAGTCATGCCGATGGCGGAAGCGGCGGAAAAAGGCGATGTCTTCGTGACGGCGACAGGTGATGTCCGCGTCATCACCGTTGACCACATGCTCCGCATGAAGGATGGTGCCATCGTTTGCAATGCAGGGCATTTTGATGTGGAAGTGGATGTTCGGGGCTTGCGGCAAGTTGCCACCCGCGTCCGTCGCATCCGCCCGTATGTGGACGAGTTCACTTTGCCCAACGGCAAGCGCCTTTTCCTGCTGGCAGAAGGGCGGTTGGTCAATTTGGCGGCAGCGGAAGGACATCCCGCCGCCGTCATGGACATGAGTTTTGCCAATCAAGCCCTCAGCGTCGCTTACCTCGCCCACCACGCTCACGAACTGAGCAAAGATGTCCATCCCGTCCCACGAGAACTTGACGAAGAAGTGGCGCGGCTGAAACTGGCGAGCATGGGCATCCGCATTGACACCCTCACGCCTGAGCAGCAACGCTACTTGAGCAGTTGGGAGGAAGGGACGGAGTAACTTAGGGCGAACCGCTGTTCGTTCCCACCCTTCGCTATTCGCTGCCGTTTCCCATCGTGGCTGATAGCCACTCCAACGGTTTCGCTACTCGCTGCCGTTTTCACACGCCTGCGATGATGCGGTCAATGTGGCGGGCGGTGTCGCGCACCATTTCGTCAGGGGCATGGGGATAAGGCGGAAGTTCCGCCGTCAGCCAACCGTCGTAGCCGATCCCTCGCAGCGCCGCCATCACTTCCCGCCAGTTCACATCGCCTTGCAGCAAATAGACGAAGCGGTGTTCGTTGATGCGGAAATCTTTCAAATGCACCCGCTTGATGCGTTTGCCCAAGAGGCGAATCCAATGCTGCGGATAGCCATAGGCAAGGATGTTGCCGACATCAAAGTAAGCGCCGACGACGCCATCGCCGTCGGAGTTAGCGGAGTGGTTGAGTTCGTCAATGTAGGCGGCGAACTCTAAGGGCGAGAGAAGAAAGCGGTTCCAGACATTCTCCACCCAAATTTGCACACCCAACCGCTTGGCAACGCCGACGAGGTGCTTGAGGGATTGCAGCGACAAATCCCACGCCGTCTTGTAGTCCGTCTGCTCGTTGACGACGGCGGGGACGACGAGGACACCTTCCGCACCCATTAGCGCTGCAAAGTGCAACGCTTGTTCTATGCCCTCAATGGCTTGTTTGCGGGTCTGCGGATCAGGCGACGAGAGGGGCAACCGCCAATGCGTCCCACCCATGACGCTGTGGACGGTCAAGCCATGTTTGTCCGCCAGCCCCTTGATTTGACGGGCTTCTTCCTCGTTGGCAGGATGGTGGGCTTCAAAGCCATCGTAGCCCGCGTCCTTGATAAGGGCGATGCGCCGCTCCAACTCCCATTGAGGCACGACGCAGGAAAGGCAAATTGCCTTCTTCATCCCCAATCACTCCTTGCCGACAGAATTTGGGACGCCACCATTTTTGCACGGGGAAAAGGAAGCGGGATGCTGGAGCCGGCGCGGGGATTTGAACCCCGGACCTGAGCATTACGAATGCCCCGCTCTGCCGCTGAGCTACGCCGGCTTTTGACGCCATTTTCAGCGATTTTGGCTGGATTTTCAAAGGTGCCGCCACGCCTTCGTCTTGAAAAGGGCATTTGGCTTTACCTTTCGCCACAATTGTAAAGTAGCACAGGCAGTTGTTGCTGTAAAGAGTTTCGCCCTCAAAAGAAAAAGGTAGCGCCACGAAAGCGCTGCCTCGGTTTTTGCGGAACGGTCAACTCTCAAGATTTGGGTAATTTTACCTAAACGCACATAGGTCACCTGCCTTAAAAGCAAAAGGGCGCGAGCCGTTTTGTGACCCGCGCCCTGTTTCGCGTTCAATCAGGCATTACAGTCGCCTTGACTGGAAAAACGCCGCAATTGCAACGCAAGCAGGTCACGACCACAATTTCGCCAAAGCCAATGTGTTCGGCTTCAATTTCCCGATAGCGTTGACCGCAGAATGGACACACAGGTTGGTCGCCACGCCAATAAGCCACCAACGCTGCTTCAAAGGGAGCGGGAACGCCATCAATTGCACGGTCGCTTTCACGCTTGACTTGTTCGCTTTCGCGTTGACCGTTGCCACCACTGTCAGCGTCCATGTTCGCGCTGAGCAAAATGCCGACTGCCCGCATGTAAGTTTCGCTTGCGACCCAACCGCAATTGCAGCAACTTAGCGCCACGAACGGTTGCTTGCCCGAACGCCAACCCAGCGCAGGGAACGCGAACGACCCGCAACAAGGGCACTTTCCGACAACGCCATCGCTGAATTTCGCAACCTTAACCGACCAACCACAACTGTGACACTTTGCCGAACCCGCAACAATTGAGCCGCGAACGAGTTTGACCTTGACAGATTTTTCGCGACAGTCAGGACACTTGAGCCCCGAAGCAACCTTGACTTGCACTTGACTTTGCTGCGTCGTTGCGCTAACCTGTTTTGGGGTCATTGTGGCTCAACTCCTTTCACTTGTTTTTGCCCCGCGGGAGTGCCCCCAGCACTCCCGCGCTGCCACTGAGAATTATAATACAACCTTTTAGTGGCGTAAAGACCTTGAACCCCACCAGTTTGATACCTTTTTGCCGCCAAAATTCACGGTTTTGGAA
>Ga0197143_1000137_pt1 | contig 83552 bp, 83 predicted proteins | sample GBS70_MetaG_FD_148603 | JGI IMG/M metagenome (GOLD analysis project Ga0197143, IMG submission 148603) | Sediment microbial communities from Great Boiling Springs, Gerlach, Nevada, United States - GBS 70_MetaG | ecosystem: Environmental > Aquatic > Thermal springs > Hot (42-90C) > Sediment...
TTCCCGCCCGCCAGGCCTTGAAGGCCCTTTCCAGGTCCCGAAAGGCTTCCTGGGGGGCGCACTTGGAGACCTCCACCCACCAGGGGGCGCCCTCCCGCTTCCAGACGTTCCATGCCCGGTGAAGCTCCGCCGCCGTGGGAACACGTTCGCCGCATTCCAGGGCCTCCAGACACCGGTAAAGTCCCCAGTTGTAGGCGAAGCGGGCGGCCCCCACGTGCTTGGCCAGGGCAATCTGCTGCCCCACATTCGGGTCCAGCTCAAACCGAAAGGCTTGAAGAACCTTCATTCAATCGCACACCCGTTCGGCTCAATAGATGTTAACAAAATCGGCAACTGCTGGCAACCCCACGTCGGCCGGATCTTCCAGGTGGGGATCCGGAGCCTGCGGACCTCCGAATCGGACCTTAAGGATGCCCTGGGGCGGGGCAACCGGGTGATAACCCGCTGGGAGGTCGACGCCCTCGGGCCCGAGGGCATCGCCGCCGAAATTCCTACCGACCGCCCCCTTTACGTAACCGTCGACCTGGACGTCCTGGACCTGCCCCTGGTGCCCGGGTGCGCCTCGGCCGAGCCCGACGGCCTCAGCTTCGGCCAGCTCCGGGATATTCTCCAGGCCCTGGCCGCCCGGCACCGGGTGCTGGGCTTCGACGTGGTGGAGCTGAACCCTATGCTGGACGTCCCCGGGGGCCACACCGCCTTGGTGGCCTGCCAGGTCGTTCTGGAGTTCCTTGGGGCGGTCTTTGACCCATCCTTGAAGGGGGATGGCGGGTCTGGCAAGGCCTGACCTTCTGGTCCTGGACGGGAGCAAAGGCTCCGGAAGCGGGACCATCGTCCGGACGGCCGTCGCCCTGGCCGGCCTGGTGGGTCGGCCCCTGCACATCTTCAACGTCCGGGCCGCCCGCCAGAACCCCGGCCTGCGCCACCAGCACCTGGGGGCCGTGGAGGCCGTCGCCCGCCTGACAAATGCCCGCCTGCAGGGGGCGGCCGTCGGGTCGAGGGCCTTTGACTTTGAACCCTCGGGCCGGATTCACGGGGGCGAGTATTTCTTCGACCTGGGGGCCGGTTCGGCTACCCTGGTGGCTTACACCGTTCTTCCGGTGGCCGCCTTTGCCGACGGGCCCAGCGTCTTTCGCATTCGGGGCGGGACCTTCCAGGATTTTGCGCCGTCGGCCTATCATTTTAAACATGCCCTGCTGCCCCTGGTGGGCCGGATGGGCCTGCGGGCCGAGCTAGAGGTGGTGCGGCCCGGGTACGTCCCCACCGGCGGGGGGCTCATCGAGCTCCGGGTCTGGCCCACGGCCGGGCCCTTAAAGCCCCTCACCCTGATGAACCCGGGCCGGGTGGTGCGGGTCTGGGGTCTGGCTGTATCCTCCCACCTGGAACGGCGGCGGGTCTCCGACCGGATGGCAGCCCGGTGCCGGGAGCGGCTCAAGGCGGCCGGCTTCGACCCCGAGATCCGGGTGATTTACGACCGGACGGCCGCCCAGCCCGGCGCCGGGCTGGTGGTGTTTGCCGAGACGGATACCGGGTGCATCTTCGGCGCCGACCGGTCAGGGGAACTGCGCCGCAGCTCCGAGGAGATCGGCGACTCCGTGGCCCGGACCCTCCTTGACGACATCCGGTCGGGGGCCACGGTGGACCGCCACCTAGCCGACCAGCTGGTCCTCTTCGGGGCCCTGGCGGCCGGGGAAACCGAGTACATAGCTCCCCAGGTCACCGACCACCTGGAAACGGCCTGCTGGCTGGTGGGCGAAATCCTGGGGGCGGAGGCAGCCATCCATGACCGGAAGGTCCGGGTCCGGGGCGTCGGCTTCCGGCGGCCAGGGAACGGTTGAAGTCAGGGGGATCTACACCACGGCCCTTACGGCCCTCCTTTTGGCCGCGGGGTTCGGCATCGCCCGACCCTCGGCTGCCATCCGGAACCGCTTCGGCCTGCCCGAAAACCCCGCGGCCGGCGCCGCCCAGGTCGAGGACCTGCCCGACCTTCAGGGCGTGGCCGTGCGGGGGAGGCCGGAAGTTGCCCGGCGGGTGGCCCAGGCCCTGCGCCGGCGGCTGCCCTTCGCCCTCTCCTGGCGGGAAGAATCCGGGCACGTCATCTACTTTCCCCTGCCCGTTAAGTCTTACCTGGATGCGGTCCGGGCCAGGTATGCGCCGACGCCGCCGGGCTACCACCGGCTCCGGAGCCTGAGAATCCGGCCGCCCGAGGTTTTCGACCTGGCCGAGGGGGCCAGGCTCTTTCGGACCCTGGAGGCCGAGCTGGTCTGGTCCCGGCTGGAGCCGGGTCAGGATTTTCCCATCGTCCATTTAAAGCCGGGCGGACGGGTTATCCGGCTCCGGGCCACGGTTGGGCGGGTTAAGGACGGCCGGCTGGTTTTGCGCCGGCAGTTCCGGGCCCGGGGCCTCTTCGACAGCCTCGACGAACCCATCCTGCCCGGCGACTGGGGACTGGTGGTGGTTCCGGCCGGCCGCTGGTGGTGCCGGCGGCTCTATTACCGGGAAGACGGCACCTTCGTCGGGGAAGTCGTAAATTTAAACACCCCGGTGGAGGTCTTCCCCGACCGGGCAGTCTACGTAGACCTGGAGCTGGATGTGGTGCGGATGCCGGACGGGACGGTGCGCCTCGTTGACGCCGAGGACCTGGAGGCGGCCGTCCGGCGGGGCTGGCTGAGCCCGGCCCTGGCTCAGCGGGCCTACGAAGAGGCCCAAAAAATCGTCGTCGAGCTGGCGGTGGGTGGGGGCGAATTTGGGGAAATAAACCCGGGCCGGCTTTAAACCCGGCCCGGGCTGGAGCGGAAGACGGGACTCGAACCCGCGACCTTCTCCTTGGCAAGGAGACGCTCTACCAGCTGAGCTACTTCCGCACCCACAGTATTATATCACTTCCACTTCGCCAGGATGAGCCGCCCCACGATGACCACGTCCAGCTTGCCGTGCTTTTCGCAGATGCCACTCCCCGGAAACCCAGGGACCTGAGCCGGGCCCGGCTCGGGGAGTTCTCCGGAAAGACCCGGAAGACCAGCTTCCGGTCGGGCCTTCACCGGGCATCCTCCGCCGGTTTCTTAGCCGGCGCCCGGGCCAGGGGCACCAGGGCCGTCGCCAGGCCCAGGCCGACCGCCCCGGCCAGGATAAATACCCCCGGCCAGCCGAGACCCAGGTCCAGGGCCGCCCCCGCCGCAACGGGGGCAATGACCGTCGCCCCGAAGCCGCACAGGGCCTGGAGGGCCTGGGCCGAACCGAGCCGGTCCGGGGGCGCCAGCTCGGTTACGGCCGTAGAATATATCGCCGAATCGGCCGAAACGGCCAGGCCGTAAAGGAGCCCCACCGCCAGCAGGACGGCCCAGGGCCCCGAACCGAGAAAGCCGAAGACCAGGGAAATAAGCCCGCTGAGCACCGCCACCCCCAGGGCCGTCCGGGCCCGGCCCAGCCGGTCCGACACCCAGCCCCCGACCCATACCCCCAGGGTGCCCAGGCCCGACATCAGGGCCGCCCACTGGCTTCCGGCCGCGGCGGCCGCCGTCCGGTCGAGCCCCTGGGCCGCCATCACCGCCGCCAGGTAGGCGGCGAGCCAGCCCCGGGAGACGTAGAGTTCCCAGGAGTGGCCGGTGTAGCCCAGGACCACCCGCATAACCCCGGGCACCCGCGCCACCGCGGGGTCCAGCCGGGAGCGCCCGCCCGGGGGCGGGCCGCCGACCCGGGTGGCATACCAGGCGATGGGGACGGCCAGGACGGCGAGGCTTCCCATTCCCAGCCCCGCTCCCCGCCAGCCCAGGTGGGGCAGGAGCGCCCCGGTAAGCCAGAGGGAGACGGCGGCCCCCAGGTAAAAGGACGAGACGTAGGCCCCCACCGCAAAGCCCCGGCGGTGGGCCGGCACCGCCCCGGCCACCACCCGCACCCCGGGCATGTAAATCCCGGCCAGGCCCAGCCCGGCCAGGACCCGCAGGGCGGCGGCGCTCCAGACGTCACGGGCCAGGAGGGGAAATGCCAGAAAAGCCGCCGAGGTGATGACGGCGCACCCGGTGACCACCAGCCCCGTCCGAACCCGGTCGGTGAGGGGCAGCAGAAACACCACCCCGATTAAGTAGCCCACCTGGTAGGCCGAAAAAACCCAGCCGACGGCCGCGGCCCCGGCGCCCCACTCCGCCATCAAAAGGGGCACCGCCGCCGCGACCAGATTGGACGGCAGCAGGGCCAGGGCCAGGACGGGCCCCAGCAGATAGGCCCGTTGGGATGCGGTCACCTCAGCCCGGTTTACACGCCGTAATCGTGGCCCCGGCAAACCGGCCGGCCAGGTCGGCCAGCACCGCCGGGGCGAGCCGCCGGAGCGGGTCTGGGACCTCCGGGCCCAACCCGGCGGGGGAATAGCGGTAATCTATCCGGATATTAATGGCCCTGAAGCCGGCGGCTTCCAGGAAGGCCCGATACTGGCCGGTGGTGAGGGCCCCGGCGAGGCACCCCGTCCAGCTGAGGGCCGAACGGATCTCCCTTTCCTTGACGGGCAAACCGTTCAGGTCCGGGTCCACCACGATGTCCGAAACGACCAGCCGGCCGCCGGGTTTCAGGACCCGGCAGGCCTCGAAGAGGGCCCGCACCTTACCTGGGGTAAGGTTAATGACGCAGTTGGAGATGATAACGTCCACCGAGCCCGGCCGCAGGGGAATCGCCTCAAGGTCGCCGAGGATAAGCCCCACATTTTCCAGCCCAGCCCCCCTGAGGTTCCGCCTGGCCAGGCGGGTCATCCCGGCCGAGAGGTCCAGGCCGTAGACGGCCCCGGCCGGCCCAACCTGCCGGGCCGCCAGAATCACGTCCAGGCCGCCGCCCGCCCCCAGGTCCAGAACCACCTCGCCGGGCCGCAGGCCGGCCCGCCCGACCGGGTCCCCGCAACCCCGGTAGCTGGCCACGGCGTCCGCCGGCACCCCGACCAGGTTCCCGGCCGGCTCACAGCAGGAACCCGCGGGCCGGCAGCAACCCATGCCCCCTTCCGCCGACCGGGCCACCTGTCCGTAAGCCTCGGCCACGGCCAACTTAATTTCCCGGGGGTCCCTCTCGGCCAGGACCATCGCGGTGGCGGTTTCGGGGCAGGCCCCCCGGAACTCCGCCGAAGCCCGAAGGGCCTCCGGAACGGCCGACCTGGGAATGACCCGGAAGCCCAGCCGGGCGAAGAAGCCGGGGGCGGTCTCGGTAAGCAGGTAGAAACTTTTGACCCCCTGCCGCCGGCCCAGGTCGAGGGCCGCTTCCACCAGGGCCGTGCCCAGCCCCCGGCCCCCCCAGTCCGCCCTCACGGCCACCGACCGGAGCAGGGCGACTTCGCCGTAAATTTCGAGGGCGGCCGTTCCGACCGGCTGGCCCCCAGCCCGGGCCACCAGGGCGGTGGTCAGGTGGTCGGCAAGGCCGGCCGTGGGCAGGCCGGCGGCCTCCAGCAGGCCGAGAATCCCGGCCAGGTCTTCGGGACGGGCTACTTCAATCCGAACTTCCATCAGAACCTCCCGACAGGCAACCGGTGAGGGCCGCCAACCGCGACCAGAGTTCGGCCAGCCCCTCCGGCCGGACCGAATAGTAGGCCCAGACGCCCTGCTGCTGGCAGTCGACCAGGCCCGCCTCCCGCAGGAGCCGGAGGTGGTGGGAGACGGTGGGCTGTTTCACCGGCAAGCCGGCCTCAAGCTCGCAGACGCAGACGGGGCGTCCAGCCCGACCCAGGATCGCCAGAATCTCCAGGCGGACGGGGTGGGCCAGGGCCTTAAGCCGTCGGGCCAGGGGCGGGGCCCAGAGGCGGGCTGCCGGCGGCCGACCGGGGCCGAAGGTAGCCTGGGGGACGGCTCCGTTCATCGGCCCCATAATAGCACATATATCGAAGAATTTCAATCAAACCCGGACCGGCCTTGACCCGGAAGGCCCCGGCCTGTTAACCTAAACTGGCAGCCGGCCCTAGCCGGCCGGGTGCCCCAAAGACCGCTCGGATCCGCCCGGACCGAGACGGCAGAGCCTCTTTGCTCCGGGCGGCGGCAAAAGGGAGGTGTTATCCCGTGCTGCTCGCCGTCGATATCGGCAACACCAACGTCACCGTCGGCCTCTTCGCCGGCGAGGAGCTCAAGGCCACCTGGCGGCTGGCCACAGACCTCGACCGGATGCCGGACGAGTACGGCCTTGTCCTCAGCGGACTGCTGGCCCATTCGGGCTGGTCCCCAGCCGACGTCCAGGACGGGGTCCTCTCCAGCGTCGTCCCGCCCCTGGTCCCCACCTTCCTGGAGGTCTTCCGCCGCTATTTCGGCGGCATCAGGCCCCTTATCCTTGAGGCCGGGGTAAAAACCGGGGTTAAGATCCTCTACGAAAACCCCCGGGAAGTGGGCGCCGACCGGGTGGCCAACGCCGCGGCCGCCTTTAAACTCTTCGGCGGGCCCACCGTGGTTATCGACTTTGGGACGGGCACCACCTTCGACGTGGTCTCGGCCCGGGGCGAGTACCTGGGCGGGGTGATCGCCCCCGGAATCGGCATCGCCGCCGAGGCCCTCTTCCGCCGGACGGCCAAGCTCCCCCGGGTGGAAATCGCCCGGCCCCGCTCGGCCATCGGCCGCAACACCGTCACCGCCATCCAGGCCGGCCTCTACTTCGGGTATGTGGGCCTGGTAAACGAGATCCTCAACCGGATCGTCCAGGAGCTGGGGGAGCGGCCCCGGGTGGTGGCCACCGGGGGCCTCGCCGAGCTCATCGCCCCCGACGTCCCGGCCATCGAGCGGGTGGTTCCCGACATCACCCTTCAGGGCCTGCGGATCATCCACGAGCTTAACCGGCCGAAGGAGGCATAATGCTGGGGGGAAAACGCATCCTGCTTGGGGTAACCGGCAGCGTCGCCGCCTACAAGGCGGTCCAGCTGGCCAGCGACCTGGCGAAGGCCGGGGCGCTGGTGGACGTGGTCCTAACCCGGGGCGCCCTGGAGTTCCTGACGCCCCTGGCTTTCCGGGCCCTAACCCACCGGGAAGTCTTAACCTCGATGTTCGACCCGAACCAGCCCGAGGCCCTGGAGCACGTGGCCCTGGCCCGGGCGGTGGACGGGGTGGTGGTGGCCCCGGCCACCGCCCACGCCATCGCCAAATTCGCCCTGGGCCTGGCCGACGACCTCCTTTCGTCAACCCTCCTGGCCACCCGGGCCCCGGTGGTGGTCGCCCCCGCCATGGAGACGGCCATGTATGAGCACCCGGCCACCCAGGGGCACCTCGAAACCCTCCGGGGGCGGGGCTGGGTGGTGGTTGGGCCGGCCAGCGGCCGCCTGGCCTCGGGGGCCTTCGGCCCGGGGCGGCTGGCCGACCTGGAGGATATCATCGGGGCCCTGCGGTGGGCCCTGGGCCGCGGCGGCGACCTGGCCGGCCGCAAGGTCGTGGTCACCGCCGGCCCCACCCAGGAGCCCATCGACCCCATCCGGGTCATAACCAACCGTTCCTCGGGCAAGATGGGCTTCGCCGTTGCCGAGGCGGCCCGGGACCGGGGGGCTCAGGTGGTTCTGGTCACCGGCCCCACGGCCCTGCGAGACCCCTACGGGGTCGAGGTCCGGCGGGTCCGAACCGCCTGCGAGATGTTCGAGGCGGTCAGGGCCGCCGTGGCCGGCTGCCACGCCCTGATTGCGGCCGCCGCCGTGGCCGATTACCGGCCGGAGGCGGCCTCGGCCGACAAAATCAAAAAGGCCGACCAACCCGAGCTGGTCCTTCGGCTGGTCCGGAACCCGGATATCCTCGGCGAAATCCGGGGGGACTTCATCCGGGTCGGGTTTGCGGCCGAATCCCGGGACCTTATCCCCAATGCCCGCCGGAAGCTGGCCGAAAAGGGCCTGGACCTGGTGGTGGCCAACGACATCACCGCCCCCGACGCCGGCTTCGAGGTGGACACCAACCGGGTCACCTTCGTCTACCCCGACGGCCGGGCCGAGGAGCTTCCCCTCCTGCCCAAGTATGAGGTGGCCCACCGGATCCTGGACCGGGTGGCCGAACTGCTCCGGCTCCGGCGGCCGGCCGATTAGAGGCCGGCCAGGGCCTCGAGAATCTCGTCGGCCTCGGGCAGAGTGCCGGGCGGGTAGACCTTCTTCCAGCGGACGACCCCCTGGGTGTCGATGATGAAGACGCTGCGAATGGGGAAGCCCCGCTCGGCGTTGAAAACCCCGTAGGCCTGGGCCACGGCCCCGTGGGGCCAGAAGTCCGAGAGCAGGGGGAAATCGATGCCCCCCAGCCTTTCGGCAAAGGCCTGGTGGCTGAAGACCGTATCGCAGGAGACGCCCAGGACCTGGGCGTTGGCGGCCTCGAAGCGGTCGATGGCCCGCTGCAAGGTCCGCAGCTCGTTGGTTCAGCCGGGGGTGAAGTCGGCCACGTAAAAACAGAGCACCACCGGCTTGCGGCCCAGGAAATCGGCCAGGGAGACCCGGGCGTCCCGGGAGACCGGCAGGGAAAACTGGGGCGCGGGCATCCCGACTTCAACTTCGGCCACGGTCGTCTCCTTTCCGGGAAACTTGCTCGCAGGATTTTAAGCCGGGGCTTAGCTCGGCCTCAACCGCCGCCCACCCGGGCACCCCATCCAGGCCCGGGCGCCCCACCTTCAGGGCCGCGGCCGCCGCCGCCACCCGGGCGGCCAGAACCGGGTCGTCGCCGGCGCTGAGGCGGATAAAAAACGCGGCCGCAAAGACATCCCCGGCCCCGGTGGGGTCGACCGCCGGCCGGACCAGGGCCGGAATGTAATAATGCCGGCCGGCGGCCCAGAGGTCGGCCCCGGCCTCGGCCCGGGTAACCACCAGACACCGAGCCCTGCGACCAAGGCTTTCGACAAGGCCCAGGTCCGGCCCCAGGTCCTCGGCCGAGAGGACCACCCCGTCGGAAATCTCCAGGAGGCTGCCCACCTCTGGCCGCCAGCGGCTCGTCACCGTGCCGTCGGGCCCAAAACGCCGAAGCCACCCCTGGGGCGTGCACCCCAGGAAGCGGGGCCGCACCCGGACCCAGTCCGCCGTCAGGGCCACTTCATCGGCCACCGGGCCCAGGTGCACGATTTTGGGCCCCCAATCGGCCGGCAGGTCCCTGGGGGTCAGGCCCTCGGCCCGGCCCAAAAGGCGCTGGCGGCGCCCCGCCGGGGTATAAATGTTTTCGAAGGTGGTGGTTTTGGGCGCCGCCCGAACCGCCCAGCGGACCTTGCCCGTCGGGGACTCGTAAAGATAAAACTCCCCCCAAATGCCGGTCCGCTCCGCCCGCAGCTCCGGGACCTGGTCGAAGACCGTCCCCTCCACCCAGCGGGGCTCAGCCGAGGTAAAGACCCCGACTTTGAGGCCCCAGCGGGCGGCCAGCAACCCGGCGTAGAGGGCGGTTCCCCCCGGACGGCCCGGCCCGTCGGCCACGTCTCGGGTTACGTGGCCGACGACCAGGTAGTCGGTCACGGCCGGGGGCGGGGTCGGAAGGGGCGGCGGGCCGGGCCGCGGGGGTAACCCCGGGGCCGCCGGGGCATCACCACCACCCGCCGGCCCTCCCCCGTGCCGGCGCTCTGGGTGGTCACTTCCGGGTGGTTGGCCAGGGTCAGGTGGATGACCCGCCGCTCGGCGGCCGGCATCGCATCCAGGGGCATCGGCCGGCGGGTCCGGCTCACCTTCTGGGCCGCCCGCAGGGCCAGGGCCTTAAGGGCCTGCACCCGCCGAACCCGGTAGCCCTCGATGTCGATGTTGACCCAGGCCCGCTCCTGGAACCGGCGGGCCAGCAGGTGATTTACCAGGAACTGAAGGCTGGCCAGGGTTGCGCCCCGCCGGCCGATGAGCACCCCAACCCCCTCCCCCTGGAGATTGAGGGTTATCGGGGCCGGCTCCAGGGTAACCTCGTTGGCGGCCGGCCGCCGAACCTCCACGGTGGCCTCAAGCCCAAGGCCCGAAAGCAGGCCGCTCACCACCTCCCAGGCGGCGACGGCCACCTCCCGCTCGGCCTCGGTAAAGTCGTTGGGGATGGCCGGCACGGCGGCGTTGCGCAACCTCACCCTGATCCGGGCATCCTCACCCCCAAGGCTGAGGATGCCCCCGCGCCCTTCGGTAATCACGAAGATGTCCAGCTCGTCCCGGGTTCGACCCAGGGCCTGCTCGGCTTTTCTGATGGCTTCGGTAACACTTCGGGCGGAAAACTCAAACTCTTTGGTCTCCGGTTCCATTACGTCCTCCACCTCGTCACTTGCGCCGGCTTGCGGCCGGCTTGGGTCTTGTCGAAGCTGCGGGCAACAGGCTGCCCCAACCGGTCACGAAATATTGAATCACAATGCTGATCAGGTTAGATACCAGCCAGTAAATGGCCAGGCCGCTCGGAAATTGGATGGTGAAAAACGCAAACATCAGGGGCATCGTAATGAGCATCATCTGGTTCATCTGTTGCTGTTGGGGGTCGGCCGAGGGCATCGTCATCATCTTCTGCTGGACCCAGGTAGAGGCCCCGACCAGCACCGGCAGAAGATAGATCGGGTCGGGGTGGGCCAGGTCCAGCCACAAAAACCGGTTGTTAAGGGGGATCGCCTGGTGCACGATGCTCAGCCAGGGGTAAATGTGCCGGGAAAGCTCCAGCAGACCTTCAGGCCGGTCGGAGAGGGCAAAGACTATGGCCTGGTAAAGGCCGATCCAGATGGGAAACTGGATCAGGGTGGGAACCAGACAGCCCAGGGGGCTCACCCCGTGCTCCCGGTAGAGGGCCATGGTTTCCCGGGAGAGTTTCTCCCGGTCGTCCCGGTATTTTCGCTGCAGCTCCTGAATCTTGGGCTGGAGTTGGCTCAGCTTACGGGAAGCGTAAAGCTGCCTGAGGGTCAGGGGCAGCATCAGGACCCGGACGATGACGGTGAAGGCGATGACCGCCACCCCGAAGTTGTGCCCCAGCAGGACATAAAGGAGCAGGAGGGCATTCACCATCGGGTTGAAAAGGATGAGGTTAAACAGGTCGCCGATGGAGGGCATTGCTGACTATTTCCTCGTCTGAATCCGCCATTTCGGGGCGCCGGTCACGCTATCAAAAGAGTATACCCAATAATTTTGGGCGGCGACAAAAACCCGGCCCCGCCCGGCCGCCACCGCCCCCACCACCGGCGCCCCCAGGTTGTGCTCCTGACCACCCCAGAGAACCTGCCCGTCCGACGGCCGCAGGCCCACCACCTGTCCCCCCTCGTCGGCCACCACCAGCACCCCATCCGCCAGCACCGGGTCGGCCTTCACCCGGTGCGGAGCGGCGTAGACCCAGCGGGTCCGGCCGCTGACCGCATCCAGGGCGTACACTTTCCCGTCCAGGCCCCCCACGTAAACGGTTCCCCCGGCCGCCACCGGCGTGTTCCAGACCCAGTGGCCGGCGGAAAACCGCCACCGCTCCCGGCCGTCCTCGAGGCCGACTGCCCGGATGGTGGAGTCGAGGCCCCCGAAGAAGACGAGCTCCTGGTCGACGGCCGGACTTCCCGGGAGGGCGCCGTCGGCCCGGAACTGCCAGCGGAGCTGGCCGCTCCGGGCGTCCAGGGCCCGCAGGTGGTGGTCCATCCCGGCGATGAGGACCGTCGTCCCCACGATTACCGGCCGGGCCCAGACCGGCCGTTCGGTCCGGTACTCCCAGCGCAACCGGCCCGAGGCCGGGTCCAAGCCCACTACCCGTCCGGCCCCGTTGCCAACCACGACGATGCCGGCCCCCAGCGCCGGGCCGGCGATCACCGGCGCCCCGGTGTCGAACTCCCACCGGGCGGCACCGGTCGCCCCGTCCAGGGCGTAAACTTTGCGGTCGTAGGCCCCGACCACCACCAGGCCGTCGCCCACAGCCGGCGGGCTGTAGACCGCCGTCAGGTTCCGGTCGGCCTCGGGGGGAAACTGCCAGCGGACCTGCCCCGTATCGGGGTCGAGGGCGAAGAGCTTGGCTTCGGCCCCCACCAGGTAAACCAGCGGAGCTCCCGGGGCCGCCGGCCCGAAGGCGGCGTTGGCCCAGCCGTGGGGACCCGGTGGGGCGCAGGCCGCGGCCCCCAGCAGGCCCAGCAGAAGCACCAGGGCCGTCCGGCTCATGGGACCGGGTCGTAACCCCCGGGATTTAAGGGGTTGCACCGGACCAGCCGCCTTAAGGCAAGCCAGCCCCCCCGCACCAGGCCGTACTTTTCGATGGCCTCGTAGCCGTACTGGGAGCAGGAAGGGATGAACCGGCAGGTGGGCGGGGTCGCCTGCGAAAGGGTCCGCTGGTAAAGGCGGATAAATGCTAGCGCCAGTCGGGTCAGCATCGGCTATCGGCGAGCAGACCGGCTTTACGGAAAGTCTCCTCCACGGCCCGTTTTAGCTCCCAGAAATCGGCCGTTTTTGCGGGCTCCCGCGCGATTATAACAATGTCCCAGCCGGGCCTCAGGGGAAGCCGACGGCAGACCTCCCGGAGGCGCCGTTTAACCCGGTTGCGGACCACCGCCTTGCCCAGCCGCCGGCTTACGATAAACCCGAACCGGGTGACCTCCCGGCCGTTGGGCAGGGCCCGGACGACAAAGAAGGGGGTTGACCAGGCCTGCCCCTCGCGCAGAACGACGTCGAATTCGCGCCGGCGGGTTAGGCGGCGCTCCCGGTTCAAACGGTGAGCCGATGCCGCCCCTTGAGGCGCCGTCGGTGGAGGACTTCACGGCCGCCCCGGGTCTTCATCCGGGCCCTGAAGCCGTGGACACGCTTGCGCCGTCGGACCTTCGGCTGATAGGTTCGCTTGGGCAACGTCGGCCAACCTCGGCTCGGACTCTACCCAGATTCTACCGGGTGGCCGGCCGGGGTGTCAAAAACCGACCGGAACCCCGCCCCAGGGGAGGCGCCGGGCCTCGTAGGCCGCAATTTTCTCCCCGTGGCGCAGGGTTAAGGCGATGTCATCCAGGCCGTTAAGCAGACAGTACCGGCGAAACTCGTCCACCTCGAAGGGCCAGCTCCGCCCGTCCTCATCCTCGACCATCAGCCGCTCCAGGTCCACCGTGGCGGTGTAGCTGGGCCGGGCCTTGGCCTTGGTCAGCATCTCCCGCACCGCCTCCTCCGGCAAAACCACCGGAAGCAGGCCGTTTTTAAAGCAGTTATTGTAAAAAATGTCCGCAAAGCTCGGGGCGATGATGGCCCGGAAGCCGTAGTCCAGCAGGGCCCAGGGGGCATGCTCCCGGGATGAGCCGCAGCCGAAGTTGCGGCCGGCCACCAGGATCTTTGCCCCGGCAAACCTGGGGTCGTTAAGCTCGAAATCCGGGTTGGGCGACCCGTCCTCCCGGAACCGCCAGTCGTAGAAGAGAAACTGGCCGTAGCCGGTCCGCTCGATGCGCTTTAAGAACTGCTTGGGGATGATCTGGTCCGTGTCCACGTTCACCCGGTCCAGGGGGGCAACCTGCGACGTTACCCGGACAAAGGGCTCCACCCTAATTCACCTCCCAGGCGCGGATGTCGACGAAGTGGCCGGCGATGGCCGCGGCCGCGGCCATCGCCGGGCTTACCAGGTGGGTCCGGCCGCCCCGACCCTGGCGGCCCTCAAAGTTGCGGTTGGAGGTGGAGGCGCACCGCTCCCCCGGGCTGAGAATATCCGGGTTCATCCCCAGGCACATGGAGCACCCGGCCTCCCGCCACTCGAAGCCGGCCTCTTTAAATATCCGGTCAAGGCCCTCGGCCTCGGCCTGGAGGCGCACCTGGGTCGACCCGGGCACCACCATCGCCCGGACCCGGGGGTGAACCTTCTTGCCCCGGACGATTTCGGCCGCCTGCCGCAGGTCCTCGATCCGGGAGTTGGTGCAGGAGCCGATAAACACCCGGTCGATTTTAATCTCGGTGATGGGCGTCCCCGGCTCCAGACCCATATATTCCAGGGCCCGCTCGGCCGCCTTCCGCTCGGCCTCGTCGGCGAAGTCTTTCGGGTCGGGAACCCGCCCCGTCACCGGCACCACCTGCCCCGGGTTTGTTCCCCAGGTGACGTAGGGCTCGATGGTGGCGCCGTCGATGACGACCACCTTGTCGTAGACGGCTCCCGGGTCGGTCCGAAGCTCCCGCCAGCAGGCCACCGCCCGGTCCCAGTCCTCGCCCTTGGGGGCGTAGGGCCGGCCCCGCAGGTACTCGAAGGTCTTCTCGTCGGGGGCCACCATCCCGGCCCGGGCCCCAGCCTCGATGGACATGTTGCAGACGGTCATCCGGCCCTCCATCGAGAGGGACCGGATCACCTCGCCGGTGTACTCGATGACGTGGCCGGTGGCCCCGGCCACCCCGATCCGGCCGATGATGCCCAGAATCACGTCTTTGGCCGTCACCCCCCGGCCCAGCCGGCCCGTCACCCGGATCTCCATCGTCTTCGGCTTATGCTGCCACAGGCACTGGGTTGCCAGAACGTGCTCCACCTCGGAGGTGCCGATGCCGAAGGCCAGGGCCCCGAAGGCCCCGTGGGTGGAGGTGTGGCTGTCGCCGCAGACGATGGTCTTGCCCGGCAGGGTAAGGCCCAGCTCCGGGCCGATGACGTGGACGATCCCCTGGTGGGGGCTTTCAATGCCGAAAAAGGCGACCCCAAAATCCCGGCAGTTCTTGACGAGGGTTTCCACCTGCTGCCGGGCGATGGGGTCGGCGATAAAGTGGCGGTTTACCGTCGGGATGGCGTGGTCGACGGTGGCGAAGGTGAGGTCCGGGCGCCGGACCTTCCGGCCCGCCAGCCGCAGGCCCTCGAAGGCCTGAGGGGAGGTGACCTCGTGGACCAGGTGAAGGTCGATGTAAAGCAGGGCAGGTCCCCCCGGCTCCTCGTAGACCACGTGCTGTTCCCAGACCTTTTCAAACAGGGTCTTCGGTCGCCCCATGCGTTCCCTCCCGTTAAAGGTTGGCGATGACCGCCTCGGTAAACTCGGCCGTTCCCACCACCCGGGCCTCCCGCTCGGCAATGTCGGCCGTCCGGTAGCCCTGGGCCAGGGTCCTTTCCACGGCCGCCTCGATCCGGGCGGCCTCCTCGGCAAGGCCGAAGGAGTGGCGGAGCATCAGGGCCGCGCTCAAGATCGCCCCGGTGGGGTTGGCGATGCCCCGGCCGGCGATGTCGGGGGCGGTGCCGTGGACCGGCTCGTAAAGGCCCCGCCGGCCCCGCCCCAGACTGGCCGAGGGGAGCATCCCCAGGCTCCCGGCCAGCGCAGCCGCCTCGTCGGAAAGGATATCCCCAAACATATTTTCCGTCACGATAACGTCGAAGTCCCGCGGCCGGGAGACCAGGGCCATCGCCGTCGAGTCCACCAGGGCGTGCTCCAGCTCCACGTCCGGGTATTCCCGGCCCATCTCGGCGGCCACCGCCCGCCAGAGCTGGGAAGAAGCCAGCACGTTGGCCTTATCCACCGAGGTGACCTTCCGCCGACGCTGGCGGGCCAGCTCGAAGCCCACCCGCAGAACCCGCCGGATTTCGGCCTCGGTGTAGCGGAGGGTATCCACCGCCCGGCGGCCGGCCCGCCCCGGGAAGACCCCCCGGGGCCGGCCGTAGTAGAGGCCGCCGGTGAGCTCCCGGACCACCACCAGGTCGGCCCCCTGCTGCCGCTCCGGCTTGATGGGCGAAGGGCCGGTCACCCCCGGCCAGGCCCGGACCGGCCGCAGGTTGGCGTAGAGGCCCAGGGCCTTGCGGAGCCGAAGGAGACCCCGCTCCGGCCTGGCCTCCACCGGCAGGTGGTCCCAGCGGGGCCCGCCCACTGCCCCGAAAAGGACGGCGTCGGCCTCCCGGCAGAGCCGTAGGGTCTCCGCGGGGAGGGGGTCGCCGGTCCGGTCGATGGCCGCGCCCCCGACCAGCCCTTCCCGGAGCTTAAGTTTCAAGCGGGCCTTTTCGGCCAGCCCCTCGAGGACCCGAACGGCCGCGGCCGTGACCTCCGGGCCGATGCCGTCGCCCGGAAGCACCGCAATTCTCAGCAAGGTCGGCCTCCGGTTCAGGGTGTGCCGATGGGAACGTTTCGGCCGGCGGCCTCGTAGCTGGAGATGAGCCGGTTAATCGCGTTTACGAAGGCCCGGGCGCTGGCGACGATGATGTCGGTGGCCACCCCCCGCCCGGGAACCTGCCGGCCCTCGTGCTCGATTATAACGCTCACCTCGCCGACGGCATCCCCGCCCTCGGTCACCGCCCGCACCGAGAAGTCCACCAGCCGGGCCGGAATTCGAACCGCCCGGACGATGGCGTTGCAGACGGCGTCCACCGGGCCGTTGCCCGAGGCCACCTCGGTTACCGACCGGCCGTCGGGCGAGACGACGGTCACCGTGGCCACCGGCACGATCCGGTCGCCGGTGTGCACCTGCACCGCCTCCAGCCGGTAATGCTCCACGTGCTGGGCCTGGATCTCGTCCGAGACGATGGCGATGAGGTCCCGGTCGGTCACCTGCTTTTTCCGGTCGGCGATCTCCTTGAACCGGGCAAAGGCCCGCCGAAGCTCCTCCGGCCCCAGGTCGTAGCCGAGCTCCAGCAGCCGGGCCCGGAAGGCGTGCCGCCCCGAGTTCTTGCCCAGCACCAGCTGGCTTGAAGTGAGGCCGATATCCTTGGGGTCCATAATCTCGTAGGTTGTCCGCTCCTTAAGGACCCCGTCCTGGTGGATCCCCGACTGGTGACGGAAGGCGTTCATGCCCACAATGGCCTTGTTCGGCTGAACCACCATCCCGGTCAGGTCGCTCACCAGCCGGCTGGTCCGGGCGATCTCCCGGGTGTTAATCCGGGTGGTAAAGCCGTAAAAGTCCCGGCGGGTGTGGAGGGCCATAATGATCTCCTCCAGGGCGGCGTTGCCGGCCCGCTCCCCGATCCCGTTGATGGTGCCCTCCACCTGCCGGGCCCCGGCCCGGAGGCCCGCCAGGGAGTTGGCCACCGCCATCCCCAGGTCGTCGTGGCAGTGGACGCTCACGACCGCCCGGTGGATGTTGGGCACGTTCTCAAAGACCCCCCGGATCAGGGCGTAGAACTCCTCGGGGGTGGCGTAGCCGACGGTGTCGGGGATGTTGACGGTGGTGGCCCCGGCCTCGATCACCTCGGTGAGGATCTGGTAGACGAACCGGGGGTCGGAGCGGGTGGCGTCCATGGGCGAGAACTCCACGTTGGAGGTGTACCGGGCCGCCCGCCGCACCATGGCCACCGCCAGCTCCAGGACCTCCTCCCGGGACTTCCGAAGCTGGTGGGCCAGGTGGATGTCCGAGCTGGAGAGAAAGACGTGGATGCGGGGGTCGGCCGCCTCCTTGATGGCCTCCCAGGTCACGTCCACCGACTCCGGGTTGGCGTGGGTGAGGGCGGCGATGGTGCAGTTGCGCACCTCCCGGGCGATGGTCCGCACCGCCTCAAAGTCGCCCGGGGAGGTCATCGGGAACCCGGCCTCGATGACGTCCACCCCGAGCCGTTCCAGCTGCTTGGCGATCTCCAGCTTTTCTTCTCTGGTGAGGGCCACCCCGGGGGACTGCTCCCCGTCCCGCAGGGTTGTGTCGAAGATGATAATCCGTTCCATCCCAAACCTCCTCGAAAGGGTTTTTTACATTTCCGGCTTTTTAAGCCAGGGCATCATCGCCCTGAGCTGACGTCCCACCACCTCCAGGGGGTGTTCGGCCTCGGCCCGGCGCATGGCGTAGAACGACGGCCGGCCGGCCTGGTTCTCCAAGACCCACTCCCGGGCAAAGCGGCCGGTCTGGATCTCCCCCAGGATCTCCCGCATGGTCTCCTTGACCCGCCGGTCGATAACCCGGGGTCCCCGAGTATAGTCGCCGTATTCGGCCGTGTCGGAGACGCTGTAGCGCATATAGGCCAGGCCCCCCTGGTACATCAGGTCAACGATGAGCTTCAGCTCATGGAGGCACTCAAAATAGGCCAGCTCCGGCTGGTAGCCGGCCTCGGTGAGCACCTCGAAGGCGGTCTTCACCAGGGCGGAGACCCCCCCGCAGAGGACCGTCTGTTCCCCGAAAAGGTCGGTTTCGGTCTCTTCTTTGAAGGTCGTTTCCACGACCCCGGCCCGGGTGCAGCCGATCCCCTTGGCGTAGGCCAGGGCCACCTCCCTGGCCCGGCCCGAAACGTCCTGGTGGACGGCCAGCAGGGCCGGGACCCCCAGGCCCTGGGTAAAAAGCTCCCGCATCATGTGGCCCGGGGCCTTGGGGGCCACCATGCTCACGTCCACGTCGGGCGGAGGAACCACCTGGCCGAAGTGAATGTTAAACCCGTGGGCAAACATCAAGGTTTTTCCGGCCCTGAGGGCCGGGGCGATGGACGCGTTGTAAACCTCCCGGTGGACCTGGTCCGGCAGCAAGACCATGATGATGTCCGCCTGCTCGCAGGCCTCCCGGACGGTGGCCACCGGCAGGCCGAAACCCTGGGCCTTCGCCCAGGACCTGCTGCCCTCGTAAAGGCCCACCACTACGTCAAGGCCGCTGTCCCGCAGGTTTAAGCTGTGGGCGTGGCCCTGGGAGCCGAAGCCGAGCACCGCAATCCGCCGGCCCTTAAGCAGATTAAGGTCGGCGTCGGCGTCGTAATAGATGCGCGCCACTCGGTCACCTCCTTTTAGGCAGATCTGGCCTGGACGGCCCGGGCCCGGGCGCTGGCCCGGCTCATGGCCACCCGCCCGGTCCGAACCACCTCCTGGATTCCGTAAGACCTGAGTAACGAGATCAGGGCGTCGATTTTATCCTCGGTTCCCGTGGCCTCAATGATGAGGGCATCGGGGGCCACGTCGATGATCTTGGCCCGGAAGATGTCGATGATGGGGATTATCTCGGCCCGAACGGGGGCCGGGGCCGAGACCTTAATCAGGGCCAGCTCCCGCTGAACGCTGGTCTCCTCGTCAAGCTCGCTGATCTTGATAACGTCGATGAGCTTGTAAAGCTGTTTTACGACCTGCTCCAGGCCATCGGCGTCGGCTTTAATCACCAGGGTAAGCCGGGAAAGGCCGGGCCGCTCCGAAGGCCCTACGGCCAGGCTGTCGATGTTGAACATCCGGCGCCGGAAGAGGCTTGAAATCCGGTTAAGGACCCCGGGCTGGTCCTGAACCAGGGCAACGATGGTGTGCTTTTTAACTTCGGTCATTGGCGGACGACCTCCGGCACGGGCAAAGGGATCGTTTCGCTGAGGGCCGCCCCGGGCGGCACCATCGGGAAGCAGTTCTCCTCCTGCTCCACCTGAAACTCGATCAGGGCGGGTCCCGGGCAGGCTAAGGCGGCCTCCACGGTGGGGGCCACCTCCTCCCGACTGCTCACCCGGAACCCCGGAATTCCGTAGGCCTCGGCCAGCTTAACGTAATCCGGGTTAAAAAGGGCCACCGCCGAGTAGCGGTTGTTGTAAAAGAGCTGCTGCCACTGCCGGACCATGCCCAGGTAGCCGTTGTTGATGACGGCGATTTTGACGTCGATGCGGTTCTCGACGCAGGTGGCCAGCTCGTACATGGTCATCTGGAAGCCGCCGTCCCCCTCGATGGCCCAAACCACCGCGTCCGGGCGGGCCAGCTTTACCCCAATGGCCGCCGGCAGGGCGAAACCCATGGTGCCCAGGCCGCCCGAGGTGATAAAGCAGTTGGGCTTGTCCCGGCAGAAATACTGGGCCGCCCACATCTGGTGCTGCCCCACCCCGGTCGTAAAGTAAGCATTTTCCGGGGTGACCTCGTAGATGGTCTTGATAACGTACGTGGACCAGAGCCGGCCGTCGTCGGGGATATGAAGGGACGGGTAGCGCCGGCGCATCTCGTCCAGCCGATTGAGCCAGGGGGTACGGTTTCCGGGCTGAACGTATTTAATAAGGACCCGCAACACCTGCTTAACATCCCCGACGATGGGCACATCGCAGCGGACGTTTTTGCCGATCTCGGCCGGGTCGATGTCCACGTGGATAATTTTGGCCTTCGGGGCAAAATCCTTAAAGCGGCCCATGGCCCGGTCGTCGAACCGGATGCCGAGGCCGATGATCAGGTCGGCCTCGTTGGTGGCGACGTTTATATGGTACATCCCGTGCATCCCCATCATCCCCTGGTAAAGATAGTGGCTGGCGGGGAAGTTGGAGATGCCCAGGAGGGTATTAACCACGGGTATCTGGGCCTTCTCGGCCAGCTCCCGGAGCTCGGCGTAGGCCCCGGACAGGATAATGCCGTGGCCGGCGATGATGAGGGGCCGCTCCGACCGGTTAATCAGGTCGGCGGCCTTCCTGATCTGGGCGACGTGACCCTGGACCGTCGGCTGATAGCCGGGCAGGTCGATGCTTTCGGGGTAGTGGAATTCGGCCTCCTCCTGCAGAACGTCCCGGGGGATGTCCACCAGGACGACCCCGGGGCGGCCGGAGCCGGCGATGTAGAAGGCCTCCCGGATTACCCGGGGGATGTCGGCCGCATCCAGCACCAGGTAATTGTGCTTGGTAATCGGGAGCGTAATCCCGGTTACGTCCGTCTCCTGAAAGGCATCTTTGCCGATCATGGCCCGGGGAACCTGCCCGGTAATAACCACCATGGGAACCGAGTCCATCTGGGCGTTGACGATGGCCGTTACCAGGTTGGTGGCGCCGGGGCCCGAGGTGGCCACCGCAACCCCGACCTTGCCGCTGGCCCGGGCGTAGCCGTCGGCGGCATGGCCGGCCCCCTGCTCGTGGCGAACCAGGATATGCTTAATCTGCGGATACTCAGGAAGGTAATGATAAAAAGGCAGAATGGCCCCCCCAGGATAACCGAAGATTACCTCGACACCCTCTCGGACCAGACACTCGGCCAGGATTTGCGCTCCCCTTAACTTCATCGGACTCCGACCTCCCGTAAGGTTTAACAAAAAATCCCGTCCCCATCTCGGGACGGGATCCGTTGCTCCCGCGGTACCACCCGAGTTGACGCGGCGGCCGGGTGTGCACCGCGGGTAACAAAATAAGCTCACCCGAAGGGGCGAGCTTACTTGCTGCCGCGGTACCACCCTTCTTGGCGCCGGAACCGGCAAGGCCGGCCGCGCCCCCTCTGGCGCGTTAACGGGCGCACCCGTCCGGGCCTACTGGGGGTAAACAAACGAGGCGACCGGCAACGTCGCCTCGTCAACCCGTTCAGCCCGGCTGCTCAGGGGCGAGTTCGGGAGCGTGCTCTGCCGGGCTTTCACCTGGCCCCAGCTCGCTAGGAGAGCGCGGGCTTCCCTACTACTCCCCGTCGACGCAGTCGACTGTTCAACAAGTTCGCCCCTATAATACCACAATCCCCAAAGGCCGTCAAGGGCCGCCGGCCCTTTCTTCGCCCCCGGGATACCCGAAGGAGGCCCTCAGCCCCTGGATGAAACCCTGGACTTCCAGCGGGCTTACCCCAAACCGCCGTAGTACATGCCGGACCATCTCCAGGGCCACCTCAAGTTCGGCCAAGACCACCTCGTCGGCGCCAAGCCGCTCCAGTACGGCCCGGTCGGTTTCGCTGTGGGTCCGGGCCACGATGTTTACCCGCCGGTTGACCCGGCGGGCGTACTCCGCTACCCGCCGGGCCACCACCGGGTCCGAAACGGCCACGATGACCACCCTCGCCCGGGACAGACCCGCCAGACCCAGGCTATCCGGCCGACCGGCATCCCCGTAGATCGTCCGGATTCCCCGCCGGCGCAAGGCTTCCACCAGCCGCCGGTCCTGCTCGATAACCACGAAGGGGAAGCCCCGACGCAGTAGGGCTTGGGCAATGACCCGTCCCACCCGCCCGTAACCGCAGAGGATGGCGTGGCCCCGCAGCTCCCCGGCGGCTCCGTCTGCCGAACTCCCCAGCTCTTTCGCCCCGCCCGACAGCCGGGCAATTACCCCCCGGGCTGAGGCCCACCGCTCCACCAAGTCGGCTGCCCGAAAGAGAAAAGGATTAAGGCCCACCGCCAGCATGGTCGTTGCGATGAGCAGATTATACTCCCGGTCGGAAATGAGCCCAAGGGACACCCCAAGGCCCCCAAGGAGGAACGAAAACTCGCCAACCTGGCCCCGGGCCGCCCCGACGGTCAGGGCCGTTCGCAGGGAATAGCCCAAGGCTAACAGGATAATAACGGCCAGAAGAAGCTTGCCGAGGATAACCAGGCCCAGCAGGGCCGCCACCCGCCCGGGCTCCAGGAGCAAAACAGCCGGGTCGAAGAGCATGCCCACCGAAACAAAAAAGAGCACCGCAAAGGCGTCCCGAAAAGGCAGCGATTCGGCGGCCGCATGGTGGCTTACGTCCGACTCGCTTACGACTAGGCCGGCCACAAAGGCCCCCAGCGCCAGGGATAAGCCAAAAGCGGCGTGGGACACGAACGCCGTCCCTAAGGCGAGGGCCAGCACGGCCAGCGTGAAAAGCTCCCGGGAGCCCGTCCGGGCAACCTGTTCCAACAGCCAGGGCACCAGCTTGGCCCCAACAAAGAGCATCAGCGCCCCGAACGCCAGGGCCTTTAGCAGCCCCATGCCCACCGCCTGGGCCCACGCCGCCGGCTCAAGGGGACCCCGGCCGACCGCCAAGGATGATGCCAGTAGAAGGACGGCCAGGGTAAGCAGGTCCTCGGCCAATAACCATCCGATGGTCAGTCGGCCGGGCGTTGAGTCCACCAGGTTTCTTTCCATAAGGGCCCGCAGGCCCACGATGGTGCTGGACATGGCCACGGCAAAGCCCAGCACGAGGCCGCCTACCTCCGGCCAACCCCAGGCCCGGGCCAGGCCGAACCCGGCGAGGGTCAGAAGGGCGACCTGGACCGCGGTGGCCAGGGCCGCGGTTCGCCAGACCGGTAGCAGTTCCCGAACCGAGAACTGCACCCCGACCCCGAACATCAAGAGGACGATGCCGATATCGGCCAGTTGGGTGGCCAGCTCCGGGTCGGCGATGGGCCCGGGGGTAGACGGGCCGACAAGCATCCCGGCCAGAAGGTAGCCCAGCAGCGGCGGGAGGCCGAGGCGGGCGGCCAAGAAGCCCACAATAAAGGCCGCCCCCAGGGCGACGGCCAGGTTTTCGATCAGGTTTAGCTGGGCGGTCAAAATTGGTTTCCGGCCGGGCGTTAAGGGGCTACGGGATTGCTCAATTCGACACCGGCCCCGCAGTTCATGGGCGGCCGCGAATCCTTACCCCCCGTCCCAGTATACCCGCCCGGCCTGGGCTCGGGGCATTTGACCGGGATTTATTCCCGTGTATAGTATAAAATCGGGTGACCCGAAAACTGCGCAGGGGAGGTAAAAATGACCGATTGGCGGCAGTCCTACTGGGAACGGGTGCTCCGGAAGCCCTATTCGCGACGGAGGTTCCTTGCCGGCAGTGCGGTGGCGGCCTTAAGCCTCGGCCTCTGGTCCTGCGCCCCCCAGGCCGAGCAACAGCCTTCGGCCCCGGGCCAGCCGGCCGAAGAGAAACCCCGTTACGGCGGGGTGCTTACGGCCTGGACCGCGGCCGACCCCGCCAATTACGACGTCCACCAGAACTCCACCTATCAAGTCCTTCACCCCCTCGCCCCCTGCTTTAACCTCCTGGTCAAGTTTGACCCGATGGACCCCAACAAGGTCGTGGGCGACCTGGCCGAGCGGTGGGAGATAAGCCCCGACGGCAAAATCTATACGTTTTATTTAAAGCGGGGGGTCAAGTTCCACCACGGCAAGCCCTTCAAAGCCGAAGATATTAAGGCCAACTTCGAGCGGATCGCCAACCCGCCCCGGGGCATGGTCAGCCCCCGGAAAGGGGTCTTCCAGGTTATCGACGCCATCGAGACCCCCGATGATTACACCGTCAAGTTCATCCTTAAGCGGCCGAATCCCTCCCTCCTCACCAACATCGCCCAGGGCTGGAACGTCATTTACCCCAAGGACCTCCTTGAGTCCCGGCCCGACATGAAGACGACGGTCATCGGGACCGGGCCGTTTAAGTTCAAGGAGCACATCCGGGGCGTCAGCATCGAGCTGGTTAAAAACACCGAATACCACGTGGAGGGTCGGCCTTACCTGGACGGCATTAAATATTTCATTATCCCCGACCCGAACACGGCCCTTTCGGCCTTCATCTCGGGTCAGCTCCTCATGTACCGGCCGAGCCTTCAGGCCGACGCCGACGAGGCCAAGCGCCAGCTTGGGGATAAAATCGTCATCCAGAAAGTCCAGGGTTATCTCTTTGATACCGTTAACATGAACGCCCAGCGGGCCCCCTGGAACGACGAGCGGGTTCGGCTGGCCGTCTCCATGGCCATCGACCGGCCGGCGGCCATCGCCGTCCTGGCCCAGGGGGAGGGGACCGTCGGGGGCTACATGCCGGCGGGCGGCCGGTGGGAGCTTCCCAAAGACGAACTCCAAAAGGTTCCCGGCTACCGGCCGAACAAGGCCCAGGAGATCGAGGAGGCCAAGCGCCTCCTGGCCCAGGCCGGGTACCCTAACGGCTTTAAGACGACCCTGCTGACCCGCAAGGGCGCCGAGTTCGAGCCCCTTTCGGTCTTTCTTAAGGACCAGCTGGCCAAAATCGGCATCGACGCCACCTTGGACGTCCAGGAGACCGGGACCGCCTTCGACCGGCTCAACCGCCGGGACTTCGACATGGCCCCGTGGGTCCACGCCATCGCCGTGGACGACCCCGATGCCGTCTACGCCGAGTTTTATCTTTGCAACGCCGAGCGCAACTACTCCAACGTCTGCGTCCCGGAGGTGGACCAGCTCTTCGACCGGCAGTCGCAGACGATGGACCCCAACGAGCGGCGGCAGTTGGTCTGGGAAATGGAAAAGCGGGCCCTGGTCGGTAACGCCAAAATCGTCGTCGACTGGCGGTTCGAGCGGACCATCCACTGGGCCAAGGTCCGCAACTACAAGCGGCACCCGAGCCTTTACAATAACTTCGACTTCCAGGACGTCTGGCTGGCCGAAGCCTGACCCGGGGACCCAAGGCATGGCTGTCGGGGCCCACGGCCGTAGGCCCCGACAGCATTATCTGCCGGCGGTCCCAAACCCAACCGCCGGGCTGGTCAGGCCGCAACTTGACCGGGGGGCTGAGCCGTAGGCTAAACTTTCGTGTGAGCATCCCGGGGCCGCTGGGCAATTCCCTTCGCCGACGGCTGGCCAACGTCTACTACGGGTGGTGGATTATCGCCGCCGGCAGCGTCATCCACGCCATCGGGGCCCTTTACTACTACGGCTTTACCGTCTTCTTCCTGCCGGTGGCCGCCGACCTTGGCCTTAACCGGGCCGCCACTTCCCTTATCTTCTCCCTCGCCCGCCTGGAAGGGAGCATCGACGGGCCCATCGTCGGCCTGCTTATTGACCGCCTCGGACCCCGCCGGATGGTGGCCCTCGGGGGCGCCCTGACCGGCCTGGGCTTTATCATCCTCTCCCAGGTCGACGACTTCTGGGCGTTTCTGCTCGTTTATATGGGCCTAATCGCCGTTGGGTTCGATCTGGGGTTCTTTCAGTCGATGCTGGCCGCGGCCAACCAGTGGTTCGTCCGGTACCGGACCACGGCGATGAGCCTGCTGACGGCCTCCTTCCGCCTGGGTGGGGCGATCCTGGTGCCCCTGATATCCACGGTGGTCCTGACCTACGGCTGGCGGGTCGGGGCCGTCGTCTGCGGCCTCGTTATTCTGGCCTTTGTGGTTCCCCTCTCCCGGGTCGTCCGCCGTTCCCCCGAGGAGATGGGCCTGCTGCCCGACGGCCGAAAGGGTCCGGCCTTGGCCGACCCGGGCAGACCCCCGGCCTGGGACCGGTCCGGGGACTTCACGGCCCGGCAGGCCTTCCGGACCACCGCCTACTGGCTCATCGCGGTGGCCACCGCCCTACGCCTCGGGGTCTATTCGGGCCTCGGGGTCCATTTTGTGCCCATCTTCGTGTGGAAGGGCCTCCCCGAGCAGGCCGCGGCCAACCTGGTGGGGCTCATGGCTTTCCTGGCCATCCCGGCCGGCCTCACCCTCGGCTGGCTTGGGGACCGGGTCAAGAAGACCTACATCCTGGCGGGGGGCACCGCCTGCCAGGCGCTGGCCATGCTCCTTTTAGCCCTTTTAGAGACGCCCCTGGCCCCCCTGGTTTTCGTCCTGGTTTACGCCGCCAGCGAAAGCGTTGGGGCCGTCAACTGGTCCCTTATCGGGGAGTTTTTCGGCCGGCGCAGTTACGCCACCCTGCGGGGCGTGGTTAACTCCATCTGCAGTATCGGGGTGCTGGCCCCCGTCTTCGCCGGCTGGGTCTTCGACCAGACCCGGTCCTACCAGCCGGCTTTAATCGGCTTCGCCCTGATGTCTTTCTTGGCGGCCTTACTTTATGTCAACGTCCGGCGCCCCCAGGCGCCGGGTCCGGTCCCAAAGCATGCGTATTTTCCCGGGAGGTAAAAAATGGACGTGGCCCTGGATTTTAGATACGTTAGCCCGGCCGTCCGGGTTTTTGCCGGCCGGGACGCCCTCGCCCAGCTTCCCCGGGAGGTCGGCCGGCTAGGGGCCGGCCGGGTGATGGTGGTGTGCGCCCCGAGCGTGGCCCGCCAGCAGACCCTCTTAAAGCGCATTGAATCCCTCCTGGGGGGTGCCCTGGTCGCCGTCTTCGACGGCGTCAGGAAAGAATCGCCCTTGCCGGCGGTGGAGGCCGGGGTGGGGTTGGCCCGGCGGGCCAACCCCGACGCCATCCTGGCCGTCGGGGGCGGAAGCACCGTGGTTACCGCCCGGGCGATAACCATCCTGCTGGCCGAAGGAAGGCCGGCCCACGAGCTTGCCACCCAATATCCGCCGGGCCAGCCGCCGGTCAGCCCCCGCCTGGAGCGGCCCAAGCTTCCCAACCTGGTGGTCCCCACCACCCCGAATACGGCCGTGAACCGGGCCGGAGCCGCCGTCCTGGACCCCGAAACCCGCCACCGCCTGGAACTCTTCGACCCGAAGACCCGGCCGGCGGCGGTCTTTCTGGACGCCGAGGCCCTCCTGAGCCCGCCCCCGGAGGTCTCGGCCCGGGCGGCGGTGGCGGCCTTCGCCGGGGCCGTCGCCGCCTTTGTCTCCCGGCCCCTAAACCCGTTTGCCTTCGCCGACCTCCGCACCGCCCTCGAGCTTTTAAAGGACGCCATCCCGGCCATACTGGGACGGCCGGGGGAGGTGGGGCCGCGGCTGGGGGCGGCCTGCGCCGCCCTCCTTTCCAACCGGGCCGCCGACGCCCTGGCCGGGGGCGGGGGTGGGGTGGTCTCGGCCCTGGTCCACCAGCTTCAGAGCCGCTACGACCACGTCGACCAGGGAACGGCCTCGGCGGTGCTGCTGGTGCCGGGCCTGCGGTTTAACCGCCCGGTAACCCTTGAGGCCCAGCTCCGACTGGCCCCCATCCTGGGGGCCGAGCCGTCGGCCGACGGCTTAGACGGCTGGGTCGACGGGTTCTTGGGCCGGCTCGGCTTTCCCCGCCGCCTCCGGGAGCTGGGGATTCCGGCGGAAGACCTGCCGGCCCTGGCCGAGGCGGCCCGGCACGATTTCTTCCTTCAGGGCAACCCCCGCCGGGTGGAAGGTCCGGCCGAACTGCTGGACCTGCTCCGGGCCGCCTGGTGATTTGACCCGAAGCCGAGGGGGCTGTTAGACTGGTCCGGAATTCGACCGTGCCGGAGTGAACCGATGGATTTCGAGCTTAAGTACTCGCCCGAACAGGAAGCCTTTCGCCAGGAGGTCCGGGCCTTCCTCGAGGCCCACATTCCCCCCGACCTTGAGGAGCCGGTGGACCCGGCCGACCTTTCTTACGAGCAGTATCTTATGCGCCGGGAGCTGGGCCGCAAGCTGGGGGAGCGGGGCTGGCTCTTCCCCACCTTCCCGAAGGAGTACGGCGGCGGGGGCCTGCCCATGGAACTGGCCGTTATCATCGAAGAGGAGCTGGACCGCTACGGCCTTTCCCTGCCCCCCTTTTACAATACCGGCGGCACCCTGGGGGCGCCCTGCATCCTGGTCTGGGGAACCGAGGAGCAAAAACGGTATTTTCTGCCGCCTATTCTTAGGGGCGAGGTGCGGGTCTGGCAGCTTCTCACCGAACCCGGGGCCGGCTCGGACCTGGCGGGGGTTAAGACCCTGGCCGTCCGGGACGGGGACCACTACGTCATCAACGGGCAGAAGACCTTCGTCGGCAGCCTGCACGGGGCCGACTGGCTCTGGACCATCGTCTGCACCGACCCGAACGGCCGCCGCCACGAGAACCTGAGCTGGTTTATGATCCCGGCCGACCTCCCTGGCATCTCAATGACGCCCCTCGACCTGCTCATGGCCGGGGGTGAGGGCGGGGCCTCGCCCGGGGCCAAATACACCGTGTACTTCGACAACGTTCGGGTCCCGGCCTTTAACCTCATCGGGGGCGAGAACAACGGCTGGAAGGTGGCCACAACCCACCTGGAGCTGGAGCACGGGGGCGCCGGCAGTATCCGGCGCAACCGCATCGTCGACCGGCTCATCGAATACTGTAAGACCACCTACCGCAACGGCCGGCCCCTCAGCCAGGACCCCGACGTTCGGGACCTGCTGGTGGAGTGCTACATCGACGCCGAAATCGGCCGCCTTTTTAACCTGCGCAACTACTGGCTCCGGCACACCCGCCGGCCCCGGACCTACGAGGGCCCCCAGGCCTCCCTCCACCGGAAGGTCTCGGGCCTGCGCATCGCCGAGGCCATCGTAAAGGCCCTGGGTCCCTACGCCCTCACCAACGACCCGACCTGGGACCCGTCCGGCGGTCACCTGGAGGTTTTTCACCGGGCCAGCATCGTGGCAACCCATCCGGGCGGCACCATCGAAATCCAGAAGGTGATCATGGCCCGGCGGATTGGCATCGGCCGGGCCGTCCGGGAAGAAGCCGGCACCGTCGTCTGAGGAGCAAACCCATGGACCTTGCCTTAACCGAACCGCAGGAGATGCTTAAAGCCACCGCCCGGGCCTTCCTGGAGCGGGAGTGCCCCCGCCAGCTCCTCCTCGAGCTGGACCGAACGGAAACGGGAATGTCCCCCGAGCTGTGGGGGAAGCTGGCCCGGATGGGGTGGCTGGGGCTGGCCATTCCGGCCGAGTACGGGGGCGAGGGGGCCGGCCTGCTGGACACGGCCGTGGTCTACGAACAGCTGGGCCGGGGCCCCCTGGGCGGGCCCCACTTCAGCTCGGCGGTCCTGGGCGCCCTGGTCGTCCTCGAGTGCGGGACCGAAGACCAGCGGCGGGAGGTTCTGCCCCGGGTCGCCTCGGGCGAGCAGATTCTTGCCCTGGCCTACACCGAGCCCGACTACGGCTGGGGGCCTGAATCGGTCAAGCTGACGGCCCGCCGGGACGGCCCTGACTACATCCTGGAAGGGGTTAAGCTCTTCGTCCACGACGGCGCGGCCGCAACCCACCTGCTGTGGGTAGCCCGCACCGGCCAGGGGCCCGACCCGGCCTCGGGCCTTACGGTCTTTCTGGTGGACCGGGCTGAGCCCGGGGTCGCCGTAAGGACCCTGCCGGGGTTCATGGCGGGGTTATGCGAGGTGCGGTTTGAGGCCGTCCGGGTCCCCCGGCGGGCCGTCCTGGGGGAGGCCGGGACCGCCTGGCTGGGATTGAGCCGGGCTTTCTTGCGGGCCATTCCGGTGCTCTGCGCCTATAAGGTGGGGGCGACCGAGGCCGTTTTCGAGCTGGCCGTAAACTACAGCCAGACCCGGGTCCAGTTCGGACAGCCCATCGGCCGGTTCCAGCGGGTCCAGGACCACATCATCGACATCGTAAACCACCTGGACGCCGCCCGCTGGACGACCTATGAGGCCATCTGGAAACTCGAGACGGAACGGCCGGCGGCGGCCTCGGTCCACCTGGCCAAGGCCGTGGCCAGCGAGGGCTTCTACCGGGCGTGCAACTCCTGCCACGAGGTCCACGCCGGCATTGGGGTCGTCCGCAATTACGGCCTGGTGCTCTACACCAGGGCTTCCCGGAGCCTTTACAACTACCTGGGCGACCCCAGATTCCACAAGCGGCGGCTGGCCGACGCCTTGGGGCTTTAACGGGCCCTAGCGGCCGATAAATTTGGGGGGCCGCTTTTCTAAGAAAGCCTGGACGCCCTCCCGGTGGTCGTGGGTGTCCCGGGCGATCTCCTGAATCACCCCGGCCACCCGCATGCTCTCCTCAAAGGTGGTGTGGAGGGAGTAATGGACCAGCCACTTGATAAGGCCCATCGCGTAGGTGGGCCCGGCGGCCAGCCGCTTGGCGAGTCCCAGGGCCTCTTCCATGAGCCGCTCGTGGGGCACCACCCGGCTCACCAGGCCGATGCGGAGGGCGGTTTCGGGGTCGATAATATCGCCGGTGTACTGCATGTAAAAGGTGTGGGTGAGGCCGACCATCCGGGGAAGCTGCCAGCAGCTGCCGTCGGCGGGGATCAGACCCCGCTGGATGAAGGTTTCCGAAAGGCCGGCCCGCTCCGAGGCGATGCGGATGTCGCAGGAGAGGGCAACGCCCAGACCGAGGCCCATCGCGTAGCCGTTGATGGCCGCGATGGAAGGCTTCTGAAGCCGGTGGAGGCGGACGGGCAGGTTTCGGACGTCGTAAAAGCCCGGGCTTTCGGCCGGGGTCTCTTTGAGGCGCCGCTCAATTTCGTCCCAGGGTTTTGCCGCCAGCTCCGGCCGGCCCCGGACCGCCTCCCGCTCGGCCACCGTCTGGGCCATCCCCCGGACATTGGCCCCGGAGCAGAAGGCGGGGTCCCGGCCGGTAATCACCAGGCAGCGCAGATTCGGGTCGGACTCGAACCGGTCCAGCTCGGCCCTGATTTCGGCATACATATCCGGGCCGATGGCGTTGCGGGTTTTAGGGTCATCCAGGGTAATGACCAGCACGCCGTCATGCTCTTCAACCTGGATAAGCTGGTGGGCCACGGTGTTCCCTCCTTTCAGCGGGGTGATGCCGCAAGCAGGATAAGGGCCACAAATCCCACCTGTCAAGCCGATTGAGCCCACAGGCAAGGATTTCCAGGTATCCATGATAAGCTTACATACAATCCATAGTCTGGCTGTATGGGCCCACGGCCGTGCGCCCCTACCGGGCGGTTGGCCGCAGCCTTGCAGGTATTTCCAAAGGGTCCGGTGCCTAAAAAAAGCCCTGGCCCACAGGCAGGGGGGCTTCCCGGGCCCTCAAAGGCATCAAGCCGACGGCCTGGGATTCGGAGCTGTGGGATATTGCCGACTGGTACCGGGAAGCTTAAGATTCCGAGCCGGGGGCCTGGTTCCACCGGGCCCGGTACTCGGCCAGGAAGGCGTCGCTGGGCGGGTACGCCTCGGAAAGGGGCGTGCCCGCCCCTACCCGCTCCCGAATGTAAGCCTCCAGCCGCTCCTGCTCGGCCGCCAGCTCCGCCACCTGGCGGGCCAGCGCCCGGGGAATGACGATAACCCCATCCCCGTCCCCGACCAGGACGTCCCCGGGGAGCACCAGCACCCCGGCGCACCGGACCGGGATATTCACGTCCCAGGCCCGCAGGCGGGTGTAGCTGGCGCCGGCGTGGGCGCACCGGGCAAAGCACGGGATTTCCAGCCCGGCTATGGCCGGGGTATCCCTTAAGGCCCCGTCTACCACGACCCCGTGGCCGCCCCGGTAGGCGATGCGGGTAATTAAGATATCGCCCAGGGTCCCGGCGGTGCAGTCGCCCCCGGCGTCGATGACCATGACGTCCCCGGGCCGGACCATCTCGATGGCTACCCGCTGGGGGTAGGCGGGCATCTCCTCCCGGGTGGGGGGCGGAAAATCCTCCCGGGCCGGCAGGTAGCGGACGGTGAGGGCCTGGCCCACCAGGTGCCGGCCGCGGCTGAAGGGCCGCAGGCCGGCCATAAACACCCGGGTGTAGCCGAGGCGGTAAAGGACCGTGTGCAGGGTGGCGGTGCTTACCCCCCTGAGCAGTTCGAAAACGGCCGGGTCGACCCTTTCGACGGCTTCGCCGCTCATTTCGGCCCTTTAAGGTGCTTTTCTAAGAATCGGGCCACGGTTTCGTACATCCGGATTTTATTCGGTAGCCTCACGACCCCGTGGCCCTCGTCTTCGAAGATTAAAAGCTCGACCGGCCGGCCCAGCTCCCGCAAACGGGCCACGACCTGTTCCGCCTCGCCGACCGGAACCCGGGGATCGTTCCGGCCGTGGACGACCAAAAGGGGCGCCCTGATCCGGTCCGCCCGGTGGATGGGGGATAGGGTCCGCAGCAGCTCCCGGTCGTGCTCGAGGCTGCCGTATTCGGCTTCCCGCAACTTCCGCCGCCAGGGCCCGGTATTCTCGAGAAAAGTCTCCAGGTTGGCGATGCCCACGATGTCGATGCCGGCCGCCCAAAGGTCCGGGTAATCGGCAAGGGCCGAGAGGACCATAAAGCCCCCGTAGCTGGCGCCCATCACCGCCGTGGCCTTGGGGTCGGCCAGGCCCGCCTCTTGCAGGGCCCTTACCCCCTCGGCCAGGTCCCGGACGGCGTTGGGCCGAAGCTCCCGGTCGTCCAGGTGGGTGAAGCTTTTGCCGAAGCCGGTGCTCCCCCGGACGTTGGGGGTGTAAACCAGGTAGCCGGCCCGGACGAAGTAGGCGATGACGGGGTTGAAGCCGGGCCGGGCCTGGGATTCGGGCCCCCCGTGGACGATGACCAGGGTGGGCCAGCCCCCCGGGGGCGGGGCCGGGGCCGGTTTATAAAGCCAGCCCTGGATGGGCAGGCCGTCAAAGCTGTGAAAGTGCCACGACTCCGGCTCGGGGGTTTCCGTCAGGTCCACCCAGAGCCGGGGGCTCCAGGTGAGGCGGGTGACGTCCCTTTCCGGGGCCCAGAGCCAGATGTCCGGGTTAAAATGGGGGCCGCCAAAGCTGTAGGCTACCCGGGACTCGTCGGGGTGCCACTCCAGGCTCAGCACCACCCCCAGGGGCAGGTGGGCTTCGGCCGGGCGGTCCAACTCCGGCAAGGGGTAAGTAAACAGGCGGGACCGACCCCCCTCGTTGACCACCAGGGCGGCCGTGCAGCCGTCGGGGGAGACGGCCAGCTGTTCGACGTCCCAGTCGAATTCCCGGGGGACCGAAAGCCGGCCCGTCTCCAGGCTTATGCGGACGGGCCGGAGGAACTCCGAATCCAGGTCGCTTAAGGCCCAGACGTCCGCATCCCCCTGGGAGCCGAACTGGGCCGCCAGATACCGGGCCGGCGGCCCGGAGGTGAGCTTGCGCCGGCTCCGGTCGGAAACGTCCACCAGCCAGAGGTCCTGGGCCGACGGCGAATGGTACTCGGTTACCAGCAGGTAGCGGCCGTCCGCCGACCAGTCCTGGACGTAGAGGGTGGCGTCGGCCTGCCAGACCCGCCGCCACTCCCCCTGCAGGTTGCCCACGTAGACGTCGAAGTAAGCCGGGTTGCGGCCGTTGGCCGAAATGGCCAGGAGCTGGCCGTCCGGGGCCCAGGCCCCGAACTCGTGGATGGCTTCCGGGTTGCGGGTAAGGGGCAGGACCCGGCCCTGACGCCGCAGGTAAAGCTGCCAGCGTTCGTTCCCGCCGGCATCCAGGGCAAAGACCAGGTGGTCCCCTTCGGGGGCGTATTTGGCCAAGCCCACCCGCTCCCCGAAGTAGCTTACCTGGTCGGGGCGCAACTCCCCAAGCCGCAGGGCCCACAGCTCCGGCACGCCCGATACATCGGTAACGTAGGCCATAACCTGCCCGTTTGGGGAAAAGGTGGGCAGGTCGGCGGACCGGATGGCCAGGAAGCGGCGGATATCCTCCACAGGTCGCACCCCTTTCAGCGCTTAAATGTCGCCCGGTGAGTATAAGGCGGATGGGGCCGGGGCCGCAACCCGCCCCGATTGCCAACGGCCCGCCGGATCGGTCAGAATCTTTTTAAACGCCCGTTGGGGGGAAGAGCCGATGGTAAGCCGGAAATTTATCGCCACGGCAAGCTTGGCGGCCGCGGCCGCCGTCGCCCTGGAGCTCTGGCGTCAGCGGCCGGGGGCCAGCCTTGAAGGGCAGGTGGCCCTCATAACGGGGGGAAGCCGGGGGCTGGGCTTTCTGCTGGCCCGGGAGTTTGCCCGGGAAGGCTGCCGGGTGGCCATTTGCGCCCGGGACGAGGGGGAGCTGGCCCGGGCAAAGGTGAGGCTGGAGGCCGAGGGGGCCGAGGTTCTGGCTGTCCCCTGCGATATCTCCGACCGCTCCCAGGTCGAAAACCTGGTAAGCCGGGTCAACGACCGCTTCGGCCGGGTCGATATCGTCGTCAATAACGCCGGCATTATCCAGGTGGGGCCGGTGGTGACGATGACCGTAGAGGACTTCGAAGACGCCCTGGGGGTTATCTTCTGGGGGCCGGTCTACCTTACCCTGGCGGTCCTGCCCCAGATGGTCCGGCGCCGCCAGGGCCGCATCGTCAACATCACCTCCATCGGGGGCAAGGTGGCCCTGCCCCAGTCGCTCCCTTATACCTGCGCCAAGTTCGCCCTGGTGGGGTTCTCCGAGGGCCTCCGGGCCGAGGCGGGCCGGTACGGCATCAAGGTCACCACCGTGGTGCCCTGGTTTACCCGGACCGGCTCCCACGTAAACGCCCTCTTTAAAGGCCCGGCCGCCCGGCTTTACCCCCTGTTTGCCCTGGCCGCAACGTTGCCCGGGCTGGCGCTGAGCCCCGAGGCCGTGGCCCGGCGGGTGGTTCTGGCCACCCGCCGGGGGGAGGCCGAGGTGATCCTGGGCCTCCCGGGCAATCTGCTGGCCCGGATGTACGGCCTTGCGCCCGGCCTTATGGCCGACCTTCTCGGCCTGGCGAATCGGCTCCTTCCGGGGGATGCGGGGGCCGGGGTTGAGGCCGTCCGGGGAATGGAGCTGGAGGCCGGCCTCCGGTCGCCCCTGCTAAGGCTGGCCACGAGGTTCGGCCGGGGCCCCGCCCGTCGCCTCCTCGAATACCCGGGACCGTTGACGCCGTTTGACAGGCCGGAGGTCCGCTCCCCATAATGGCTGCGGAGGGCGCCCGAAATGGCCGAATTCCCCACCCCGGACCAGATTCGACAACTGGCCCGCAGCCTGGAGGGGCCCCTGGTCGATTTTTGCCGCCGGCTGGTTCAAACCCCAAGCCCCTCCGGGGACGAGGGCCGGGTTGCGGACCTGGTTGAGGCCGAGCTTAAAGCCTTAGGCTACGACGAGGTGTGGCGGGATAAGGCCGGGAACGTCCTGGGGGTTATCCGGGGCGAAGGCGGGCCCACCGTCATGTTCAACGCCCACATGGACCACGTGGACCCCGGCAACCCCGAACGGTGGCCCCACCCGCCCTTCGGCGGGGTCATCGCCGAAGGCTACCTGTGGGGCCGGGGCGCCTGCGACACCAAGGCCGCCCTGGCGGCCCAGGTCTACGCCGGCGGGGCCTTAAAGCGGGCCGGCCTTCGGCCGCCGGGGAACCTTTACGTGGCGGCCGTCGTGATGGAGGAGGTTGGGGGGGCCGGAAGCCGGCTCCTGGCCGCCAACTTCCGCCCGGAAGTCGGGGTCTTCGGGGAGCCTTCCGGCAACCGGCTGGCCCTGGGCCACCGGGGCCGGCTGGAGCTGGCCGTGCGGGTGGTGGGCCGGTCGGCCCACGCCTCCGCCCCCGAACTGGCCGTAAACCCCCACTTCAGCCTGGCCCGGTTTATCTTAAGCCTCCCCAAGGTGGAGCGGGCCTCCCACCCGGTCTTCGGCGCCTCCTCCTGCGCCCCCACCCTCTACACCACCGATACCGCCAGCACCAACGTCATCCCCGGGGAGGCCACCTTATTCCTCGACTGGCGGAACGTGCCGGGGGAGCGGGCCGAGGCCGTCATCGGCCGGCTCCAGAAACTGCTGGCCGAAAGCCTCGACCCCGGGGCCGCCGGAAGCGTCCGACTGCTGGAGGTCCGGCAGAAGACCTACACCGGCCTCGGGGTAAGCTTCCCCGACGAGATGCCCGACTTCGAGACCCCGGCCGACAACCCCTACGCCCAACGGGCCCTCAAGGTGCTGGGCGGCCTCTTCCCGGACCGGGCCGCCCCCTACTACTGGCGGTTCGCCACCGACGCCGGTCACTTCGCCCGGGTCGGGACGGTCGCCCTCGGGTTTGCCCCCGGCGACGACGCCCTGCCCCACACCTACGAGGAGCGGGTGGGACTGCGGGAGCTGGTTGACGGCCTGGCCGGCTACATCGGCCTGGCCCTCGCCCTGGGCGGGGAGGGCGGGTGAGCCTTAACGGCCGGGCCTTCCGGGCCATCCTTTTCGACTTCTACGACACCCTGGCCTACCTGGATGCCCGGAAGGCCGACCCGTTAAGGCGCCGGGCGGCCGAAATCCTGGGGCTTCCCCCCGAGGCCTACTTTGAAGCCTGGGGGCGGCACATCGACGCCTTTATGACCGGACAGGTCCGGTCCACCGCCGAGCTGGTCCGGCGGGTCCTGGCCGACCTGGGCCGGGAGGCCCCGCCCGGGGCGGTGGCCGAGGCGGCCCGGCTGGAGGAGCTGGCCCGGCGGCGGGGGGTGCGCCTCTATTCCGGGGCGAGGGCGGTTTTGCGGGCCCTGCGGGGGCGGGGCTACCGGCTCGGCCTGGTGAGCAACGTTTCCCCCCTCGCCGCCCAGCCCATCGACCGGCTGGGCCTCAGGGAGCTGTTTGACGCGGCGGTCCTCTCCTGCGAGGTCGGCCTGCTCAAACCGGACCCGGCCATCTTCGAACTCGCCCTAAAGGGGCTTGGGGTCGGGCCGGCCGAGGCCGCCTTCGTCGCCGACGGCGGCTTTGGGGAGCTGGACGCGGCCGCCGCCCTGGGTCTCTTTACCGTCCGGGCAAACCTTCCCTGTCAGCGGCCCGATTACGGCTCGAGCCGCCGCTGGGACCGGGAAATCAGGGAACTGCGGGAGCTTCTTGACCTCTTCCCCGGGTCACGTAGTAGGTCCCAAGACCCTTGGCCACCAGCTCTCCGTCGTTGAAAACCTCCGCCTCGAGGAAGACCACCCGGTTTCCCCGGCGCAGAACCCGGGACTCACACACCAGCCGCCCGGACCGGACGGCCCGCAGGTAGGTTATCGTAAGCTCGATGGTCGAGCAGACCTCATCGGGGTCCATAACGGTGTGGACGGCCGCGGCCGTGCCCGTATCCACCAGGCTGAAGATGACCCCGCCGTGGACCACCCCACCCCGGTGGTTGAAGAACCAGGGCTCCACTTCCAGCTCGCACCGGGCAAAGCCCTCCCCCTTCCCGGTAACCCGAATCCCCAGCCGGCCCACAAAAGTATCCGGCTGGGGGTTCTCGTGGGGAAAGGGTTTCGGCACCGGGCGTCCCCCTCTTTAAAAAAGATTTAAGGCCCGCAAGATCGCCCCACGGTCGGGAAAACCGGGGGCCCGGTAGACCTCCCGGCCGGTAGGGTCAAAGACCAAAAATGTCGGCACCACCTCCAGGTTCCACCGGGAAAAAAGCTCCCGCCCGGCCGGCTCGGCCACGTTCACCCGGAGAACCTGGGCCCGGCCGGCCAGCTCCCGTTCCAGCCCGTCCACGACGGGCTTCACCGTAAGGCACATCAGTCAGTAGTCGGAGTAAACCTCGACCAGGGTGGGCCGGCCGGACCTGAGCCGGCCCCCAATTTCGGCGGCCGTGAGCCGGCCGGCGCCGGTCCGCATCAGCCGCTGATAGGCGGCCAGCAGAAGGAGCAGTCCGGCCGGGACCAGCACCCGGACCGGGGTCGGCCCGGCCACCAGGTTGGCAAAAACGCCGATGCCGGCGACGAGCCCGGCCGCCCAGAGGAAAGAATAGCGGTTTAAGGCCGACCTCACGGCCTTCAGCCTGCGGCGCTCAACTTAAGCGCCCGCTCCCAGGCCTCCCGCACCGGCGGGTAGTGCTCGGCGAAGGCCCGGAGCAGGCCGAAGCACCCGGCCAGCATCATATCCCCGTGGGGGACCGCAAAATACGGCCGCAGCCGGGAGCCCCGAAGCACGCCCCGCCGGGGCCCGGTAACGGCCACCAGGGTCTCCTCGGGCCGGCGCCGGGGCGGCTCGAAAACCAGGGCCCCGTGGCCCATGTCGGCAAAGACCTCGTCGTTGGTCACCGTCCCGGCCGCCAGCTTTTCTAAGTAGGCCTCCAGTTTCGGCCGGTCCAGCTCCCCGGTGTGGTGCTCGAACAGCCCCAGCACCTCCCCGTCCCGCAGGTAAAAGGCCAGGGTGTGGAAGTTGCCCACGTTCACCACCAGCCGCTCCGAAGGGGCCCTTACCCGCTCGTCCTCCAGGGCGCCCAGAATGGCGGCCGGGCCGGTATCCATCACCAGCAGGGGCTGGGGCCCGGCGAAGGAGTCGGCCACGGCCCAGAGCCGGGTGAGAAACTCGGGGATGTGGGGCTTAAGATAGGCAAACCCGCTTAGGCTGCCGGCTTCCTGGAGCCGGCGGGCCAGGTACTCAAACCTGAAGCGGCGGTCGCTGTAACCGGGCGGGGCGGCCCCGTGGTCGAAGACGGCCACGGCCACGGCGTCGGGCTCGGCCTCCACCCCAAAGGGGCGCAGGGCCGCCAGAATCTCCGGGTAGTAAAAGTCCCGAAGCTCGATGGGCAGCGCCCCTTCGGGGACTTCGGCCTCGTCGGTCACCAGCCGGATGCCCATTCGCTCCACGGCGGCCAGGTCGTCGTCGAAGGTCTGGGCCGCCGCCGGGGTGGCGTAAACGGGGAAGCCCGCCCGGATGTGGTCCAGCGCCGCCCAGTGGCAGGGGCCGCCGCCCATCATCCGGCCCGTAAGGAAGACCGGCCGCCCGGCCCGGGTCGCCTGCCGGATGCGCCCGGCGACGATTACCGTGGGCGAGGGCAGAATAAGCTGGATGGCGTTTTCGATAGGCTGCTCCGAGTCGAGCAGTAGAATATCCTGGGTACCGGTTCCGACGTCGACGGCCAGAATCCGCATTGGGCTCCCCCGCCTCCATTTTGGCATAGGCGGGACGGCCTTAACAAGGGCTTACTGCTTCATCCAGGGGTCGAGGGCATCCCGCAGGCCGTCGCCAAAGAAATTGTAGCTTAGAACCGTCAAGGAGAGGGCGGCCGCCGGGAAGAGGAGCAGGTGGGGATAGGCCCGCATCGCCCGGTAGCCGTCCAGGATCATAAGCCCCCACGACGGCATCGGGGGCTTTACCCCCAGGCCGATGAAGCTTAGGGCCGCCTCCACCAGAATAGCGTTGGGAATGCCGAAGGTTACGGCCACAATGATGGGGGCCAGGGTGTTGGGCACCAGGTGGACCCGAATGATCCGGAAGTGGCCGGCGCCGACGGCCCGGGCGGCTTCGACGAACTCCCGCTCCTTCAAGGAGAGGATCTGACCCCGGACCAGGCGGGCCACCGTAAGCCAGCTGGTAAGCCCCAGGGCGATAAAGACTCCCAGCAGGCCCCCGAAAAGGTCGTCGGCCCGGGCCATAAGCCAGAGGAGGCCGCTCACATTCTCCCGGCCGGTCACGGCCCGCAGGGTGGTCATCACGATGATGATCAAAAGCAGGTCGGGGAACGAGTACATGATGTCCACAATGCGCATCAAAAGCTGGTCGATTTTGCCCCCGAAGTAGCCGGCGATGGCCCCGACGGGCACCCCGATAACGACGATGATGGCCTGGACGATGAACCCGACGGCCATGGAAACCCGGGCCCCGTAGATCAGGCGGCTTAAGACGTCCCGGCCGAGGTGGTCCGTTCCGAAGGGGTGCTCCCAGCTGGGCGGCTGGAACTGGTTGGTGATGTCCTGCTGCCAGTAGGGATATGGGGCAATCAGGTCGGCAAAGACGGCCACCAGCAACATAAAGCCGATAAAGGCCATGCCGACGACGGCGGCCCGGTTTCGAAGGAGCCGACGCCAGGCGTCGGCCCAGAGGCTGGTCGGACCCCTGGCCGGCAGGACCGCTTCGGGGGCCGCCGACCCGGGCCGGGATGGGGTCTGGGCAGTCATGGTCGTCTTAACCTCCGTTCCGGCTACTGGTAGCGGATCCTCGGGTCGAGGAAGCCGTAAGCCAGGTCGACGATGAGATTCATCACGGCGATCACGGTGGCGAAGAGCAGGGAGACGCCCATCAGCACCGGGTAATCCCGGTTGCTCACGCTGGTCACGAAATACTGGCCGATTCCCGGAATCGAAAAGATAAACTCCACGTAAAACGATCCGGTGACCACCACGGCCAGAATCACCCCGGCCACGGTTATCACCGGAATCAGCGCATTCTTCAGGGCATGGCGGACGATGATAACCCCCTCCGGCAGGCCCTTGGCCCGGGCCGTCCGGATGTAGTCGGCCCGGATTACCTCCAGCATCGACGACCGGGTGTAGCGGGCGAGCACGGCCATGGGCCCGAGGGCCAGGGTGAGGACCGGCAAAACCAGGTGCCTGGGGGTTCCCCAGCCGCCGGTGGGCAGGCCGACGCCCAAGGTCAGAATCACCAGCCAGACCAGGAGGGGCCCGATGACGAAGGTGGGAACGGTGGCCCCGAAGATGGCAAAGAACATGAGCACGTAATCAAGGACCGTGTTCTGCTTGATGGCGGAAAGGACCCCCAGGGTGATGCCCAGGGTTACGGCGACGGCCATGGCGATAAGGCCGACCTGGATGGAGTTGGGGAAAAACTGGCCGATGATATCCCGGACGGTCAGGTGGGTGTATTTATACGACGGGCCCAGGTCGAACCGGGTGATAACCCCGACCAGGTAGTCGATGTACTGCTGCCAGAGGGGCTTATCCAGCCCGTACTTGGCGTTTAAATACTCCTGCACCGACTCGGGAACCGGCCGCTCTTTATCCCAGGGTCCCCCCGGGGTCAGGTGAAAGAGGATAAAGACCAGGGTGTAGACGGCCAGCAACGTGGGAATCAGGAGCAATATCCTTCTCAGCGCGTACTTCCACACTTCGGACCTGCGCCCTCCAAAAGGATTGGGGGGGCGGACGGGCTTTAGCCCGTCCGCCCCCGGTCGGTCAACGGGCCAGGATCTGGACGTCCCGGAGGGGCGCAAAGCCCAGGATCCGGGAGATGGTCCAGTTTTTAACCCACGGCTTTACCAGGTGCCGGGCGCCATAATGATAGACCGGAATGGCCGGGTATTCCTCGGCCAGGATCTTCTCGGCCTGGGCGTAAAGCTGGGCCCGCTTCTGCTGGTCCAGCTCCGCCCGGGCCTGCCGGACGATCCGGTCGTACTCGGGGTTCTTCCAGCCCAGGTTGAACATCCCGGGGTCCTCGGCCGAGTCCCACAGGACGTTGTACCAGTTGTTCGGGTCTTCGTAGTCCGAAAGCCAGCCGCCCCGGTAAACGTCGTAGGTCTGGCTGGCCTCGGGCGTCCGGCGCCACTGGAGGAATACCCGCCACTCCATCTCCTGGAGCTTCACCTTGATGCCCAGGGTCTGCTGCCAGCGCTGCTGAAGGTATTCGCCCAGTGCCTTCCAGGTTGCCGAGGTGTTGTAGGTGAAGGTGATCTCGGGGAAGCCCTGGCCGTTGGGGTAGCCGGCGTCGGCCATGAGCCGCCGGGCCGCCTCCACGTCCTCCTTCGGCCAGATGTCGGGGTTGCGGCCCATGATCCCGGGCGGCTGGAGGGAGTAGGCCGGCTTGGCCACCACCTTAAGCACCCGGTCGATAAGCACCTGCCGTTCCAGGGTCATCCCCAGGGCCTTCCGAACCCGGGGGTCCTTCAGGTGGGGCCGCCGGTTGTTGACGGCGATAAACATCGTCCCGGACTGGTCGAAAATCTTGATCTGATTCTTAAGCTTCGGGTCGTTAAGAACCCGGTCCACCTGGGCCGGCGGGATCCCCCGGGCCACGTCGATTTCGTCGTTTTCGTAGGCGGCCAGCACCTGCTCCTCGGCCCCCTCGGGGAAGATCCGGTAAATGACCCGCTGGAGGGTCGGCTTCTTACCCCAGTAATCTTCGTTGCGCTCCAGGACGATCTCCTGCTGGTGCCGCCAGGAGACCATCTTAAAGGGGCCGTTGGTGATGATGTTGCCCGCCTCGGTCCACTTGTCCCCGTACCGCTCGATGGCTTCCCGGGGCAGGGGGAACATCGTCCAGGTGGAGGCCAGCCGCAGGAAGTAGGCGGCCGGGGCCTCCAGGGTCACTTCCAGGGTGCGGTCGTCCCGGGCCCGGACCCCAAGGGTCTGGGGGTCGGCCTTGCCCTCATGGATCGCCTGGGCATTCTTAATGGGGAAGAGGGTGGTGGCGTAATCGGAGGCCGTCTTCGGGTCGATGTTGCGCTTCCAGGCCCACTCATAATCCTGGGCGGTGATGGGCCGGCCGTTGGACCACTTGATCCCGGGCCTCAGGTAGAAGGTGTAGGTGATGCCGTCTGAAGAGATGTCCCACTTTTCGGCGTGGATGCCAAAGACGTTGCCGGCGTCGTCGAAGCCGACCAGTCCTTCGAAGAGCTGGACGATGACGTCGAGGGAGACGGTATCCGTCGCCAGGCCGGGGTCAAGGGTTGGGGGTTCGGTGAGGGGGATGCGGATAACCTGCTCCTGGGCCAGGCCGCCAGCGGGCTGGGCGGGTTGGACGGGCTGCTGGGTAGGGGCGCAGGCCGCCAGGACCACCGCCAGGCCGGTGCCGGTCATGCCCACCAGGAACTCACGCCGGTTAAGCTCGCGCACGGAAAAACCTCCTTTCATCGGGTTCAGGCTCAGGGGTTAAAAACACCCTTGGAGTATAGTGGGAGGCGGCCGCCGCATCCAGGGCACGTAACCCCACCCGCCGGGGAGGTTACCCGCCCGGAGCGGGCCGCCCTTTTCGAAATGCCCATCCGCAAATCCGCAAGACGCGATTGATTATATCACCACGTCGCAACAGTGCGGGCCATCACCCGCCGGCGGGGCAAATCGAAACCGGTCCTCCCGATGGTTTCCCCACCCCTGGCGGCCCCGGCACCCATCGGTTATAATCTTGCGATAGTTTTCACAAAGGAGGCGAAGCTTGCAGACCGCACGGCCGGACTCCCGCGGTGGCGGCTGTTGGCTTCAGTTTATATTTGGCTGGCTGACCGTCGGCTTTATCAGCGTCTTCTGGAGCATTATCATCACCGCCCAGAACCCCTGGCCCTGGTGGGCTTATATCCTGATGTTCCTGGCCGGGCCGGTGGGCGCCCTGGTGGACCTGGTGATGCTGGGGGGCTTTCTGCCCCGCTACCCGTTCTACTGAACTTGGGCCGTCCCGGGCCCGGCCCAAACCCCGCCGTTCGCTGATATAATCTAACCGGGATTTGCGGTGTCTAAGGGCTGCAACCCGTCGGGTGTAAAGGCCAGGCCGGGCTCGGGCTGCGAGTCCCGCTGTTACCCCGCCACTAAAAGGTCCGCAGGAGGCGCCTTATGAATTCGGCCCTGATTTCCAAGATTGAAAAGGCCAAGCGCTACGCCGAGGAACGGGACCGGGTCACCTTTCTCCACTTCACCGTCCGTTTCCGGGGGGACAACGACTACCACACCGTAAGCTTCCAGGACGGCAAGTGGCACTGCAGCTGCCACTTCTTCGCCACCTGGAACATCTGCAGCCACACCATGGCCCTGCAGCGCATCCTGGGGGAGATGCTGCCGGCCGAGGCGGCGGCCGAACCCGCCGGCCCCGGCGGCTAATCGGGCCGGCCGTAGCCGTCCGGGTACCGGCACCGCCATTCCCAGGCGCTGCCGATAATCGCCTTTAAGTCGTTATATTTCGGCCGCCAGCCGATGGTCTGCTCGGCCCGCCTCCGGCCGGCAACCAGCACGGCCGGGTCGCCGGGCCGCCTGGGCCCGAACCTGACGGCCACCGGCCGCCCCGTCACCCGGCGGGCCGCCTCGACAACCTCCAGTACCGAGTAGCCCGAGCCGCTCCCCAGGTTGCAGACGATATTTTGCCCGTCCAGCTTTTCCAGGGCCTTCAGGTGGGCGTCGGCGATATCGGCCACGTGGACGAAGTCCCGGATGCAGGTGCCGTCGGGGGTGGGGTAATCCCGGCCGTAGACCTCGACGAAGGGCCGCTTCCCGGCGGCCACCTCCAGCACCGAGGGAATCAGGTGGGTTTCCGGCCGGTGGTCTTCCCCCAGCCGGTCCGTCGCCCCGGCGGCGTTGAAATAGCGCAGGGAGGCAAATTTCAGGCCCGCCAGCCGCCCCAGCCACCCCAGGGCCTCCTCCACCATCAGCTTCGTCTGTCCGTAAGGGCTGGTGGGAATGGTGGGGTGGTCTTCGTCGATGGGGACGGCCCGGGGCTCCCCGTAGACGGCGGCGCTGGACGAAAAAACAAACCGGCGCACCCCGGCCCCCAGCATCAGCGCTAGAAGCTGGAGGGTAAGGCCCACGTTCTGGTGAAAATAGCGGGAAGGCTCCCGGACCGACTCGGCCACCAGGCTCAGGGCCGCAAAGTGCATCACCGCGTCGAAGCGGCCTCGGGCCAGCACCCGGGCCAGCCGGGCGGTATCGGCCAGGTCGGCCGCAATCAGCTCCGCCCCGGGGGGAACGGCCGCGGCGTGGCCCCGGCTTAAGTTATCGTAAACGACCACCTGGTGGCCGGCCGAAAGGAGGGCTTCGGCCGTCACGCTTCCGACGTAGCCGGCCCCGCCGACAACGAGCACCCTCATACCCTGTAATCTTACCCGGTTTTGGGGCCGTCGGGGGCCGCTGACCGGCCTTTATAATAAATCCCGATGGGTGCTCATTCCCGGGCTTCGGCGGTCCGGGTCCCCCTTATCTTTTACGCCGGGGCCGCCCTGGGTCCGATGGGGGGCAACGTGATGGTGGTGCTGATGCCCCTCCTCCAGCGGGAGCTTCAGACGGACCTGGGCCGGCTCTCCCTGGCCGTCACCGCCTACATGGTTCCGTTTGCCCTCTTCCAGGTGTTCTCCGGGGCCCTGGCCGATACCTTCTCCCGCCGGTGGGCGGCCTTCTGGGGGTTCGCCGGCTTCGGGCTGGCCGCCCTCATCTGCGGCCTGGCCCCCAACGTGGAGGTCCTGACCCTGGGCCGGATTCTTCAGGGCGCAACCAACGCCTTTACGACCCCGATTCTTCTGGCGGTCCTGGCCGATGTGATACCCCCGGCCCGATTGGGGCGGTCGATGGGCATCTTCGGGGCCGTCAACACCGGCGGGAACCTGGCCGCCCCGGTGGTGGCCGGGAGCCTGGCCGCCGTCAACTGGCGGCTGGCGTACCTGGTGGTCGCCCTGGCCTCCCTGGGGCTGGCCGCATACTATCTGCGCTGGTTCCGGGGCAGTCGGCAGGCCGACCGCCGCTCCCGGGGGCCCGGCCGGGACGTCTGGTGGGTGCCTTTAAGGCTTTTAGCCAACCCCCGTTTCTGGCCCATCGCCGTCCTCTCCGCCGGCGGCTACGTGGCCGTCTCCGGCACCTACTACCTCTGGGCCGTCTACCTGGCCGACCGCTGGCAGGTGCCCGTGGACCGGAGCGGCCTTTTGCTTTCCCTGTACGGCCTGACCGGGATCCTGGTGGGGCCCCTGGCTGGCCTGGGCATCGACCGGTTCGGCCGGCCGGTTATGGTCTCGGTGGGGGTTGCCCTGGCCGTTCTGGGCCACCTGGCCCTCGGGCTCGCCCCGGACCCCATCACCTTCGGCAGCTTTGGGGCGGCCCTGGGCGGGGTTTACGCCCTCTTCTGGGCCGGCCTTAATACCCTGGCCCTGGAAGCCTTCCCCAAGGACCGGGGGGCCGCCGCCTCCCTCTACAACGGCTTTAAGTTTCTGGGCAGCGCCGTGGCCCCGCTGGCGCTCACCCCCATTTACACCGGCGCCGGCCCGACGGCCCCCTTCCTGGCGGTGGCCCTCTTCGGCCTTGGGCTTTTCCTGCCGGTAATCCTTTACGCCAGGCTGGACGGCGGTGACTAGGCGGCTCCGGTCGGTGGGGATTCTGGGGGTGCGGGTCGACGACGTCACCCTGGCCGAGGCCCTGGAGCTGGCCGCCGGCTGGCTTGAGGGGGACCGTCCCCGGCTGGTGGTCACCCCCAACGCCGAGTTCGTCATGCGGGCGCAGTGGGACCCGGCCTTCCGCAAGGTTTTAAACCGCGCCGACCTGGCCATTCCCGACGGGTTCGGCCTGGTCTGGGCCTCCCGGGTTCTGGGCAATCCCATTCGGGAGCAGGTTCCCGGCACCGATTTTGCCGAGGGGCTGGTCCGGCTGGCCGGGGACCGGTACCGGGTCTTCTTTCTGGGGGCGGGGCCGGGGGTGGCGGCGGCGGCCGCCCGCCGGCTCCAGGCCAGGTACCCCGGCCTCCGGGTGGCCGGGGCCTACCCCGGCTCCCCCCACCCCGAGGCCGACCCTGAGGTTCTGGGGGTGCTCGAGGCGGCCCGGCCCATCGATATCCTCCTGGTGGCCTACGGGGCCCCAAAGCAGGAGCTCTGGCTCTGGCGCAACCTGGGCCGGGTCGGGGCCAAAATCGGGGTGGGGGTCGGCGGGGCCTTCGACTTCCTCAGCGGGCGGGTGCCCCGGGCCCCCGCCTGGCTGCGCCGGGCCGGGTTTGACTGGGCCTTCCGGCTGGCCGTTCAGCCCTGGCGCTGGCGCCGCCAGCTGGCCCTACCCGCCTTCGCCCTGCGGGTGCTCTGGCACCGGCTTTCCGGCCGCCGGGCCCCGGACCGGCCGTTCCCGGGCGAGGAGCAGTAAGAGCAGGCCGGCCACCAGGGCCAGGGCCCCAAACCCGTAAACCTTTGCCCACTTGGTGAGGCCGACGGCCAGCAGGCCGAACAGGAGGCAGAGGCCGTAGTAAAGCAGGGCCACCCCCCACTGGGGCAGGCCCAGTCGCAACAGCCGGTGGGGCAGGTGGGCCGAATCGCCCCCCTTGAAGGGGGAACGGCCCCGGCTGAGCCGGTAAACGAAGACCCAGGCCACGTCCAGCATCGCAATCCCCAGCACCATCGCCGCCGTGGCCAGCTTCGCCCCCCCGATGACGGCCAGGACGGCCAGGGCGTAGCCCAAAAACATCGACCCGCCGCTCCCCATAAAGACCCGGGCCGGGTGGAAGTTATAAACCAAAAAGCCCGCCACCGCCCCGGCCAGGGCCAGGGGCAGGAGGGCGATGCTGAACTGGCCCAGCAAAAAGCTGTTGGCAAAGAGCACCGCCGCGGCGATGAAGGCGACCCCCCCGGCCAGCCCGTCCATGGTATCCGTCAGGTTAACGGTGTTGATCAGCACCACGACCCACAGAACCGTCAGGGGAGCGGCCAGCCAGGCCGGCACCGGGATGAGGCCGCCGGCCGGGTTGGCCACGTTTTCGATGACGATGCCGAAGGCGGCGGCCGTAAGGCCGGCCAGGACCTGGCCGGCAAACTGGGGCAGGGGACCCAGCCGGTAGCGGTCGTCGGCCACGGCCAGGCCCAGAATCACCAGGCTTCCGGCCGCAAACCCGGCGAGGCGGGGATACTCGTCGGGAAACCGGGGCACCAGCAGTAAGGTGGGCAGGACGGCCAGCCAGAAAGCCAACCAGATGCCGTATCCCCCCGTGCGGGGGGTGGGCCTGGGCTGAACCTCCCCCGGTCGGGGCAGGTCCACCAGGCCGAGGCGGGTCCCCACCCGGGCGGCGACGGGCACCAGCCCCAGGCTCAGGCCCAGGGCCGTAAAAAACACCAGGGCCAGCACCTCCATTCGGCGCTCCCAGGTTAAGGGGTTCCGGCCCGGACGGCCCCGAAGAGGGCCTCCCTTATGCCGGCCCGGTCCCCGGCCTCGACCAGACACTCCAGCCGCCGGATAAGGCCGGCCACCTGGGCGGCCCCCACGGCCGGGCTGCCGGTTCTGACCCGCCGGATGGCCCCCGCCACCACCCCTTCGGTGGCCTCCTCCGGGTAGGTGAGCTCTTCAAAAAGCTTCTCCCCGGGCCGGGGCCCCGTAATTCGGATAACGGGTTCGGCCACGCCCAGCATCCGGGCGAGTCGTTCGACGGTTTCCCCGAGGCGAAGGGGGGTCCCCAGCTCCGGGATGAAAATCCCCCGGGCGGCCGGGTCGCCCCCGCCCCAGATGAGGAAGTCGATGGCCTCGGGGAAGGCGACCCAGTAGCGGACCATGTTGGGGTCGGTGATGGTGACCGGCCGGCCCTCCCGGAGTTGGCGGACAAAGGTTCGGACCGCCCCGCCCCGGGCCCCCACGGTGTTCACCAGCCGCAAGACCGCAAACTCGGTGGGGGTTTCCCGGCCCCAGGCCAGCAGGATAAGCTCCACCACCCGTTTGGTGGCCCCGTACACCCCGGCCGGGTTGACCACCTTGTCGGTGGAGCTGAAGACAAAGCGCCTAACCGAAGGGGGCAGGGCCTCCAGCAGGTTCCAGGTGCCCAGGACGTTGGTGGCCGCCACCTCCTCGGGAAACTCCTCCCCGGTGGGCACATGCTTGTAGGCGGCCAGGTGATAGACTACCGTCGGCTCCCAGGGCCGAACCGTCCGCTCTAAGCGGGTGCGATGGCGGATGTCGGCAAGGAAAAAGTCGGCCCGGACGTCGGGGGCCTCCTGGGCGAGGCGCTGGCGGAGCTCGAAGAGGGAGTTTTCGTGGTGGTCCAGCAGGCCCAGAGCCTTCACCCCGGCCCGGGCCAGGCTGAGGGCCAGGGCCGACCCCAGGGAGCCCCCTGCCCCGGTGATGAACACCCGCTCGGCCCGGAGCCGGGCCAGGGCCGCCCCGGTGGGAATGGGCAGACGGGGCCGACCCAGTAACCCGAAAAGGTCGATGCCCTCAACCTCCATCGGCCAGCTCCACGAGCCGGGCCTGCACCTGCCGCATGTAGACCGCCCGCTCCGGGTCGGGCTCGATGGTCTCCGTCACAAAATAGCGGGCGAAGGCCCGGAGCCGACGGAGGGGCCGGTCCAGGTCGTAGCAGCCTTCCCGGTAGGGGAGCCCCTCCCCCAGAAGGCCGGCGGCGTTGGAGATGTGGACGGTGAGCACATAGGCCCCAACGGCCTCCACGTAAGCCTCCAGCGTCAGGGGCCGGTACCACTCCCGCAGGCCGGCCAGCAGGCCGGCGACCACCGGATTTTTAAGCTCCCCTTCGGGGACGGCCTTAAGGTTCCAGGCCGTCGCCACCGCATTTACAAAAAGGCCGGCGTGGGACAGGTCCAGGGTGAGGCGCAGGCCCGGCACCCGCTCCAGGTAGAAAATCAAATCCTCTGGGCCCAGGCCCTCGGTGGAGACCAGGTAGCGGCCCTCCCGCATCCGGACGATGGGGGGCACATTCTCCACCTGGGGCTCCAGGCCGGCGGCCCGGCAGAGGCCGGCGTAGGCGTCAAAAAATTTCAGGGCGGCCCGCCGGTTCCGGCGCCGCCTTTCGGGGTCAAAGCCTTCGGGGCCTGCCGACGGGTTAATGCAGTGGATGTTGACGGCCACCGCCCCCAGCTCCCGGCCCACCCCCACCAGCCGGGTGACGACCCCGAAGTCGGCCGGGCTGGCCCGGGTCACATCGAAAAATTCCCCGTCGAGGGAGCGGAGGGGTCCTTCGACGATGATGGGCGGCCAGCCGTCGGGGTAGGCCCGGCCCAGGGCCGCCCGGAGGGGGCCGACCCAGCCGGTGTCAGCCAGGTCGGCCACGTCCAGGTAAAGCTCCAGGCCGTCGGGGCGGGGTGGGGCCAGGCGGTCGGCCACCTGACCGCCCACGGGGCGGGCCTTAAGCAGGATGGCGGGCCCGGAACCAGGCGACATAGGCGCAGACTCCATCCCTTAAAGTGTAGCGGGGTTCGTAGCCCAGCTCCCGCCGGGCCCGGCCGATGTCGGCCACAAAGCTCTCCTCCGGCTCAGTGAGGCGGGCCACCACCGGGCTGGCCGACCCGGTGAGCCGCTTGATCAGGCGGGCGGCCGCCAGCAGGGTTGTTCCCCGGCCGGTGGCGATGTTGTAAACCCGGCCCGGGGTCTCCGGTCGCTCCAGGGCCAGCCGCAGGCCGGCGGCGGCGTCGGCCACGAAGGTAAAATCCCGCCGGCTCGGGGCCCGGACCTCCAGGGGCTCGCCCCGCAGGGCCCGCTCCAGGAAGATGGTGAGAACCCCGCTCTGGCCGGAAGTCCAGGCCTGGCCGGGGCCGTAGACCGAAAAGAACCGGACCACCGTGACCGGAACCCTATAAAGGCGGCCGAACATCTGGCACCAGACCTCCCCCACCCACTTGGCGTAGCCGTAGGGGTCCCGGGGCTCGATGGGGGCCGTTTCGGCCAGCCGCCGGCCGGGCCGGTAGACCCGCTGGGAGGAGGCAAAAACAAACCGGGCGCCGGCCTCCCGGGCGAAAAAGAGCAAGTTTAAGGTTCCCCCGGCGTTTACGGCCAGGTAGCCGGCCGGGTCCCGCCAGGAGGCACCGGCGTCGGCCAGGCCGGCCAGGTGGACGACGGCGTCCACCCGGGGGAGCCGTTGGCCCAGGTGGGGGTTGGTCACGTCGGCGAAGATGAGTTCGACGGGCAGGTCGGCTTCCGGGCGGGGGTGGCGGGCCAGGCCCACCACCTCGTGGCCGGCGGCCAGCAGCTCCGGGACCAGGGCCCGGCCGATGAGGCCGGTGACCCCGGTAACCAGCACCCTCATTCCGAAAGGCTCCGCAACCAGTAGTCTAAAAGCTCCTCGACCCCCTCGGCCAGGGATACCGGCCGGGCCGGCAGAAGCAGGCCGCTTCCGGGCCCCAGCCTGGGGCGCAAATGCCGGGTTCGGGGCGCCCGGTCGATGACCACGACCTTCAGGCCCCGGCGGCGGGCGGCCCGGGCAACGACCCGGGCGACCTGCGAAACCGTAAAGAAGCCGGTGGCCAGCGGCAGGGCCGTAAAGGGGGCCTCGGCGGGCAGTTCGGCCGCGGCCAGGAGGCCGGCGACGGCGTCCCGCAGGTGGACGAAGGCCTGATGGCCCACGGCCTGGGGATGGACCTGAAGGGGCTCGCCCCTTACCGCCGCCAGGCAGAAGCGGTTGACCACCGTCATAAACCTGGGGTCGGTGCGCATGACCGGCCCCACCCCGAAAGCGACCCCCAGCCGCACCGCCACCCCCCGCAGCCCCCCCCGCCCGGCCCGGTCCCGGAGGAGGCCCTCGTTGAAGGCCTGGGTCCAGTGGACCAGGTCCCCCGGCCAGCGGTAGGGGGTTTCGGGGCCGACCCGAGTCGGCAGGGGCGAGCCGTGGACTTTTAGCGAGCTTACGTAAACGAACCGGCCCACCCCGGCCCCCACCGCCAGGTCGAGGGCCGTCCGGAAGCCGACAATATTTGTCCGCTCGGTGTACGCCCAGGGGGCGGCCTCGGGGTGGGCGCTGGCCTGGGCGGCGGCGAAAAATACCCCGTCGGCCTTTCCAGCCCGGCGGAAAACCTCCGCCACCACCCCGGGGTCGGCCACGTCCCCCCGGACAACCTCCAACGGCCCCAGGGCCTTAAGGCCCTCCCAGGCCGCCGGCGGGGTGTTGAACCCGTTGTCCAGGCCCACCACCCGGTGGCCGGCCAAAAGGAGCCGGCGGGCAAGCTCCGACCCGATATACCCGAGGCCGAAGACGACTTTGGTGCCCATCCCCGGTATGATAAGCCGGGGCGGCTTTGACAGCAAGTAACCCGTGGCCTATCCTAGAGTCAGGAGTCTGCCGGACGTTGGCAAAGGAGGAACGGTGGAGAGGCTGCCCCAACTGGTGACGTCTATCTTCGGCCGGCGGGAGGGCGGGGAAGGGGTCCCGCCCGAGCCGGTGGCCTGCCCCCAGTGCGGGGCCGACCTGGAGACCCAGCCGGACTTTAGGCGCTACCGGGTCTGCGGCCGGTGCGGCCACCACTTCCGGATTTCGGCCCGCCAGCGGCTGGGCCTCCTCCTGGACCCCGGAAGCTTCCGGGAGACGGACCGCTGGCTCGCTTCGGCCGACCCCCTGCGCTTCACCGACCGGGTCTCCTACCACGAGCGCCTCTGGGCGGCCCAGCGCCGAACCGGCCTGACCGAAGCGGTTATTACCGGCACCGGCACCATCGACGGCCAGCCGGTGGTGGTCGCCGTTATGGAATTTGAGTTCCTGGGCGGCAGTATGGGGTCGGTGGTGGGGGAGAAGGTGGCCCGGGCCTTCGAGCGGGCCCTGCGCCGCAAACAGCCGGCGGTCACGGTGGCCGCCAGCGGCGGGGCCAGGATGCAGGAGGGGATGCTCTCCCTGATGCAGATGGCCAAGACGGCCGCCGCCGCCCGCCGCCTTCACCAGGCCCGCATCCCCTATATCTCCGTCTTGACCGACCCCACCACCGGCGGGGTTCTGGCCAGCTTTGCCAGCCTGGGGGACGTGCTCGTGGCCGAACCCGGGGCCCTCATCGGCTTCAGCGGCCCCCGGGTCATCGAGCAGACCATGGGCCAGAAGCTTCCCCCGGAGGCCCAGCGGGCCGAGTTTCTGCTGGCCCACGGCCAGCTGGACCTGGTGGTCCCCAGGCCCCGGCTCCGGGCCACCCTGGCCGAACTGCTTCGGTTGCTCACCGCCCGGGCCGGGTTCACCCCGGCGGCCCGGCGCTGGGCCGAGGAGCCGGCTAATAAGGGCGACGCCGACAGCGCCTGGGAGGTGGTCCAGCGGGCCCGGGACGTCCGGCGGCCCACCGCCCGCATCTTCATCGAGCACCTTTTAAGCACCTTTATCGAGCTTCACGGCGACCGGCTCTACGCCGACGACCCGGCGGTGGTGGCCGGGGTCGGGGAGTTCGCCGGGCGGGCGGTGGCCGTCATCGGCCAGGAGCGGACCGGCCGGGATGGCCGGGCCATGCCCGAAGGCTACCGCAAGGCCCGCCGGGTAATGGCCCTGGCCGGGAAGTTCGGCCTGCCCCTTATTACCCTGGTCGACACGCCCGGGGCCTACCCCGGCCTCGAATCCGAAGAGCGGGGGCTGGCCGGGGCCATCGCCGAGTGCCTGGCGACCCTGAGCGAGCTTCCGGTGCCCACGGTGGCGGTGGTCATCGGGGAGGGGGCCAGCGGCGGGGCCCTTGCCCTGGCTCTGGCCGACCGGATCATCATGCTGGAAAACGCCACCTTCGAGGTGATCGCCCCCGAGGGGGCGGCCGCCATCCTCTACCGGGACGCCGCCCGGGCGGCCGAGGTGGCCGAGGCCCTGCGCCTTACCGCCCGGGACCTTAAGGAGCTGGGGCTGATCGACCGGGTGGTTTCGGAGCCGGAGGGCGGGGCCCACGTGGACCCGGCCGCCACGGCTCGGGAACTCAGGTCGGCGGTCCTGGCCGAGCTTTCCGAGCTGGAACGGCAGCCGGTGGGCCGGCTCCTCAAGGCCCGGTACGAAAAGTTCCGCCGGGTCGGCCAGTACGAAAGCTACCTGCGGTCGACCCTCGGCCGGATGCTGGGCCGGCGGCTGGGAAGGTGAAGGTCCGTTCGGTCACGGTTGGGGCAGACCTGGGGGCGGGGCCGGACCCGGACCGGCTGAAGTCCGCCCCCGAATTCCTTGGGGCCGTCCGCCGGCGGCTGGCCCGGGCCGGCCACCAGGTCCAGACCACCCGCCTGGCCCTGCCGCCCTACACCCGGGACCCGGAAAGGCTCGTCGATTTCGGCCGCCGCCTTGAGGAGGTTGCCGCCTATCTAGGCTTCGATTACGCCTCCGTCGGGCCCGTGGCCGCCGGGGAGGGGACGGCGAGGGCCGTCGCCCACCTGCTGGCGGCGACGGAGCGGGTCTTTGCCGCCGTAGAAATCGCCCGCAATGGGGCCGTCGACCTGGCCGCCGTCGACGTGGCGGCCCGGGTGGTCAGGGCCGTGGCCGCCCGCACCGAAGCCGGATTCGGCAACCTCCGGTTTGCCGCCTTGGCCAACTGCCCCCCGGGGATCCCCTTCCTGCCGGCGGCCTACCACGACGGCGGGACCCCGGCCGTATCCGTGGCCCTGGAAGCCGCCGACCTGGCCGTCGAAACCTTCGAGGGCGACGGGCCCCTGGAGGCCAAGCTCGGGGCCTGGGAGGGTGCCCTTCGGCAAGCGGCCGCTCGGATAACCCGAAGGGTAAGGCCCCTGGCCGCCGGCCTCGGCTGGCGCTACCTGGGGGTGGACCTTACCCCGGCCCCCTTCCCGGAAACCTCGGTCAGCGTCGGGGAGGCCCTGGAGCGGCTGGGGGGCGGGGAAGTTGGGGGTCCGGGCACCCTCTTCCTTTCGGCCGCCGTCGCCGGCCGACTCCGCCGCCTCCGGGTCCGCAAGGCCGGGTTTTCCGGCCTGATGCTCCCCATTCTCGAAGATAACGTCCTGGCCCGGCGGTTTGCCGAGGGGAAGCTCCCCCTGGCCGCGGTGCTGGCCTGCTCGGCGGTCTGCGGTACCGGCCTGGACGTGGTGCCCCTGCCCGAAGACGTCTCCGAGGCCGAGCTGAGGGCCATCCTCCTGGACGTGGCGGCCCTCTCGGCCGTCTTGCGCAAGCCCCTTACGGCCCGGCTGATGCCCGTTCCGGGCCTGAAACCCGGGGGCGAGGTGCGGTTCGACTTTCCTTACTTTGCCGCCGCCCGCCTGCCCGTTCTGCCCCTGGCCGCCCCCCACCGTCCGGTCTTTCTGGCCGACCGCCTCAGGGTTTAAAGACCCGGCCGCCCCCAAGGCCGAAACCCAGGGCCAGAACCCAGAGCAGGGCCGAGGCCCCGCTTACGGCCAGCCCGAGCCATAGGGTGGGCGGCCGGTAGCTGAAGGTTACCTGATGGTCGCCGGCCGGAAGCTCGACCCCCTGAAAGAGATGGTTGACCCGGACCGGGTCCGCGGGCTGACCGTCCACGGCGGCCGTCCAGCCCGGGAAGAAAGCCTCGGCAAAGACCAGCAGGGCCGGCCGGAGCAGCCGCACCCGCACCGTAAGCTCCTCGGGGACCGGCCGGGTCACCTCGACGGCTTCCCCCGCAAGGGGACCGGCGGGTTCCGGGGAAAACCCGAGCCGACGGTCGACCACGACCCGGCCCTGGGCCATGGCCCGAACGGCCTGGTCCGGCAGGGCCGTGGCCTGCCAGTCCCGGGCCAGGTAGACCTTCGGCCGGTCGGTGAGAAGCCGGTAGAGCTTCAGGTCGCCGCTGTGGACGAGCCTGAGGGCCGGGTCGAGGGCCACCGGCTCCACGGCATAGGTCCGCTCGTCCACAAGGCTTACGGCCCGCAGGATGACCCGGTTGGGGGAGGCCCCTTCGGCCACGACCCGGCTCACCAGGGTGGGCCGGGGCAGTTTGAAAACTTTAAGATAGGCTTCGCCGTCGGGGATTTTCACCGGCCGGGCTTCGGCGGCCCCGGGCCCGGTCTCCAGCCCGGCCCGCAGGGTGAAACTTAAAACTTCCCCCGGCCCGGCCACCGTGAGAACGGCCAGGGGCTCCCCAGGGTTGGGGTGGGCCTCGGGGGCCGGCCGGCTTATCACCCCGACGGCCGTGGCCCAGGTGCCCGGCGGCACTGGGTAAACCTGCCGGTCGCCCCGCCGCAGGGGGGCGACGGCGGCCAGGTCGTAGTAGACGCCGTCGACCCACAGGTCCCGGGTCTTGTCCATCACCACGTACCGGACCCCGAGGGCCGAAAGCACGGCCGAATCGGGGACGACGTCCAGGTCGAACCGAAGCTGGGAGTCGGCGCGAAGGTTTTCGGCGATTTCAGGCCGGCCGGCCCGGGCCGCCTCGTACTCCAGCCAGGCCCGCTTAAACTCCCAGTAGGCGGCCGACGGGAGCATGCCCCCGTCATAGCCGTCGACGGTGGGCAGCCGGTAAACCATCCCCAGGTTGGGTACCACGGCCTCCTTGTACTTCAAGAAAACCAGGCCCTCGGTAACCTGGGCCTCGCTGTAGCCCCGGGACCAGGCCCGAAGGACGTCGGCGGCGTCGCCCGGCTGAAACCGGGTGTCCGCCAGGGAGAGCACCCCGGGCTCCTGCTCCAGGCGGAGCTGGCTCAAGGCCGGCCGGTCCTCCGTCAGGAAGGCCGCCGGAAAGGCCCGGGTAACCTCCAGGCCGTCCACGGCCAGCCCCAATTCCACCCCCGCCCCCAGGATCAGAGCCCAGGCGACGACCCGGGCGGCCGGCAGGCCCACGGGCCAGAAGGTGGCCAGGAAGGCCGTCAGGGCGGCCGCCGGAATCCAGACGGTCCGGGCCGGCCCCTGGGGCAGGGTAAGCGCGGGCTGCCAGCTTAGAAGGATAAACCCGAGAACCAGCAGACCCACCAGCCAGAGGGCCGCAATTTTTACCCGCTGGCCCCCTGCCGCCCTATTCAGGCCGGCCTCCAGGCCGATGCCGGCCAGGATGGCGGCGGCCAGGGTGTAAAGCAAGAGCCAGCGGGCCGGCACCCGGAACATCCGCAGCCCCGGGACCAGGTCGTAAAGGATGGGACTCAGGGGGTTGTATGCCGACATCGCCAGGGCCAGGGCAAGGGCCCCCAACAGCAGGGCGAAGGTCCGGTAAGGCCGGCCGCCGGCCCCCAGAACCCCGGCGAGGGCCAGGCCCAGGGGGATAAACCCCACGTAGGCGATGAACTCGTTAAAAGGGTTATCCCCATAGGTGGGCAGCAGGGCCCGGAGCAACTCCCAGGGAGGCAGCGAGAAGCTCACCGCCTCCCGAAAGGAGAGACCCCCGCCCCGGATGGAAAGGCGGCTCAGCTCCCAGGAAGGCAGAACCTGAACGGCGGCCAGGCCGAAGCCCAGGCCCACGGCCAGGCCGAAACCCAAAAGGGGGAAGACCACCGGCCGGGGTCGGCCCCGCCAGGCCTCGTAGGCGGCCAGGAGACCGGCGGCCGCCAGGGTGAGATAAGTCTCCTGGGGGTGGCCGGCCAGAATCTGAAGCCCGATGAAGAGGGCCGTAAGGGGCAGCCAGCCGGGCCCGCCCCGCACCAGGCGGATGGTGCCCAAGAGAATCCAGGGAAGCCAGGCGGAGGCGGCCGTCTGGTTGGGGTGGCCCAGCTGCTGGGCCAGAAAGCCGCTCAGGCCGTAGGTAAGGGCGGCCAGGAGGGCGGCCGGCACCCCCAGCCCCAGCCCGAGCCGGCCCAGCAGGTACATTCCAAGGCCGGCCAGCCAGAGGTGAAAGAAAACCAGGGCCGCAAAGGCCGGGAATGGGGGCAGGGGAAGGGTGATGAGGTTTGGGGGGTAAAGCACGGCCGCCTGGATGTTGGCAAAGAGGGGGGCGCCCCCGAAGATATACGGATTCCAGAGGGGCAGGCGGCCCTGGGCGAGGGCCTCGGCGACGGCCACCCGGTAGGGGTAAAAATAAGTCAGCAGGTCATAGCCGGCCGGGACCAGGTTGGGGTCCAGGAGGCGGTGGTGGGCCCCGACCACGGCCAGGGCCAGGAGAACGGGCGCAAGGAGGTCGGCCCGGGTCAGACGGGCCCGAACCGGTACTTGATTAGCGTCAGGACGGCGGGCAGGCCGTCCCGCCAGGGGGAGAGCTTCTTTTCGCCGCGCGGCGAGTAGCGGATCGGCACCTCGAAGATCTCGTAGCCCCACCGCAGAACCTTGGCCGTGATCTCGGGCTCGATCTCAAACCGGTCGGAGTCGATTTTGAGGCGGGAATAGACCTCCCGGCTCAGAACCTTATAACACGTTTCCATGTCCCGGAGCCGGCATCCGTAAAGGACGTTGGTTAGCCAGGTTAAGAACCGGTTGCCCCAGCGCATCAGCGGCTTCTGGGTGGAGAGGTCCCGGTAGCCGTAAACCACCTGGGCCCGGCCGCTGGTGATGGGCTCGAGGAGGGCGGGGTAATCCTCGGGGAAGTACTCCAAGTCGGCGTCCTGGAAGATGACGGCGTCGCCGGTGGCGGCCTTGAGGGCGGTCCGGAGGGCCGCCCCCTTGCCCTGGTTGGTCTCGTGGCGGATGACCTTAAGGTCGGGGAGGGCCAGGTCGGCCAGGACCCGGTCGGTGCCGTCGGTGGAGCAGTCGTCGACGACGATGATCTCCTTCTCGACGGGGACCCGGCTCACCCGCTCGAGGACCTCCCGGATGCTGGAGACCTCGTTGTAAACGGGGATAAGGACCGAGAGGCGAAAGCCCCCGGCGGGCCGGCCTGGGCCGCTCAAAGCTCCTTACCGAGCTGGTGGGCCAGGATGATGGCCTGGGCGATCTCCTTCATCGGCCGGCGGGTGTTCATGGAGAGCCGCTGGATGCGCCGGAAGGCCTCCGCCTCGGTCAGGCCCTGGGTATCCATCAGGATCCCCTTGGCCTGGTCCACCAGCTTGCGGGTCTCGAGGGCGTCCTTAAGTTCGGCGACCTCTTTTTCGAGGGCCTGAAGCTCCCGGTAGCGCTCGATGGCCACCTCGATGGCCGGACCGAGGTCGCTTTCCCGGAAGGGCTTCACCAGGTAGGCGATGACGCCGGCGCTTTTGGCCCCTTCGACCAGTTCCGGCTGGCTGTAGGCCGTAAGGAGCAGGACGGGGGCGACCCGCTCCTCGGCGATGATGCGGGCGGCGGTGATGCCGTCCAGGCCCGGCATCTTTATATCCATAATTACCAGGTCGGGTTTAAGCTGTTTGGCCAGGGTTACGGCCGTGGCGCCGTCGGCCGCCTCGGCCACGACCTCATACCCGAGGCCGGTGAGCATCTCCCGCAGGTCCATCCGGATGATGGGCTCGTCGTCGACGATAATAAGTCTTTTCTTTTCGGCCTTTTCGGTCTTGCTCGCCATCCGCACACTCACCCCGAAACCGGTATCCTGTTGTAGATTCTATAAAAACCGGGCCCGAGAAACAATACTGCCGACGGGATATAAGGCGCCATCTGGCCGGTGGCCTTCGCCATAAAGGAGCTAACCCCCGCCCAAGAGGCAAGAAGGCGGCGGGCGCCCCTAGAATTAAGGGGTCGGCTCCCGGGTCCCGGTTTTGGCCGCCCGCTCGATGAGGTCCTGGAGGCGCTGGCCGGTCAGGGCCTCGACCAGCGCCGGCAGCTGGGCGATCATTTCGCCGATATCCCGGGTAATCCGGCTGGCGCCCCCGCTTCCGTCGGGGCCGGCGAAGATTTCGATCCGCTCGACGTGGGTCAGGGGGTTGCTTACGGCCTCGGCAATCTTGGGCAGAACCCCGAGGCCTGGGCCAGGAGCTCGATGCGCTGCCGTTCGGCCTCGGCCGGCTTTATCACCGTGGCCAGCAGCTCCTGGCTCCGGCGGCCGATCTCCTTCTCCATGAATCTGGGTCTGCAGCTCCTTCTCGACCAGGACAACCTTAAGCTCTTCGGCCTTCAGGGTCTGGGCGACCCGGTGGCGCTCCAGGTCGTAGGCCAGGTCGGCCTGGGCCCGGACCCGGGCCACGTCGGCCTGAAATTCAGCCTTCCGAACCTCGTGGTCCCGGCGGGCGGCCTCGATCTCGGTCTGGGCGGCGAACCTCACCTGCTGGGCCTCCCGCTCGGCCTGGGCCCCGCCGATGACCGCATCCCGCTTCACCTGGGCCACCCGGGGCCGACCCAGGGCCTCTAAATAGCCTTCGCTGTCGCTCAACTGGTGGATGGTGAGGGACACGACCTCGAGGCCCATCCGGGCCAGGTCGGCCTCGGCCGCCTCCCGGGCCCGGCGGGCGATCTCCTGCCGCCGCAAGTAAACATCCTCGACCGAAACCGTACCCAGCACGGCCCGGAGGTGGCCTTCCACCACCTGGTGGGCCACCCGCCCAATATCCTCAGTCGGCCGGGAGAGAAACTGCTCGGCCGCAATGGCCACCGACTGCTCATCACCCCTCACCTTGACCTGGGCCACCGCGTCGACGGAGATCCGGATCCCCTGGGCGGTGTAGGCGTCGGGGACCTGTATATCGATGGTGAGCAGCTCCGGGGAGAGGCGCTGGACCCGCTCCTTAATGGGCATAACGAAGGTCGCGCCCCACACCAGCCGGTAGCCCACCGTGTAGCGGCGCCCGGCCTCGTCGGTGACGGTGCGGGTCCGCCCCGAGACGATCAGCACCTCATTGGGCCCGGCCTTGACATACCTGGTCGCCCACAGGACCACCGCGCCGGCAACCGCCGCCAGGATGATAATCGCCGCTGCCGCCGCCAGGATGCGTTCCATAGTCTAACCTTCCTGGCGGTCGCCCCCGCCGACCGCCGCCGGTTTGCCGGTCGGCCCAGGCGTTGAGCTGGGTCCGCAGCTCCTCCGGCGTCGCCCCCACGTGGACCGTAAGGGCCTCCGGGTGACAGACGACGTATTCCGACCCAAAGCGCCAAACCCGGAGGTTCAGCCGGGAGCCGTTAGATGCGGCCGCCAGGCTGAGGCCGGTAGGCCGGCAGCCCGCCTCAACCCGGCCGAGGTCCTCGGCCGAAGGGAGGGAGCCTACCAGAGGCCTGTTCCCGAGCCGGGCGGCCAGCTCCCGGCGCAGGGCCAGAAGCCCTTCGGGGCCGGTGTAGCCTTCCCCGCCCAGGGGGAGCCCCCGCCAGCGGCAGACCAGGCCCCGGCCCTCCCGGAAAACCGGCACCCAGACGTCGTCCGGACCGAAGAGGACGGCCACCGGCCCCTCCAGCCGGAGGTCCCGGGGCGAAACCCGCCCGACGATGGGTCGGGCCTTCACCCCGATGGCCCCCAGGTACCTCCGGATCCCCACGGCCAGGGTGCCGATGTCCCCGGCGGCGAAGACCGGTCCGCCGTCCACCGGGGCTTCCAGGCCGTCCCCCGCCGGGTAGGCCGGCAGCCGCCGGCGCCAGGTAAAGAGCCAGACCGCCCGGGCCACCTCCTTGCGCAGGACCAGGGGATTCGCCCGCTCCACCAGGTAGCCGAACACCTCCACCCGGTAGGCCTCGGGGGCGGCCGGCCGGGCCGTGCGCCGCCAGTAAAAGGGGACCCGGATCGGGCCGTCGGGGTAATCCAGGTCGGCCTCGACCTCGCCGAAATACCTGGGCCTTAAGTCGGCCAGACCCTCTTTAAATTCGGGATTGTGCACCAGGTCTACTTTGACCATCGGCCATCACCCCAGTTCCGGCGAACGGACAACGATCACGTCGGAGGGCGGCCGGAGCTGACCCCGGGCCAGCTCCGGGTAACCTTCGGCCCCGTGCTCGGCCAGGTCTAGGCCCGCCACTTCGTCCTTAGGCGCAACCCGCAGGCCGACGACCCGCTTGATCACGTAGAGGCTTATAAACGACGCGGCCGCAACGTAGGCGAAGGCGGCCGCAACCCCAGGGCCTGCACCCCGAGCTGGGTAAAGCCGCCCCCGTAAAAGAGGCCCAGCCGGCCGATGCCCAACTGCCCCACCAGGTGGGGGGCGGCGAAGAGGCCGGTGGATAGGGTGCCCCAGACCCCGGCCATCCCGTGGACCCCGAAGGCCCCAACCGGGTGGTCCACCTTAAGGCGGGTTTCCACCAGCCGAACGGTTAAAAGCATTACCAGGCCGGCAACCAGGCCGATTACCATGGCCGCCCAGGGCTCCACGTAGGCGCAGGCGGCGGTGATGGCCACCAGGGCCGCCAGCACCCCGTTCAGCATCATCGGGATGTCGGGCTTGCCCAGGAAAACCCAGGCCCCGAAGAGGCCCGAGAGGGCCCCGGCCGCCGCGGCCAGGTGGGTGGTGAGGGCAACGTAGGCGAAGAAGGCCCCGACTGCCGCCAGGGTAGAACCCGGGTTGAACCCGAACCAGCCGAGCCACAGGATAAAGGTCCCGAGGACGGCGTAGGCCAGGTTGTGGCCGGGGATGGGATTGGGCCGGCCGTCGGGCCCGTATTTCCCCAGCCTCGGCCCGAGCAGCCAAGCCCTGATAAGGGCGGCCGTTCCTCCCTGGAGGTGGACCACCGTCGACCCGGCAAAGTCCTGCATCCCCAGCCCGGCCAGCCAGCCGCCGCCCCAAACCCAGTGGGCGGTGACCGGGTAGATCAGGGTGCTGAAGATGAGGCCGAAGATGGGATAGACGATAAGGCGGGTCCTTTCGGCCATCCCGCCCCAGACGATGGCCAGAGACACCGCGCAAAAAGCGACCTGAAAGATATATTTGGCCGGCACGGGAACTACCGAGGCCGCCAGGGAGGCGAAGACCTTATCGGCCTCCTCGGCCGGGACCGCCAGGAAAAAGCCCGACGTGCCGAAGAAGGGGTTGCCGGTGCCGAAGGCGATGGCGAAGCCGAAGGCCCAGAAGGCAATGGAAGCCACCGCCAGGATAAGCAGGTTTTTGGCGGCCACGTGGGCGGCGTTCTTGGTCCGGGTCAGGCCAGCCTCCAGGAGGGCAAAGCCCGCCTGCATAAAAATGACCAGGACGCCGGCGACCAGGACCCAGACGGTGTCCACCGCCAGGGCCAGGTCGGCCGGGGTGGGTTCGGCCGCCGCGGCCCGGGAGGCCAAAACCATAAACCCCGCCGCCAGACTGAAGGCCAGCGCCGCCCGCCACATCTCTAATCTTCTAGAATTGCTCCGAGAAATCCGCAACGAACTCTGTAAAAAACGGAGAAATTTTATGTCTTATTTGTGCAAAGTGCACAGTAGCCGGCCTCCGGGCGGTGGGGGAGGGGGTCGGTCAGGTTCCGGGCAGGGTTTCCAGGGCGGGGACGGGGCGGAAGGGGGCGTGGCGGTCGCCGGCCGGCCGCCAGCGGGGGCCTTCCCGGGTGTCCTGAATCTCGTAGCCGAGCCGGTAAAGCTCGGCCCGCAGGGCGTCCGCCCGGGTCCAGTCGGCCGCCCGGCGGGCGGCCTCCCGCTCCCAGACGAGGCGAACCACCTCCGCCGGCAGCTCCGGTTCGGGGGGTTCGGGGATAATTTCGGGCATGGGCAGCCGCTCCGGCGGCGGCACCTCCCACCGCCCGAGCAGGTCCAGGGGAAAGGCCTCGCCGGCGGCAAAGGCCGATTCCTGCCGGTGGCGCCGGACGATGACCGCCCCCCGGCCCACAACCTCGACCGCCCCGCGTTCGAAATCCACGATGGCGGCCGTATGCTCCTCGACCCCCAGCACCGTCAGGCCGGGGGGAAGCAGGGCCTCGAGGCGGGCCCACCGCTCCTGCCCCATAAAACAGCGGCTGGTATCCAGCTCCTCCCCACCCTCCCGGTTATTCCAGTGGGGAACGATAACCAGCCGCAGGCCGTACAGGCCGAAGAAATCGAGGCCGGGCTGCCAGTGGGGGTCTTCGCCGACCTTGTAAATTTCATAGACCGGCAGGGCATAGGCCCCGAAGGCAATGGTCGCCGCGCTGGCCAGGACCAAGGCCGCGCCCTGCCGGTGCCGGGCGGCAATGGCCCGGTAGGCAAGGGTGTCCGCCAGGTGCCTTACGGCGTAGGTAGGACTGCCCGGGCCCAGAAAGATGACATCCGCCCGTCGGACCGGCGCCAGGAGGGCCGGGTTATTGGTCCCCAGCTCGGAATCCCGCCGCCGGGCGGGAATGACTGTAACTTCCGGGGCAAAATTTTGGAGCCGCTGGCGGAAAAAATCGGCGATTTTGCCCGCCACCAGGGCCGAGTTCGGTTGGAAGCCGGCCGGGGTTTCTAAGATGACGACCCGGACCGGCCGCCGGTAACGGCTGAAAACCCGTTCGCAGGCCAATCGGCCCGTGGGGCCGGTTTCGCCTGAGCCGAAGAGGACAACGGGACCCGGGCCGGGCTTAGGCGCCGAATTAGGGTCGCTCACATCTTAAGGATAAACCCGCTCCCCTGCCCAAAACAACGGGTTAGCCGGCTTTCTTCATCCCCCAGCGCTCGATGGTCCGAAACTCCACAAAGCGGAAGGCGTACTCGACGGCAATGCCCAGCAGGGAGATGACCACCAGGCCGGCGAACACCCGGGGCGTCTCGAGAAAATAGCGGGCCGTATTGATATACCAGCCCAGACCCCCCTGGGCCCCGGCCACCCCGAAGACGAGCTCAGCAGCCACCACCGTGCGCCAGCCGAAGGCCCAGGCGACCTTAAGCCCCGAGAGGAGGTGGGGCAGGGCCGCCGGTAAAAGAACGTCCCAGACCAGCCTTAAGCCCTTAAGGCCCAGCGTCCGGGCGGCCATCTGGAGGGTGGGGCTTACCGTCCGGAAGCCCATGTCGGTGCTGATGGCGATGGGCCAGACGGTGGCGTAAGCCACCACGAAAATGATGGCGGTGGGGGTTAGGCCGAACCAGATCATCGCCAGGGGCAGAATGGCCACCCCGGGCAGGGGATTGAAGACAGAGGTGAGGACCGAAAGGAGGTCGTGGCCCAGGGATGAGGTGACCGAGAAGGCGGCCAGCAGCAGTCCCAGGGCCGCCCCGACCAGGGTGCCGATGACCAGAAACTGCAGGGTCGTAAGGGTGCTACGGGGAATGGAAAGGTTTGTCAGGTCCCGAACCAGGGCCTCGGCCACAGCCGCCGGCGACGGAAAGAGCAGCGGCTTCACCTGGGTGGCCGCAACGTAAACCTGCCAGAAGACGATGAGGCCTACCAGGATTAAGAGGCGGCGGGCCCAGGGGCTTCGCAACGGCCCCGGCGCCGCGACGGGGCGGGGCCGGGTAACGGGCAGTTCTCCCCTCATTTTGCTCCCTCCTCCCGGACGGCCTGGGCCTCGGCCGCCCCGCCCAGGAGGCGGCGGAGGCGGCGGGTGGCCTCGGCGAAGGCCTCGCCGTCCATGTCTTCAACGTGGTCGGTGTCGACGACGGCCTTGACCCGGCCGGGGTTGGCGGCCATCACCAGGACCCGGTGGCCCAGGTAGGCCGCCTCCTGGATGGAGTGGGTCACCAGGATTATGGTCACCCCGGTCTCGGCCCAGAGGCGGTTAAGTTCTTGCTGGAGCTGGGTCCGGGTTATGGCGTCGAGGGCCCCGAACGGCTCGTCCATGAGCAGGATTTTTGGCCTGATGGCCAGGGCCCGGGCGATGGCGGCCCGCTGCTTCATTCCGCCGGAGAGCTGGTGGGGGTACCTGTCGGCCGCCGCCTCGATACCCACCATCCGCAGGAAATGGCGGGCCTGCTCAACGGCCGCCCGGCCCCGGGCCCGGCCGGTCACCGTCAGAGCGTAGACGACGTTATCCAGAACCGTCCGCCAGGGAAAGAGCTGGTCGAACTCCTGGAAAACCACCGCCCGGTCGGGGCCGGGCTCCCGTACCGGCTCGCCCCCCACCAGCACCCAGCCCCGGCTGGGCATAACGAAGCCGGCGACGGCCCGGAGCAGGGTTGTCTTACCGCAGCCGGAGGGGCCGATGATGACAAACTTTTCCCCTTCCCGGACCTCGAAGGATACGCCGTCCACCGCGGTGAAGCGGCGGCCTTCGGGGTCGACGTATTCGATCCGAACGTCGTCGACAACCACGACCGCATCCATAGGCAACCCCCGAAGTCAGTCCCCGGCGTCGCCCAGCAGGGGCACCGTCAGCTCCCTGACCGAAGAAGGCACCTTGGAAATCATCCCGATGCTCCGCATGAATTCGGCGAACTTCAAAAAGCCCCGGGGGACAGTGTCGTAGACCATGCCTTCCCGGGTCATCCAGTCCCGGTAAGTCTGGGCCGAGACCTGGCCCCCTTCCTCCTCGGCCACCAGCCGGGCCGCCTCATCGGGTCTTTCTTTGATCAGGCGGGTCGCTTCGACGACGGCCTCGTAAAACGCCTTGTTAAATTCCGGGTATTCGTTATAAAAGCTTTCCATCACCCAGACGCTGTTGAAGGTATGGGGCCCGAAGACCTCGAAGCTGCGCAGGATGATTCGAGCCCCGGCATCCTTTTCCTGAAACTGGAAGGGTGGGGAGGTCAGGTGGGCGGCCAGCTGGCCCCCCAGCAGCGCCTGGACCCCGGCCGGGTGGGCGATGGCCACCATGTTCTGGTCCAGGGCGTTAGGGTTGCCCAGCTGCTGCTGGGCGGCCCGGCGCAAGACCACCGCCTGGATGGAATCCGGGGCCGGCAGGCCGATTTGCATCCCGGGCTTTATCTCCCGAAGGCTTTTGATGTTCGGGTCCATCGTCATGAGCCAGAGGTCCATCTGGTTCAGGGCGGATAAGATCCGCCAGCCGACGCCCCGGTCCCAGCCGACCAGGAAGGGCCCCGTCCCGCCGGCCCCCACCTGGATTTGCCCGGCGATCATCCCGTCCCGGATGGGCGCCCCGGCCGCCAGAATCTTCCACTCGAAGGTGGTGTTGGGAAACCGCCTTTCCAGCACCTGCTGCCGCTTCATGATGATGAGCTGGGCGTAGCCGAGGCCCGGCTGGTAGGCGATGGTCACCCTGGCCGGGACCTTTACGGCCCCCGGACTCGGGGCCGGAGCCGGTGCCCCGGCCGGGGCGCAGGCCGCCGCCATAAGCCCCACAAAAACCAGCGCCGCAACCACAAGGTTAACCTTTCGCATGGCCCTCCCTCCTTTAGCTAAAAAACCGCCAGAGGCCCCAGGCCCCGTAGCCGACCAGGCCCGCGCCCCCCAGCAGGAGCAGGCGGTCGGCCCAGGCCCGGAGCCGGCCATCCGCCACGTGGTCGTAGATCACCGTCCGCAGGCCGGGGATGGTGTGGAGGACGAGCAGGATCAGGAGGATCAGGTCGTTTAAAAACCGCACGGTAAGGTCTGCCGCCCCCGTAGCCTGCGTAAAGAGGTGCACCCCAACCGGGACGACTAACAGCACGCCCGTCGCCCGCTGCAGCACCCACCACCCCCCTTCGCCCATCACCGCAACCCCCACAGGAGCCCCAGGGCCGCCAGCAAACCCGCGCCCACCGCCGCCAGCAGGATTCCCCCGGCCTGCCGCCGGACCCCGAGCAATCCCAGCTCGAAGAAGAGGGTCCGGAGGCCGTTCAGGGTGTGATACCCAAGGCTGGCCAAGAGCAGGCCGAGGAAAACGGGGTTATATAAAGTCAAAATCAGGTCGGCCAGCCGGGCCCGGTCCTGGGCGGCCCCCACCACCCCGAAGATGTGCCAGACCGCAAAGCCCGCCAGCAGAAGCCCGCTAACTCGCTGCAGACGCCGGGCCCACACCCCGGCCCGGTGGGCCCGGGGCCAGCTTAGCGGGTAGGCCGAACGGCCGGCTTCAGACCGCAACCCCATCCTTGCCGAAGGCGACCAGCCGTTTGAGCCTTTCGATGGCGGCCGCCGGCTCCAGCCCCTTGGGGCAGACGGCCGCGCACGTAAGCAGACCATGGCAGGCCCAGCACCCGTCCGGACCCCCCACCGCCGCAAGCCGGGCCCGCCGGGCCCCGTCCCGCCGGTCGAGGACCAGGCAGAGGGCATGGTTGAGGGCTGCCGGTCCCGGAAAGCCCGGGCGTCTTCCCACCACCTCGCAGGCCGAATAGCACAGGCCGCAGGAGATGCACTCCCGGTGCCGGTCAATCACCCGCCGCTCGGCCTCGTCCGGCCGGATTCGGGCGGGCCCGGCGGCGTCGGCGGGCCCCAGAAACGGCGGGCCCACCGCGGCCCAGGTCCGCAAAAAGGGCCCCAAGTCCACCACCAGGTCCCGCACCACCGGCAGGTAACGCAAAGGCTCCACCGTCACCACCCGACCGGGAACGGCCCGGAGCAAGGTGTAGCAGGCGAGCCGCTCCACCCCGTTCACCACAACCCCGCAGGTCCCGCACATGGCCTGCCGGCAGGCATACCGAAAGGCCAGGGTCCGGTCGAGGTGTCGGTGAATGTAGATGAGCCCGTCCAGTACCGTCGTCTGCGGCCCGCAGGGCACCCGGAAAACCTGGAAGTACCGGCCGCCGTCCTCCCCCGTGCGGGCAATCCGGATGGTCCGCTCCTCCCCCTTCACGGCCGCCTCCCCGGGGCGATGGGGTTGAACCGGGTGAGCCGGACCGGCCGCTTTTCCAGCCGGGGCCCATCTTCGGTGCGGACCAGGGTGACGTTGCAAAGCCAGTTTTCGTCGTCCTGGTCCGGAAAATCCGCCCGGTAATGGGCGCCCCGACTCTCCGTCCGGAAAAGGGCGGCTGCCGCCACCAGCTCCGCGGCCGCCACCAAGCTTTTAAGGTTGAGGGCTTGCTGCCACTCCAGGTTGAAGGCCGGGGCCCCGTGGACCTTCACCCGGTCGGCCCGGGCCTTAAGCTCCCCAAGCTCGGCCAGGGCGGCCCTAAGGCCCGGGCCGTCCCGGACAACCCCAACCTTCTGCCACATCAGCTCCCGGAGCCGGTCTAGCAGGCCGTAGACGTCCTCCCCGGCCTCCCGCCTGAGGGGTGCGGTGGCCGCCTCGATCTGACGTTTAACCTCCTGCGGGTCCGGTTCCGGGTAGGGCACCCCGACCACCTCCTCGGCCATGACGTCCCCGGCCAAGGCCCCGAAAACCGTCGATTCGGCCACTCCGTTACCCCCCAGCCGGTTGGCCCCCTGGACCCCGGCTGCATCCTCCCCGGCCACGTAAAGCCCCGGCAGGCTGGTGCGGCACCAGCCGTCCATCTCCACCCCGCCCATGATGAAGTGGGCGGCCGGGCAAACCTCCACCGGGCCGGCGGCCAGGTCAGCCCCGGCCGCCCGGGTCCGCTCCACCATCCCCGGAAAGAGGGCCTCCACGGTCTCCCGGCCCAGGTGGCTGATATCCAGCCACACCCCACCGTTGGGGGTGCCCCGGCCGGCCGTAATCTCTAAATAGCAGGCCCGGGAAACCACGTCCCGGGTGGACCGCTCTAACCGGTCCGGGTCATACCGGGCCATGAAGCGTTCGCCTTGATTGTTTAAAAGATAAGCCCCTGCCCCCCGGAGTCCCTCCTCCAGCACCGCTCCGTTCAGCTCCGAGCCCGGCACCACCAGGGCCGTGGGGTGAAACTGGACCATCTCCATATCCATCAGCCGGGCTCCGGCCTCGTAGGCCAGCACGATCCCGTCCAGGCTCTTTTCCCGGGAAGGGGTCGCCAGCCGATACATGGTCGGCCCGCCCCCGGTGGCCAGCAGGGTGGCCCGGGCCCGGACGACCAGGAACGTCCCCCGCCGAACGTCCAGGAGCAGGGCCCCACAGACCCGACTCCGGCCCCGGTCCCAGAGGAGGCCCACCGCCCGGTGCTCCTCCAGGACTAGGACGGAGTCCCGGCCCAGGAGGGCCTGGCGCAGCCGCTCCATTAGCTCGATGCCGGTCAGGTCTCCCCGGTGGACCGTCCGGTCGAAGGTCTGGCCGCCGAAGGGCTTCTGGTGGATGGTGCCGTCGGGGTTTCGGTCGAAGAAGCAACCGTAGCGGTTCTCCAATTCGGCCACCATCCCGGGGGCCCGGCTGACCAGAATCCAGACCAGCTCCTGGTCGTTGATGAAGGCCCCGCCCTTTAAGGTATCCAGAAAGTGCCGCTCAAGGGAATCGTCGGGGTGGAGGACGGCATTGTAGCCGCCCTGGACCATCCGGGTACAGCCGCTCTTGCCCAGCAGGCCCTTAACGGCCACCGCAACCTTCAGGCTCGGGTGGTCGGCGGCGTGGAGGGCGGCCAGGGTCCCGGCCCCGCCCCCGCCCAGGACCAGGATATCCGTTGTGAGAACTTCCGCCCCGGTCAGGGCCCTCACCCCCCGCCCAAAATCTGCCCGAGGCGCGCCCGGGCCTCAGCCCCCACCTCGGCGTAGAGGCTCCGGCCGTGGCTGTCGATGGCCACGAAAAGGGGCCCCAGCTCCCTCACCCGGAAGACCCAGAGGGCCTCGGGCATCAGGTCCTCCCAGTAGACGGCCTCAATGGCCTCGGTGTGAAGGGTCTGCCAGGCGGCCGCACCCCCAACGATGGCCAGGTAACAGCCGCCGAATCTTTTAAGGCCACCCAGGCTTTCGGGCAGGTAAAGGCCGCCCTTGCCGATGATGGCCCGGACCCCGTACCGCTCCAGGAGGCCCCGGGTGAAGCGGTCCATCCGGGCGCTGGTAGTGGTTCCCACCGAAAGGGGAATATACCGGTCGCCCTCCCGCCGAACGTTCGGAGCAGTGTGGAGCACCGCCGCCCCCGAAAGGTCGATGGGGGGCTCGACCCCGTGGTCGAAGATGCGGATCAGGGTGGCATCCCGGACGCCGACGACCCGGCCGTCGAGGAAGACCAGGTCGCCGGCCCGCAGTTGCCGGACGTCGGCCTCGGTTAGGGGGGTGGTCAGCCGCCAGGTTGCCATCCGGAAATCAGCTCCCACCGGCCGTCGGGGTAAACCCGGGCCGCGGCCCGGAGGCCCCGCCAGCACTGGATGTTAACGGCGACGGGGTTCTGGGAGATGTGGGTGTAGGCGTGCTCGATGTGGACGGCCAGGGCCGTCACCGCCCCGCCCAGGCCCTGGGGTCCGATTCCCAACCGGTTAATCCCCGCGAGGAGCTCGGCCTCCAGGGCGGCCACCGCCGGGTCGGCGTTGCGGCTGCCGATGGGCCGCAGGAGGGCCCGCTTGGCCAGCACCATACACAGGTCGGCCGAGCCCCCAAGCCCCACCCCGACGATGTAGGGCGGGCAGCCCTTGGGTCCGGCTTCGACGACGGATTCCAGGATAAAGCGCTTGACCCCGGCCACTCCGTCGGCCGGGCTGAGCATCTTTAAAAAGCTCTGGTTTTCGGAGCCGGACCCTTTAGGCAGCATCACCAGGTCCAGGTAGTCGGTCCCGGCCACGAACTCGAAGTGAACCACCGGAACCCGGTAGCCGGTGTTCGTCTGGGGATTTTCCCGGGTGATGGGGTGGCAGATACTCGAGCGCAGGGAATGTTGCCGGGTTGCCATCTCCACCCCCTGCCGGATGGCCGCCTCAAGCCGCACCCCGTCCACGGCCAGCCCGGACCCGATAAAAGCCCAGTAGACCGGGGTTCCCGTGTCCTGGCAGACCAGAATCTTATGCTCGTCGGCGGCCCGGATGTTGAGGGCCACCAGCTCCAGGACCCGGCGGCCGATGGGGTGGGTTTCCTGCCGGCAGGCCGACGCCAGGGCGGCCCGGACGTCGGGCGGGACGTCGATGAGGGCCCTGACGTAGGCTTCGGCGGCCGCCTCCGCAACGGCCTCGTAGAACTTGGGCCCGGCGACAATCACGGCTATCTCCGGCGGCTAGGCGCTCCGGTAAAGTTTGGTCATGACAAACTCCCGGTGGCCCAGGGCCTCGGCGGCCGTAAGCCGGCCGTTAACCGTCCGGTAGAGCAGTTCCAGAAGCCGCTGGCCGGCCTGGGACAGGCTGAGCTCAAGGGTGAGCAGACCGCTCACGTCCAGGTCGATGTGCTCGGACATCTTCCGGGCGGTGATGGGGTTGGCCGTGATTTTAAGCACCGGCATGATGGGGTGGCCCACCACGTTGCCCTGGCCGGTGGGGAAGAAGTGAACCACCGCCCCGGCCGCGGCCTGGAGGGTAAGGCATTCGGCCGCCGCCGATGAGGTGTCCATGAAATAGAGGCCGGGGTTGGGGGGCGGGGCCTCGGCCGGCCCCAGAACCCCGACGATGGGCTTGGTCCCGGTCTTTTCGATGTTGCCCAGGGCCTTCTCCTCGATGGTGGAGAGGCCTCCGGCAATGTTGCCCTGGGTGGGCTGGGAGCCTAAAAGGTCGACCCCCTGCCGCTCGATCTCCTCCACATAGTCCCAGTAAACCCGCAAAAACTTCTCTTTAAGCTCGGGGGTTGCCATCCGCTCGGCGATGAGGTGCTCCCCACCGGTGAGCTCGGAGGTCTCCCCAAAGATTACCCGGGCCCCCAGCTCCACCAGCCGGTCCACTACCCACCCCACTGTCGGGCAGGAGGCCAGGCCGGTGGTCGTGTCCGACTCCCCGCATTTGATGGCCACCAGCAGGTCGGAAACCGAAATGGGCTCCCGGCGCAACTCGGAAGCCCACTGGAGGAACTCCTTCGCCTGGCGGGCGGCCCGGGCAATGGTCTCCAGGTCCCCGTGGCCCTCAATGGCAAACCAGGCCACAGGCTTGCCCGTACAGGCGATGCCGTCGGCCACCTTCCGGGCCCAGTTCTCCTCGATGCAGATGACGACCGCGGCGGCCACGTTGGGATTTGCGCCTGTGCCGATGAGGGTCCTGAAGAGCAGGTCGAGGTCGGCCCCGTACTGGAGGCGGCCGTAGTGGTGGGGAAGGGGGATGGTGCCGGGAATAAGCCGGGCAACACCCTCGGCGGCAGTGTTAGAAATATCGTCGACGGGCAGAATAACCACGTGGTTGCGGATGCCCACCTGCCCGTTAGGACGGCGGTAGCCAAAAAGCTCGTCGTTCATGACCTGGTCCACCTCAAGCTCTTGAGATTGTGGGTGTGGACGTAGTCGCCCACGGCCAGGCCGCCGGGAGCCTGGCCGATGGGAACCCCGTACTCGAGGACAATCCCCCCCGGCTCCACGGCCTGAATGGCAATCTTGTGGCCGAAGGGTATATTCTGGTTGGCCCGAACCTGGACGGTGGACCCGTCGTCCATAAAGACACCGGTGGCCACCTCCCCGGCGGTGATATCGGCCACCGCCACCCCCACGTGGTCCCCCTTCTTGTGGACTAAGAACTTATGCTGCATCGGCCCTCCTCCCTGGGTATCAGGTCACTCCGTCGGGGAAGGCCCGGACCGCCCGGCCGGCAAAGTCGATGAGGTCGGCGATGCGCCGGCCGGCGCCTCGGATGTGGTCCTCCATCGCCCGGCGGGACCCGGACGGGTCCCGGGCGGCCAGGGCGGCCACGATCCGGAGGTGCTCGGCGTGAGAGGCCCGCAAATGGTCGCCGGCGCTCCGATGGGAGTAGCCCCGGATGAAGTCGACGTGGACCCAGAGCATCTTCAGGTTGCGGTTAAGGACCTGGTTACCGGCGGCTTCGGCGATGGACCGGTGGAGAAAGGCGTCGGCCCGGGCGTAAACCTCATAGCGGCCCTCGGCCAGGGCCGTCGTGGCCTCAGCCAACTCCGCCTGGAGCCGGCCGACAAGCCGGCCGTCCATCCGGGTTGCGGCCAGCTCGGCGGCCAGGCCCTCCAGGGCGGCCCGAACCAGAAAGGTGTCCAGCACGTACTGGGGCGTAAGGTCGATTACCTGCAGGCGGCCGTTGGGACCGGCAACGACCAGGCCTTCCTGGCTGAGGCGGGCCAGGGCCTCCCGAACGGGTGTGGGGCTTGTGCCCAGCTCGGCCGCCAGCCGGTCGAGAACGATGCGCTCGCCCGGGGCGAGCCGGCCGCTGACCAGGTCCTGACAGATGGCCTCGTAGACCTGCTGAACGAGGGTGGGGCCGCGCCGGACCCGGGAACCGACCGCCCCCAGCGTATCCCCGTATATCATATATCCTACACCCCGGTTATTTATAACCGCCCCCGCCCGCTTTGTCAACCGGCCAAACTTCCGGACACGGCCTGCCGGTTTTCAGGGCCCGGCCTGCATGGGCCCAGGGCCGCGGGCTCCTACAACCAGGCTATAGGTTATATGCTTTCCGTCCCGGGGCAAATTGCAAAGCCCCGACTCCCGGGCCGCGGGTAGTATCAGGACCCGCTCAGGTGCTGGGCAAACCAATCCCGGGCCGCCCCGGCGGCCGGCTGGAAGTCGGTGGTGTAGGCATCGAAGTGGCCGCCGGGCAACAGAACCAGCCTTTTGGGCTCCAGGGCCTTGCTGCAAGCTTCCAGGGCGAGGTCAGTTGGGGTGAGCACATCGTTGGCCGCTACCACCATCAAGAGCGGCGTGGGTGCAACCCGGTCGATGTAAGCCCACGGCTCGTATTCCATCAGCATTTCCACCGACCTTAAGGTGACCTCGTTGCGCCAGGTCGGCGCCCGGGTTCTGCCGGTCTCGGCGAACCACTGCCAGGAATCCGGTGTGGGCAGGGCACACGGCGTCTTTGTGGGGTCTTCGGCAACCACCGCAATCATCGCCGGGGGCTCACCCCGGAACCTGACCTCCCGGTCGGCGTCAAACTGGGCCCGGAGCTGCGGGATAAGGTCGTTGCGCACCAACCGCAAGACGTTGCGATAGCCGCTGACCAGGGGCACCTGGGATACCACGCATTTTACCCGGCGGTCGACGGCCCCAAGAACCAGAACGTGACCCCCGCTGTAGCTGCTGCCCCAAACCCCGATCCTTTCCCGGTTCACTTCGGGCAAAGTCCGGACAAAGGTTATGGCGTGCCGGTAATCCCGGACCTGGGCCCAGGGGTCTATCTCCTGCCGCGGCTCGCCGTCGCTGGCCCCAAAGTTTCGGTGGTCGAAGACCAGCACCCCAAGGCCCGCCTCGCTGAACGCCTCGGCGTACCGGTCCAGGTACATCTCCTTGACGGCCGAAAAGCCGTGGGCCATCACGACCGTGGGAACCGGGCCGGTGGCGCCGTCCGGGTAGTAAAACCAGCCCCGCAGGGTTACGCCTTCGGCATTGAACTCGATATCCCGCCGCATTAAGCACCTCCCTGTTACAGCGTAAGGGTGAGTAAGGCCCCGGCCAGGTAAAGGGCCAGGGCGTACCAGAAGACTATCCCCAGGCCGAAGAACTGGGCCAGCAGGCCCAGAATCAGCGGGGAGACGGCCGCAAAAAGGGCGTGCCCGATCATGCTCCCCTCCAGCCGCAGGCCGTCGGCGATATCCATCGCCGCCACCTGCAGGATCGGGTTGGCCGCATACAGGATCGACCCCACCAGGATCGTAAGGCCGACGCCCCGGCCGACCGGCCCGGTCGGAAAGGCCCCCGAGGAGAGGCCCCGAAACGATCCCCAGGCCCGTTGGGAGGGAAACGTGAAACCCTATCCCCATCAGCCCCAGGGCCCGGGCAAGCATGGCCCCCCGATACTGCTGGAGCCGGTCGACCAGAAGGCCGCCCCCCATGCCGGTGACGCCGCCGGTAAGCCGTCGGACGCTGTCGATGAGGCCGGCCTCCAGCGGCCCAAGGCCCAGGCCAGAATAGACGGCCGGTAGGATGACCAGAAAGCCCTGACCGTAGGTGTGCTGGACGGCGTGGCTGCCAATGATGCTTAAAGACACAAGCCGGTCGGCACCGGTCCTGGGAGCGGCAATGGTTGCGGTCGTCTGGTGGTGCGCCACCCGGTTCCCTCCGGCGTTTTTGACTGCTATAATAGTCAGGTCCGTCCTCTTTCGCAAAGACAGGTTTGGAGGCCTGGAGCATGGTCACCGCCGCCGGCAGGCTTATCGGCGCCCCCATTAAGCGGGTTGAAGACCCCAGGTTTATCACCGGCGCGGCCCGGTACGTGGCCGACATCCGGCTTCCCGGCACCCTCTACGTCGCCTTCCTCCGGAGTCCGTATGCCAGCGGCCGCATCCGCCGCCTGGATATTTCCCGGGCCCGGAGTTTACCGGGGGTCGTGGCCGTTTTAACCGGTGAGGACGTGGCCGGCCTGGGGGAGATGCCTGTAAACCTGGTGGTGGCGGGGATGCGGGTCCCGCCCCACCCCCTCCTCGTCCGGGACCGGGTCCGGGCGGTCGGTGAGCCGGTGGCGGCGGTGGTGGCCGAGACCCCGGCCCTAGCCCGGGATGCCCTTGAACTTATCGGGGTGGACTATGAGCCTGGGCCGGCCGTCGTCGACCCGGAAGAGGCCTTAAAACCGGACGCGCCCCTGGTCCACCCGGAGTTCGGCACCAATGTGGCCTACACTTTCGGCCGGGAGGGTGGGGATGTGGAGGGGGCCTTCGCCCGGGCCGACCGGGTCGTCCGCCTCAAGATTGCCCACTCCCGGATTGCGGCCGTGGCCATGGAGCCCCGGGGAGCCCTGGCCGCCTACGACCCGGCGGCCGGCGAGCTCACCGTCTGGGTCTCCACCCAGTCGGTCTACAACGTTCGCAACGCCCTGGCGGCCGTCCTCGGCATTCCGGACCACCGGGTCCGGGTTATCGCCCCGGATGTGGGGGGCGGCTTCGGTTCGAAGGGCTGTGCCTACCGGGAGGAGGTGCTCACCGCCCACCTGGCCCGGATGCTGGGCCGGCCGGTGCGTTGGGTAGCGACCCGAAGCGAGGATTTTTTAAGCACAATGCAGGCCCGGGAAGAGGTGGATTACATCGAGGCGGCCGTCACCGCCGACGGCCGGGTCCTGGGCCTTAAGGTGGAAAGCATCTACAACCTGGGGGCCTTCCTCCAGCTGAGCACGGCCATGCCGCCCCTCCGGACCCCGGTTTACTGCGTCGGCGCCTACGATATCCCCAACGTCCGGAGCCGGGTAACGGCGGTCTTTACCAACACGGTTCCCACCGGGCCCTACCGGGGGGCCGGTCGGCCCGAGGCTGCCTTCGTCGCCGAGCGGCTGATGGACGCGGTGGCCGCCGAGCTCGGCCTCGACCCGGCCGAAGTCCGGCGCCGAAACTTCATCCGGCCGGAGCAGTTTCCCTACCGGACGGCCACCGGGGTCGTCTACGACAGCGGCAACTACGGGGCGGCCCTGGACCGGGCCCTGGAGGTGGCAGGCTATAGCGAGCTTCGCCGCGAGCAGGCCCGGGCCCGGGAGCGGGGCGAACTTTTGGGCATCGGCCTGGCAACCTACGTGGAGCTTTCGGCCCAGGGCTGGGAGAGCGGGGCCATCCGGGTCGAACCGAGCGGCCGGGTAACCGTTCTGACCGGGGCGGTGCCCCACGGCCAGGGCCACGAGACGGCCTTCGCCCAGCTGGTGGCCGACCAACTCGGGGTGCCTATTGAAAACGTCAGGGTGCGCTACGGGGATACGGCGGCGGTGCCGGTGGGGATCGGAACCTTTGGCTCAAGGAGCGCCGCCCTGGCCGGTAGCGCCCTGGTGGTTGCGGCCGAGCGGGTCAAGCAAAAGGCCCTTCAGGTGGCGGCCCACCTCCTCGAGGCCGCCCCCGAGGACCTGGTCTACGAGGGGGGGAGGGTCTTCGTCCGGGGGGCCCCGGGCCGGGCGGTGACCCTCGAACAGGTGGCCCGGGCCGCCTACAGCCGGTCCCCCGCCCCGGGCATCGAGCCCGGCCTCGAGGCCACCGCCTATTTTCACGCGCCCCAGGAGAGCTATTCCTTTGGGGCCTACGTGGCGGTGGTTAAAGTCGACCCGGAAACCGGGGTCGTTCGGCTGGAGAAGATGGTGGCCGTCGACGACTGCGGCCAGGTGATAAACCCCCTGCTGGTCGAGGGCCAGATTCACGGGGGCCTGGCCCAGGGGATCGGCCAGGCCCTGCTGGAAAGGGTTGCCTACGACGAGGGCGGACAGCTCCTTACCGGCAGCCTGATGGACTACGCCCTGCCCCGGGCCGACGACCTGCCGGCCTTTACCGTTGACAAGACCGAAACCCCCACCCCCAATAACCCCCTCGGGGTTAAAGGGGTGGGCGAGGCCGGGACCATCGGGGCGCCCCCGGCCGTCGTTAACGCAGTGGTCGACGCCCTGGCTCCCCTGGGCATCCGCCACCTCGATATGCCCCTGACTCCCGAGAACGTCCGGCGGGCCATTGAGGCCGCCCGGCGCGGGGCGTCGGCGGAATTAAACTTTAATGCTTAAATCCCGCCTGCGCTGGCTGCTCCTCGGAGTCTGGCTTTTGCTCGCCGCCGGGTCGCTGATGCTGGTTCGGCTGGCCCGGCCCGCAAGCGGCCCCGGGCCGGCACCGGTCGGTGCCCCCGACTTCGCCGGTCAGGTTCTCCGCTACCGGCTGGACCCGGAAAGGTTCATTCTCCTTGAGGTCGAGCCCTTAAAGCCGGGCCCCAACGAGTTCCGGGTAGCCGTTCTGGACCGGAAACTTCGGCCCCTGCCGGCGGAAGGCCTTTACCTGCAGCTCTGGCGGCTCGACCGGGAGAGCCCCCCGGCGGACCTCTGGCTCGGCCCGACCGACGGCCGGGCCCGCCGGGACCTGGAACCGGGCTGGTGGGCGGCCGAAGCCGGCCTGACCGGCGGTCCGGCCCAGACCTTTTATTTTTTACTGGGACCGGCCCCTCCCGGGGGCGCACCCCCCGACCCGAAAGCGGCCGAGCTACTGGACCGGGCCGTCGAAAACTTCGGGCGGCTGGGGACCCTGCGCTGGGAAGAGCAGCTCACCAGCGGCCTCCCCTACCCCACCGAGGCGGGCGCCTGGGTCCTGACCGAGGGGGAAGCCCAGGCCCCCGACCGGGTCCACATTCGGGTGAGCCTCGATGGGTCGGTCCGGGAAACCTACCAGGTTGGGAGCCGCCGGTGCGACCGGGAGGCCGACGGCCCCTGGCAGTGTGCCGAAGCGTCCCCGGTAAATTTCTTTAACCGAACCCCCTTCCGCATGGCCCCAGGGGTCGGCCTGGGCCGCCGGGAGACCGTCGACGGGGAGCCGGCCCGGGTGATCTTTTTCTACTACCCGCCCGCCGACGCCTGGTACGCCTGGTGGGTTGGGGAGCGGAGCGGCCTTCTCCTTCGGGAAGCCATGCTTGCCCCCGGGCACGTTATGGTCGCCCGCTACTTCGACCACAACGTGCCCTTAAACATCGAGCTCCCGGCGGGCGGTTAGGCCCGGCCGGCCTCCCGGAGGGCCAGCTCCACCAGGGTCCGGACGCCGACGCCGGTGCCCCCTTTGGGGATGTAAGGCTGTTCCTTGTCGGCTCGGGCCGTGCCCGCAATATCCAGGTGGACCCAGGGCGTATCCTCGGCAAAGACCCGGATGAAGTAGGCCGCGGTGATGGCCCCGGCCTCCCGGCCGCCCACGTTTTTAAGGTCGGCGCTGTCGCTTTTAAGCTGCTGGCGGTATTCCTCGAACATGGGCAGCTCCCAGATTTTCTCCCCGGCGGCCTCGGCCGCGGCCTTGACCTTGCCCAGAAGCTCGGGGCTGTTGGTAAAGGCGCCGCTGGCCACGGTGCCCAGGGCGATAACGCAGGCCCCGGTGAGGGTCGCCAGGTCCACAATGGCCCGGGCCCCCAGCTTCCGGGCGTAGCAGACGCAGTCGGCCAGGACCAGCCGACCCTCGGCGTCGGTGTTGATGACCTCCACGGTAGTGCCGTTCATCGCCCGGACGATATCCCCGGGCCGGGTTGCCGTCCCCGAAGGCATATTTTCGGTACAGCCGGCCAGGCCGACCACGTTCAGCCTCGGCCTGAGCCGGGCGATGGCCTGCATCGCCCCCAGCACGGCCGCCGCCCCGGACATGTCCGTCTTCATCTCCTCCATACCTTGGGCCGGCTTGATGGAAATGCCCCCGGTGTCGAAAGTTATACCCTTCCCGATGAAGGCGATGGGAGCCTGGGAGCGGTCGGCCCCCCAGTATTTAAGGACGATGAGCTTGGGCGGCTGGGCGCTGCCGGCGGCCACCGCCAGGAAGGCCCCCATTCCCAGGGACTCCATCTGCTCCCGGTCCAGGACCTCGCATTCCAGCCCGTAGCGGGCGGCCAGCTCCCGGGCCCGGTTGGCCATCTCGGTGGGGGTGAGGACGTTTGCCGGCTCGTTAACCAGGTCCCGGGCGAAATTGACCGCCTCGGCGACGATTCGGCCCCGCTCGACCCCTTCGGTCAGGGCCGGAATCTTGGCGGCGTCGAATTCGACCACCTGAACCTCGTCGAGCTCCCCGCCGTTCTCCTCCCGATGGGTCAGGTATTTATCAAACCGATAAAGGCCCAGCAGGGCGCCTTCGGTGAGGGCCTGGGCGGCCGCGGCGGGGTCCAGGCCGCCGATGCCGGCCCCGTGGACGATGGTGGCCATTTTCCGACACCCGACCTGCCGCAGGGCCTTGGCGGCGGTGGCCGAAACCTGCCGGACCCGGTCCAGGTCGAACTCGGAGGATTTGCCCAGGCCCACCACCAGGACGTGGTCGGCCGGGACCCGGCCGAAGGTCGGGATGAGAAAGGTCTCGTTGAGCTTGCCTTTGAAATAGCCCTTAGAGATAAGGCGGCTTATCTCACCCCCAAGGGCCCGGTCCACCGCCCCCGTCGCCCCGCCCGGCCGGGTTACACCCTCGAAAAGGTTCACCACCAGGCCGTCCACCTGCGCCTCGGCGATATTGCCGGATACAACCCGAACCTCGGTCATCGTGGGGTCCTCCTTTGGGGTAAGGGGTAATTTAACCAGACAGAGTTTAGACCCACCCTAATTCCCGGGTCAACGGCCGGCATCTGTTAGACTTTAGTCGGGAATGGTCTACATCGGCACGTCGGGTTTCAGCTACGACGACTGGGTCGGGCCTTACTACCCGGCCGGACTGCCCCGCCGGGGCTGGCTGGAGTATTACGCCCGGGAGTTTAACACCGTCGAGATTAACTCCACCTACTACGCCATCCCCAGCGCCCGGACCACGGATGCCCTAGCCCGGCGGGTCCCGGCCGGCTTCCTCTTCGCCGTAAAGCTTCCCCGGGAGCTTACCCACGAGCGGACGGCCGACGGGGCCGAGGTCTTCCGCCGGTTTCGGGCCGCCCTGGAGCCCATCGTCGCCGCCGGGAAGCTGGGGGCACTGCTTGCCCAGTTTCCCAACAGCTTCCGCCCCGACCCCAGAGCCTGGGACTACGTCGCCCGCCTCCGGGACCTGGCCGCCGACCTGCCTCTGGTCGTCGAGTTCCGCCACGTGGGGTGGGTGCGCCCCGAAACCTTCCAGCGGCTCCGCCGCCTCGGGGTCGGCTTCTGCTGCGTCGACGAGCCCCAGCTTCCGGGCCTTATGCCCCCCATAGCCGAGGCGACCGGGCCGGTGGGCTACGTGCGCTTCCACGGCCGCAACAAGGCCAAATGGTGGAAGCACGACCACGCCTACGAGCGCTATGACTACACGTACTCCGTCGAGGAGCTGGCCGAGTGGGTCCCGAAGATCCGCCAGGTCGCCGGCCTCACGGAAAAGACCTTCGTCTTTGCCAACAACCACTTCCAGGCCCAGGCGATTCAGACCGCCCGCCAGCTTCGGATGCTTCTCGAAGAGCCGGCTCCTCTTCGCTGACCGATGGGCACCCCCGGCCGCAAACCCACAGGCGTCTTCCTCATCGGCGGGGCCGTCCTTATAGCCGACCAGGCAACTAAGGCCCTGATTCGGACCTACCTGCCCCCGGGGGTCTCTTTTCCGGCCGAATGGCCGGTCCGGCTCACCCACGTAACCAACACCGGGGCGGCCTTCGGCCTCTTTACGAACCAGAGCCTGCTCCTTACGCTGGTGGCCTTCTTTGCCATCGGGCTGATAGTTTACTATTACCGCAGGTTGCCCGAGGGGGCCTGGGCCCTGCGGGCCGCCCTGGGCCTTCAGCTGGGCGGGGCCGTTGGCAACCTGATCGACCGCGTCTGGCAGGGCTACGTGACCGACTTTATCGACCTGCGTTTCTGGCCGGTCTTTAACGTGGCCGATTCGGCCATAACCGTCGGGGCGGTCCTGCTGGGCGCCAGCCTCCTGTGGCCGGACCTGGTTAAGGGCCGCGGCTCGGCCGAACATGCAGCCACCACCGCCGGCGACCGCCGGGGCGAGGCCTGAAGTCCGCCGGTTTACGGCCGAAACCCCGGGCGAGCGTCTTGACCGCTTCCTGGCCGGTAAATGTCCGGACCTTTCCCGGAGCCGCATTCAGGAGCTGATCCGGGACGGTCGGGTCAAAGTGGGCGGGGTTATCGTCACGAAGCCGGCCCTCCGGCTCCGGGGCGGCGAGCTCGTTGAGGTTGAAGTTGCCCCCCGGCCTCCCCTCGAGGTGGTCCCGAGCCCCCTGCCCCTTAAGGTCGTTTACGAGGACGAAGACCTGCTGGTTATCGATAAGCCGGCCGGGCTTGTGGTCCACCCCGGCGCCGGCCACCACACCGACACCCTGGCCAACGCCCTGGTAGCCTACCTGGGCCGGGCCCCCACCCCGGATGAACGGCCCGGCATCGTCCACCGGCTGGACAAAGACACCTCGGGCCTGATGGTTGCGGCCAAAAACGAGGCGGCCCACCGCCGGCTCCAGGCTGACCTCAAGGCCCGCCGCTTCAAAAAGGGCTACCTGGCCCTGGTTGAAGGCCGCCTTTCCCCGCCCGAGGGGACCATCGACGCCCCGGTGGGCCGGGACCCCCGCCGCCGAACCCGGATGGCCGTGGTGAGCACCGGCCGGCCGGCCGTGACCCGTTACCGGGTCCGGGAGTACGTAGGTGGGGCAACCCTGGTGGAGGTCTGGCCCGAGACCGGCCGGACCCACCAGATCCGGGTCCATTTTGCCAGCCTGGGTCACCCCCTGGTCGGGGATGGGGTTTACGGCCGGTCCTGCCCGACGCTGAACCGGCACTTCCTGCACGCGTTTTACCTGGGCTTCCCCCACCCCCGGACCGGCCGGTGGCTCGAATTTAAATCCGACCTTCCCCCCGAGCTCCAGGCCGAACTCGCCCGCCGAAGTTAATAGGGTTTGCGTGCCTTAACGGCCAGGCAGACAGTGGACTTCCCCTCATCGGAGATTGGGTGGTTCAACCGGTCGATCAGGTTAAAGATCCAGCGACCAAGAGCGACTGGGTCAATCCTGGGTCTTTCGTTATACCGGAATCGGTCGGCATGGGCAAGGAGACCCTTCTCCACTAAGGGCTTGCCTATTCCGTAGACCAGATTGTGAGCAAACGGAAAGCAGTAATGCACCAGCTGACGGACATCTTCAACGATGAATCCGGCCTGCTTTACCAGGTCAATTAGCTCCGGACGGTAATAAAGGCGCAGGTGGTCGGTCCAAAGTCCCCCGAATAGGCCCCGTCGTATCGGCGGAAGGCCAAGCCTCTCCCGTACCCAGTTGATCGGGTCCCAGAGAAAGGGGTAATCGTGGTTAGGTACAGTAATGGCCACTACTCCCCCGGGTCGAAGCACCCGCCAAACTTCCCGGAGAGCCCCCAGGTCGTCGGGTAAATGTTCTAACACCTCAGAGAGGATGACCTTATCAAAAGTTCTGTCACCGAAAGGTAGGGCCACGGCATCCCCTGTCACTAACTCGGCCCGGCCGCCCACCTCCCGCCGGGCCCTCCCGAGCCGTGTTCGGTCGATATCAAGCCCTACCAGCCGACAACTTGTAAGTTCGCCAATAACTTTTAAAAACCAACCCAAGCCGCAGCCGCAGTCTAATATCAGGTCTTGCGGGCGGATTTCGAGATATTCAAGGACCACTTTCACCCGGTGTTTGGCCGCCAGGTCGGCCTCGTTGCGAAGCATACGGTCCAGCTTCGCCCGGTCAAAAGTCGTCACTGAGGCTTACCTCCGGGCCAATTTCAGCATCAAGTCCTCGTAGGCAGATATGGCCTGTTGGGGATCAAAAATGGACCGTATAAGCTCGTAAGGCCGCACGTAGCGCTCCCGGTTTGAAAGGACCTCTACCAGCCCAGCCGCCAGGGACTCTGGGTTCCGGGGTCGGACCAGAACCCCCATTCCCGTCGTCTTTACGGCTACCCTTGCGCCGGGGATGTCGGTTGCAACAACCGGGGTGCCGCAGAGCATGGCTTCTACCTGGGTGAGGGCGAAATTGTCGCTTCGGCTGGGCAGGGCAAAGACGTCGCAAAGAGCATAAAACTGCGCCAGCCGCTGCCGGTCCAGGATTAGGCCTAAAATCACCACGTGGTCCCGCTGGGCTTCGAGCAGGGGGCGACAGCGGTCAAAGAATCGCTCATAGACCACGTTCACCTCACCAGCGTATACGAACTTAACGTTCGTTATCTGCTTCCGAACTAGGGGTATGGCTTCCAGGAGGACATCGAAGCCTTTTTCCTCCACCCACCGGCCCGCAAAGCCCACCGTTCTGCACCTGTCGAGTCCCAATTCCCCCCGCCAAGCGGCGGCCGCGTCCAGGTTCGGGCGTGGAAACTCGACCGGAGGATGAATGCACACAATCTTGTCCAGGAATGGGCGCAGGAAAACCGAATGTTCGGCGTAGTCTCGGGTGTACGCGGTAATCCAGTCGGCCCGCCGTTGCGCCCAGCGCATCTGGTAAGTGACGGTCTTTTCCACTAACCGGTTGAAAAGACCTGCCGGCATTACCAGGTCGCCATGGTGGGTCATGAGGCTCGGCTTCCCGGCCAGGTCGGCCAACAGGGTAATCAGCCACGACTCGAGCATCGGCGTGTGAAATTGAACTAGGTCATGGGTCCGGATGAGCTTCCACGCCGCCAGGGGGTAAGTCGGCATCACCATGCCCCGACTGACCCGCATAAGGGTTGGGAGCCGGATAACCCGGACGCCGTTGACAACCTCGATTGAGGGTAGGTCCCTGCGGAAGCGGGAGGTAAGGACGGTCACCTGGTGACCCCGGGCCGCCAGGCCTTCGGCGATGTAGCGGGCAACCGCCGTGAGTCCGGTCCAGTGCGGGTAATAATACGTTAGGGTTGCCAGAACCTTCACAGCTGGAGGCTGACCTCGAGCTCTTCGGCGGGGCGGTTCAGGCCGACGAGGCTCAGCCGGAGCCGCTCGGTTCGGAAAAGCTCCTGCGCCACCCGGAGGATGTCGTCGGCGGTCACCGCCTCGATCCGTTCCAGCCGTTC